>Ga0187770_10000664_pt1 | contig 17043 bp, 22 predicted proteins | sample 0116_SJ02_MP02_2_FD_133154 | JGI IMG/M metagenome (GOLD analysis project Ga0187770, IMG submission 133154) | Tropical peat soil microbial communities from peatlands in Department of Meta, Colombia - 0116_SJ02_MP02_20_MG | ecosystem: Environmental > Terrestrial > Soil > Wetlands > Peat | place...
AAAAAAGAATGCTCTAGGAAGGATATTTCTTTTCTTCAATTATGTCTCCGCCTATCGTTATCTTTGTCACTATATCCTGAAATGCTTTGGAAATTTTGCGAGGGTAATCTGACCCGAATTGCGTTTCAAATAATTTGGCCTTTTCAACCAAAGTCTCAAGATATTCTCTCTGGATCCTTTGTGCTAGAATTGATGCTCTTAGTTCATCGATTCTTCTTGCGGAAATGGAGTTAGCCATCGCTGTCTTCATTTTATCATTCTTCCTTTCCAGATGTATGCATCCACTTTCGCTGTATATGGCCAATCCCGCCTTTCTGTTAATCAGAAAAACACATCTCTCTCGCGCGCGCTAATGGGTTTGGTTACGTAATACTATAAGAAGTTAACTAGCATTTCGCCATTGGTTCCCTAGGCACTACGTTATTACGCAAGCATTACGTCAACGCGCTATTGGCGCGCGGCGAGCTTTTTGTGTGCATAGCAAAGATAACCTCTCGCGCTTTATTGCGTTATGCAGTCTTTGTTGTCTTCTTTTGCTTTGCATTGACTACAGAGGCCAGAACGTGGTCTAGGAGAGTGAGAGCGTCTTACGTAGACATACATGGGATATTGGGTGCAGTTCTTGCACCAATGCCAGTTGTCAATTTCACTTCCCTTCACATAATCCATCATTTTTTGAGGTTTCAGCTTGTCTGGAGCCTGAGTTTTTCCTTCTTTCTCTTTTTTCCTCTTTTCTTGTGACCTAGTCTTCCTTTTCCTTGGCAGTGGTGTGGAAGCCAATATCGGGGCTAATTTAGCTTTCTTGCCTTCATAGTACTCTCTTTTCGCCTTCATTTCTTCATTTTCACTCAGCTCGATTCTTCCCTGTGTTGGACAGTAGATAACGTAGGACTTAAGGTTCGTTGCTCTTTCAACTATTTTGTGTTCCTCTCCACAATTCGGGCATTTAACATAGTTACACCAAGGATACCATTCGAATCTTCCGCCTTTCTTACTCATTTTTGAACCCTTATTTGTCTTCTGTTGCTGTGCAGATTTAAAAGTTTACAGCACGCCACGGCAGGGTCAGGGTAGTTTAGCGTATTGGAACATTATTAGGTTACATCTTTTGCATCGATGCGCGTTTACTGCGAAGCCACTAGAGGACACAATTTTTTCCCCTGCAGCTTGCCATTTATGTCCTTTTGTATCCACCACAAAGGTCGAATAGTTATCAAGAATCCCTTCTCCATTTCTCCACCGCAGTTAAGCACTTCTTACCTTCACTCGTTTTTGAATCCTCAGTCTGTTTTCTCTTAGTGTACGGATTTAAAATTTCTGTCTTGGAGGTTTTGGGGAAAAGTGTAAAGCTAGACTGGCACTTTTAAATTCCCCGAATTACATTTTGGTCTTATGTGAGGAAACGTTGGAGAGTCTGCACAGATGCTAAAAAATTCTAAGACAGGTCTAACACCATTATTAGAACTCATTTAGCGCGCGCGCTAATAATTGTGCTTAATGGAAATGGAAAGACAGAATTAAACAACAAAGTAACGGAATTGGAAAATATGATTAAAATAATGTCGGAAATCTACGGTAAGGAAATTCTGGAAAAGGCCAAGAAAGAACTAACTGCAAGCGGAGAAAATGGAGCAACAGAGTTAACAAACCCTTATGAAGCGTTAAGAATAATGTCGAAACTTCAAGTAGGGAGGTGAAACATAATGGATAGTAAAATCTCAACAATCTTAATTATGATTGCCATAGTCCTATCAACTATCAGTTTAAGCCTTAACCTAATTTCAAGTGGAACGAACCATACATTTCTGGCTGATGACTTGCAGATGAAAATTCAGGCACTACCACAATTTGGAACTTTGGGATTTGGCTACGACTTGAATGCGTCAGACCTTCAACCGAGGCTCGCATATCTACAAAATAACACTAACGCGAACTACGTCGTTAAAACTGTGGATAGCAATACCTTGATTTCTATTCTAAACGGGAACCAATATAATGAAATATCCAGCCTAGAAAGAATCGGGAACACTTTCTTATTAATGATGGGACTATACACGAACTACACTCTAGTAATCTGCAATCCATAGTAATGGTGAAAGAATGACTGACGAAGAATATAGGGTAGAAGTGCTAAGATTGCTTAGGGAAATCAGTCAAAAACTTGACGGACTGGGAAACAAACTTAACGGAATTGAAAATGCAATCTACAATTGTCGTGGAGTTTAATTTTCCCTTTTTTCTGTTTGTTTCTTCTTTTTCTTTATAAATTCGTTTAATGAACTATCAAAATCTTTTCTGTCCAAATCGTCTTCTAGTGGCTCGTCTGTGCTTCTTTTGAAATCGTCTGTTAAACCTTTCCGCTTAATCATTTCTTCATATGTTTCTTCTTTTCCAGTTGAAATCTCGAATGGGTTAGCTCCTATAATTGGCTTGTCGAATGCGCTAATATCGCCTTCTTTCTCTTCCTCTTTCATTTCTTGATACAGCCTAAACCACCTGAGCCATTTCGTACAAACACCGCACTTGTAGATATGTGAACCGCAAAAATCGTTTTCTTCAAAACTTCTCTGAGAGTTAGCCATTAAAAGCCTATATTTGTGTCAATCTTCACTTTCAAGCGAAAAATCTGCTTCGTTGATAATGTCTTTTACGCTACGTTCTGTTTTCCGTTTCTTAATCTCTAATTAGCGCGCGCGCTAATAATGAACATTATCGACCAGTCGATAATAAGTCTCTGGTCAGGGTTTACGCTCCAAATATTATTTGTAAGCTCAATTAAGGTCGAAACTAGGAGAGTGCTCAATATAGCTATTCCTACTCCTACATAAAAATCAAGTGCTCTCTGCTGTCTTTCGTCTTCACTCATTTTTGAACTTTCTAAGTTTTCCCTACATATGCAATTCTGTTCTGTTATCAATATAGAACTGTAATACAGATTAGAGTGCCATTAAACTTATAGGACTTACAATCTATATTTGATTTGGGGGTTTCGGAGATGGCTATGGCAGGTGAAATAGCCGCTAGTTTAGCGGGCGTAATCGTCGGATTCATAGTATCGATTTATGATTTGCCGTAAAGGAGGAAGACGCAACGAGGAAAAAACAAGCGAGAAAATAGACCGTCTATCGAACTTGCTGAAAAGTGCAAGTTCCGAAATAGAAAAACTAGATGAAGAGGTGACCCACAAGAGCAAGAAACTTAAAGAACTTGACGAAACCTCTAAGCGTCTTGATTCATTAGTGTCTCTGAAAGAACAGCAGGTTGAAGCCATTAGAGATGAACTGAAAGCAACTCTGAACAAGAGCAATCGGTCTAACAGAATATGGACAATCCTAATAGGAGCAATATGGTTTATTCTAGGTCTCATCGTAAGAGGTTTCTTGCGTTTCTAAGTTTTCTTTTGTCTTTTGTTGCCGTGCCGATTTAAGATTTGAAGATGGACAAAAGTCTTTTATCGCGACATCATTAACTTGTTCTCGTGCAACCAGAGAAGGAAATTGAGAGAAGACTCGCCAAACTTACAATTGAGGCTAAAGAAGTAAGAAAGAGATATGCAATCTACTTTCTGATTATCGTTGTATTGACAGGCTTCGTAACTTACGGAGCATATTATTCTCCTAAAAAATACTATCTCGCATTTTCTATACCAGCCGCTTTTCTGTGGGTCTTTGGAATAGGAATGTTTGTTCTTTTCGTTTGTATTCCAACGCTAATACAACCTCTCAAAGCTGAGAAATTAGCCTTTAAAAAAATCGCTGAGGCGGCACAAACGCTTGAAAAACTTGGCGATGCTTCTGCTTTGCCTCAAGCTAGTCGAGATGTGAAGAGCGCTTATAATGTTTTGAGTGTCGTATCGCAGAGCAGTAATCTCTGGTACAAACAAGTTAATGACATAATCAACAGGTTTTTGCAAACTTTTCGCCAAGTAATTCTTCCAGCGATAGAAGACCCAAACATCGACTATAATATGAAAATTGCACATCTGCAACATATAGCTCTGGCAATCTACAGTTTTGACCCAGCAAAGTTAGTTGAAGCAAATAGAATAATCGACACCGAACCAAGCTACGGAAAATTTAGAACAGTTGTTTCAAAAATAGGAATCCGTTATCAAATATTACAATTCTTTTCCTCTTTGGATGCGCTCAAACAATATGTTGCCATTCCTTATGTTGCCATTCCTTCATTCTTAGTTGGTTCTATTATTTTTTACGAAATTGTGATTTATTTCAGTTTTGAAAGAGATACTGCTCTTGATGTGAGTGTTGCAGTTTTCCTAGGACTATTAGCAATATGGGTTGGCGGAAGAAAGAAACCGAAAAAAGAAAATGAGACAAAGTGACAAAACGACATTTTCTTCTGTTCTGCACTTTCGACATGCTCTTTTTTCTGTTTTACAATTTTTTTCTTCTAAACCGCTATAGAGTAGCGTATATCTGACCTTACAATCAAAGGAAGGGGGACGGCTCTGAGGCTCCGATGGTCCTTGATTAGGCCTCTGCGCTCGGCATGTCCTCGGGAACGAATCGTCTGAGCTTCTGCAACGAACGCATTTTCTGCTTTTCTCCTATCTTTGCACTTTGTACTGCTTGTCTTAGAATTTGAATGGACTCGTCCATGGCTCTTCTGTCAACTGGACGCGGAACGTCGTCTTTTCCGCCGTACGCGAAAGAATACTTCACGGGGTCCCTCCAACTCGGCTTCTCGCCGTAAATCACTTCTGCAACCAAGGCCAGGCCCCTAACCGTCGCGGGTCCGACGCCCCTGAATCCGAGTAATTCTTCATAGTTGGATGGTTGAAACTCGTAGATCTCGCGCAGAGTCTCCCAGTTTATGTTTCGGGGCATCGACAAACTGTAAAAGGGATATGCATTCAAATCGTTGTCTCCGCTTCTGGGCAACCATTCGGCCAACGACTTTTGAAACTCCGGCCTCACGGATTGAAGCATCCGCATCAGTCTCTTCGGCTCTTCTTTCACAGCATCAACTGAGGCCTTTCTGCTGCCCTCACTCTCCTCTGAGGTCATGTCCAACACGATGTCACGTTTCACGTCGCCCACTACAGCACTGTGCGGTTCAACGACAAAGCTTCTAACATTGTCCGAGAGCCAATGATAACGCCTCGCCGTCCGGTCTTCGGGGCACATGCCCTGCTGCACGACCGCCCACTTCCCATTGCCAGCGATGAAGAACGCGTGATGATAAAGCCGATACCCCGCCTGCACGGCCACGTTGTCAACTTTAGCACTCATTCTGCTTGCGCGGCGCAAAACCGCGACATCGTTGCCTGAAAGCCCAAATTCCTCTCCAACCGTGCCTATCTCTTTAGGGGCCTTTCGGGAAGCTGTGCCTTTTCCGCCGCACACAGCCAAGCCATGCTGCTGGGACGAGATGGCTTGTTTCAAAATTCCCGTCACAACCGTGGTCACTCCTGAAGAGTGCCAGTCATAACCTAGAACGCACCCCAAAGCTTGGAACCAAAACGGATCTGAAACCCGCCTCAAAAACTCGTCCACGCCATACTCATCAACGATTATCGTCACTATCTCTCTTGCCATCTTTTGCATGCGCACAATCAGATATCGAGGCGCCCTACCATAATGAAGTGGAAGCCTGGCAACGCCCGTTCTTTGCACGACAACACCCCTTGCAACACAAGTGCTCAGAAAGTGGCTTAACCATTTTGCCTTTTACTTCAGAACATGCCCTTCGCGGTCAATCTCTCCAGTGCGGATCCGAGTGGTCGAGATAGCCTTGTGATTCTCGGAGGGAACCATGTCGATGACGACTATTTCAAGCGGCCTTACCCCGATTTCCTTTCTCTTTTCATTGACCTTAAGCGCAACGGGCTCCGTCTCCCTGCTGACCACCAGTGCTTCAATGCGATCCTTAGACAACAGTACCCCGCCATAGGCGTCATCTATCGGGATTATTTCAGCCCTCTGCGCCACTCCCTGATCTCTCAGGAAGCCTCTCAGCTCTCTTGTGCGCTGCTCGTAACGTGCCGTTTGATGCCGCTTGTTCATTTTCTTGACAAACTCGTCTGAGGAGACGCCGATGATTACGCGTTCGCCCGTGTCGAAAGCCTTGATGAGCAATTCTCTGTGTCCCTTGTGAAGCTCGTCGAAAGTGCCGCCAAGACCGACAGTTCTGAACTTTTTCGGCATCGGATTTCACGTTTAACGCGAGTAGACTGCACATAAGACTATTTTGGTTTGATCCTGCTAATTGTGACATCCAGTATCTTCGCTGCAACCTCTCGCTTCTTGGCCAGCGGCACGTGCACCACGCTCTTTTTCTTGTCTACGATGAAGACTTCGTTCGTTTCGGTTCCAAAGCCGGCTCCTTTCTTTCCTACGTCGTTGACGACGATGAGATCAGCCTCGGCTTCCAGCAGCCTCTTGTGCGCACTCTCAATCAGCTCCCCCTTCGACAGCTTATACTCGGCACGAAAAGCCACTAGAAAAGTCCTTGGACTGACTTTTTTCACGCGATCGATTATTTTCACGGTGGGTTTCAGCTTCAACTCAAGCGAACGCAGTTCGTGTGACGAAACCTTGTATGGATACGGCTCTTCAGGCGTCCAGTCAGCAGCCGCAGCGACAGCTATGACCACGTCATAATTCCTTGATTTCAGTTCAGAAACGACTACTTCATGCATCTGCTCCGTCGTTTCAACAGCGAATAGACGGGCTCCTGGAGGAGCAACTTCGGTTCCCGTGCCGTAGACGAGTGTCACGCCTGCGCCACGGCTTAAGGCTTCTTCTGCTATTGACACCCCCATTTTTCCGGAGCTTCTGTTTGTGATGACGCGAACAGGGTCTATGTGCTCTACGGTTGCGCCAGCGGTAATCAGCACTCTCAATCCCGAGAAATCGTTCTTGAATGAGAGTTTGCGAATCACTGCCTCAACGATATCTTTGGTTTCGGCGATTTTTGCCTTTCCTTCCTCGATTCTTGGACCTATGAATTCGACTCCTAAGGCTTTGAGTTCCCTAATGTTTTTGACCAGTATCGGGTGGTTGTACATAGATTCATGCATCGCTGGAACAATGATTAGGGGACAGTTTGAGCCGAAGGCTGTTGAAACGACGGATGTGACGGTAGTGTCGTCAATTCCGCAGGCAATTTTGCTTATGGTGTTTGCCGTAGCAGGTGCCACAAGAACAAGATCAGCCGTTAAGGAGTGCTCGCCGACCAAGGCCACATGTTCAATCTTTCCAGTCAGTTCCGTTACGACTTCGTTTCCGGTTGCCCATTCCATCAGATACGGATGGATGATTTTCCCCGTCATCGTGGACATCACCGGAAACACGTCAGCCCCATGTCGCATCAAAGCTCTGGCGATTTCTGGGCTTTGCACAGCTGCAACGCTGCCTGTGAGGCACAAAACTACACGTTTTCCTTTAAGTTCGTTGGCCTCGGTTCCAACGATGCGCTTGGATGGATGTGCCGACAAGACTTGGTCCTCCGATTTAACCTATTAACTTGTTGGTTATCTTGTTTAAATCTTGCAGGAATTCGTCAACGTGTTTTTCTTGAATGTGAGGCATGAGGACTATGCGAATGTGATGTGGAAAGAGCGATATCGCCCATTTTCGGAGCCTCAACTCTTCAGCTATTCTGCGAATGTCAAAGGCGTCGGATTTTAACCCAACGACGTTCATCGTCGGTTCTGTTACAACACTTAACCCTCTAATCTTGGGGATTTCTTCTGTGAGCTTGGCCGTTAAGTGCATGCACTTTCTGACGATTTTTCTGTAGCCTTCGCGTCCCAGGTGCTTCATCACGGCCCAGACCGCGATGGCTGAAGCGCCAGAACGTGTTCCAACTAGCGTTGTTTGCTCGGTCTCTCCGCCTGAAAGATACGAAATGCCCCATGATACCGCTTTTCCGAAGCTTTCGTTGCGGAACACTATCCCGCCGGCTGGGATGGGAGCCAAGCCCATCTTGTGCGGATCAACCGTGATAGAACACACTCTGCGAACTGCAAAGTCAAAGCTTGGCACATTATATCCTAAATCCCTCAGGAAAGGTAACACGAACCCTCCGAAAGCCGCATCTACATGAAGGTAAAGGTTCTTTTCCAAGGCGAGCTCGGACAAATCGTCTATAGGGTCGACCACACCCAGTGCCGTTGTTCCTGCCATGCCCACGAGAGCAATGGTCTTCGAGTTCAAAGCCTTCTTAACAGAAGCAACATCGACCTGAAATCTTTCATTCAGCCTTGCCTTGACGATTTTTATGCCTAACAGATCTCCGGCCTTGTCGAAGGAGCAGTGGGCAGAAGCGGGCACTACTACTTCTGGGTTGGTTTTCTTGGCAAGTGCTCTGGCAGCCCACAGGGCAAGAACATTCGCTTCCGTTCCTCCAGTGACTATGTGGCCTGAGGCTTCTGGGTTCGAAAGAATTGTGCCGAGCATCTTCATCGTTTCTCTCTCTATTTCAACCGCCGCCGGGAAGAGCCCAGGGTCGCCAAGGTTCTTGTCGAGAAAACGGGAGTAAACTTTCTTCGCCAGCGGATTCGGGACGGTGCACATGGATCCAATGATTCTTCCAGAATTGTAAGTGAAGTCTCCTCGAAGCCTCGATTCAAGTTCCTCGAAAACTTTTTTTTCAGGCAACCCTTTAACCTGCATTTTTACGGCTCCCATGCGATCTAATGGTACGTGTGTTCCTCGTCTGGATACTTGCTGGTGGAGACTTCCTCCATGAAATTGGTCACGGCGAGTTTTATCGTCTTGTTCAAGTCCGCGTACGTTTTTACGTACTTTGGTTTGAAGTTCTCATCGAAACCAAGCAGGTCATTTATGACAAGAACCTGTCCGTCGCAGTGTTTGCCGGCACCGATGCCTATTGTTGGCGCTTTTACAGAGTTGGTTATTGTCTTGGCTAAACTTTCAGGAATGCATTCTAACACTATTGAAAACACCCCGAGCCCGTCTAGCTCTTGGGCATCTTGCAGAATCTCTTCGGCTTCTACAGGTGTCTTTCCTTTTACGTGAAAAGCTTCAGCCAGCTGGGGAAGCATTCCCACGTGGCCCATCACGGGTATTCCCCTTTCTATTAGGAGTTTTATGGCGTCTGTTTTCTTTCCTTCGATTTTTACTCCATGTGCTCCTGCTTCAACAAACTGTTTCGCGTTCTTAAGGCAGTCTTCAACCGTGCTGCAACTGCCGATAGGCATGTCTCCAATGATAGGCGTGGAAGTGGCTCCTCTTCCCACCGCCCTGACGTGGAATATCATGTCTGCCATTGTCACACTCTTAGTATCCTTGTAGCCTTGCACGACCATGCCTGAACTGTCGCCGACGAGGATTAGGTCTATGCCAGTCTGATCTAGTATTCTTGCCATTTGAAAGTCATAGGCCGTCAACATCACGATTTTTTCTTTGCCCTTCTTTCGCTTGATTCGTTCCTGAAAGCTCAATTTTTTCCCTCCAGAAATTTTATGAAACCAACTATGGCTTCGTTGACCGGTGTTGCAATATTATGCTTTCCGCCTAACTCAACTATTTTTCCGTTCAGAAAGTCGATTTCCGTTCGCTTCCCTTTCATTATATCTTGGTACATAGAGGAAAAATTCGTGTATCCGGCAATCTCCCTTTCGATCGATTTCTCTAAATCCTCCGGAAAAGCTATCCCCTCAGCATTTCCAACTTGGACGCACTCTCTGACAATCTGATGTCTGACAGGCGCCAAGGTTTGAGTGCTGATTTCACTATTTTTAACGCGGAAAATCGCGGTTAGCGGGTTTACTACGCTGTTTACGACGACTTTGCCCCATATCTTGTCTCTGATATTTCTGCAAAGACTTGTCTTCAAGCCGCACGCATTCAAGACATCTGCGACCTCCGCTGAGGCAGCGTCATTTTCGATGAATATGTCGCCTTTCCAGCACTTCACTTCTCCCGCCTTGAAGAACTCGCCAGCCATGGTAGTAATTCCTCTCAGAATCTTGGCTGTTCCGTTCACGGCGCGTTTGATAATCTCTTCGTTTCCGAGGCCATTCTGCAAAACCAAGACGGTGGTATCTCGCCTAAGAAGCTTATCTATCCCTCTCATTGCGCTTTCCGAGTCATACGCCTTTGTTGTTAGGAATATCAGCGTTTTTTGAGGGATTTCTCGAATTTGGGTGTCAGCGCGCAAATGGAAGGTTTCATTCACATCGCCCAAAACAGACAGGCCGTTCGAATTTATAGCCTCTACCTGTGCTTTGTTTCCGATTAGTGTTACATCATTCTTCCTCGACAATAGGGCGCCCACGGCACTTCCTATTGCACCAGCCCCGAGAATGACAATCCTGTTAAACATCACATCACTCTTCTTGGCTTCTTGCGTGCGCAGTTCGCGTCGCGAGGTTTTTGAGGTTTTCTCTTATCATAGTGATAGATTCTGCAAGGTTTTTTTTGTTGTCAAATTTCCTCAAGATATCTGCACACTTCTTAGGGTTCTGTTTTTTGAGCTTTGCAGCGGTTTCTACCATCTTCGGCGTTGATCTCACGATGTTGTCGACTATCGTGATGGTCGCTTTTTGCGCGGTCCGCGACAGGGGGTTCAGGTCCACCGCGATTACCTTTTTTCCCATTTTGACGAGGGCTTCCGTTCTGTCACCATCCTCCAAGGGCACCATGACGACATCGGCCACTAGTATTCCCCGAGGATCAACGCGACGTCTCTCACTGCTCAACTCTGGAATCTTCGCAGATGCATTCTTGCCCACTCCAAACACTTCGTTCGCTCCGGCTTTCTCAAGCAACTTCTCTATTGCAAGCTCCCTTTCAGGGGACCTGTAGAAAAGGTTGACTTCAATCTTCGCTCCTGTAACATCGGCGAGCCTCACGACATCTTCAGGAACCAGAGCCGCTGTGTTGCCATTGACTGAGATAACCGGATTTTCTGCCGTCAGAAGCATCGCAATGGCTGCAGAGATAGCTTCCAATGCCGGTTTGTTTGTTCTTTCACCTAACAAATAATCAAAAGCTTCCCCCCGGCCGTGGGCAATAAGGCCAGGAACAGCCACGATTCCCTCGCGATAGCGTGCTAACAGCCTCTCTCTTACCTGCAGGGATTCTGCTCTGGGGTGATGCGGAGGGATCTTGATGTTGGTTACCGAAGGAGTCGCGCTCCTTCATGATTTGCCTTGCTTACGATAGTCTGACCGCTTTGGGCATTTTCGCGAAAGACCTTCAGAATCGGCTCAATTCCATTTTTGTTGGTTACAGTAAAGGCGGATTCGCCGAACATTGGCATGCTGCAGATCACGCCTGCCTTGTCAGCTGCGACCAGGATTCGTCTCACCTTTTCACTTATCAGTCCAACGTGCTCAGCGAACTGACGTGAAAGCCTCATGAAATTCATGACGGTCGGTGCGTTGATCAGTTCTCCGACTAGCTCGCCTCCAAATCTGTTTATCCGAGCGCGTGTTTTAGAGTTGGTCAAGGCCTCCCTTGTGGAAAGAGGCCCGTAAACATGGAACGCGACCACGGTGTCGTCAGGGAGTGGCAGACACTTTATTTCTCCGATTCCGGGGGCTCCTGGGTTGACCCTAACCTCAAACCCGCCAAAGGTTTCAGCTATGACAGTTCCGAGCCCAGTCTTGCATTCGACTTCTGCAATGTGGGCCATCTGGGCAGTCTCCAATTTTGACATTCCCAGCCTCAAAGCCTCGTTCAGGGCTAGAGCTAGACTCAGCGCAGCAGCCCCGCTTGTGCCGAATCCTGCGCCTACAGGAGCCTCGATCAAATGTTCTACCGAGATTTCGAAATGGGTTTTGTCGCTGACGCGGGAAAGGAAGGCGTCGACAATACGCCGCGAGACCTGACAGAAGTCCGCCGGGTTATTGTTGATGCTGACTTTCACGCTAAGCTTGGACCCTTTTTTGACTTTCACAGTTGTCTTGGCTCCTAAATCCAGTGAAATGCCAGCACCTCTTGAGCCTACATGTAGGGCGTCGGCTGGCTCGTCAAATATTTCAAAGAATCCCGTGATGTGACAGGGTGCGAACGCCATAGCCTCTTCCATTTTCAACGTCCACACATGAAGTTTATTTAGATGGCTTCAAATAAGAATTCTGTATGGACTGTCTAAACGTGTTTAAACCCCACATCGTTTTTATCGTATGTCAACACAAAATCATCATTAACGTTCTGACTTACCGTGGGTTCGAGTGAAAGAACACGCTTTTTCATTCAGTAGAGCAGGCATTGGGATTTCCGAATGACTCCGTGGACCTTGAGAACTCCATTTAAGTGGAGCCGAGATTAATTCTCAACACTTGAGATAGCGTGCTTAAGGTCAAGGAACTGACTCCTGAAGGCCCATCTAATGAAGCGTATGGCAACAGCTCTACATGAGTTCCCTAGACCAGTTCTGACCTTTTCTCTCTCCAACTTTTGCTGAGGTTCTCAAAAACCTGCAGAACGGTGGGCTCAGGCCACTCATGCCGAAACGGCGGGATATGAAGAGGCGTGATCCAGGACACGGTTTCGTTTGTCAAGTTTTTCTCTGACAAATTGTCGAAAATCTTGGAGAAGAGTAGATAAGTGTTCCTTAAGCTTTTTAAAGGTCTCATAACCCTTAGTTAATGGGGGAGGAGAGAATGGGCGATATTCCGGTTCCTCTCATAAACTACATACACCTCATAAAAGAGCGTAGGTCGCCTTACTACGACATCGTTGAGCACGTTATGAAAGAGATGGAGATGCGCTACACTACTAAGGGGCAGGCTTCTGAAGCAGTTTACACGATTAACCCAAGAGTTCTGCAGGAACAGATTGAGCAAAAAATGAGGGACGAACGATTGACAACGGTGAATGTTTGCCGCACTGTTCTGGCCATGTTGTACGGGGCCCAACTCAACGAAGAAAAGGACTTCTTCGTGACCACAACGAGCAGTGGACGAAGAAACTATCACATTAAGGTGTGTAACCGTACCCTGAACTCAATGTCAAAAATGCTGTGACCAATTCTTATTCAATTTGCGTAATGGACTAATTAAATGACGAATTCTCTGCTTTTCGTCTGCTACTTCGGCGGTCTTCTTTGCCACATGGTAAACCATTATCTTACCTCTCCGTCTGTCGCATAGATTGATGCGCGGGTTGCCTGCAACGCTGTTATCGTGGCCAACGCTCTGCTACGTGCTCAGGCATTTAAATACGGGGTCAATTCTCTTACAACTCGGAATTGGGTGGGTCTTGCGTGTCTGAAGCATATGCATGTCGCCATCTTTTCACGTTGCTAAAGCTGGCTGAAATGGGAGCGCATCGAAGGACGGCAAAGATCTCCACGGAATACTTGGCTGGAAAGTTGGGCGCCTCTCAGCAGACAGCGTCACGTTACCTGATTGAGCTTGAAGGCAAAGGATGGATTGAGAGGACGATAACGCCCGAAGGCTGTCTCATACGAATTACAGGCGCAGGAATGAAGGAGCTGAACAAACTCTATTTGATGCTGCGCGTCTTGATGGAAGCTTCCTATCCGCCTTCGATAACGCTGGAGGGCACGGTTTTCACTGGGTTCGGGGAAGGCGCCTACTACATATCGAAGGAAAGTTATAGAAAACAGTTCATCGAGAAACTAGGCTTTGACCCTTACCCAGGTACGCTTAACCTGAAACTGGTCACTGAATACGACCTTAAAACTAGAAACGAGCTGGAAGCCTACCCTAGCGTAGAAATTGAGGGCTTCAAAGATGAGGACCGCACCTTTGGCCCAGTGAAATGCTATCCGGTGATAATGGAGAATGAAGTGAAGGGCGCTCTCATCTTGGCCTTGAGAAGCCACTATGACGCATCCGTGCTTGAGATCATCGCTCCCGTCGCTTTAAGGAAACGCCTCAAGCTAAAAGACGGACAAAAAGTGAAAGTCGAAGTGTTGACACTTCCCTGAGACTCATGTCCACATCAGCGCACACGATTTAGTTCAGGCATCGGTTTCAACAGCATAGCCAGCCTTGCCCCAAGAATTAGGATACTCATATTCGTGTGAGACCGGTTTGTATCGGCGGGATGTCGCCAGTGCATAACCTATCAACAATCCTGTCGCCAGGCCGCCAAGGTGAGCCAAGTAGTTTACGTCAGGTCCGAGGTTTATAATGAAAAAGAAGAAAGCGTATATCAACGCGCCTATTATCGACTGACGTATCGAGTGTCTAGCATATATTATGGTCGCTCCTAGGACTCCGAAGATGGCGCCTGAGGCGCCGACAGAAAGGGTGTTGGGCGGCCAGAGGGCCAGTGTTAAGAGACCTCCAGATAATCCGCTCAGAAAATAGATGAGCAAGTATTCTCTGATGTCAAACATGTCCTCCGCTCTCAACCCGAAGATCAAGAGGAAAAACATGTTGCCGAAAATGTGCAAAATGTCGGCATGGACAAAAATGGCTGTGAACAGCCTCCAGACTTCACCATTCCAAACGTTAGCGTTGATTTGTCCAAAGGCGCTGAGGACGTCAATGCTTGTCGTCAAGCTACCGCTGAGGATCGAGGTGAACGCGTAAACAGCTACGTTCGCCGTTATAAGCACGTAAGTAGGCATGTACTGTCTGGAGTTTTTGGACATCAGCTCATCTTCTGTAGTCTTCAATGATTTTCTGTTTAATCTTAGAGGAACTGTCCAACTCGTCTGAGCTGAACTTTCCAACCCGCGCGACCTTAATCTTCAACCCGTGCTGCTTCACGTATTCTCTTACAGTATTTTCCATTGCCTGCTGGTCGTACCCAAAAGCAACAACGTCAGGACTGATTTTTTCAACAACCCTTGCGATGTCGAACTTTTCGTAGCCCAGAATTGCCTCGTCAACAACTTTCAATGAGGCGACAAGAGCGCACCGCTGGTTTTCAGGCATAATGGGTTTTTCACCCTTCCTACTCTTGACCGTGCTGTCTCGAGCGATTATGACTACCAGCTCGGCGTTTGGGCCGCCGGTCTTCTTTGCTTCCTCTAGGAAGCGTACGTGTCCGAGATGCAGCAGATCGAACACGCCTGAAGCAAGAACTATCCTTCTCTTTACTTTCTTTCCTTCTTTCTCGTCGGCCACTCGAACCTCACGGCTCCCAACAGTCTCAGGGCGTCAAGTAGTCCCTCACAGTACGCGATCGAAGTAAGACTCACCTCGAATTTCTTCTTTTCTCTGTAATATTTCGCGTCCTCAAGATAGGCTTTGGCGAAATTCATAACCTTGCTGACGTGGAGGATATCAAGAGATACAGGGGTTTCGGCAACTTCCATATGGATGAACACATGCTCTGCAGACCTGATGTACTTTGAGGCCAGCTCGTTGATGCTCATTCCGAAACCCCCAACCCTTCAGGTGCTCCTGCTAGCACGGTCAAGGCTTCGACCTCCGTGAAGTGGAGCTTTCCTGGAAAAATCAGGCTGTATGGTGGCCCCCCGAAATCAAAGTTCAGCATATTCCTTATGAATCCCGCTCTCACCGTCGTGTCTTTGCTGCCCGCCCTTGCAACGCCAACGACGAGGGTTTCTTCGGTGACCGCCATTTTCTTCCGTTGTCCCTCTATCCTAAGAAGCTCGCCGAGTGCATCATGAATGTTGAGGAAGCGCTTATCTTCCACCTTGATATCGAGTAGGCAGAGGGTGTGAACCCCAAATTCTTTGTTCTCTGAAATCACAGTGTACGGAGTTTCTGAGGGGGTTTCATCCGGAAAGGGTATCGTAACGCTTTTCCCGAACTTGTAATTGTGCAGACCAGACAATCCGATGACCGCAGAAAGAACACTTGCCCCATTAACTATTCGAGTCCTTATTCCGCGTTTTTCTGCCTCAATCCTCAACGAAACGTGCGTTGTGGCGATTAACGGATCACCTGGAACAAGAAGAACAGCCTTATTATTCTCCGCAGCCTTCACGATTGCCTGTGCATTTCTCTCTTCGAGATCGGCCCTTGAAACCATGTTGATTCTCCTTCCGCATGTCTTCTCAAACCTTTCCAATGAAAAACCCGGCAACAGACTCGTGTAGAGCTCCGCGAAGACGGTATCCGCGCTCTTGATCTCATCCAAACCGCGCAAGCTGATTCCCATGTCGTCGTGAAGGCCAAGCCCAACGAAAACTATTTCGCCCACCGCACCCGACCTCTTTACATTGGAGATGAAGGGTTGAAGCTTAAAGCTCTTGGCTCTTTCGCCAAGTCTCCAGGACTCCATCTCCCGCACAAACTCTCTTTTTTCCTTTTCCGGTCCGGCGACTCAAAAAAGAATGGTTTGGTGTAACACCACCATATTCCTGGTTAGATTCAGCTCCAAGGTCTGGGAGAAATACAAAGTAAGATTTCTGAATACATACGTCTATCGAGGCAAGCCAGGAAAGTTATTAATAAAAATGTTCGGTGTCTCCCCATATCCCCTATTAATCAAATGCAGAGAAAAGTCCATCGAGAAAAAGGTCTCTAGGACAAAGGTGGTAACCTTTCCATGGTATCCTACAATTCCATCAAATTGTAGAATCATGAGCTTTTTCCATGGCCTCACAGTCAATGGAGCCAGAAAAAAGGAGATCATATCACTCCTAGTTAGCTACGGGAAATACAATGTAAGATTTTTCTACAGTTCATTTTTCCTTTGGAGAGTGAAAGTCTGAGTCCGTCCGATCGGGAATCCCGCCAGCCTACAGTTCAAGAAGTCCGAGAAAGAATAGAAAAGGTTCTGAAAAAAGAGTACCGGCTAGGCCTGATGGCCGCTTACCTACTCGACGCGAGAATAAGTGAAATCGTCGCTGAAGCCTGTCCAGGCGATAACCGAGGCCGAGAAATAGCCAGAGGACCCAGAGGCTCGGACGCCAGACTTGAAAGATTCCTATTTATGGGTTCTGAGGTTCCATGCGTTATATTTAGCGTAAAGACGGCCAAGAGAGGAGGAAACATCAGAAGCATCGCCCTGCCCCTAGAGGAGCAATATGAGCCCTGGACACAACCGCTTTATGAATGCTTGCAACAGGCAGGCGGCGATCCAGTTTTCAACTACGACCGACAACACATCTGGTACTACATCAAGACTCAAGGCGTGTTTAAACATATGACGT
>Ga0187770_10000665_pt1 | contig 17039 bp, 14 predicted proteins | sample 0116_SJ02_MP02_2_FD_133154 | JGI IMG/M metagenome (GOLD analysis project Ga0187770, IMG submission 133154) | Tropical peat soil microbial communities from peatlands in Department of Meta, Colombia - 0116_SJ02_MP02_20_MG | ecosystem: Environmental > Terrestrial > Soil > Wetlands > Peat | place...
ATACGTCTGCTGTTTCACAAATATCGATTCTTTGTCATTGAGTCTGATCCGATATCTCCTCGTCTCCCCTACATAAATTACCTCTTCCACTGTTCCTTCTAAATGGTTGAATCCCCGAACCCTTTCTGTTAACACGGCAATTTTCTCAGGTCGGATGGCTATCGTAACCTTGCTCCCTACCGGCATATCCTTTTTTGCCAGGAGAAATTCGCAACCTCCCACACTCTTGAAGTAATATCCATTATCCTCCGTTCGTGTAATGCTTCCTTCCAAAAAATTAGTTTCACCGATAAAATCTGCCACGAATTTGTTGGTTGGCCGATCATAAATTTCCTCAGGAGGCCCAACCTGCTCGACCCTTCCTTCATTAAAAACGGCAATCCTGTTCGACATGGTCAGGGCTTCTGCTTGGTCGTGGGTGACATAGACCGTTGTGATTTTTAAATCCCTCTGAATGTTTTTGATCTCAATCTGCATATATTCTCTGAGCTTCTTGTCCAGCGCACCTAAGGGCTCATCCATCAGAAGCACGGGGGGGTCAAAGACCAAGGCCCTCGCGAGAGCAACTCTTTGTTGCTGACCGCCGCTTAATTGCTTTGGATAACGCCTTTCAAAGCCAGGCAGCTTCACCTTTTCGAGGACCGCCTGAATTCGTTCTGGAATCGAGGCCTTACTGTATTTCCTCATCTTAAGAGGAAATGCGATGTTATCATAAACCGTCATGTGAGGGAATAATGCATAATTCTGAAAAACCATTCCGATATTTCTTCTCGATGGTGGAACACCTGAAATATCTTTTCCTCCAATGAAGATCTCGCCTTCGGTCGGAAATTCAAACCCCGCGATCATCATCAAGGTCGTTGTCTTCCCAGATCCGCTGGGTCCAAGAAGAGTTAAAAACTCACCCTCATAAACCTCAAGGGTGACGCGATCAACTGCCACGACGTCGCCAAACCGTTTCCCAAGGTTCTTGAGAGAAACCTTTGCCTGGCCATTATCCAGCATTTGAACCCTCCCCTCCAAACCTTTCCATCTTTGAGACGGCACATCCTCAAACATATGACCTGACCCTACTCCAATCCGTCCCTGAATCTGAAGCCCAAGGAGGCAAATTCCTTCTTCATCCTCTGATAGAGCCGCTCCGTTTCATCAAAAGGCTTTCCCGTCCTTAAATCGTAGCTCTCTTGATATCGCTTGCCCACAGGGGGATGATTGATCAGATGTTCATAAGATGCAAGAAGCCCCTTGACGATTTCGTTGGCCTCTTTTCTCGTCATTCCTCGAACCGCATGGGCGATTTCCGAAGCAAATTTCGGCCCCTGGGGTGTCTGCAAATCAACTGTCGCATTTCTATAAACACCCAGGGCTTCGAGAGAGCTTCCACTGACAACGAGGCTGGTGACAATGGCCGCCGTTTCATAGAAACACATCTCTTCCACAGGCCCTGAAGCCGTGTTAGGGATGGTAAAGAAAGCAAAATGGCTGTTTCGACTGATCGCCTGGCTGCTCACACTCACTGCCCATAGAAGATCCCGGCTGGAAGTACACACCGTATGATAATGAAGTGGAAACGTAACTTGACAAGAACCCCGAAGGACAAGGATACAATGCAGATGATAAGCTACATTTGCAATCGCTACGCCCTCTGCCCCTCCACAGTACCCCCCCAATAAGGGTCCCGATTCTGCACAAACCCTTCCTCCCAGGCTAAGGACAAAAGCAACCTCATTCAGTCTTTGAAAATTGACCTTCATCTCGGCGATGGATCCGATCAGCCACCCGTCGGAGGGCCTAAGACCAAATTGGCTTCCTGCGATTTTGGCAGTATCAGAGACAGACGTGGCAATAGAATTCATGATGGGAAGTCCGGGCCTGCCTGCCATACGGAGGGCTTCCCTCGACAACATACTCGACCGAATAGAAGCCAAGACCTCAAGTGGAGATTGAGCGCGGATCTGTCGACCATCCATGGTCGTCAACGTCGGGGTTGTAATCGAATCCACGAGAGGAATCGAACCATACCCCTCCATCACCTTGAAAAAGATTTCTTCCGAAGAGACAGGAGCCCCGGCAGCTCCTAAAAAACACCAGGGTGGAATTTCACTTTCTGGCTTCCGAGGTAAAAGCCTCTTGCAATCCTTCCCCTCACCAAAGGTGGGCTGAAAAGGGGCTGTCTTCAATCCTTCAAGGATCTCCGATTCGCTAAATTTGATGATTCTCTCTGTATCGATACAGTAAGTTCCGACCTCGGCATAAAACTCAACCGCTGCTTGAAAAATCCTGTCAGCCAAATCGTCATCCCATGGAATAGGAGTCTCTGGGTCGAATTTAATCTTATACTTGTTGATCGTCTCCCTCAGTCGAGGCACAAAAACCTTCAGATCAAAATCCTCCTGAATGCAGTATGGCCCTGTTAATGAACGATCCACCACTTCCATGAAAGGAATCATTCGATCTCCCTTCTAACGTTTCTTCTGCATGAGAGCGCTCGCCACTCTCACTGCTTCTTCGGCATTTAAGGCGTAACCATCTGCTCCGATCTCGTCCGCCCACCTCTGCGTAACAGGACCTCCTCCGACCATCACAAGAAACTTATTTCTTTCACCTCTTTCTTTGAGGATTTGGATCAGGTCTTTCTGGATGGGCATCGTGGAGGTCAAAAGGGAAGAAAGGCCGATAATGTCTGCCGTTACCTCATTCGCCTTTTCAATGAATTTCGATATCTCTACATCGACCCCAAGATCATGAACCTCAAATGCTGCTGTTTTTAAAAGCATTGCGACAATATCTTTGCCAATATTGTGCACATCCCCTTTCACGGTTCCAATGACCACCGTCCCTTCAACCTTCCTCTCGACTCCCCTTTTCAAAATAACCGGTTCAATCCACTTCATCGCTTCAGCAAATATTTTCGATCCCAATATCAATTCCGGGAGAAACACTTCGAGCTTTTGAAACTTATCTCCGATGGATCTCATCCCGGCGGAAAGTCCCCGCTCAATAATCTCTATGGGATCCACTCCTTTTTCTAAAGCCTCCTGAACCATCCGGATCGTCAGAGCACGGTCTAAAGCAACAATGGATTCACTCATCTTTTCTAATAACGCGTCTTTCATCTCTCCCATCCTTCAGTATTTCCCCATTCCGCTGAAAGAACAAGCCCATGATGTCAAAGATCGGTCAATTCCTCTGAGATCCGGAACCCTCTCTTCCTCAGCTCTTCTACGAATTCCTGAGCAGGAAGCATATTTTCAGCCCCATCCGATCCTTTTCGTTTAACCTTCCCAGCAGCCACCATCTGTGCACCGATGGAAAGCGGGATACCCACATTTTTGTCATAGGCCCGAGTCCCTCCCCACTCTTCCATGGAAGGATGACTGGTCTGGAAGCGGATCATCACCTTCTTATCCTTTAAAAACCCTATGACTTCAACTTGGACAGAATACCCCCAGAGTTCGGTCTGGTCCCCTTGAGGAACGGACAAGAGGTATTTCCTCATAAAATCCAGAGGAGAAATCCTTTTCCCCTCGTACGAGATCGGTTTGCACTCATAAAAACCATACTCGTAAAGGCCTCTGACCAGCCCCATGGCTCTCGGAGGAAAGGTGCCTCGAATATACACCTTCTTCACCCCTTCAATATTCTTCGATAGGGTCTGCGATTCGCCATGAGGCACGTAATAGGTCGTCTGGGTTCCGATCGGATCGGGGAAATGGACGGTCCTCTCTCCAGAGAATGGGGGATTGGGAATCAATTTGCCGTTCTCGAAACAATAACGTATCTTCGTATTTGGATCAAACTCCCATAGAATCACATGTAAAAGGGCGGGGGAATGGGCAATAGACCGAAATGCTGCAAAATCGATATCAATCTGTTCTACTTGGTTTAACCGTTCCGCACCCAATTTCGCGAGAATGTTGGTGATTCCCGGCGTAATCCCTACTCCTCCCACAGCTGAGATTCCCGCAGCCTTTGCTTTCTCATCAAGGGCCAGTGTCTCCTCTTCTGGGCTGATGAGGTCTAAAATCGGGACTTTTGCAGCAATCGCCGCCTTCATTGCTCTCAAACTGAAGACCCTGGGGAGTCCGTTTGCCACGACGTCATAGCCCTTCATTATTTTCACCATATCTGAGACTTTGCTCGCATCGAACCCAACCACCTTTAACCGACTGTCCTTCAACTGTGAAGCAAATGCCTTGGCTTTCTTGATGTCGATATCTGCAATGGTGATCTCATCAAAGTTGCTCGTTTCCACCAAATCCCGTGTTGTTTCATTGGCCATCGCCCCAACTCCGCCTAACACCAATATTCGCCCCATTTAAATTACCCTCCCTTCTTCTTTGGATGATTCGAATACAAAAGCCTTCTTTATTTCTATCCCCTCAAATTTCCGCAAATGATTGATTAAGAATCCGAATCGCTTCTTCAATCTGAGATCTATCCACTGTCATTGGGGGAGCGATCCTTACCACGTTTCCATACAATCCACCTTTTCCTATGAGCAACCCTCTCTTTTTCGTATTTTCAAAAAGTTTCAGGATTTCACTCACCGCAGGCTCTTTTTTTTCTCTAACCAACTCTATCCCGAGCATTAAGCCCTTTCCTCTGACTTCCCCTATGAGTGAATACTTATCTTTCAGCTCCAATAATTTCTCTTTAAAATAGTTCCCCACCTTTTCCACATGGTTGGGAAGATCGTGCTCCTCTATATATTCGAGAGTGGCTACGCCGGCTCTCATACTGACGGGGTTTCCGCCAAAGGTAGAGATCGAATGAACCTTGAAGCTATCCGCCACCTCTGGTGTGGCAATGGTCGCTCCGATCGGAGCCCCGTTGGCGAGCCCCTTGGCAAAGGTCATGATATCCGGTTCCACCCCCCAGTGTTCGATCCCAAACCATTTTCCTCCTGTTCTCCCAAAGCCTGTCTGGACCTCATCCGATATGAAAAGCCCGCCGTATTTCCTAACGATCCCTACGGCGATCTGAAAGTATTCCTTGGGAGGGGTAATAAAACCCCCTACCCCTTGGATGGGCTCAGCAATAAAAGCCGCTATCCTACCGGAGGTGGTTGTCTTAATGAGTTCTTCAATATCTTCTGCGCAACCTATCCCGCAGGCTGGATAGGTTGCCCCGAGGGGACACCGGAAACAATAAGGACTAAGGGCATGGGTAATGCCCGGGATGTTATTGCCTGCTGCCTTCCAGGCAGCGTGCCCTGTCAGGTTCATAGCAAGAGTGGATCTTCCATGGTAGCTATGTCGAAGAGCGATGATCTCTCTTACTCCTGTGTGGAGCTGAGACGTGGTAATGGCCGTCTCGTTTGCTTCGGTTCCAGAGTTGGTAAAAAAACACTTCTTCAAGTTCCCCGGTGTCACCTGAGACAGCTTTTCTGCCAGCATCACCATCGGATAGTTGGGATATAAGGTCGAGGTGTGCTGAAGGACCTGAATCTGATCCACCACCTCCTTGATAATTTCGGGTTGACAATGGCCAATGCTTACCGTCAGAATCCCACCAAAAAAATCTAAATACTTTTTGCCATCCCAGTCATAAACATACAGTCCTTCCCCCCTTTTGATGGGGAGAGGAGTGGAGTAGTAGTTCGTTACACAAGGGAATAGATACTCATTGTGTTTTTGATTTATGGCTGATGAATCCATTTCTTTTCTCCTTTCTCTATCTGCAAAGGTTCACGCATTTTTTTGAGTACCGTCATCGTCCCCTGACCTGCGTGACCTGTTTTTTACCTCCATCAAATATTCGTCTAACCTTTTCAAATGGAGGACCATCTCCTGTTCACATCTCTCCGCGTTCTTCTGTTTTAAACACTCCAAAATATTTCTATGATCCTTCACATTCTCCATAGAATACTGGATATCCGATACCAAGAAAGCAGTTTCGCACCCCGTAATAAAATCAAAAACATAATCAAGGGTTAAACTCAATATGGGATTATGAGTGCTCTCGCCAATAATTCTGTGAAACTCATTGTTTCTCTTATCCAGATCAAAAAACTCTTTCTCGTCGATAGAGGGCCCCGTCCTGTTCAATTTCTCCTCGCAGTAGGAGACGTTTTCTTCTAATTTTTGAATCTCTTCAGGGGTTATATTTTGGACTGCTAACTTTATGGCAGAAGGCTCAATAATTTTTCTCACTTCGTATAGATGTTGGGATGATAAATCTTTAAAGTTCAAGAAGTGTAGCAAGGAAGCTTTTATTGATGCATTATCTATCTCTGATACGAAAATCCCTCTTCTCCCCCCCTTTCTTTTTTGTATTAAACCAGAGGTCTCTAATGCTCTTAAGGCCTCCCTAAGAGTAACCAAGCTAACGCTAAACTGTGATGCCATTTCCTTTTCTGTCGGAAGCCTGTCGCCGGCCTTAAGCGTTCCTGCTAGTATTGCCTCTTTTATTGTTTTCTCTATGTGGGCTGAAGCTCTTTGGATTGATAATGGCTCAAATCTTAATTTTTCCATTAGGTAAGTTTCAAAAGGGCTAGACCTTCAGAGATCAAAAATTCTTCTTGACATCTAATTTTTTGTTATATAAACTGTTTTCATAATAAACTAATCAACTAACTTAGCCATAAATCCATTTTTTGTCAAGACTTTTTTTCAACGGAAGGGAGACCGACGAAATCAAAAAATGCAGGGGTTTTCTGTCCAATAATCCCCTGGAGGAAGCTTAGCCATGATCGTAGGAATCCTTAAAGAAATCAAGGCAGAAGAGAATCGTGTCTCCATGATCCCGGCAGGGGTTGAGGTGATGAGGCAAAATGGCCATATCGTCTTAGTAGAGAGGAGTGCCGGCAGTGGCAGCGGTTTTGAAGATCGCGCCTACGCGGAAGTGGGCGCTGAATTGATGGATACACCCCAGGAGATTTTCAAGCAGGCAGACATGGTCATGCATGTGAAAGAACCGCTACCTGCCGAATACGATCTCATCCAGGAAGACCAGATCGTTTTCACCTATCTTCACCTGGCTGCGGCCGAAGAGCTGACCTGTGCCCTAATCAAAAGAAGATCCGTCAACATCGCCTATGAAACGATTCAGAAGGTGGACGGATCATTACCCTTGTTGACTCCTATGAGCGAAGTGGCCGGTCGAATGGCGATTCAGCAGGGTGCAAAGTACTTGGAAATGGCTCAAGGTGGTTTCGGCATCCTGCTGGGCCGCGTACCCGGGGTTGATCCGGGGATAGTTCTCATTATTGGCGGAGGTATCGTGGGCATCAATGCCGCCAAAATGGCTTGCGGTCTAGGTGCCAAAGTTTATGTCCTCGACACGAATCTGGATCGGCTCCGCTACCTGAGCGACGTTATGCCGAGCAACTGTTTTCTCCTGATGTCCAGCCCAGCCACCATTCGCGATCTCATCACAAGGGCTGACGTGGTTGTGGGTGCTGTCCTGATACCGGGCGCCAAGGCCCCCAAGCTGGTCTCGCGGGATATGCTGAAGACGATGAAAAAGGGTGCCGTCCTTGTGGATGTGGCCATCGATCAGGGGGGATGCTTCGAGACTTCAAGACCTACCACCCATTCCGACCCGACCTATTTCGTGGACGGTGTGGTCCATTATTGTGTAGCGAACATGCCGGGGGGTGTCCCCAAAACATCCACCATTGCCCTGACCAATGCCACCCTCCCTTACGCGGTTGAAATAGCAAACAAAGGATGGAAAAGGGCGATGAAGGAGAATCCCGAAATCAAACTCGGCGCCAACGTAGTGAAGGGCAAAGTGACGTGCAAACCCGTTGCAGAAGCTTTTGGCCTCGACTATGTTGCCATCGATAGTCTGCTGTGAGGGAAGGTGTAGAATCCGTGGGTGGAACAACCTGAGATCCAGATTTTCCGGCCGTTCCATCCGCGATCTTATCTTTGCTGAGCCGTTCACCGACCGACGCCTTAATGAAAGGATAACAGCGATGATCATAGGGATTTTGAAAGAAGCCAAGGCAGAGGAGAATCGCGTCTCCATGACCCCAGCAGGGGTTGAGGTTATGAGGCAAAATGGTCATGCCATTCTGGTGGAAAAAGGTGCCGGCAGTGGCAGCGGTTTCGAAGACCGTGCCTACGCGGAAGTCGGTGCTGAAATGATCGATTGGTCCAAAGAGATTTTTAATCGGTCCGAAATGATCATGCGAGTTAAGGAACCCCAACCTTTTGAGTATGAACTCTTAAAAGAAAGTCAGATTTATTTTTCCTTTCTTCACCTGGCAGCATCAGAAGAACTGACACATGCGCTGATCAAAAGAAGATCCATTAACATTGCCTACGAAACCATTCAGAAGGCGGACGGATCCTTGCCCTTGTTGACCCCCATGAGCGAAGTGGCAGGCCCAATGGCGATTCAAGAGGGTGCCAAGTACCTGGAAATGGCACAGGGAGGTGATGGTGTCTTGTTGGGCGGCGTCCCAGGGGTCGATCCGGGAACAGTGGTCATCATCGGCGGCGGTGTCGTCGGTATTCATGCCGCCAAAATGGCCTGTGGCTTGGGCGCTAAGGTTTACCTCCTCGATACGAACCTCGATCGCTTGCGATATCTCAGCGACGTCATGCCCAGCAACTGCTTCCTTCTGATGTCCAGCCCAGCCACCCTTCGCGATCTCATCACAAGGGCTGACGTGGTTGTGAGTGCCGTTCTGATACCAGGTGCCAAGGCTCCCAAACTGGTCAAGCGGGATATGCTAAAGACGATGAAAAAGGGTGCCGTCCTTGTCGATGTCTCCATCGATCAGGGTGGGTGCTTTGAAACCTCCCATGAAACGACCCACTCCAAGCCGACCTATACGATTGATGGGGTGGTCCATTATGCCGTGAGTAACATGCCGGGGGCTGTCCCTAAAACGTCCACCATTGCCTTGACCAATGCCACCCTCCCTTACGCAGTTGAAATAGCAAACAAAGGATGGAAAAGGGCCATGAGGGAGAATCCTGAAATCAAACTCGGCGCCAACGTGGTGAAGGGCAAGGTGACCTGTAAGCCTGTCGCCGACGCTTTTGGCCTTGAGTATTCTCCCATCGACCTCCTGCTGTAAAATCTTATTCCATCACCGAAGAAAGAGGAACGATATCAATACCTCTTTCCTTCATTTTGGGAACGATCTCCTTCAGGGCTCTCAGTGTGGAGGGATGGGGATGGCCGATTCCAATGGCCTTCCCTGTGGAGAGGGATATCTGGGTCAGTTGCTCCAACTTCTGTTTGACCTGTTCTTCATCCGACGAGTGGTCAATGAAAAGGTTTCTCTCCGTGGCCCTCAGGTTGACGGATTGGGCGACTCGGAGGCCAACCGTTTGAGGAGTGGTCCGACTATCTAAAAAGAACAGCCCCCTTCTTTTTAATTCAGAAAAAACGATCTTTATCTTCTTAGGATCTTCCATCAATCGAGATCCCATATGATTGTTCACTCCTTTGATGTAGGGGACCGCCTCTATATCTTTGGAGAGTTGCCGAATCAACTCTGCTTCATCCATCTCCTCAAGGAGAACCCCCTCACCTAACCGCATCTTCGGATAGCCATGGGGCTCCATGGGAAGATGAAGGATGATCTCTTTCCCCCTTCGGTGAGCCTCTTCAGCAAGCGTTTTGGAATAAGGGCAGAAAGGGAGGATGGAGAAGGTGAGGGGAAGATCCCAGTGAAGAAGATCTTGAGAAATTCTGTTTTCTTCTCCGAGGTCGTCGATCACGATGGCGACCTTGGGGCGAAGAGCCGTTTTAGGAGTCGATGGTGCAAAAGGGACAAAGGTGAGCCGATGGGTGACTCGATCCAGCACCCTGACTTCCAAATGAAGAGATTCTGATGTTTGAGAAGACTCAATCGAAACAGGTTTTCCGAGGACGGAAAGGCTTCGCCTCAAATTTCCTTCGATAAGAGAAAAAGAAAGGGAAGGAAGAACCTGGACCTCCAATAGAGACTGTTCCCAGGCCAGTCCTCTCTCTTCTTTTGAATGGGAACTGTGACGAAGGATATTTTTTTTCGGAATCCCGATCTCATAAAGTTGGCTCTGGATGATCTGGTCAACGAGAAAAACCTCCTTAGAAAAATCCTCCGTGGGAAGAGGTTTTTCTCGGGTCAGATAGGTATATGCCCCAAAGGTCAGAAGGGCACCGGCGAGGAAGGAGAGGAAATAACCCATCCGCCCCACCGATCTTCCTCGTCTGTGTGGCTCCTTAGCCATTCAACTCCACAAGAACCTTGGACAAGTTATATGGATTCTTCCTTTTGGATCGCTTCTTCTCCTAACTCCGAACCTTGAACTATTTATTTTGTTGGGCCACTTTTTTGAAAATCTCCCAACTCTTAAGGAGTTCAAGGGCTCGATCCAGTTGCTGATCGGCCGGTTTCTTCTCCTTCATCTCTTCCTTCTTCTTGGGTTCCTCCTTCTTCGTCTCTTCCTTCTTTGGCTTTTCTTTCTCTTTTGGAGCGCCTTTCTCTGGCTCAATCAGATGCCTCTCCAAATCCCTTTCCGTGGGCATTCTCGGGGCAGCCACCTCCTTTTCCTCCTCGGGCAGTGCAGGTTTGACGACAATATCAGGCACAATCCCTTTCGCTTGGATGGAGCGGCCGCTCGGAGTGTAATATCTTGCAGTGGTCAGCCTCAATCCCGATCCGTCTTTCAGAGGGAATATGGTTTGAACCGATCCCTTTCCAAAGGTCTGGGTTCCAAGGAGAATCCCACGTCCGTGGTCTTGAATGGCTCCAGCCACAATCTCGGAACCGCTGGCACTCCCGCCATTGATCAGAACGACCAGAGGGTAACGGGTGATCGTACCCTGAGGATGGGCATTAAATCTCATCTTCTGATCCTCTTTTCTCCCCTCCACCGAGACGATCACACCCGATTCAATGAAACGGTCTGCGATTTTAACGGCTTGATCCAAAAGCCCCCCAGGGTTGTTCCGGAGATCGAGGATCAAACCCCATAGGGCTCCTTTGCTCTCCTCCTCCAATCCCTTCAGGGCCTTATCAAATTCCATGTCCGTCTTCTCTTGAAATTGAGAGAGTCGAATATACCCGTAATGCTTCTCCAATAACTCATGGCGCACACTTCGGATGGGAATCACATCCCGAATCAGGGTCATGTCGCGGGGTTTAGTGAAACCCTCTCTCATGATGGTGATGGTGGCCTTGGACCCTTTTGGACCCCTCAATCGTTTGACGGCATCCATCAATGTCAAGTTCTTGGTCGGTTCTCCATCGATCTTCAGAATCTGATCTTCTGCCAGGATACCAGCCTTGAAGGCCGGGGTATCTTCGACGGGAGAGACCACGGTCAGGACACCGTCTTTAATTGTAATCTCCATCCCCAATCCTTCAAACCGACCTTTCGTCTCTTCCTGCATCTCTTTATACATTTGGGGAGGCATGAAGGCGGAGTGGGGATCTAAGGTCTCCAACATCCCCTTGATTGCCCCGTAGATCAGATCCTTCGAATTCGTTTCCTCGACATATTCCTTCTGGAGAAGACCGAGGACATCCGTGAAGACCTTCAGGTCTTCATACATATTATTGGAAAGGGCCGAAACTTTGTGAGATCGGCCCAGCCCAATGGTGATCCCCAAGAGGAAGACTGCTAAGATTAGCAAAACCACCTTGTAACTTCTAATTCTTCTCCACTGAGACATGTTATCCTCCTTTACGATCATTTCCTTCCTGCCCCATGACCCTCCGGCATGAAGGCCACTTTATCCAAATTTAGGATCCAATTCAAGGGGTCTTGAGGTTTTCCCCGATAGCGAATTTCGAAGTAAAGGCACGGACCTTTCAAAGATCCTGCACTGCCCACCAGAGCGATCGTCTCGCCCTGGGAAATGGTATCTCCTGCCTTCTTCAACAATTCAGAACAATAAGCGGAAACAGTGAACGTGTGATCTCCATGGTCGATGATCACCACATTCCCGAACCCTTTGAACCAATCGGAATAGAGGACTTTTCCGGAGAGGACCGCTTTGATCTCAGCTCCCATCGGAGCCTTGATTTCAATTCCATTCTGCCCCTTTTCTTTAAAAAAACTGATCACCTTCCCCTGAACGGGTGGGTCTAGCTTTCCTTTGAGGCTCTCGTATGGGGGCTTCCCATAGGCAAAAAGTCCCTTTTCCTGTTCCAATTTGCTAATAAGGGTTTGAAGCTCCTTTGCCCTCTCTTCTAATTCCCCGATGACTTTCTGGTAAACGACCCTTTGATTCTGAATTGACTTCAACAAGGCGCGTTTGCTCCCTCTGACCCTTTTGATCTCCTCCTTTTTCTTCTCCACATCGGAGATATCTTGCTGCCACTGAAGCTGATCTTGGATCAACTCTCCCTGATATTTCTCCTTCAAAGCCATTTGATAGCGATAAGTCTCGACCAGCCGTGCATCGAAATCGATAATGACCCTCAAGTATTTGTCGATCCTCAATAGATCGACGTAGGACTGTGAGGTGAGAAGAAAGATCTCCGGAGGGACCCGGCCCATCTTATAAAGGGCGGTCACCCGGGAAAAGAGATCTTCTTTTGTCCGTTCCATCCCTTTGCCGAGCAGTGCCATCTGGTTTCTTGTCTGGCCAAGCCGTTCTTTCGTCTGGGTCAACTCGACCTCCATCTGTTTCAGTTCTTTTTCCTTTTTGTAAAGTTCGGTTTCCATGGTATGGAGGCTTTCGAGGATAGAGGACTCTTTTCCCTGAATCTTCTTTTCCCTCTTCTTTGTCAAAGAGAGTTCCTTATTGACGTCCTTGAGATGCCTCTTTTTTTCAGTGAGATCCTTCTCAATTTGATCATTTCCCCCTGTACAAAGGGCGATAGTCCCAAGGGTGAAGATCCACCCGATGATGAGCGATTCCACAAAAACGCGTTTCCATCTCCTCATCGAAGGCTCACTCGCTATATTTTAGAAACCTCACCGAAGCAACAAAGCTGCCGAAAATGCCCAGGACCATCCCCCCCAACAGAATCCGCCCGATGGTCTCCGGCGGCAAGAAAAGGATAGGAATTCCTGCCAGCCATGTTTGTATCGATGGGGGGATGTAGAGAAAAAACCCTTTGTGTAATAGAAAGAGAAAGAATATGGCCAAACCCGCTCCGAAGAAACCCTGGATGAGCCCTTCGACATAGAAAGGGACTTGGATAAAGGCAGGGTTCGCACCCACCAAGTGCATGATCTCGATTTCTTCGCGTCGGGAGGAGACGGTCAGCTGGAGCGTATTGGAGATGATAAAGATCATTGCGGCGAGGAGGAGCCCTCCCAGGATCCACTGGGTGACGCGTAGGATATGGACGAGAGCCGAGAATGTCTCGACCCACTCCTGGCCATATTGGGTCTCCTCAATCTGTGGAAACTGTCTCAGCCGAGAGACCACCTCTTTGATTCTCGTGGAGTTCCGATACTCCTTTTTCAATTGAATTTCGAAAGACGAGGGAAGGACCCCGGGTTGAATCCCTTCGAGGAGATTCTTCTGGCTGCCCAGCTTTGCTTCCATAAAGGCCATTGCATCAGAGGGAGAGACATATCTCACCGCATCGACCCCTTCGAGACGGGAAGTATTCTTTAGAAGGGATTCCACCTCTTTCAAAGGAGTCTCCCTTTTCAAATAGGCAATGATTTCGATTTTGTCCTCCCAAATCTTGAGGAAAGAGGCGAGGTTGAAAGCGATCAGGGTAAAGGCCGAAAAGATGAGCATGGAGATTGCGATGATACCGATCGCCGTTAGATTCGGAAACAGGTTTTCCTTTATGTTCTGCAAAGCTCGTCTTATCACATACTGGACAAAAAAGATCATCCCCCTGTCCTCACCTCCTCCTCTCTTTTTACATCCACCCTTCTTCCGCCCGAGATATAGATGACCCGGTAGGGATGGCGTTTAATCAATTCCGTATCGTACGTGGCGAACACCACCGTCGTCCCTCTGTGGTGCAGCTCCGTGAAGATCCGCATCACATCCATCGTCATCTCCACGTCCAAATTCCCTGTGGGTTCATCTGCGAGCAGGAGGGGAGGATCATTGATCAGTGCCCGCGCAATGGCCACCCGTTGCTGTTCTCCGGCTGAGAGAGCAAGGATGGAATCCTTCTCCCTCTCTTGAAGTCCCACCTTTTCTAATACCTCTGAAACCCTTCTTTTGATTTCCCTCTTGTCATGACCGGTCACCTCCAAGGCAAAGGCAATATTCTCTTTCACGGTCCGGTCCCGTAACAATTTAAAATCTTGAAAGACAATTCCCATCGTCCTTCTCAATTGATGGATCTTATTGAAACCTTTCTGGGTGATGTTCATTCCATTGACAATGACCTCTCCACTGCTCGGCCTTTCCGCACCAAATAGAATTCGAAGCAGGGTGGTTCTCCCAGAACTACTGGCTCCATGGATGAAGGCAAATTCTCCGGATGATATCTCTAAGTTGATGTCTGTGAGGGCAGTTATATGACTGGGATAGGTCTTAAAAACATGGGACATATGAATCATAATTATGAAGAACTTAACACGAACATCAATTTTTTTCAAGAAAATTAGGGGGTTAATAATTTTGGGGTCGATCAGAGGATTCGAGGAAGAAAAGAGTTGAATCCGCTACCAACTTGAGGAAGCCGGGAACCAGTCCGGATATAGTAATATCCTTCCTGATATACCACAGGGCTCAGATCATATCTGGGGAGAGACACGAATACATGAAACAGGTAACTATTTCTGCCGCTGAGGGAATGGAGTTGTCGACCCCGATGGCCAGTTGCAGTGGAACTACTCTATTTCTTCTCCTGGATCGAGATGAGTTCTACCTCAAAAATCAGTGTTGCATTCGGTCCAATTTGACGCCCAGCGCCTCGCTCGCCGTATGCGAGATTTGAGGGAACAAATAGCTGCCACTTTGCCCCCTCCTGCATCAACTGCAAAGCTTCGGTCCAGCCGGGAATGACGCCGTTGATTGGAAAGGTTGCCGGCTGACCGCGACGGTAAGAGCTATCAAACTCGGTTCCATCGATCAGGGTACCCCGATAATGGGTCGTCACCGTATCGGTCAATTTGGGTTTTTTGCCGGTTCCGGCCTTGATCACCTTATATTGCAAACCGCTTGGCAAGGTTTTGACCCCCTCTTTTTTCTTATTCTCAGCAAGAAAGCCCTCTCCCTCCTTCTTGTTCTTTTCTCCGAGCTTTTTGTTGAGCTCCTCTTGCTTCGCCATCATTTCCTTCTGAAAAGCAGCCATTATTTCACGAACTTCTTGTTCGGACAATAAGCTCTTCCCGCCAGAAAACCCATCCTTGATTCCCTTCGCAAGAATATCTGGGTCAACATCAATCGATTGTTTTTTTAGGTTGGTTCCGATGTCCATTCCAATCACATAGCTGACCTTATCCTTCTGATTTTTCAGCACCAGATTTTCCTTTGCGTTTACCTGGGTCACCAAAAGCAAAACACTTAGAACTGCGATCAACTGTAATTTCATCTTAGCTCCTCTCTCCCAAATCGTTTTTTAGTGCAGACTTGAGACCACTCTACCTAATCAAGAGTGCAAGCACCATTTCCCTTTAACCCAACTTCAAGTTCTTGAAAATATCTCCCAAGGTACCCAAGTTACTGCTCTTTCCCTCCGTTTCAACAAACTTCCTATAATCTTCCTGATCTTCCCTCTCTTCCATGACCTTTTGTGAGAGCCGTATTCGTCCCTTTTCGTCTATGGAGATGATCTCAACCCTCATCTCTCTGCCTTTAGGAAATTTCTTTCTTGCATCTCCCTTTTCAGAACCTCCCAATTCTTCCACGGGCAGCAGACCCCGGACCCCTTTTCCGAGCTGTGGAAGTCTGACAAAAAGGCCATAGGGCTTAATATCTTCAACAATCCCTTTCAGGATCTGGCCAACTTCAAGCCGTACCTTCCCATCCTCCTCGTCTCCGATCTGTTTCTTGATCGCGGCCTCCTTCAAAGATAAGGAGATGCGGCGCGCTGGACGGTCTATTCCCATGACCATCACATCCACCATGTCTCCTTCATGAAGAAGTCTGTTGGGATGGGGGATGCGTTCATAGCTGATCTCAGAAATATGGACTAAACCATCCACGCCTGGCGCTACCTCGACAAAGGCACCAAAATCAGCCAGCCTTGAGACTTTGCCGCGGATGGTCTCCCCCTCCTCGAATCCAAGGCCCCTCTCCCATGGATCAGGCTCCAGAGCCTTCATAGAAAGGGCGATCCTTTGGCGGTCACCTTTGTCCTGTTCGATCTTCATTACCTTTACCTTTACCTGCTGACCTGGTTTGAGGACCTCTGATGGATGGTTGATTCTTGCATGGGAAATTTCCGACACGTGAACCATCCCTTCGATTCCTCCGAGGTCAACGAATGCACCAAAGGGTGTCAGTTTTGTAACCTTCCCTTCGCATTCGAGGCCCGGTTTCAGCATGGCCAGGGTCTCTCTTGACTTCTGTTCCTGTTCTTCCTCCAGGAGCACACGACGAGAGACGACAATATTGCGCCCCTTCTCCTGGATTTCCATGATACGAAATTGGTATCTCGCCCCAACGTGCTCCTCAGGTTTTTCGCAAAATTGAAGGTCAATCTGGCTTAATGGGCAAAAGGCACGGGTGCCGGAAAGATCGATTTCAAACCCCCCCTTGTTGACAGCCGAAACCCTTCCCTCGACAGGTATGAGATCTAATTGCGCTTCCCGAAGGATCTCAAAGGCCTCAGCTCCTTGAACCTTAATCCCCTTGGTGAGATGAATTCCGTCCTTTATCGATGCCACTCTTAATGCGATCGACTCCCCTTCCCTGAGAGTCAGCTTCCCATCCTTGTCCAAAAATTCTTGGATATCTATAATTCCCTCACTCTTGCCCCCTAAATCAACGAAGACTGTATCCTTGCTGATCTTGAACACCTTCCCTGACACCGTTTCACCGGGAAAAAACTTCCGATCACGGGTCTCCGGGTTGGCTTCAAAGAGCTCCGCAAAACTCATCTCTTTCTCTATCTCGTTTTCCGCCATTTGAACCGCACCTTCAATGTTTTTTTATACAACAGTATAACTCTTTCCGCCAATCTAAAAAAGGGGGCTGAAGAAAAATTAGATTGA
>Ga0187770_10000667_pt1 | contig 17029 bp, 16 predicted proteins | sample 0116_SJ02_MP02_2_FD_133154 | JGI IMG/M metagenome (GOLD analysis project Ga0187770, IMG submission 133154) | Tropical peat soil microbial communities from peatlands in Department of Meta, Colombia - 0116_SJ02_MP02_20_MG | ecosystem: Environmental > Terrestrial > Soil > Wetlands > Peat | place...
AGGATAGGGTATCCCTTCTTTTTGACAAATGACTCCACCTCCTCATCGTGGGGCTGAGAAAAGAAAAGGAAAGAGGTCTTCCCTTCATTCCAGCAGCCAAAGAAGTCCTGCTTAAGAAAATCCCTTGAGTCCAAAATCTCTCCTGAAATCTCATAGATGTATAGGTTTTGGTAAGGAATCATCTTTAAAATAAAATTTCAAATTTCAAAATCCCTGCCTTCGCCGAAGCGGCTTCGCGCAGGCAGGCAAATGTCAAAGGAATGAGAACTCCACAATGTTAAATCATTCAAATTTGGAATTTTTAAATTCATTTGAAATTTTGGCTTTGACATCTGACATTGTTTTTATAACATGGCCCTTCTCTCTTGACAATTTTTGAGGAAATATTACGTTATATTTTGAGTACGGACACGGGACACGGTTTTAGATATGCCGACCTACGTATACAGGGCCGTTGATTCAAAGAAAGGCTGCACTCATTGCAGACGGGGTTTTGAGATTATCCAGAGGATGGCCGAATCTCCTCTAAGCCTCTGCCCCCAGTGTAATAACCCTATCTCCCGAGTTCTTTTTGCTCCAGCGGTGGTGATCAAAGGAAACCCGGTTACGGAAACAGATCGAAAGATCAAGGAATACGAGAAGGAAGGAAGATGGAGTCACGCGGCTGAATTGGCAGATAAGGAAGCGGAAAAAACGAAGCGACAGGATTTGAAAACCCGTGCCTTAGAGAATTACAAGAAGGCGGGTTATAACTTCAATAAATACGATACCTAATCCCCACCCCAAATGGCTACAAATTTCAGATTTCAAATTTTAGATTTCAGATTGAAAATTCAAATTTGAAATTTGCAATTTGCAATTTGAAATCCCTTAGTTGGCATTGAAGGTCTAAACCAAGAATGATCACTCTCAGTCATGTTCAGAAGCAGTTTGGAAGCAAAGTCCTCTTTAAAGATTGCTCTCTTCAGATCGGAGTGAGGGACCGGCTTGGCCTCATCGGCCCCAACGGCTCGGGGAAGACGACCCTCTTTCGGATGATCTTAGGAGAGGAATCCCTTGACGAAGGAGAGCTCCTCATTGCCAAAGGCGTAAAGATCGGCTACCTGCCCCAGGAAGTGATTTCCTTCGAGGGCAACACGGTTTTGGATGAAGTGTTAAAAAGCTTGACAAACATCATCTCCCTCCAGGACAAGATGACGATCCTCGAAGAAGAGTTTTCATCCATCGACGACCCGAAAAAACAGGAGAGGCTGGCAAGGGAATACGGGAAACTTCAGGAGCGCTATACCCTTCTTGGAGGCTATGGCCTGGAGGCCGAGGCAAAGCGCATCCTTCAGGGATTGGGGTTCAAAGAGAGAGATTTCGATCGCCTCACCGACGAGCTCAGCGGCGGCTGGTTGATGCGAATCGCCTTGGCGAAAATCCTTCTTCAATCTCCGGACCTCCTTCTTCTCGACGAGCCGACCAACCACTTGGACCTGGCGTCCCTGATATGGCTCGAAGAATTTTTAACCAATTATCCCGGCGCCATGGTCATCGTGTCACACGATCGAGTCTTCCTCAACCACCTCATCGATTGGATTGCGGAGATCGAAGCGCAACGGATTGACCTCTACTACGGCGACTACGACCACTACTTGGAGGAGAAAGATGCCCGGGGACAAGTCCTCGAGGCGACGTATAAGACTCAGCAGAGGAAAATTGAGCAGACCGAAAGATTTATCGAACGGTTCCGCGCTAAAAACACCAAATCGAGCCAGGTTCAGAGCCGAATCAAGATGCTCGAAAAAATTGAGCGGATCGAACTCCCGGAGAAAAAGAAGGAGATTCGGTTCCACTTCCCCGCCCCCAAACGGAGCGGCCACAAGGTGGTGGAGGTCAAAAATCTTCATAAGAGCTACGGCGACACGGCGGTCTATCAAGGAATTGATCTCAGCTTCTACCGAGGGGACAAGCTGGCTTTGGTCGGTCCCAACGGAGCGGGAAAATCAACCCTGCTCAAGATCCTCGCGGGCGTCCTCGACTTTGAAGAAGGTGAGGTCATCTTAGGAAAGGAGGTGACCCGCGCGTACTTTGCCCAGCATCAATTCGATCTTCTCCGCCCCGAAAATACCGTCTTCGAAGAGCTCGTTTCCATTGCGACGGATGAAAGTCAGACCGAGCTTCGAACCCTTCTGGGTACTTTTCTTTTCAGCGGAGAGGAGATCGAAAAGCGGGTCTCTGTCTTGAGCGGCGGAGAGAAGAGTCGATTGGTCCTTGCGAAGATGCTCTTCAAACCGGCCAATTTCCTTCTATTCGACGAGCCGACCAGTCATCTCGACATCTCCTCTCGAAACGTACTGGAGATGGCTTTCAAGCAGTTTCAAGGGACGATCTGCCTGGTCACCCACGACCGGCATCTCATCAATCAAATCGCCAACAAGGTGATCGAGATCGATCGTGGAATCCCTCATATATTTTTCGGAAATTATGACGATTACCTTTATAAGAAACAACAGATTCCACAGGAAGACCGTGTAGGGGCAATTGTCGGAACGACAGTCGTACCGACTCATGAATTGCCTCTGCAAAAAAGGAAATCCCCGTACAAGACGAAGGAAGAGAGGCGAAAGAGAGCCCAAGAGATGGACCAATTTAAGAGGCAGCTCTCCAGCCTTGAAAGGCGATTTCAGGAAGTGGAAAAATCTTTACAGGAGGCCACCCAAAAACTGGATCATCTGAATCAAAGACTTTCCGACCCGAATCTCTACTTAAATCAGCAAGAGACATACGAAACGGTCCAGACTCACAAACAGGTTAAAGAACAGGTGAGAGAGCTTACCCAAATCTGGGAATGCCTCGCCCTGGAATTAGAAGAATTGAAAAGCGCGAATCCTGCAGGCTAAAAAGGGTGGATTGCACAGAGAGATCATGGTCTTTCTCGCTTGACAGACAATCCCGTTTTTCTTATATTCAACAAGCTTGGATATGTGAGAATCCACTCAAGAAAATGGCTTTTACTCAATTTCAGATAGGAGGGTATCCATGAGCTACAATAACATCATACTGACCACGAAGGATTTTGTGAGCACCATTACGCTCAACCGTCCCCCGACGAACTCCATCAACCTTGGCATACGCGAAGAGCTGGACCGAGCGATCACCGAGTTAGAGAAGAGCAAGGATACCAGGGTGGTGATCATCACAGGCGCGGGTGACAAGGGTTTCAGCGCGGGCATGGACGTGTCGGACATAGCGAACATCGAGAAAGGGCCGAACGGCAACGATGTCTTCAACCGTATCGAACGGTTCGGCAAGCCGTTCGTCGCTGCCATCAACGGATACGCCCTGGGTGGCGGATGCGAGCTCGCGCTCGTATGCCATTTCCGGTTTATGACGGATAATCCCAAGGCGGTCATCGGGTGCCCGGAGGTGAACCTGGGCATCACGCCCGGCTGGGGCGGCATACAGCGTCTGCCGCGGCTTCTGGGCAAGCCAAAGGCGCTCGACATGATTTTGTTCAGCAAGAGGTTGTCGGCGAAAGAGGCCTTGGCCATCGGCCTGGTAGACCGCGTGGTTCCCGCAGCAGAATTGATGGAGGAGGCCATGGCCTTTGCACTGACGCTGACCAAGCGGCCGCCCCTTGCCGTGAACGCGGTGCTCAATGGCATGTGGGTGGGGCTTGACAAGGGCATCGACGAAGGCATCCGCGTCGACCGGGAGTGGTCAAGGAAGCTCGCCCAGAGCCAGGATGCACGGGAAGGATTCACTGCATTCTTCGAGAGGCGCGAACCGGTATTCAAGGGGGAATAGCCTCCCCTTCCGTTTCTGAAAAAAGGCCCCTAGCTGATTCTTCATGGGGCCTTTTTTAATAAGCAACGGCACGTCATAAGATCATTTTCTGATCAGGAGTCCTTTTACAAACCGAGGGTCCACCTCTTCGTCGGTAGGGATTTTCCCGTACTCCGCCTCAAATAAGTCGAGACAGAAATCCTGAAAAGCATGAAGATGTTGCCGCTTCACTTCTTCGCCTTCGATCGAATCTAACCAGTTTCTGAGTCCCTCCTTGATTTCCACCTTTATGACCCCCTTCCCTTGGGCATCTCTTTCAAAAACTTTGTCGAGGAGATCTCTCACACGATCCTGCCCAATGGCTTCGAATTGGAAAGTCCCTTTGAGAACTTGATTCGCTGTAGAGGTGAGAAAGATCGCAGAGAGGGCGATCTCCCGCCAGTCATCCGGATAGCAACCACTCAAATCCATCTCCTTCAGATAAAGAGGGGAGAGATTCAATTTCTTTTGCAAAAAATTGGTAGTCGTTTTAATGAATTCCAAAAAGTCATCTGCCTCTTTTAAGTCCTGAAGGGTCTTGAAGTCCTCATAAATCCCGTTTCGATAAAGGGCGGGTTTCTTTCTCAAAATTCCCTCAAATTTTTCAAAATGAGAAGGGTCCAAGCATACGAGGTTCTCCTGATTATTCGAAAACCAGGTACCTTGTAAAATGGATTCTACTTTTCTCCTGAGAAGAAGGGTCGTGCTCACACCGTATTGAAAGAGTTTCTGTATGGGAAGGGATCGAAGGATTTCAACCGATTTTCCTTCGTCTTCCTTGCCCAAATATTGAAGCCCCAGGTTCAAGTAGTGGTAGGCTTTTTTTACTACCCTCTCCATGGCAACAATATTAGAGAGATCGATCGCCTCTGCCACGACGGCCTTGTTGCAGAGGGCGGTTATCTCTTGTTTCAATCGATCCTGCTCATGAGCGTCCTCTATCTTAGAGAGGGCAGATGAGAAAAAAGGGCCCTCGTTTCGAAAGGTAAGATAGAAAATAGAACCTTCCTCACCGACCTCGTCCCGACTCATGACGGGAGAAAAGCCTTCGCCTACCGTAAAAGAATCCGGGGTGACAAAGCGATAAATCTCCAGAGCCTCCTCAAAATCAGGGAATCCATAATCCGCCAATCGGCCATTCCTGAGACGGTAGCTGGTCTCCTCGAGCTCTGGTTCGAATTCCACGATCAGGGAGTCCATCAATCTCTGATAGTTTCTTCTGTCCGCCCTGTAAAAGATTTGCAAAAAAGGTTCGAAAACCTCCCTCGTCCTCTTCCCCCTGAAATGGATGAAATAATATTGATCCAACGTGAAAGGAGGGATTCTGTCCATTCCTTCCAGATGCTCCCCGTCCATGGTGGTGACCTGAAGGAATTTTTTCAGAAGAAGGGCAATGAACTCAATATCTGTGGTCTGAATGAACTGGCTGACTTTCTTTTCGCCCGATTCAAGCAGAATCTCCATCCAGTGAAGGACTTTCTCCGGGTCTAACTGATCCCTTTTCCACAAATCGAGATCGAGAAGATACTGGAATTGTTCCGGACTGGTGAGCGAAGTCAGATCGAGACAATCCTTTTCTCCGACTTCCTTCAGGGTTAGAAAAACCTCCAGCTCCGGAAGCTCTTGGATCAGCTGTTCCGGGTGTTCTGAAAGGAATAAGTAACGGAGTCGCTCTCTGCCACGGGCCTGCAAGACGATATCGAGCTGGTTTTTGACAGAAAGAGAATTGAAGACTTTTTCGGCTTCCTTCCGGTCTTCGGGCAAAGTCAAAAGAGACGGGTCAGCCATTTAAGCCCTTCTTGGATCAGGATTGATAAGATGCAGAAGAACAGGCGACCGGCTGAGGAAGCTTTAAAGCGGGACCTTTCATTCTATGATTTCATCCGCACTTACTTCAAGAAGACATCATTTCGGATGACGAGAATGATTGACTGTACCTTTCAAAGACCGGCAATTCTAAAGCCTCCAAAGCAGCTCACCTGTCCCTCACTGCAATGACGACACAATTCCTCTGGAAAGAGGGAAAGCAAAGGGTATTCGTTAATAAGCCGGAGGCATCGGGGGTCCGCCAGCCGGTTCTTTCTTGGGCTTCTCAGCCACGACGGCCTCTGTGGTGATCAACAGAGAAGCAACACTCGCAGCATTCTGCAGGGCGAATCTCACGACCTTTGTCGGATCGATGATCCCAGCTTGGATCATATCCGTATACTCTTCCTTATCGGCATCGAAACCGAAAGCGCCCTTTTCCTGTTTTACCCTCTCTGCTACCACAGACCCTTCCTGGCCGGCGTTTTGAACAATCTGGCGAATAGGCTCCTCAAGGGCCTTCACAATGATATCCACACCTGTCTGGCGATCGCCCTCCGGCTTGAGTTTCTTGACGGCTGATAAACATCTCAAGTAGGCGACTCCGCCGCCTGGAACAATCCCTTCCTCCACTGCGGCTCGTGTCGCATGGAGCGCGTCTTCCACGCGTGCCTTTTTCTCCTTCATCTCCGTTTCGGTGGCTGCTCCCACTTTGATGACAGCCACCCCGCCAGCGAGTTTTGCCAATCGCTCTTGAAGTTTCTCTTTGTCATAATCCGAAGTGGTTTCTTCGATCTGGACACGAATCTGTTTGATCCGGCCTTCGATCGCAGAGGCAGACCCTGCTCCTTCAACGATTGTGGTATTATCCTTATCGATGACCACCTTCTTCGCTCTGCCCAGGTCCTCCATCTTCATCTTCTCGAGTTTAATTCCCACATCCTCCATAATGGCCTTACCGCCTGTCAGAATGGCGATATCTTCGAGCATCGCCTTCCTTCGGTCTCCGAACCCAGGGGCCTTGACAGCCGCGCATTTCAATGTCCCCCGAAGCTTATTGACAACGAGCGTAGCTAACGCCTCCCCCTCTACATCCTCGGAGATAATGACCAATGGGCTTCCCGTCTTGGCAATCTGTTCCAGGATGGGAAGCAGTTCTTTCATATTGGCGAGCTTCTTTTCATAAAGCAGAATGAAAGGGTCATCGAGCACAGCGACCATCTTTTCGGGATCGGTCACGAAATAGGGAGAAACATACCCCCGGTCGAATTGCATCCCTTCAACGACCTCGAGGGTGGTCTCTATCGCCTTGGCCTCTTCGACCGTGATCACACCCTCTTTTCCAACCTTATTCATCGCTTCGGCAATGATATCGCCGATGGTCCGATCGTTATTGGCGGAGATCGTACCCACCTGGGCAATCTCTTTCTGTTCCTTGACGGGCTTGGACAGTTTTTTCAACTCTTTGACAACCTCCTCCACGGCCAGGTCAATTCCCCGTTTTACATCCATGGGGTTGATTCCCGCAGCCACTACTTTGTATCCCTCCCGGTAGATGGCCTGGGCTAAAAGTGTGGCGGTGGTGGTTCCGTCTCCGGCCGTATCCGAGGTTTTGCTGGCCACTTCTTTCACCATCTTTGCGCCCATGTTCTGGAAATGATCTTCGAGATCGATCTCTTTGGCAACGGTCACGCCGTCCTTTGTGACTACAGGAGAGCCAAAGGACCTTTCGAGCACCACATTTCTTCCCTTGGGTCCCAGGGTCACTTTGACTGCATCGGCCAGAATGTTGACGCCCTCCAGAACCGCATTTCTTGCTTCCTGATCGAATTTCAATTCTTTTGCCATGAACACCTCCTCCTTTCTGATCCATCATTCAATGATGGCGAAGATATCATCCTCTTTCATCATGAGATATTCTTCCCCGTCAATTTTTACCTCGGTCCCTGCATACTTTGCGAAGAGGACCCGATCGCCTTTCTTGATCCCAAGGGGAATCTTTGTACCATCCTTCTTGATCCTTCCCGCCCCGACGGCGATCACCTTTCCCTCAATAGGCTTTTCCTTGGCCGTATCCGGGATAATGATCCCACCTTTTGTCTTCTCTTCCTCCTCCAATCTCTGGACAATGAGCCGGTCGTGAAGTGGCCTCACCTTCATAGAGACAGACCTCCCTTCTGTAAAATTTTGTTAGATAGATAATCATCAAACCTTGGTTTGTCAACCCTTCGGCATGGCTCAGGGCTGATCCTGAGCCAAGAATTCGCTTGACTTTTTGCATAGAATCGCCTTATGAAAAGCTATGGAATTTCAATATCCTTTCGCCACAACAGGAATCGGATCCTTCCCGCATCAGGATCCGAAGGAGGTCTTCGGACTCATCCTCAAAAACTTCCCTGAAATCCCATTCTGGCCCCAGCTGCCAAAGCGGTCTTTTCTGGAAGGAATGGTCGCTCAATATTCCGAGGGATTTCCCTGTCTAAGATGGAATGAAAAGGAACAAAGGGTCTGGATTGATACGTCTCAGGGATTCGAGAAAGAAATCGAGAAATTCTACCAACGTTTCGAGGGGAATGATCTTGAGCCTTTTCAGATCACGAAGGATTTTGCAAGAGGACTCGGGATCTTGAAAGACCTTTCGTCAAAAGACCAACGAGAGAAGATAAAATATATCAAGGGCCAGATCACAGGGCCGATCACGTTTGGTCTCGCCCTGGCCGATCAGGAGCAGAAACCCATCTTTTACGACCCGTCTTTAAGGGACATCCTGGTCAAACACCTTTCATCGAAAGCCCGGTGGCTGGAAAAGAAGTTCCATGACCTTTTTCCCGGGACCCAAACGATTATTTTTTTTGATGAACCATCTCTCTCCTCATTTGGCTCTGCCTTTTCAGGTTTGAACCAAGAGGATGTCATCCGTTCGTTGAATGAATGTTTTGATGCGGTAAAAGGGCTAAAAGGAATCCACTGCTGTGGGAATACGGACTGGAGTGTACTTCTCTCAACACACCTCGATATTCTCAGTTTCGATGCTTATGACTATCTGGAGACGTTCTCCCTCTATCCAAAAGACTTAAGGGCATTCTTGGAAAGAGGAGGCATCCTGGCCTGGGGCATCGTCCCGACAACTGAGGCTATTATCAAGGAGGATGCCCCAAGTCTGGTCAAGCGTTTCAAAGAAGGAGTGAAGACGCTTTCTAAACAAGGAGTTAATCAAACACTTCTTCAGAGGGCTTTGATTACCCCCAGTTGCGGAATGGCCTCGCTTTCCGTTCCTTTAGCAGAAAAGGTTTGTCAGCTTACTTCACAGGTTTCAAAAACATTGAGAGAAAATCGATTTTAGGAATTAAGGAATTTACAAATTTTCCGCTTTGCTATGTTTTAATTCCTGAGTTCCATAGTTCTTACCAACCGGTTTGGAATTTGCTTTAGAAGGCGGAATTCCTCCGTACCTTATGATATCCTTTGGGACTCCATTGAGGACAATTCGAACGCAATCTTCAGAAATCTGAAGAACATCGACAACCACTTCCATCATCTTTCTATCAGTTCCTGCTCCTTCCGCCGGGTTTCATTGGGATTATGTTGATCTGAACAATCAGTATCTTTATCTCTCCATGTTAGAAAGTAACGTGGCCGTGTCCTTGCCTACCGGCAGGCAGGCATGTCACGTGTCTGTCATTTTTCAAACCATCATCATTCATCGCCCATCCATTTTACATTAACTGGATTTCGTGCCACGAGTCGCAAGAACTCGACATCTGCATATCCTATTGTAAATGTCACGTGGACCTGATGGTCATCCGGAATTTTCAACACCTTTCTCAACTCTTCTGAACGCTTGAGCGCGGTAACCAGGAAACCGTTGAGACAGGTCCCCAGACCCATCGTTTCGGCCATCAAGATCATATGCATTGCTGAAAGACCCGCATCGACGTCGGCAGACGTCGTCGCTCCCCGCTTTGTGCGGATCAGGATCAGCGCCGGGGCATGATAGAAGAGCAGGTCTATTCCCCCCTCCCATTTCCTTGCCATCCGTTCCCAAACCGGCGGATAATTCTGGAGGGGGATGAATTCCTCCGGCAAAGGCTCTTTTAATTGGTCATGCCTGCGATAGGCTTCTTTCGTCGACTCCCCCAGTCTCTGTAAGGTCTGAATGGCCAACGAGCGCACCCGATCCAAAGGTTCTCTCCCTCGAACGACAATGTACTCGCAGGGCTGCCGATTTCCTCCCGTAGGGGCAAATCGGCCCGCCTCCAGGATCATTCTCAGTTTTTCAATTTCAACCGGCTTTTGCATGTAAACCCTTGTGCTCCGGCGGCGACGAAGAAATCTGAGAAACTCGGATGGATCGGGGAGTTTATCCGCGTTCGCAACACGTTCGAATTCCGTCTCGTCGAGATGGGAGAAACTCGGCGCATTCGTCGGACAAACGGCTTTACAATGCCCGCAATCGATACACGGCTCCGGGTCCGTGACCACGACCCCCTTATCGCCCTCTTCCAATATTCGTCTGACACAGACCGGAACGCAGAGGCCGCATAAACTGCATCGTTTCGCATCGATTGAGACCATTGGAACTCCTTTTGTCTCCCTCACCTTTCTTCTCTCCCCCTGAGACGGTGCCGTAATCCCGGTGCAGGATGGGTGACTCGTTTCATATCTGGCTTACTCCCGAATGATCTCATCTGCTTTTTTTAATAGCTCCGGGGGGAAAATGGCTCCCTGAGCCTTTGCGGCTTTCTCGTTGATCAGAAGAACCAATTTCCCTCCAACCTCCCAGGGGATGTCTCCCGGTTTTTCCCCTTTCAAGATCCGAACCGCCTTCCTGCCTGCAGAATAGCCGATTTGAAAATAATCCCATCCATAACCGGCCATCGCACCTTTTGTGACGCATACGAGATCACCGCCAAAGAGAGGGATTTTCTTTTCGTTACAGACCTTCACGATCATATCAAAAGAAGAGAGGGCGATATGATCATAGGTGATGTAAATGGTCTGGGCCCTCCTTGCGAGAAATTCAGCGGCTGGCAGGATCTCGTCACTGCTCGAAGTCGTCACTTCGATCAGTTCAACCTTCAATCTCTTGGCAGCCTCCCGCAGTTGTTTGATATAAAGAACAGACCTGGGATCTCCTGCATTGTAAATCGTTCCCCATCTTTTTGCCCTGGGAAAAATTCGGGTGTACATCTCCAATTGCAGAGTCACAGGCCAACGATCGCTGACGCCCGTGACATTGGTTCCGGTTTTTGTCCCAACGGGACTCCCTTTGGGTATGAGTCCGGCATAAACAGGCTCCGTAACCGAGGAGAAGACGATAGGGATATCTGTGATGACCTTTATCACCGCCCGTGAAGAAGGGGTGGCGATGCTGTGGATCAGGTCCACATCCGCATTTAAGAACTTGTGGGCAATGCTTCGGGTACGATTTACATCTCCCTGAGCATTTTGTCGGTCATAGATGACACGGGAGCCCTCTTTGAACCCGGCCTCGGCCAGGGCCTTCTCAAACCCTTTGGCGTCTGCATCGAAGTCTGGGTTGGAAACGCTCTGAGTCACGCCGATTCTGTTGACACTCTGTTTAGATAGTTTTCCCTGGGCGACGGAGAGGGCTGGGGAGACAACGAGTAACAGGATCGAAATAAGGTGTAGTTTCTTCGACATAGAGAACTTCTTTTTTCAATGTCTTAACGACGGCGCTCACCTCGTAACCCTTGGTGTTTCAACCCTTTATTTCCCCGTTGTCATCGGAATTCCATTTCACCGATCCTCACGATCCTTAGCGGAGCACTCAAGAAATACCATCTTTTCACCCACCTGTCAATTTTCAGCCTCCCTCTGCTCCGCTACTTGTGGAAGATAAGAAGGGACTTGAACAAGGTTTCCATTTGATATATTTTGAAAGTAATAGGTAAATCAAATATGAGATTTGTCGTCCATGAGCACCATGCCACCCATCTCCATTATGATTTCCGGTTGGAGATCGCGGGGGTCCTTAAATCATGGGCCATTCCCAAGGGGCCTTCGATGAACCCAGCGGATAAACGGCTCGCTGTGATGGTGGATGATCATCCCCTTGAATACGGCGAGTTTGAGGGGATGATTCCGCAGGGACAATACGGAGCCGGACCTGTCCTCATCTGGGACTCAGGCGAGTTTCAACCGGAGGGAGATCCGAAATCCGCTCTAAAAAAGGGAAGGCTGCGTTTTACCCTGAAAGGGAAGAAATTAAGGGGTGACTTCGCTCTCATCTTAATGAAGGGCAGAGGGAGCGGTAAGGACTGGCTCCTCATCAAAGGACAGGATTCCTTTGCCAAGAGGGAGTGGGAGATCAAAGAGGAACTCACGCCGGCGAAGAAGAAAAAACTTGCTGAAAAGATCCCTCCGTGCGAGACGAACTAATCGGTAACAGGTTATCAGGCCATCAGGAAATCAGGATATCAGGAGTAGGGAACGGTCTTAAACCGTTCCCTACAGTTCTTACTTAATCAGCGCATTCCAATCGGCGGAAAATCGCTCCATACCTTTATCCGTCAATTCGTGGCGGATATCATAGGATTGCCAATTTTTCGTAAGGTCGATCTCTTTGAAGGGGATGGCTTTTAGATTTTCTGAATCGTAGACATAGTCGCCCTTGGGTAAAGGCAGTCCCTTCTCGCCCCATTCTTTCAAGACATTGAACGGCACAGTGATAATGTCTGAACCGAGCCTGAGGGCATAGAGGAGATGATCCATTTTTCTCACACTCGCGGTCAAGACCATGACATGGCCGTCTCCCTTCCGGTACATCTTAAGAATATGGGAGATCAGGTCCATTCCATTCTCTCCCCTGTCATCCAGCCGGCCAATAAAAGGAGAGACAAAGACATCGCCCCTTTTTGCACCCTTGGTGGCAGCGTAAACCGCCGCAGCCTGCTCCTGAGTAAAACAGAGCGTCAGGTTGACACGAATACCACTGTTGACGGCTTGCTCTGCGGCTTTCAGTCCCTCTCGTGACACGGGAAATTTAATATGGGCATTCGGAATCCAGGAAAACATCTCCTTGGCCTGCTTCAACATCGCTTCAGCAACGGTTGAAAGATCCGAATAGACCTCAACGGAAATCGATCCCTGAGGAACCAGTTTAGAAATTTCTTTTACTGTTTCCTGATAAAAATCGACGATCTCTTCTCTGGTGAATTTTTCTCCCTTCTCAAGGCGGGCACGGGCACTGGGATTTTTCGAGATAAGGGTTGGGTTCGTTGTCTGTCCGTCAAGGAATCCGAGGAGACCAATGGTCTTCCGCGTCTCACCAGGATCTCCTCCATCCAAAAATATTTTTGTCTTAAGATCTTTGGGTTTCATGTAACGTCCTCCTACAGTTTCCCCGTTTTAGTCTGGTATACCATTTTTGGGTTTCTTCTGCATCGAAAACGAATCCCTCTGCCGTAGGCGCTTACATAGAGAGCTGGGAACTTGCTTCCCGATCGATCACAAACAGAAGGTTTCCACTTCTCGGTCGAACCATCGCTGCCGGCAACGAGGGATCATCCCCGGCTATTATCTTTTTCAGGACAGGTGCCTTATTCGCTCCTCTCACAAAAAAAATGACGTGTTCTGCGTGATTGATAACCGGCAGGGTTAGGCTGATCCGATCATGTCTCATCTCGTCAAGCACAACTGCGGCAGTCAGGTGCCCGCACTCGCTCAAAGCTTTACTGCCGGGAAAAAGCGAAGCGGTATGCCCGTCTTCACCGATACCCAAAAGGATAAGATTGAAGGTAGGGTATTGACCTTTTGAGACTTTGAAGAACCTCCTTAAATCCTCTTCATATTCCCTTGCTGAAGTCTCTAAACTCGTTTTCCCCGTAGGGATAGGATGAATATTCTCTTGAGGAATAGGGATCTTCCCGAAAAGTGTTTCCCTCAGCATCCTGTAGTTGCTCTCCTTATCCTCAAAGGAGACAAACCTCTCATCGACAAGGAAGGCGTGCGTCCTCTTCCAAGAGGATTTACTTTCCCATTCAGCCAGCTTCTGATAAAACATGATAGGCGTTTTGCCTCCTGAAAGCCCTATGGTGAAATATCCTTTTCTTTGAATGCCTTCCTGTGAAATATCTTCCCATTTTTCTATCATGAATTTCAACATATGGTTTTCGTCATCGAACATCAACACGTTGTTCCCAGACTTTGAATTGGAAATCATCCTTTTCAGCCCTGCCTGTGCTGACCCTGTCCGTCAACAAAAAACCTTTTTAGAATAATCTTTTAAGTCTTTCAAGAATAATATCAAGGGTGGTCTGGCAAAGGAATAGGGTCTATTCTGTATTTTTGTGATAAGGAATACGGTATCCTAATCGGTGTGATCAGAGATTTCTGGATTTTTCCGGGAATCTCAGAAACGGCGGGAGCAGACCCCAATTTACGATTGACATTCAAAAATCTTTCAGCGATAGTGTGTTGGGTTAACGTAACGGTACGATTAGGGTATCCGGAACAGGGATGTAAGATAGAGAGATGAAAAAAATACTGGTTGTCGATGACGAGAAGGATACCGTGGAGATGATCACCGCGCTCTTGGACTTGGAGGGATATCATGTCCTGCCGGCTTTCTCCGGGGATGAGGCGATGAGAATCTTAGAGAGGGAAAGTCAGAAGGTTTCGGAAACAGAGACGCCCGTCGATCTCATCCTCTTCGATATTCTGCTGGGCGATGCGGATGGAAGGGATCTCTGTCTCAAAATTAAAGAGGATGAGAAACTAAAATTCATTCCGGTGATCATTCTTACCGTACGGTCAAGCCTTCAGGATAAGATCAACAGCCTCAACCTGGGAGCCGACGACTACCTCACCAAGCCCTTTATCAACGAAGAATTGCTGGCCAAGGTGAGGGTGATGCTTCGGATAAAAGATCTGCATGACGAGCTGAAAAAGGAGAAGGACAAGAATATTCTCCTCACCCAGGCGTTGGAGAAACGATATAGTTTCGGAAACATTCTTGGAAAGAATGCCAAGATGCAAGAGATCTTTGAATTAATCTCGGACATTGCGAACACGGATTCCACCGTCCTCATTCAGGGTGAAAGCGGCACCGGGAAGGAGTTGATCGCCAGAGCGATCCATTTTAACAGCTATCGGAAAAACAAATCCTTTGTCGTCGCCAATTGCTCCGCGTATTCTCAGAACCTTCTCGAAAGTGAGCTTTTCGGCCATGAAAAAGGGTCTTTCACCGGGGCCACCCGGCGAAAGACTGGTCGTTTTGAAATGGCCAATGGAGGAACGATCTTCCTCGACGAGATTGGCGAGGTTTCTCCTCCCACCCAGATCCTGCTTCTCCGGGTTTTGCAAGATCACCGTTTTGAGAGGGTGGGCGGAGAGGAGACCCTGGCGGTCGACGTCAGGGTAATTGCTGCGACAAACAAAAATCTGACTGAAGAGATGAAGAAGGGGACCTTTAGGGAAGATCTTTATTATCGGCTCAACGTGATTCCCATTTTCGTCCCACCTCTTCGTGAGAGAAAAGATGATATCCCCATGCTGGCCTCTTATTTCTTGCAAAAGTTCAGCCAGGAAAGGAAAAAGGAGGTGATCAGTTTTTCTACTGAAGTCATGGAAATTCTCCTTGCCCACTCCTGGCCTGGAAACGTACGTGAATTAGAAAACGTCCTTGAACATGCGGTCATCATTGCCAAACAGGAAAAGATTTTGCTAAAAGACCTTCCTCAATATCTTCTCTTGAGGCCTTTGCCCACGCAGGAATTCGCAACCCTCCAGGATTACGAAAAGAACCTGATTACAAAAACGCTGCAAGAAACGAATTGGAATAAACATAAGGCTGCGAAAAGACTTAAGATTAATCGTTCCACCCTCTATGGAAAGATGAAGAGATATGGGTTGAAAAAAGGACAATTGTAATAAAAACTGTTTAAAAACAAACATTAGCTTAACTTATTAAGATTTCAATATTTTTTAATCAATGTAACCGGTAAGCGAAGCGCAGACAGTTTAAATTTATACAAATTTTTCTGCCAAATGGGATCTCTCTTCGATCTCCTATTTTCCATAAATTCATAACACCTTGATATTTTAACAAAATAGTTTTCTTGGTACAAAAATTGCTTAATACTCCGGCAGCTCAGAAACGGAGGTCCTATCATGAAGTGTTATCGGTGTGGAGGAACGATGGTATTCGAAAAATTCTACGGCTTTTGTGAGGAATTTTTCGGGTGGAGATGCATTTTCTGCGGTGAGATCGTTGACAAGGTCATCCTGGAGAATCGGCTCGAACAGAAAACGTAATATTCCTTTCCAAAGACTGCTTGAATGAACTCCATTTGGAAGGGGATAACGATGGTAAGTAAGATTTGTATTGTCGACCACGATCTTGCCAGTCGAGGTTATTTAAGAGAATGTCTGGAGAGAGAAGGCCACCGGGTGATCACGTTAGACAGCGGTTACCAGATCGAACCTCACCTTTCCAAAGAACACTTCGGTATCCTTATCCTGAACACGGATAGTCCCGGGGTTAAAGAAAAGGGGCTGTTGTTCGAGATCCAGAAGTCCCACCGGCCAAGAATCCTTCTTATCGTCTCAGAAAGGGGGGACCCCTTCCTCAAAGAGGCCATCGATGCGGGCGTTTATGGTTTTATTCACAAGCCCTTTAATCTCACGGAAGTCTGTACGATGGTCGATCATTTGACCCGATCGTGTGGGTAAGAAATTTCGAAATCCAAAACACGGGCGAAGCACCCCTCTGGGATCCATTCGAACAACCTCAAATGACCAGACTTAAAATGTTCGAAACAAACCCATTTCGATTTTTTGTGGCCCAACATCAACTGTTTCTGATAGAATAGAAAGTAGATAGTATATCTAATGAGCAAGGGGCCATTTAAGCATGGATGAATTATGGGGGGACGTGCCGGAGTTTCCTCAGTGGAGAGGTTTGGCCCTCGAAGACAAGCCTCTCTTCCATCGAGTCTTCGCTCAATTCCCTCCCCAGATTTCAGAATTCACATTTACCAACCTTTTTATCTGGCGCGATTGTTATCAGATCAAGATCAGTCGTTTTCGAAATTTCCTATGCCTCCTTTCAAAGAAGGGAGAAAGTCCGTTTTTCTTTCCCCCTATTGGAGAGGGAGATGTGATAGAATGTTATCAGGCTTTACTGCAATATCTCCGTCGAGAAGCAGCGGCTCCTACGATTGCCCGTGTTCCCGAGACAGGGGTGGATCAGATCGATTGGAAGGCATCGGGTATGAAAGCGGAGCTGGATCGAAGCCAATGCGACTATGTCTATCTCGCCGAAGACCTGATCGAATTGAAGGGCAGAAAATACCATCGGAAGAGGAATCACATCAAACAATTTCAGGAAAAATATTCTCACCGGTATATCCCCCTCACTCCCGAATGGGTTCCGCAATGCCTTCAATTG
>Ga0187770_10000669_pt1 | contig 17011 bp, 15 predicted proteins | sample 0116_SJ02_MP02_2_FD_133154 | JGI IMG/M metagenome (GOLD analysis project Ga0187770, IMG submission 133154) | Tropical peat soil microbial communities from peatlands in Department of Meta, Colombia - 0116_SJ02_MP02_20_MG | ecosystem: Environmental > Terrestrial > Soil > Wetlands > Peat | place...
AATTCGGTTATATTTTATTGGACTGCCTATTGATTTTTGCCCGGAAAGGCCTTTAATATATTCAATAAATCATAGAAAGGAAATATAAGTGGAGGATTTAAATCTATGGAATATCCAGACACTTTCGACCCTCAACGGGTGATCAATTCAATTTGCAACGGCATCGTTGCAATTGATGACAAAGGCAGCATCACCTATTTCAATAAAACTGCGGAAAGGATTTTTAACATTCCAGCCCACGAAGCACTGAGTCGGTTCATCCTGGATGTGATCCCCCATACCGGAGGTAAGCTCCTTGATTGTTTAAAAATGGGAAAGCCCTTTTACGGAGAAAAACTTAAAGGGGGGGAGGTTACTCTTATCGCAAATATCAATCCGGTTATTCAGCATGGCGAGGTCTCCGGGGCCGTGAGTGTCTTTCAAGATATCTCGGAAATTGAGACAATTTCTAAGGAATTGGACGTTTTCAAGAATATGAAGAATTGGCTCGATACCATCATCGATTCTTCTTACGACGGCCTGTGGATCTGCGATTCTGCGGGCAAGGTTATCAGGATTAATAAAGCCTCCGAAAGGATTAATGGTCTAAAAGCAGAAGAGGTTAATGGAAAAAATATGCAAGAACTTGTGGCCAAGGGCCTCTTCGACAAGTCAGTTACATTAGAGGTGATGAAACGGTACACTGCCGTAACGATGATTCAAAGGATTAAAAATGAGAAAAAGATTCTTGTCACTGGCAATCCAATTTTTGATGAAGGAGGAGAAATTGCTTTTGTGGTGACAAACGAGCGGGATATTACTGAGCTCGACAATCTCAAAAGTCGCCTTCAAGAGACCCAGGCTCTTGCAAAAGAATATGTCTCAAAGCTCTCAGAGTTGGAGATGAGGGAAGTCGATTTATCCAGTTTTATCTTCCGAAGCGGAGAGATGCATAGAATCGTTAAAACAGCTCTAAGAGTTGCGAAAGTTGATTCAACAGTGCTTTTGTTGGGAGAATCGGGCGTTGGAAAGGGAATGATTGCTAAATTGATTCACAAACATTCGGAACGGGCGACCGGACCTTTCATCCGGGTCGATTGTGCCGGAATTCCAGATACGCTGGTCGAATCAGAATTATTTGGATACGAGAAAGGGGCTTTTACAGGAGCGAAGAGCGAGGGCAAACCGGGTTTCTTCGAACTTGCTAACAAAGGAACGCTATTCCTCGATGAAATCGGGGAAATTCCTCTCGCGTCCCAATCAAAACTCCTCCGATTCTTAGAAGAGCATGAGATTATCCGTGTTGGCGGAACAGTGGCCAAAGAGATTGATGTGAGGATTATTGCAGCCACTAACAGGAATATAGAGGAGATGGTATCTGCTAAAAATTTTAGGGAAGACCTGTATTATCGACTCAACGTTGTTCCAATTTATATTTCAGCTTTAAAGGAAAGACGTGATGACATTTTGCCCTTGCTTTTCCATTTTCTTGAAAAATTCAATAAGGATTGCCAAAAGAACAAATCTCTTTCACCAGAGGCGGTTGAATTCCTTTGCAGATATAATTTCCCGGGGAATATTCGTGAATTGGCTAATTTAATTGAAAGGCTCGTGGTAGTATCCGAGAGTGACCAGATTCAGATAACAGATCTGCCCAATGTGGCCGCGAGCTTTTTTGCAAAGGTTGTATCCCACCCGCCTCTTTCTGAAGACATTCCGCTTAAGGACGCCCTGAAAAAATATGAGATTTCAATCATTGAAAGGACATTAAGAAAGTATGGCTCTCAACGGGAGGCAGCAAAGGTTTTGAAAGTGGATCAGGCAACGATCTCAAGAAAAATAAAGAGATGTATTTTTGTCAAAGATAATGTGGTATTGCATAACAAGATGTAAATATGCAATTAAGGAATTTACTGATGTTAAAAGGATTTTTACATGATGATCACAAAAAGAAAAGTGTTAATGCGCTGATGCATAAGGGTAAAGCCTCCCGTTTATCCTCTTATACTTATATTCCATAATCTATGAACAATTTTCCCTTTTTAATCAACTACTTAGAAAAAGAGAAACTATGCCACCCTGAATTCGAAATTATTTGCTGGCTTTTGGCATGAAATTCGAAGCGCTTTTGCTCTAACTGCTCAACCTCCGGACTAATCGTCGAAAAGAATAAGAAACGAGGGAAGACCAATGAAAACGAACGATTCATTGCTTGCAGAGAGGAACCACCATATACCTCAGGGACCTTTCAATGTCCACCCTATTTTTGTCCAAAAGGCAAAAGGTGCCATCATTACTGATGTTGAAGGGAAGGAGTATATTGACTTTGCTGGAGGAATCGGGGTGGCAAACGTTGGTCACTGTGATGATGACGTTTTAGGCGCAATTCAGGATCAGATTCAGAACTATATTCACACATGCTTCCATGTAATTATGTATGAACCCTATGTGGAACTGGCGAAAAGGCTTAACGCACTCACTCCAGGCAACTTCCCGAAGACGACGATATTCTTAAATAGTGGAGCGGAAGCAGCGGAGAATTCAATTAAGATCGCCCGCCACGCAACGGGCCGGACGGCGACGATTGCCTTTGAAGATGCTTTCCATGGCAGAACCCTCTTGGCCCTAAGCCTTACCAGCAAAATGAAGCCCTATAAATTTGGATTTGCCCCTTACGCACCCGAGATTTACCGGATGCCTTATGCCTATTGCTACCGATGTGCTTTCGGTTTGGATTATCCCGCCTGTGAAGTTGAATGTGCCTATTTTTTGAAGGAATTTTTCCAGACGCACATTTCTGCCGAGCAAGTGGCAGCTCTGATCGTAGAGCCCGTATTAGGAGAGGGTGGATTCGTGGTTCCCCCGAGGGACTACTTTAAAGTCCTCCAAAAGATTTGCCAGGACAACGGAATTGTCTTCATCGCCGATGAGGTTCAGACGGGGTTTGGACGTACAGCAAAAATGTTCGCCATGGAGCACTACGAGGTGACACCAGATATCACAGTAATGGCTAAATCGATGGCGGGAGGGCTTCCATTGAGTGCTGTTACGGGAAAAACGGAATTGATGAATCATCCACAGGTAGGAGGGTTGGGGGGGACTTTTGCTGGGAATCCAGTGGCATGTCGGGCTGCACTTGCGGTGATAGATGTTTTCAAGAAAAAGGATCTCTTATCTAAAGCTGAGCAAATCGGTCAAAAAGTTCTTAAGAAATTTAAAGAACTGCAGGAAAACAATTCTCTTGTTGGTGATGTCCGGGGACTAGGGGCCATGGTGGGAATGGAGCTGGTTACAGATAGAAAGTTGAAAGAACCTGCGACCGCTCTCACGAAGCAGTTGATAGATCGTTGCCGAGAGAAGGGTTTATTGATGATCTCTGCTGGCACCCATTCCAACATCATTCGGCCTCTGATGCCACTGGTCACTACGAACGGGCAGCTCGAAAAGGGACTTTCAATCATCGAAGAAAGTCTAGAAGAGATTGAAAAATCGAGAAAGATTTAACACATTGACCAAGAATGGAAAAAGAAGAGACCGAAGTAGCTACTCCCGAAATTAAATCCGGCAAGAATTGCGCACAGGTTTTGATCAAATTTGCGGCCACTTCGGGAACCCTAGATGAAGCTATTCGAATCATCGAAGGAACAGGGATCCAGATTTTGCAAATCAAGAAGTTACCCGCTCAATGTGTGTTGTTCAAATTGAGTGTCAGGGACATGAGAATCATCGCCCTCAAACTTACCGAACATGGATTTATCAATATGAAGGGCGTCAATGCCTTACCGAGAAAGGCATAAGCAGGGCCAGCCCATCCTTATGAGTGAGTTGTTTTTATATTGGGAAGAAGGAGACAAAAGTGGAAAAAAAAGAGACTAAAATTAATCCTCTTGATGTCGCTTTAAAACAGGTCGACATTGCGGCTGAGAAGTTGAATTTGGAACCCGGACTGTGCGAGAAGATCAAGCAGACAAAGCGCGAGATGATTGTCCATTTCCCTGTCAAGATGGACAATGGAAAGATTAGGGTTTTTACGGGCTACAGAGTCCAGCATAATATGACGCGGGGGCCGGGCAAGGGAGGAATTCGCTACCATCCAGACGTCGACCTGGACGAGGTGAGAGCTTTAGCTATGTGGATGACTTGGAAAGCTGCAGTGGTTAATATCCCCTTTGGAGGAGCCAAAGGGGGTGTCCAGTGCGACCCGAAAAACATGTCAGTTCAGGAGCTTGAAAACATGACCCGGAGGTTTACCTGGGAGATCGCTATGATGATTGGTCCCGAACAGGACATTCCTGCTCCAGATGTTTACACCAACCCCCAGGTCATGGCCTGGATCATGGATACCTATAGCACCTTAAAGGGCTATTCCGTGCATGGCGTGGTCACCGGAAAACCTCTCGAATTAGGAGGGTCTCTTGGTAGGTATGAGGCCACTGGAAAAGGAGTCTTTGTTGCCGCCCTTGAAGCGGCCATGCAGCGTAAGATCAAGATTCGGGGGGCCAGCGTGGCCGTTCAAGGCTGTGGAAACGTTGGAGGAGTTGCAGCTCAATATTTCGATAAGGCAGGCGCAAGAGTTATTGCGATTAGTGATTCAAAAGGGGGGGTATACAATAAGAAAGGCCTTAACATTTCTAAAGTTTTGGACTGCAAAAAGAGATATTCCTGTGTTGTTTCCGAGAAAGCCAAACTTGGTAATGAGATTACGAATGAAGAATTATTAAAATTAGACTGCGATATCCTGGTTCCCTCGGCCTTGGAGAATCAGATTACCAAAAAAAATGCTCCAAAAATCAGGGCGAAGATTATCGCTGAAGGTGCTAATGGCCCCACTACACCAGAGGCTGATAGAATTCTATACGAAAGCGATGTTTTTCTCGTGCCTGATATTCTTGCGAACGCTGGAGGAGTGACGGTCTCCTACTTCGAATGGGTGCAGAACCTTCAAGAACTTCTTTGGAGTGAAGTGGAAATTTCAGATCGGTTAACGAGGATTATGAAGCGAAGCTTCGGAGAGGTGCTTAATATTTCACGAAGAGAAAAGGTCGATATGAGAACAGCGGCTTTGATGCTTGGGATTGGGCGTGTGGTTGAGGCAACCAAACTGAGAGGGATTTATCCGTAAGAAATAGCTTCAAATACGTTATGTTTCATCTGAGTAAGCCTTTATAGAACATAGGGATCAATCTTAAAGAGGAAAGTGGTGCATTTTAAGCAGGCTGATTAAAAGAAGACAGGAAATCCATTTGTAATAAAGATCTGATTCGATTTCACGGTCAAAAAATCTCGTAATCTCAAAAAGTTATAAAAAGAAACCTATTGGGTTATTATAATTACTGACGGCATATTTCTTGCTAAATTATTCAAGATACACATAAGTGAAAGATGAGGACGTTTTCTTCCCACGTGACCACAGAGTATGTAACTATTGAACCAGCCATCAAAGATTACGAAGCTATCACCAAGCTGAACGATCCGGAGATCTTAGATGATTCCTAATTTAGTACAGTCGTACTGTGAATGAAGTGTGGTTGGGTTTGGGAATGATCTTGAGACGAAGAGATAAAGATTTTAACTTTAAGTAAAAGCAATAGAAGATTTTTATGAAAGGAGAGGTATTATGGGGAAGACAAAGTCTAAGAAATGGGCTGGGGCGGCTGTATTTATATTCGGGGCTATTTTTGTGATAACCGGCTTAAGCATAGCCCAGGAAAAACCTTGGTGGCCGGTTAAGGTGAACAGCTATTATGGCGTTTATGATGTCAAAACAAAGAAACCCGGGCGACCCGCGACAAGCATGGTTGGTCCAAAGGTTGAGGACTGGATTCCACCACAAAAGGCAAATAAACCCTATGTGATCGGAGTATCTTTCCCCCATCTAAAGGACCCCTATTGGTTAGCCGTGGACTATGGGATCATTTCCGAGGGTAAGAGATTAGGGGTTGGTATCAATTTGGTTGCTGCCGAAGGCTACACCGCCCTCGCCCAGCAGGTAAGCCAAGTAGAAAACCTGGCCGAACAAAAGGTAGATGGAATTATTCTAGCTTCAATTTCCTACACTGCTTTGGATCCTGTGGTTGAAGAAATTACCAAAAAAGGGATACCAGTAATCGAGGTTATTAACGACATTCAGGCTCAGGCTATTCGGGGCAAAGCCTTGGTTTCCTTTTTCGATATGGGGTATCATGCCGGGGAATTCCTGGTCCAAGATGCCAAAGGTAAGAAGGAGGTTAATGTTGTTTTCTTACCGGGTCCGGCCGGTTCCGGGTGGGCACCAGATACTCTCGACGGCTTTAAGGAGTCAATCAAAAAGTTCCCAGGGAAAATCAACATCCTGGCTGTTAAATGGGGAGATACCGGTAAGGATGTTCAGCTTAAACTAATTGAAGACTCCCTTCAGGCCTTCCCGAAGATTGACTATCTGGTGGGTAATGCCGTCATGGCAGACGCCGCAGTAGGTCCTTTGGCCGAAACCGGAAAGAATAAAACTACAAAAATTGTTTCCACGTATATCATTCCACCGCTTTACGACAAGATCAGGAAAGGTGAAGTGGCCGCGGCACCATCTGACATGACTGTTACCCAGGGCCAGATGGCTGTTGATATGATGATTCGGATTCTTAACGGAGGGAACCCTGGGAAAGATATGCCTTTCCGATCAGGCCCCCAGATTCCGACCATAACCAAAGCCAATATTGACAAGTATTCTTATGAACTGCTGTTCGGATCCAAGGACTTTAGGCCCGAATTCAAGGTAGAACCAAAAAAATAAGTTTGATGCGAAGAATGAGGCTGGCGACAGCGGGAAAGTTCATTTCTGCCGTCAAGCCTCATTCTCCGCATTTTTTTAGGTAGAAATGACAAGCGATAATTTAATCTTACGTGCGGAAAATATCACCAAGCGCTTTCCCGGCGTGCTCGCTTTGGACCAGGTAACGTTTTATTTGCGTGCCGGGGAAGTTCATGTCTTATTTGGTGAGAATGGGGCGGGAAAGTCCACGCTAAACAAGATCATCGCTGGCTCCTATCTACCCGATGAAGGGAATATCTATTTGGGTGAAGAGAAGGTGGTTTTCGGAACCCCCCATGATGCCCGTCTGAAAGGCATCTCCGCTGTTTATCAGGAGTTCAGCCTGGTACCACAATTGACGGTGGTGGAAAATCTATTCTTAGGGCAGGAGTTAGTTAAAAGGGGTTTCTTAGATAAGAAACCTATGTTCACAGTTGCCAAAGAATCTTTGTCCAGGCTTGGGTTTGACATCGATCCTTTGGCCCAAGTAGGTACTTTAAGCCGGGCCGAGGCCCAGATGGTGGAGATTGCTAAGGCTATCCAACAAAAGATGTCCATTCTGATTCTGGATGAACCTACCGCTTCCCTGACTAATAAAGAAGTTGACCACTTGTTCGATCTCATCCGAAAGTTAAAAAGTGATGGGGTGGGGATCATTTATATCTCCCATAGGATTGACGAACTCAAACGGATCGGGGACCGAATTACGGTTTTACGAGATGGCAAAAGGGTGGCCACCCTCGACATGGCCGAGGCCAATGAGCAAAAACTTATTTCACTTATGACCGGTCGGGAATATGAGGATGTTTTCCCGCAAATAACCAACATTCCCAGCAAGCCGGTTCTTTCGGTGAAAAATCTTTCCACTGTTAGCGGACTCCATAACATTAGTTTCCAAATTCAGGAAGGTGAAATCTTCGGAATCGCAGGGTTGATAGGTGCCGGAAAGTCTCGGGTAGGAAGGGCCCTTTATGGGCTGGAAGAAATCACAGGAGGGGATATACGGCTGGATGGTCAAATCCTAAGAAAAATATCCCCGGCTGAATCGCTGAACCGGGGGATTCTTTATTTGCCACCGGACCGCCATAAGGAGGGCCTTGTCCTCTGCCGTTCCGTCAGAGAAAACCAGACCCTTTGCTCCGTTCCTCTCTTTGAACGGGGAGGTCTTATTCAATTAAAGCGGGAAGAAACGCTCGTTAGGAGGCTGATTGATAAAATGAAAATCCGGCCGCCTGAGCCAGATCGAACGATTATTTATCTCAGCGGGGGCAACCAGCAGAAGGTTTTGATAGCCCGCGGCCTGACTCGTGATGTCAAAATCTTTATCTTCGATGAAGCCACTAGTGGTATTGATGTTGGAGCCAAAATCGAAGTTTATGAATTCTTGAAGGAACTATCGGAAAAGGGATCAGTGGTTATCTTTATCTCATCCGAGATCGAGGAGCTGATTCACCTATGCCATAGGGTTATGGTTATGCACGATAACACCGTCAGCAAAATCATCCCTCACTCGGATGCCTCAGAAGAAAACATTCTAAGCGCCTGCTTCGGTTACTGCTGATATCGGAACTCTTCTTGTGAAACGGGAAATGGGTCGCCATTTATATCGTTCAATGAAGAGGCACGAATAGTCTGAGTCGTATGGAGCGCAGGGGATATTGGATTCTCTAAAGCAAATCTTCGTTAAAGTAGGAGTGCTGCCCTTTCTCCTGATTGCTTTGCTTATTCTTTTTACCCTGGCGGGAGAAGGCAGATTCATGACCATTTCCAATTTGCTGAACGTGAGCCGACAGACCACTTATTTGGCTATCTTAACGGCTGGGCAGATGTTGACTATCCTCTGCGCAGGATTTGATCTTTCCGTGGGCTCCTCGGTGGCCCTGACCAGTGTTGTAACCTCCATGTCAATGGTGGCGATCGCCGCTCCCACCATGGCAATAATCATTGGGATGATAGTCGGAATTGCTACAGCGACCCTGACCGGGATTGCCAATGGCCTTACCATAGCTGTATTTCGAGTTTCCCCTTTTGTAGTGACCCTGGGCATGATGTCAGTAGCCCAGGGCTTAGCCCTTCTCCTCTCGAAAGGAGTTCCCATTTTTAATCTACCTCCTGATTTCAATCGGATTTTAGGGATCGGCAAGATTGCAGGAGTGCCGATTCCCATCCTCATTACCCTCTTCATCGTAATTGTGATCTATGTTTTGTTAAGCCGAACCCGTATCGGCCGCTACTTTTATGCTGTCGGTGGGAACGTGGAGGCTGCTCGGCTATCGGGCATTGCCGTCAGGAAATATACCTTTATGGCCTATGTTTTGTGTGGAACCCTTACAGGGATTACGGGAGTCATGCTGACGGCTCGCGTGGCCTCTGGAGAACCCAACCTAGGCGCCGCTTTGCCTCTTGAGTCGATCGCTGCCGCGGTTATTGGTGGCGTATCCTTGCGTGGTGGCGAAGGGGGCGTCATCGGGGCTATCTTTGGAGCAATCTTGATCGTGTTAATTCGTAATGGTATGGACCTGATGAATATTAGTTCCTACCTGCAAATGGTGGTCATGGGTATTTTGCTTATCTTTGCAGTGGTGATGGACCATTTTCGCCTATCCATGAAAGGACGTTTACGATAAAAGAAGGAAACATTTTCTAGGACCTTTCGCTTGCTGGAATGGATGACTATTTAAGACTCTTCACTCCTTATAAATTGAACGGACTTTCCATAAAGAACCGATTGATGAGGTCGTCGATGCTCTTGTCGATGGCAACTAAGGAGGGATTTGTTACAGAGGATCTCCTCAACATTTATCGGACAGTCGCCGAAGGAGGTGTTGGACTCTGTGTGACAGGGGCGCTGGCCGTGAATCCAGAGGGGAGGATTACCTGGCATCAGATAGGAGCATGGGGTGATGAGCACATCTCTGGACTGAAGAGGCTGGTCCATACCGTTCACGCATACGGGAACGGATGCGTCCTATGGGGCCAGCTCTGCTGTGAAGGAGCCCATGATTGGGGTTATTCTTACGGGCAACGAGACGCCGGCTTGGGAGTGGATGTTTTATCGGAAGATTATATCCTCACCATCATCGAGTCTTTCGCCGATGCGGCCCTGAGACTAAAAGAGGCCGGTTTTGATGGAGTCCATATCCATGGTGGACATGGTTATCTCGTTTCGCAATTCATTTCACCCGCCGTCAATCATCGAACAGACAGGTGGGGTGGAAATCCAGAAAATAGGATGAGATTCCCTCTGGAAATATACAAATCGATCCGCAAGAAAGTGGGCGATGACATCCCTGTTGGAATTAAGATGAACACCGCCGATTATCTTCCCGGCGGAAATTGGGTCGATAGCACCTCAAAGATCGCCAAAAAGTTTGCAGAGGCCGGATTCGACCTGATCGAGATGAGCGGTGGGATGCGTTATATGATTGAGTTAAGGGAAGCCCTCAGGAAAAAAGCGGGAGAGAGGGAATACTACTTCAGAGATGCCATCCCGCCATTTCGGGAGGCCGTGAAAAATACCAAGACAGCCTTGGCCGTAGTGGGTGGAATCCGAACGCCTTCCGTGATGGAGGAAATATTGGGGGAAGGGGCTGACCTCATTTCCATGGCCCGGCCTTGGCTGGCTGAACCGGACTTCGCCAAGCGTATTAAAGCCGGCGACATGAGGTCAGCCAAATGTCTATCGACCTACCAATTGTGCAATTTATGTCTTACCAAGCTTGGCCGTGATTCCGTGCAGTGTGAGAAGTTCTATCCCGGGGACTGCAGGATGGCTTGTCCTATTGGACAGGATAATCCAACCTTTTTCTCTCTGATTACCCAGAGGAAATTCGAAGAGGCTCTGGAAATTGTCAAGACCGATAACCCCCTCGCCAGCGTTTTGGCGAGGGTCTGCCACCACCCTTGTGAGAGGATATGCCGGGGAAAGAATGGAGAGCCCCTGGCGCTTCGAAGTCTCAAACGGTTTATCACCGATTATGGGTTGAAGAAGGGGTGGATGGCCAAAGTGCAACCCCGGACCGGCAGCGAACTGGAGAAGGTGGCTATTGTGGGATCAGGCCCTGCTGGCTTGACCTGTGGGTTCTATTTAGCCCAAAGAGGTTATCGCCCGACCTTATTTGAGAAACTTCATGTCAAGGGAGGCATGCTAGCCAGGGCAGTGCCGAGATACCGATTGCCAAAAGAAATTCTTGATGCGGATATCGCCTACATTGAGAGTGCGGGTATTGAGATCAAAACGAAAACAGCCTTGGGGAGAGACTTCTCCATGAGTGACCTTTTTAACCAAGGTTATAAGGCCGTTTTCCTGGCGATGGGTGCGCCATTAAGCAAAAGGCTGCAGATCGAAGGAGAAGCGATTCCTGGTGTCCTCCAGGGCCTTGATTTTTTGAATGATGTTAATTCGGGAAAAGAAGTCAGGATCGGAAGCCGGGTCGTCGTGATCGGAGGAGGAAACGTAGCGATCGATTCAGCCATGACTGCCCTTCGCCTCGGTGCTAAAAAAGTAGAACTTGTTTGTCTGGAACCTCAAAATGAGATGCCTGCCTTCAAAGACCAGATTGAAGATGCCTTGGAAGAGGGAATTGCGATCCATGCTTGCTGGGGACCAAAGCGCATCAAGGGCAACGGCAAACCAAGTGGAGTCGATTTCATCAGGTGCACCTCTGTCTTCGATGGAGAGGGGAATTTCCGTCCCAAGTTTGACGAGACCATAAGCACATTTTTAGATGCCGATACGGTCATTATCGCCGTTGGGCAGGCTGTGGATCTTGCTTCCCTCGACGGCGAATCAAGCATCGGGTTAACCTCCGCTGGAACGATCAAGGTCCTCGGTGGTGGCTTAGAAACGACCTTGCCGGGAATTTTTGCCGGGGGAGATGTGACCACCGGTCCCAAAAGTGTGGTCGATGCTGTGGCAGCGGGAAGGGAAGCTGCCGAACGGATTGATCGATTCTTGCGGGGCCAGAGCCTTATGCGAGAGGACCCTTATAGTCCTTTTATCAAAATGGCCAGACCCTCTGCGTTTGCCGACCCCTCGGAGACTGTACTGACTGAGAATTCACAGCGTGCGGCTCCCTCAAAGCTTTCGGCCGCGAAGAGAAAAAATCACTTTGGGGAAATGGTTGGCGCCTTGAGCGAAGAACAAGCGGTCCAAGAAACGAAGCGCTGTTTGAAGTACGACCTTGAACTCGAAGAGGAAAGCGCAAAAAGACTGGCCCAACTAGGGAAGGAAGCGTTTGTGTTCAATCCATGAACCGTATCGAGTGATCGATGCCCAAAAGAGGTGATGAAGATGGTAAAGCAAATTGATATTAATTCTGACATGGGAGAGAGTTTTGGGCTTTATCGGGTTGGAGACGACACCCAGATCATGGAATTTATAACCACAGCGAACGTGGCCTGTGGATTCCATGCGGGAGATTCATCGGTGATGCGCCAGACCGTGATTCTCGCCAAGAAGAACGGGGTGGCCGTAGGGGCTCATCCGGGCTTTCCGGATCTTCAGGGTTTTGGAAGAAGGGAGATGAAGCTCTCGCCCCAAGAGATCAAAGATATCATTACCTATCAGGTAGGTGCCCTCAAGGCCTTTGTTGAAGCAGCCGGGATGAAACTTCACCATGTGAAGCCCCATGGTTCTCTGTACGGCTTGGCGGTCAGAGATGAGACGATCTTCCGGGCCATTGCCGAAGCGATTCAGGAGATCGATCCAGCACTTTATCTCTATATCATGAAACACGGAGTCGTTCCGAAACTGGCAGAATCGATGGGCCTTAGAGTCGTTTACGAACTTTATGCCGACTTGGATTACGATGGCCAAGGGAATCTGGTGATCAGCCGAACCCACAAGGCAGCCGATCCAAAGGCCACAGCAGCAAAGTGCCTCAGGATGGTCAAAGACGGGAAAGTGAGGACGCTGGACGGAACGGAAATTGATATCCAAGGGACATCCATCTGCGTCCATTCTGATACTCCGGGTGCGCCGGATACCCTCAAAGAGCTGAGGAGAGTCTTCCCCCAAGAAGGCTACGGGATAAAATCGCCCTAACTCGAACCATTGGACTGTCCAGGCAAGAACCCGCTCCCGTTTGATAAAACAAATGGAGGTGATGGAGTGGCGAAATACAAAGTGACGGTGAGGGCCAAAGACAGCAGGTGTCCTTACGTTAAAGAAGGGGATAAGATGGTGATTCGGGGGACAATAGTCGATTTGAGAGAAACCGACAGCCTCTGTACAGTCGCATTAGGGGCGATCAATTACTCTCTTTATATGATGGCGAATGCGGATGATCCCAAATCTTACGGGAGGGATGAAAGATATTGTCTCCAATGCCCGGATCCGGAAACAAGGGTTGTTTTTGAGATTTCAAGGACGCCTCTCAACGAATAAAAATTGGAAAGAAGTGAGGGTCCTCCGTCGGTAGAGCGATCTGATTTTCTGATCCCACTAAAAAACCCTTTGAATCTTTCGAGGGGACAACGAAGAGGAGGTTGAACAACATGGAGGAAAGAAACTATAACGTCGTATTGGATAGGTTGCCCGAAGCGGGATCAAGGCCTGAAGTTCTGTTTCGGCAAGCGGGGGATGGCTTCTTGCAAGTGGAATATGGGTCTATTCCAAGGTTTAACCTCGTCGATTCGTTTCGAGTCCTTGCGGTCAATAGCGCGGTGAAGGCGAAAAAGACCAAAGGATTATTTGAAACCGTCCCTGGAATACGAACCAATCTCTATCACTTCAACCCTGAGGTTCTCTCCGCCAAAGGGCTGATCGCCGAGATTATGGATTGTGAGAAGAAAATCGCCGATGTGAAAGAAATCGAATTTGAATCCCGATTGATCACCCTACCGATCGCCTTTGAGGACAGTGAAACGAAAAAGGCGGTGGCCAAATATGTGAAGGAGGTCAGGCCCAACGCACCCAATGTGATCAACGGGTACAACATAGAATATAGCGCCCTGTGCAACGGGGTGGCCGTTGAAGATATCAAGAGAATGATTTGTGGAACAGAATGGTACAACAGCGGCAATGGCTTTTGGCCCGGAGGCGGATTTTTCTGGCCCTTGGATCCTCGTTGCGCGATCGTAGTGCCGAAATACAATCCCCCAAGAACATGGACCCCCGAAGGGACGGTCGGGATTGGTGGTCCGTGCCTTTACATCTACCCAACACCCACGGGCGGTGGGTATCAGCTTTTCGGAAGAACAATTCCTATCTTCCAGTTCAGTCAGAAACATCCGCTGTTTAAACAAAGCCCAACTTTTTTCAAAGCAGGAGACCGAATAAGATTTTACGAAGTGACAGAAGAAGAAGTCTTGAAGATTCACCGCCTCGTCCATGAACAGGCAAAGTATGACTACGACATCAAACATGCGAAGTATAAAGTGAAGGACTTCCTGGAGTTCTACAATGCTCCGGAGGTTCAAAAAGGGATGAAGGAACTCCTTGCCAAACAAGAAGCAGGAGTTAAAGCTGCACCCAAAGTATGATAACAAATACATGTGGGAGGGAAGAAAAATGCTGAAAGTGATTAACGCTGGAGTGGAAACGGTGGTGGAAGATTGGCCCGGAAGAATCGGTTATTTAGATAATGGGATGGCCGCCTCAGGGGCCTTCGATAATGTCGCTCTTGGCTTTGCCAACCTTTTGGTTGGAAATCCCGTGAACGAAGCGGGAATCGAGATCGCTGGAGGTTATTTCGAAGCTGAACTCGGTGTCGATACGGTCATTGCTGTTACGGGTACGGATATGAAACCTACCCTCAATGATCAACCCATCCGGCTGTGGGAGTCGGTCAAGGTGAAAAAAGGAGATGTCATCAAGTTTTCCTACTTTGGTCAATTCGGTTTTAGGTCTTATTTGGGTGTCGCCGGAGGAATTGACGTACCCGTCTACCTTGGGAGTAAATCCACTTGTATCTTTGGTGGTTATGGTGGTTTTCAGGGGCGAAAATTGCAGGAAGGAGATGTCCTTAAATTTGGGAAGCCTGCTGTGGGTTTTGAAAGCTTTAAGGAACGAAAAGTGAAAAAGGAATGTATCCCTAAGTATGGGACGGAATGGCATATGAGGGCCATTCCGGGGATGAACGCCTATCCAGATTATATGAGCAAGGAGGGAATGGACTATCTCTTTGAACATGCCCACAAGATTCAACATAGTTCGAACCGCTCTGCCTACCGACTCGAGGCGTCAAAGATCAGCCTTTTTGCAAGAAAAGATGGCGGGGTCGCTGGGAGCCATCCGTCCAACGTTTTGGACCATGCCTACGCCATTCCAGGAGCACTAAATATTTGTGGCGACACTCCTATCCTGCTGATCGCCGATGGGCCAACATTAGGTGGCTATCTATGCGCCTTGTCGGTCATTTACGCCGACCTCTGGAAAATAGGCCAGGGGACACCTGGAAGAGATTTCGTCCGGTTTGTCTACTGCACCCAAGAAGAAGCAGTGAAGGCCCGAAAAGAACAGAAAGAACTTTTGAGTACAAAATCCCTCATTTAGACGAACGTTAAGAAATAGATCATGGAATAATTTCAAGAGAAAGGGGATCCGATATGGAAGTCACTGTCAACGCACATATGCCGGGTTTGGTTGCTCGAGTCGAAGTTCAAGAAGGAGATCAAGTGAAGAAAGGGCAGACCGTGGCCGTGATTAACTGTATGAAGAATGAGCTTTTTGTTAAATCCGCCCATGATGGAGTGGTTAAGAAAATTCTAGTCAAGGAGTGGGATGAGATGGAAGTCGGATCTCCTATGATCACCTTGGAAGCCCCATGAAGAAAGGGAGCATGTGATTAAAAAACTATTAATCGCGAATCGTGGCGAGATCGTACGCCGGATTATCAGGGCCTGCTCTGATCTTCGGATCCAAACAGTCGCTGTCTATTCCGAGGCAGATAAGAAGGCTCCCTATTTAAAAGAGGCGGATGAGGCTTATCCTGTCGGCCCTTCCAATCCGGTCAAGAGCTATCTCAATATCGATGTCCTGATGGAGACCGCAAAGAAATCAGGGGCAGATGCGGTTCATCCGGGATACGGTTTCTTGTCCGAAAATGCGTCCTTTGCCGAAGCGGTGGTGTCGCACGGGATCACCTGGGTTGGACCCTCCCCTGCCGTCCTCCATGCGATTGAATCCAAATGTTATTGCAGAGAAATCGCCTATAATCATGGTGTTCCTTTTATACCTGGGACGTTGACGTCGGTCAAAAGTCCCGACGAAATCCACCAGTATCTACAGGTACAAGGATGCCCTATTGTCCTTAAATTAGATAAAGGTGGAGGAGGGAAGGGGATTGAGCGGATCCGGGAGCCGGGTGAAATCAAAGGGGCTTTTGAAAAGCTTTCACGAGTCGGGGTGTTGGCCTTTGGGTGCCCTGATTGCTACATTGAACAGGAGATACTTCAACCCAGACATATCGAAATTCAGTTTCTCAGCGATTCCTATGGCCACAGTGTCTGTTTAGGAGAAAGAGAATGTTCTGTCCAAAGGAGATTTCAGAAAATTATTGAGGAGTCGCCCTCTCCCGTGGTTACCTCAAAGGAGAGGGAAGCCCTCTTCCAGTATACTCAGAAGTTGGTTAAAGGGATGGGATATCAGGGTGCGGGGACCATGGAGTTTCTGAGATCCGCAGAGGGAAACTTCTATTTCATGGAAGTCAATGCGAGGCTTCAAGTGGAGCATCCTGTAACAGAATTTCTGACGGGGATCGATATTGTTAAAAGCCAGTTGAGGATTGCCTCGGGGGAAAAGTTAAATCTCGATCAGGAAGAGATCCGATTTCAGGGACATTCCATCGAGGCCAGGGTCTATGCAGAAGATCCTGTCTCGTTTGCTCCATCACCTGGGATCATTCAAAAGGTCCGATTTCCTGAAATGGCTGGGAAATACCTACGGATTGATCATGCGATTGAAAAGGATGGAAATGTCCCGCCTTTCTACGACCCTTTGTTAGCCAAAGTCATTTCATGGGGTTCGAATCGAAAGGAAGCTATTGATCGGCTGAAAAAAGCTTTGGAAGAGTTTCAGATTGAAGGTATCCAAACGACGATCCCAACGAATTTAACGATTTTGAATAGCCCCAATTTTATCAAAGGAGACCTCCATACGGGTTTTATTGAAGGATTGACACGCGAACTTTAATCCGAATCCAAAGTAAAGTGCATGAATAAGTGAACCAGGAGAAGACCAACAGGGGTATTCCACTCACACTTATCAAAAGGGACAGACCCAATGGTGGGATTTCTGCTATA
>Ga0187770_10000670_pt1 | contig 16995 bp, 15 predicted proteins | sample 0116_SJ02_MP02_2_FD_133154 | JGI IMG/M metagenome (GOLD analysis project Ga0187770, IMG submission 133154) | Tropical peat soil microbial communities from peatlands in Department of Meta, Colombia - 0116_SJ02_MP02_20_MG | ecosystem: Environmental > Terrestrial > Soil > Wetlands > Peat | place...
CGACTCCAGGCAGAGTTCTGCAAGGCCATGGCACACCCCACGAGGATCCACATGTTGCGGGCTCTGAATCATGGTGAGAAGTCGGTGAATGATCTGGCGAAGATTGTCGGAGTCACCCAGGCGAACGCGTCACAGCACTTGGCGATCCTCAGGCAGTTCGGGCTCTTACGGACCCGCAGGGACGGCTCGACTATCTACTACAGTATTGCAGATCATAGGATCATAGAGGCCTGTGAGCTTGTGAGGACCTGCATAGGGGAGCGGCTAAGAAACTCCCAGATTGTGCTTTCTGTGCCGCCTTAGCTGCGGCCTAGACGAACCCGTTCTCCGTGAGTTTAGTGACGACTCTGCCCCAGAACCCTCTGCTCAGCGTCAACAGGGCCGAGACGAGGCAGAGCGCCAGACCTGCGGCCGCTGCGAATGGTGCGTACAGGACCCCGATTACAGCGACTAGCACCACCACGCCCATGGGCAGGGCAACCGCCATCTGCCGGAGGTTGAACTGGGCGGGCATCATCATGTCGTCTCCCTTAACTTGGATGGGTGCGATGTAGGCTGCCCAGCATATCTCTAGGACGAACGCCCCAGGGATGACCAGCAGGATCATCATCAGCGCCCCTAGAGCCTCCGGATCCCCGAACACTTGCAATGCCGCGTCGATTATCGCAAAAGGCGCTAAGATGACGAGAAGTGAAACGACCTTAGACGAGATGAGGTGCTTGAAATAGGTCGCGGGCGGAAGCGAGGTCAGGGACAGCCAGAGTCTCTCGTTTGTTATCGCTGACTGGGAGAAGAAAAACCCGATAAAAGAGAGGCCGACTGCGAGTATGACATTCGCCACGTCGCCGTGCGGCATATCGTTTGTCATGTTGGCTGGCCCCTGTGAAAGGGCGAAGGCGAAGAAAGCCACCGCCGCCACTGTCGATGCCAGTGCGACCCATCGAGTCTTTACCCGCCTTGAGACGTACCTCGAGGTTCCCGCCATGTTCATCCTCCCCGCCAGCGACATGTTGGTGAGATTCATCGAATAGATCGCACCGAGCGGGCTCTTGCCGACGTAGCTGTTTGGAGACTTGATGTCTTGAGCGGTGGTTCTGACAAGGCTCTTCATCATATCGAGCTCGATTCTTCCAAGGCTTCTGAAGGCGAAAGTAACAGTCACAGCCGTCAACATCAGGAGAGTCGCCGTCCCCCCGTACAGGTTTCCGTTGAAGGCAGACCCAGGGGTGAAGGGGAAGTTGGCGAAGGAAAGGAGCGTCCAGAGAGCGAGGGCCACGGAGAGCACGATACGGACGCGGGTTCGTATCAAAGGGGCAATGACTCCGAGTGAGGTGAACGTGAGTGCTAGCGCGACCATGTCCACGACGAGGAGGGGAGAGGTGAAGGCCTCCGCGAGGTAGACGAACATGAAGAGGACTGTGGTCCCGAAGGCGATGAACTGGGCGAAGAAGATCGATAGGGATAGGTCTCGGGGACTTAGGGGGAGGGTGAACAGGTAGTCTCGATCAGACTTCATCACCATTACCCCACCTGTCGCCAGTGCCATTGCCAAGAACATCGCGATGATCCCTGACGCGTAGTATCCGAGGACGGTGCTCATGCCCGATGGAGGGATTGTTGTGTAGATGATTAGAGCGTAGGTGACCATTATGGCGACGAGCATCAGGAATGGCCTAGAGAATCGAGTTCTGAGTACGAATTGCAGGAGCTTACGTAGCACCAGTCATCATCCTCGCCACGACCTTCTCAATCGGCTCGTCTGGAGACCCCTTCTTCCTCAGCTCTTCTATGGTCCCTTCCCAGAGGAACTGCCCCTTAGATATCATGACAACGCTGTCGGTCAACCTGTTCGCGATGGACATTATGTGGGTCGAGACGAGGTGTGTCCCCTCCAGCCTGTCAAGCATCGAAATCACTTTCTCTTGCGTGGGAATATCCAAGTAGTTGAGAGGCTCATCGAGGAGCAGGACCTTAGGAGAATGGACGATCGCGAGTGCAATAGCCAGCTTCTGCGTGTTCCCTCTTGAGAGACGCCCCACGTTCGACTTCTCGTACTGCCTCAATTCGAGTTCGTCTAGTAGGTAGTCGGTTCGCCCCTTGATGTCGGCAACTCCTCTCAGGGCTGCTATGTACTCGAGGTTCTCCCGCACTGAAAGCATCCTGTAGGGGAGCGCATCCTCTGGGAGGTAGCCGACCGAGGCTTTCGACTCCCTGCTTTCCGGTGGGTAACCGAGTATTCTGATCGACCCTATCTCCGGCCTCAGCGATCCAATGAGAAGTTTCAGTGTGGTTGATTTGCCGGCCCCGTTGGGGCCGAGCAGCGCGAATCTTCCGCCAACAGGAATTTCGAAGCTCAGGTCGGTGAGCGCGGGTACCGAACCATAGGACTTGCTGACGTGGGCAAGTTCGATCCCGTAGGCCGCCCCGTTGGGTTCCGAGGACAAACCGGATGGTTCGGTCCCCAAGTTGCGGGGGTATTAAGCAACCTTCCGAGGTCCGCCGGGTGCCGCCGCCAAACGTATAATTATCATAGAGATTCTGTCGCGTTTCATGCCTTCTTACGCTTCCGAGTTCAGGTCAGCCATGACCAAGGTCCGTGCTCACGAGAAGTGGTTCTCGGAGAGCCTGCCTATGATAGCCAGTGAGAACCTTGCCTCTGAGCCCGTAAGGAGAGTGCTTTCTTCGGACCTGGGGCACAGGTATGCAGAGGGGTGGCCCGGAGAGAGGGTATATGCCGGGTGCCGGTACATCGATCAGATCGAACTCCAAGCGATTGCATTGGGCAAGAAGCTGTTCAGAGCAGAACACATCGACGTCAGGCCGGTGTCGGGGGTGGTGGCGAATCTTGCGGTCTACACTGCTTTCACGAACCCCGGTGACACGATGATGGCGCTGTCGATTCCCAATGGAGGGCACATCTCTCATGGCAAGAAGGACTTCGGAGGTACGGCAGGCGCCGTCCATGGACTGGAGGTGACCTACTTCGCCTTCGATAAGGAGGGGATGAACATCGATGTGGACGAGACGAAAAAGCGCATTGCCGCGCTACCTTCGCTGAAGCTTGCCATGTTCGGCTGCAGCCTCTTCCTCTTTCCACATCCCATCAGGGAGCTGGAACAGGCTATCCACGACAAAGGAGGGGTCATCTGTTACGACGCCGCCCATGTCGCAGGCCTGATTGCGGGGGGCCAGTTCCAAGACCCCCTTCGCGAGGGGGCACAGATAATGACGTTCAGCACGCATAAAGTGCTCTTTGGACCGCAGGGCGGCGCGATCGCGGCGCGTGGCGAGTTTGCAGAGCCGCTGAAGAGGGCAGTATTCCCCGGCATGACCAGCAACCACCACCTGGCCAACGTGGCGGCCAAGGCAATGGTGTTCGCAGAATTCCTCCAATTCGGGCGAAGATATGCCAGGGATGTCGTAGCGAACGCTCAGGCGCTCGCGGTAAGGCTAGCCAATCTTGGGGAGAAGGTGCTTGGCGAGAGGAACGGGTACACCAAGTCTCACCAAGTGGCCCTCGACATCACGAAGTACTCTGACGGTGGCGTCATAGAGAAGCTCTTGGAGGAACAGAACGTCATATGTAACAGGGAGCCGATTCCCGGTGACCTCCAGGCAGGGAGACATTACACCAACCCTGGAGGCATACGGCTGGGCGTCGCCGAGCTTACCCGCCTCGGCATGGGCAAATCCGAGATGAAGGAGATTGCAGAGATATTACACATCGCCCTCGGAGGCACGAAGAAGCAGGAGGTTGTGAGCAGGATCAAGGAAATGAGGAAGGATTTCCAGAAGGTCAAGTATTCCTTCAGGGACTCGCCTGCCTATTCGTTCGGGTGAGAACGAATGGTGGAGGCACTTTCAGTACACTGATAGAATCGGCCTGCGAGTCCTTTCCTCGGCTGAAATCCCGTACTGGTATACCGCTCAGCTCAATCCGCCAATGCCGGCTTTAGGAAGTCGGTCAGCTCAAGCTGATCCGCTTTCCTCGGTCCCTGGAAGAGCTGATCCAGCTCTCTCTGGAGCATGTCGAGGCGGTTCTTCAGGTACGGGTCCACGTCGTATTCTCGCGCGAGTCTCTGGGCGATGTAGAGGTACTTCTCGACCGAGGCCCTAGTCAGGGTTCCTCTGATTTCACTCCCGCAACTGGGGCACCTCCAGGAAAGCGGCGGCCTTCTCATGGTCAGTCCGCAACCCTTACACTTGAATGCCTGGGTGGCATACTTCTTTGCGTTCCCCATTATGTCTCTGATTAGATGGGTTTTGATGATCGATTCGACCACGTCTCGAGTCGAAACGGCCTCGATGAGGGATGCGACCTCTATCTGCTTCGAAATCTTCTCGTTGAGGGTCCTAAGAGTAGAGTAGGAGCCTCTAGAGCGTTTGATGGTAAGAGAGCTCGTAGGATGAGTGTAACCGTAGCCGTAGAACTGGGTGTCCTTCTCCAATCTGGAGCCGATGCCCTCGATGAGGTTGGATACCGACGCCGCTGGCGGGGCGCCGAGGGTCTTCTCGTAGAATTCCAGTGGATAGGATGAGGCGATGTCGAAGTTGTGCGCCTGCTCGTCCACCTCTGATGGCAGAATGACGGGCTGGATGAGCAGGGGCGTGTCCATGTACCCCCCTATCTGGGCGGGGACGTATTCCAGCGAGAAGTTCAGGAGGGCGTCCATCAAGAGCAGAAGGGAGTCGCCGTCGCCGTCACAGTCCCTCCTCTTCGCTGAGTGCCAATATGGGTTGGCAAAACAGACTTGCGTCGCGGAGTAACCCACGATCCTTCCGCCCACACCGACTGAAGTATGAGGCGCGAGTCCTATGACCAGCTTCCCTAGCAGGTCGGCCGGCTCCCTGGCATTGTAGAACGGCTCCAATCCATAGATGTTCTGCAGCATGTCGTCCACGCATTGGGCCATCCTGACTAGGTCGCCCCCTATCTCGACAGGGACAATGATGTCCTGGGGTTTCAGCTCGAGTATCTGATTGTCCTGTTGCAGTGGGAGCCCGTCCTTGTCCTGAGAGTAGCCGAGTCCGATTAACGTGTGGATGTCCGCTTTGACATCCCTCGGCCTGAAGTGTGTCAGGGGTTCGTTGGTTGCATCTATTCTTAGCGTTCCGTCCTTGTAGACGTAGGTGTCGTGTCTGCTCCTGATGATGCCTTTCTCGATTGCCTCTGGCTGCTTCGAAGCACTGGTGAGCCCCCTCACCCCCTTAACGGGTTTGTTGGTGTTGTGTGGGATTTTCGTCCTGATGGCCTCGAGCCTGGACCTCAGGTCGAAGTCCATCTTAGAGTAGTTGACGGTCTTCGTCCTGCAGTTGGGGCAGGTCTCCTCTTCTGTAGTCGTGCCGCAGCGGGGGCAGGACATGAATTTGGTAGTGGGTGCGCCGCAGACCTCGCACTGCAACGACATTCGTCTTTCGTTGCACTTGGAGCAGAATCGGTTGACGACCTCAATCTTCACCCTGCCAGCCTTGGCTGCCGTGAAGATGTCCCTCATAGAGCCCCCTTCATACCCTACTGGGAATAGTGTGTGAACCGGAGGTTTCATCTTCCTGACCATCGCCTTTTCAGGTCTGCCGACCCTGACCCCGATGGTGGTGGTACTCTGGCGCCCGAGCTGAATCCCGGAGAGCTTCTTGACGTACTCGGGCTCGTCCGAGGAGACGACCAACTCCGGCTCCTTGAGCCTTAGAAGCGCACTAAGGACAATCGCCGGCTCGCCGCTTACGACTGCGACCTCCCCCTCTATCCTGTGCTCGATAAGACATGTATTGAGTATCCATCGGACCTGGGGGACGTTGGCGTTTATCACGACCTCGGACCCTTCCACGAGAGAATACTTCCTGAGCTCGGCCAGGTCCGAAGAAGTTACCCGGTCGAATCGTGGTGTGTGGGACGGATGGAGAGGGAGTCCGAGCGACTTCGAGATTGCGATGGCCTCGGTTGCCGACGGAATCGTCGTGGGGGAGGACCGGAGCTCAGTCGCCCTTTCGGATGAAATGCCTGCCGCGGCGAGCATGTCCGACGCCCCAGGAATTGCAGCAAACGCGTGTCGGAAATCCTGTACCCACCACTCAGTAACGTAAGGGGACGGTGGGAGGGCCTTGTTGTTCTCGAGAAAGTCGCCATAGCTGATGAGTACATCGCCGAGGTCTATGATCTTGGCCAGGGAATCATGGAGCTCTTCGGCCTGGGCCGACGTGGACACTCTGATGACGCTCCCGTCTTTCGTCAGTATCGTCGGCCCCTCGATCGAGTCTACAAATGCGATGGTGGCCGCCTTCCCCGGCATGTCTACCTTCACCTGGGTTCCGGTGACGACGGGGTAGTCAAGAAGGATAGCCACGGCAGGGTGTATCCCTATGGTGGAGAGGCCCGTGTCCATCGATCGGCCGTACCTGAGCCTAAAGCCTCCCTTGCTGTGAGGCATGGAGAGGACTGCCCTTCCTGATATGACCTCCTCGAAGTGGGCCCCCGCTGTCTCTGTCTCGTTGGCTGACTGTTGGGTCCCTCCCTTCAGCTGGCTGAGGAACTCCCAGCCTGTGATGTTCAGGCTGGCGAGCTTCTTCGACAGTTTGTTTGCGCGTCCTATGACGCCGTCGTTGAGCACCCTGAGCGCGCCACCTCTCAGTCTGTCTGTCGCTACGCGCTTGAGATTTCGATGAACGACGACTTCGATGGGGTCGGTTTCGATTCCGTCAATCTCAACAGGAAGGTTTGATATGGCCCTCCTGATGTCGTCGTCGGTGACTTTGTACTGGAAGTTCCCGACATCGCGCTCGTAGATTCTCAGCTCCTCGGCGAAACGGTCAATCTCTTCCCGGCTGGCTCTGTAGTTGCCTAGTCCGAGCTTTTTCGCGGTAAGATCGGCTATTACTAGAGAGAATCCTGCCTCCGTACCTCCTGCGGACCGCATGGGGCCGGCGTATGAGACGGACGCGTAGTCTGTGTTGTCGTCGTTCTGCTTGATTTTTACCCCAGATATCCCCTCCAACGGGGCCACGGTAACCCCGTCGGTCATTACTGCCAAGCCCGCACGGACTCCGTAGTTCAGGGCCTCGTGCCTCTCGAGCGCACCAAACCTCCCTAGGGCAATCTCCTGAGATATGGCAAGGGCGGCCCTCTCCTTCGATGTTGTGTGGAGCAGCTCCCGGAGCCGGTCGACGAGGCCCTCGAACTGATCGAGGCGGAGCATCTGATTGACCCGGTCTGCTAAATCGAAGACTGTCTTGCTCTCCACGGTGTCGGTGGGGTCGAGCCCCCTTAATCTCGCGGTGGACGCTGTTTTCTGGGCCGCCTCATATTGTGAGAGGATATCGTGATAGTAGGAGTTGAGCTTCGTGGGGAAAGGGGCCAGCGTCTTGACATGCTCCCAAGCGAGGTCGGCAGAGAAGGACAAATCGGATTATTGTTTTTGGGAGTGGGAATTAAGCACTACCGAGTGATGGTATGTTGCGCCTGCGCGTGCGGATCCACGTTACTATGAAGAAAGCCATGATGCCGACGGGTACCCAGAGTACGAGCTCTCCGGTCCCGAGGTAAAGTCCTGCTGTCTCGATAAGACCGGCTGCGATCAGTATCAGTACGACGCCGCCCATGACGAATGCGAGTTTCCACGAGCCCCAATTGATCCTGTGAGCGAACTCGCTGGGCGAAACCGAGCGCCATGTCGTGATCGCCAGTAGCCCCGCGGCGGTCGCCAATGGGTAAGCGGATTCTTCGACCCAGGTGTGTGGGAGCAGGTACAGCGTGATGAGCACCACCGATGCCGGGTACTGGTCGGAGATGGCTATCACCTGGATAACTCGGCCCGTGTTGTAACTGGCCAGCCCGAAGGAAAGCTGTCCGAGCACAGGCAGGATGCCGCCCCATGCGACTTGCAGGTTGTTGACGAAAATCGCCTTGAACGCTTCAATGAATGTAGCCCCTGCAACTTGGGAGCGGGTGCTGTTCAGAATCGTGTTGTACATCTGCATCTCCCCCGGGAAGAAGGGAAGGACCGCAGCGAGAATGAGAATTAGTTGACTGACCAAGAATAGGATTAGTGCCAGGGTGGAGAAGTGAGTAAGGACTTGGGGGAGCCTAAGGGACCTGGGCGAATAACGCACCCCCCATGACGTTAAGCTTCTTTCGACGAGTGGGGCATCGTTGCGGTCAAAGGTGACCGACATCTTGCGCCGGGAATCCGTGCTCGTGAACCATAGAGTCCTGCCGTTCCAGTCTGCCATCCGTAGAGAGCTCCAAGGCACGAGCCATGACGTCTTACTAGGCTGGGGAACCGGGGGGGAGTATCCCTCCAAGCGGCGGAACCCCTGCCATCTCAGCTCGTCGTAAATGAGCAAGGACAAGACGATCCAGACGGCGGCGTAAACGGCAAGTGCGCCCTCTTGGATGACAAGGTAAGCGGCTACAAGAAACGGAATTGGCACTAGTGGTGACAGAAACAGCATTCCGCTGGAGCGGAACACGTCCCCGCGCAACCCTTCCGGAGTCAGGTAGACGATTGTGTCCCGTGCAAGGCCTCGCATTGTCGTTGCTGGTTGTTGCGCCTCTGCCTGCGCTGATTGAACCTGCCATCGAAGATTTATGCCGCAGTTCCTGCAAAAGTTCTGGCCGACGGCCAGGGGGGCTCCGCAGTTCGGGCAGTAGTTGAGGGTTAAGGTGACTTCGCCCTCCGATATCCGTCGTAGGCGAAGGCGAATGGCAAAAGGAACGCGAGTAGAATCAGGGTCGCGTATGGAGAAACATTGACCGGAGTTGTCGGAGGAACGTAGGTGAGTAAGTCAATCAGATACCCGACCTCGAAGCCGACAAAATAGAAGATGAATACCAGTGCTCCGAAGATGATCTCCCCCATATTACGGCCAAGACCGGTGTAGATGTATCCCAGACCGGGAAAGAAGAAGTTGAGCGCTGCTGCCCCTCCAGGGCTCTTGGGTCCTGTGGGTGGGACTTGGGGAACCTCCCGCGGGCCGGGTGATGGTGCCATTGGGGCTGCTGAAACTCCAGTGCGCCCCTCGACCATCTGGCCGCAGCTGGGACAGTATCTGTCTGTGACGAGGACCTCCATTCCGCACCGGGTACAGTACGGCAAATTGAAGGGTGCACATCTATTGCCCTTTATCGCTTTGTCGGCCTCGAGTTGACCTAGGGCCTGATTGAATCTGTGATTTGTCGGAGGGTCTTCTCGAACCCCGTTGATTGGAGTAGGTTTCCGATGACCAAGATGTCCGCCCCCGCCTTGGCTGCCTTTCTCGCCGTTTCAGCCGTTGTGATGCCACCCCCGACGATAAGAAGGCCATCGTAGACCCTCTTGACAGCACGAATCGTTTCGATGGGGATTGGTTCTCCCGCCCCGCTTCCCGCCTCGAGGTACAACGTGCGCATCCCAAGGTACTTCGCAGCCAGCGCGTAGATAGCAGCGAGGTTTGGTTTCGAAGTCGGAAGGCTGTTGACCTGACCGATGAAACTGGTGGCGCTCGAATTTCCAAATACGAGATAGGCCATGGGAATACTTTCTATTTTGCTCTTGTAGACCTCGACTGATCCAAGCGCTTGTGCCCCGATGATAAAATAGGGGTTGGTTGAGTTGAGCAGACTGCTGAATAGGATCGCGTCCGCGAAACGTGATACGCCCGTGATGTTGCCTGGGAAGAGTACGACAGGGACCTGTGACTCTATGTGACTCGGATGTGACGGTTTGTGACCTTTGATGGCTCTGACGACGGAGTCAAGCCTTCCTTGGTTTGCCAAGGTCGAGCCTCCGACCAAAATCAATGAGGCTCCCGCATCGATCGCCTTGCCTGTGGTCTCTCTCGCCTGTTTTGGGGAGAAGTCCTCCGGGTCTATCAATGCGGCACAGATTGGACCTCTCGCAGTCCTTTTGATGAGAAGTTTCTCGATTGGTCCGAGAGCGATCAAATCATGCCCCGGCTTTGGCATAATCGTCAACGAAGGTGTTGTAGACGTCTATGTCAGCGCGCCTTGTCGCGTATCGCATCTCCCTACCTGCGTGGAGTGGACAGTTTGGATTACCGCATGTGACCCGGAAAACCGTGTCTTGTGATGCCTCGTCTTGCTCTGATGTGATGCGGATGGAAATCAGGCCGCAACGAGGACATGCAAAGACTTTGGGTAAGGTTCGGTGGATAACTCGAAGGGTCTTCTTGCGTCTTCTTCCCATCTATCTCGCCCGCCGGCTGGTTTATTGAAGTAAATAAAATAGTGTCTCATGTGTCCGTGGTACCTTTTCCGATAAATAGTGTATAATTGAGGTTTATGTGCGATATATTCGCATTTTCGTCCCAGAAATAACCAAGGATCTAGGAACTGGGGTTGGCAGCCTTTAATACATTATTGGCTAACCGGCTTCCTATGGGCTTTCTCGAAAGACTTGTCGACCAATCATCAATTACCCGCAGGCAGCTTGAGACGCTCACCAGCTATACGCGGGTCTCAACGGGCGAGATCAAGTTGAAAGATGCTGCGTCGCTCGCGTCTCAAGGACGGACGCGGGGGAAACGAGATAGAGCTCTCACAATTGGGTCCTACTACCGAACCGTCCACCAGGCCCGCAAGAACGTTAGAGAGTCGCTGGTAACCGTTGTCATGGCACTGTGGCTGGGAGTGATCAGAGTGGAAGACGTGCGCAGACTGTTCGAGTTGGTGGGCGGAGGAGCCCGTGAACTGACTGACGAGGAGGCAGAACACTTCATGCAACTCCTCGATGCTCTCTTACGGCGTATCATCGTGTGACCGGCATCACGCTTAAATCACAACTTGGTGTGACGTCGACGGATGGCTCTGGTTGATGACCTCGTTACTGCCGTCCTCCTGGCTTCTGCTGCCTTCTTCGTCGCTTTGGCGTTTGGCCTTCTAATCAGATACAGGCAGCTGTCGCAAAAAATCACCGCGTCCTCCGACTTGGGCCATGATCTGTGGCAGGCTCTTGAGCAGAGGATGAAGAGGCAGGACGAGCGCATACTAGACGTCATGGGAAGACTGGAGGTTATCCAGTCGAGAGTGTTAGCCGCCCCCGCTCCACAACCCACTGTCAGCCCTCCCGTGGTGTCAACTCCGGCCGCCCAGCCGTCGCCTCCCCAGGAAGTCGTGACTGATGTGATGCCGGCGGCCCCTCCTGCGCAACAGCCAGAGTCACAACAAGAATCACGTATATCACAGGCCTCTTCGAGCCAAGTTCGGCTGGATGAAACAGAGTTGAAGGTCGTTAGTCTGCTCGCCGAGAGTCCCAAGAACACGCGTCAGTTGACAGATGCTATCGGGATGTCCCGTGAACACACGGCTCGACTGATGAAAGCACTATTCGAGGCGGGCGTTGTTACCCGCAACGACGCGACGAAGCCTTTCGTCTATCAGCTTACTGATCAAGGCAGGCGATATCTACCTGCAAATCCTAGCTGATTCCGGTAACTGGTTGACCGCGTCCGACATTGGGATGCTAGGGGTCATTGATTCTGATCAAGAGCCCTTCTCTTGCTTTTGGCCATTCGTCTGCGACAATCGAGTAGACCATTGAGTCGCGCATTGAACCATCCGACCTCCTCTTGTCGCTCCTCAACTTCCCTTCGAACTTGGCTCCCAGCCTGAGTATTGCGCGCTGAGACCGAAGATTGTTGGCGTCTGTGGTGAACTGGGTCCTCTCGGAACCCCAGTCCTCGAAGGCGTGTCTCAGAAGGAGGTACTTGCACTCGGGATTGACCTTCGTACCTTGGGTATCTGTAGTATACCAAGTGGAGCCGACTTCCACCCTCCTGTGCTCGTCGGCCACCTGGAGGTATGACGTGCTCTCAACGACCCGACCGTCTTGCTTCATTATGACAGCAAACGCGTAGGCCTCGCCTTTGTCTTCCGCTATGAGGCCCTCAGAGATGCGCTTGTCGACGTCTGCTTTCGTATGGAGCGGCCTCAAGAACCATCCCCAGTCCAACTTCCCGGCCGCGTCTATCAGCGCAGCTGCGTGTCTTTCGCGGAGCGGTTCGAGGCGCACCAGAGTACCTTCTAGGACGCAGGGACCCAGCCGCCTAGTCGATTTGGGTTGGTCCCGCAAATTAGATCTTCTAGAACTGTCGCTCAGGTACTAATCTCCCCCACCCCTACCTTTCCTGTTCTTCTACTCCAAAGGAACCCCTCAAAATAAAATATTACCACGTAAGTAAAGGAGCCCGTTCTCGGTTGCTGGGTTCGAGTGGATATGCTTTGAGGTCTAGCCGCTGTCGCAATTGGTTAGGGTTCGGCGTTCGGAGCATCAGATCAAACGGGCGGAAGCGTTCCAATGGAAACGATGGGGTGGGGGTTCCAAGTGAAGGCAAGTGAAGCTGCGGCCAGCCTAGGCCGTCTGGACACCCCTGTATTTCCACTGGAACCTGTCCAGCCCCAAAAGCTGTAAAACGCCCGAATCTGACCCCTTTGTTTCCATTGGAGCCGGTCCAAGCCCTTCTACAATCATTGTCTAGTGAACGCCAGTGAACAACTCCGGCCGTATCAATCCGCAGTCAAACCATCTAAGCTTCTAGTTCACAAGTTCACACCAGACACGGCTTTATCGGGGCTGAGGTCAGCGGCGGGGCCGTAAGTTGCGCAAGCGAATCAAGATCGAGCTAGAGGACGATGAAGGGACTAGGTACACACTTGCGCTGGAAGGTGCAGTTTCCCGGGACAAGCTGATGAAGGCCATGGACATGCTAGAGGTTATGGACGTTCCCTTGGAGCATTCACCCCGGTCGCCAGACCAAGGGACGTTCTTCGGAAAGGTGCAGACGCTCTTGGAAACAACATTTGCAGCCGGAGATTTCTCGTCGTCCGACGTGGCCCGCGAGTTTGAAGACAAATACGGCCAGCCGGTCAAGTTGAGCACCGTCTCAACATATCTGGCGCGCCTCGCAGAGAGACAGTACATCAAGCGAGAAAGGTTCGGGAATTCATGGGTCTACCGCAGGGTGTACCTGAAGCCGGCCCAGGTTGCTGAGAGGTAGCCCGAATCAACCCCTCTGGACCTGGGGATTAGAGGCATCTCAGGAGGAAGCCCGCCATCTCGTCTAAATCCGCAAACATCTGATCAGGCCCCTCCCTGCGGAGGCGCTCTTCCTGAATGGGCCCCCTCGCTATGGCGACCGAGGGTACCCCCGCGTTTTTTGCCGCCTGGATGTCGGCGGGCGAATCTCCAACGTACACCGCGTCTTGAGGTTCTACGCCCATCGCGCCGAGTGCCCTCTGAATCATCACCGGAGAGGGCTTCAGCTCCTCCTTCCTCTCTCCAAAAAGAACGGCTTCGAAGAATCGATTAAGACCAAAACTCGCCAATTCCTTTTCGACGCGGGACCTCGAACCATTCGACACCAGTCCCAACTTGAGCCCTGATTTTTTCAGAAGGGACAGGCACTTCAGAGCGTCCGGATGAAGGCTAGGGTTCTCCTCTTCGTAGAGCCGGAGCCACTCGCGGTCCACTTCCTTCCAGAGAGACGCAGGCAACCCAACTTTGACATAGAACTCGTACCAGTTGGGGCTCTGCAGCTCAAGATACTCGTCCTTGGTGAGCCTCTTGGTCCCGACCCTTGCAAAAATCTTGTTGTAGACATTGAAAGCCGCCCCGAGAGAATCAAGCAGGACTCCGTCCCAGTCGAAAACGACTCCCACCACCCGGCCGGGCATCAAGGAGCCTCCGCCCGCAGAACGGGCCCATCGACCGGCATGGTCACCACGACCAAAACAACTCACTCGACGGGGTCGCCGCCGGCGTAGAACGGGATCTCTTCTGGCTCGGAGGGCCCAGGCCTCGCGAGGGCGTACTTGACGAGGCTGACGCTCGCCCCCAACATTCCCAGGCTTATCGACCACACGTTCAGCGCGGCAAATCCCGTCATCAGTAACCCGACGCCGAAGGCCAAGCCGCTAGGCATTGCCACATTGACTTCGCTGTAGACTATGCATCCCCCAAAACCAATTAAGACGAAGAGGAGCACAATCAGATCTTGGCCCTGCACGAAAGTATTGAACAACGCGGCAACCGGAAACCCTAGGAGGAGCGACAGAACCCCCGCCCCGATTTCAGCTCCTGTTTCAGGCACGGAATCTTCGGCCATCGGCGCGGAAAAGGCACCCCAGAATATTTACGCTTGACCCGGCTTAGCCGCCCCGTTAAGCGGCCAACGCCTTTTCACCTGATTGCCAAGGCTCGAATGGCCCCGTTCTAGCGTTTGGAACGCCTCGTTCTGCGCACTAGGAATATCCAAACAGCCTCTCCCACCCTCAACGAGAAAGATGTCCAAAGCCGAAACAAGGACCAAAGCAAGGGCACTAGTTCTCTCGATGGCGTTCCTCCTTGCGGGGACCGCCTTCATGGTACATCCTACATCGGCAGAATCATTCGAAAACGTCCAAGTCTTCGCTACAACGTCATCCACCCAGGCCTACAACTTCCAGTTCGCCGCGTACAATCTTACGGGGAGCCTAATCGCTTCGACACAGACCTCCTATCCAGCGGCGGCCTTCGAACTCCCGGCGGGTGGGTACCTGTTCACTGTGAGTGCAACTTCGTTCTCCAACCACATCGGCTACGCCTGTCCGCTCTTGAAGGGCAGCGCCACCCAAGGTTCGGAAATCGTGGGCACGACGCCGCCGCTGGCCAACGTCAACGGATCCACCACCTCAATCGCTCTCCCCGTCTGTTACCCTCCGTCGTCTGAATACGGCTACGCCATTGCCACTATCTCAGGTCCCCAAACAATCAGCATACAGATGCAGAACGTCACCACTCTCCCCACCGCTCCGGTCACGGTCAAGGTCTCTTATGTCAATGGCACCGCCGCAGTAGGCGCTTCTGTTTATGCCTCGATTGTAGGCGAGTATTACTTCTGGTGGGGGCCCAACTCGTCCGCAACCATGGGGGGCCAGACCGACAGCAACGGCATCGTCCACCTAGTCCTCCCAGTGGCGCCGGCAGTCGTCACAGCTTGGAAATGGGTACCAATAACCGTGGGCTCCAACGGCAGCACCATCCAGACAACAGTCGGGGGCCAGAAGGTGAATGTCACCATCTACTGGCAGCCCACCTACATTGGGCTCTCGGGTTCTGAACTCCTGCTCCCGCCGCAGAACAGCATCAGCATAACCCTCCGCTATCAGCAACCAAACTACTGGGTGTTGCCGGCAAACGTCGACTCCAGGAGCGCAACCTCCGGTGGCGCAGTGTCGGGCACCGTAGCGAACCAGCCGAGCGGCGTACCCTCGTTAGCATCAACCAACTCCGCGACTCAGGGTTCCAGCCAGTATTATTTGCCGTCACAGATTCCCGCAGCGCAGCAATCAATCGAGTCGTCGGTCGGAACTCAGCAAGCTATCAGCACCGAGACCATAACCATCGCGACAGCAGCGTTCGTGGTAGTCGCCCTCGCAGTGTTGTTCCTCGCAACCCGGTACCGTCTACACAGGCCGCCTTCCCCAATGGGATAGGCGGCATCCTCCGTTTTGGAATGGCGCAACCTCGAGCGTCTACGAGCTCACTCCGCCGATAACATGATGCACGCAGCAAAGGCTTTCCAAACACCTATCTAGACCAGTGTTTCCACTGTTCCCATTTGTCAGAAAGCATAGACGAAATCTTTCGCAGGGCGAAAGAGGGAAGGCCACTTTTCTTGAACCGGGAGGCCTTGGGTCCCGATTACGTGCCGGGGCGCCTGCCGTTCCGCGACGCCCAGACAAAGGCGGTGGCCCAGATTTTGGCCCCCATTCTGCGGGGCTCCAAGCCGTCAAATCTCCTCCTGTATGGCAAGACGGGCACCGGCAAGACCGCCGTCACAAACTACGTCCTTTCGAAGCTCAAGGCCGAGGCCAACAACCCGAACCTTGTGCTGGCCTACGTCAACACCCGGCTGGCCGACGGCGAGTACAGGACCCTGGCCGACTTCGCCAAGTCCCTTGACCTAAAGAAGGAGAAACAGATCCCACTAACCGGCCTGGCCATAGGCGAAGTCATCGACAGGATATCAGAGAACATCAAGTCGAACAAGAAGAAAGTGGTCCTTGTCCTCGACGAAATCGATTACCTAGTGAAGCTGTTCGGGGACGACATCCTGTACGCCTTTACGAGGTCGGGGGAGAAGCTGGCACCAGGGTTCCTCGCCCTAGTCGGCATCTCTAACGACCTCAAGTTCAAGGAGGGCCTCGACCCCCGTGTTCTCAGTAGCCTCAGTGAAGAGGAGCTCGTTTTCCCGCCCTATACCGTCGACGAGCTGAGGCAGATACTCACCGAAAGAGCAAGAATCGCCTTTAGGCCGTCAGTGGCTTCGCCTGCAGCCATCAATCTGTGTGCCGCCATGGCAGGGTCAGAGCACGGCGACGCTAGACGCGCCATCGACCTGCTGCGCATAGCAGGGGAAGTAGCAGAGCGGGAGGGATTGAATCAAATCGACGACTCTTGCATCAGGACGGCTTCCGCCAAGATGGAGGTCGACAGGGTGGACGAGGCCATCCGCTCCCTGCCCGTCCAGAACAAGGCCATCTTGGCTGCGGTCTCCCGCTTCGACGGAGGCACAAACACAGGCGAGCTCTATCTGGCGTACAGCAATCTCTGCAAGAATATGGGAATCGAGACCCTAACACAGAGGAGGATGAGCGGGATCTTGGGGGACCTCGACCTTCTAGGCCTCGTAGAGGCATCTGTCGTCAGCAAGGGGCGCCGCGGACGAACTAAGAGAATTCAACTTCTGATTGGAAAAGACACCCTCGAGAAGACCCTGTCCGAGGCCCCCGCCTTCGGAGCAGCGGCCTAGGCCGCTTGGAATCCTGCGGCACCGAAGTTACGCCTGACCGCCTTAAGGGTCGAAAGATCGAGCACCGGTATGATGCTAGGAGTCGGCTCCATCCCCATGTTCAATTGGAACTGCGTCTGGGCTTGCCACGTCCCGGAGTTCACGAGCAAAGTTCCCCTGTAGGAGAGCTCCCCGTATGTATGCACATGACCCACATGGAAGACATCTGGA
>Ga0187770_10000671_pt1 | contig 16990 bp, 15 predicted proteins | sample 0116_SJ02_MP02_2_FD_133154 | JGI IMG/M metagenome (GOLD analysis project Ga0187770, IMG submission 133154) | Tropical peat soil microbial communities from peatlands in Department of Meta, Colombia - 0116_SJ02_MP02_20_MG | ecosystem: Environmental > Terrestrial > Soil > Wetlands > Peat | place...
GTTATATTGAGTTCTTTGTCGATTTTCTTGAGTTCCCTGATTATTTCCGAAATGTCATCCATTTTTTTCAGCTGATCCTCATTGTATACATCTGCTGTATTGAAAAGCGGGTCGATCGGATGCGAGCAAATCATATTGGATAGTGAGATCATGGCCTCTTCCTGCATTTTTCTTCTTTCCACAATATTGGAATAGTTTTTCTTGTTGGCTTCAATAAGGCCGGTTATTCTCTCAAATTTTGTCTGCTGCATCACATCCATTGCTTTTGGAGATTTCTTGTTGGCTGATTCATCTACTATGCTTGCTTTGATCTGTCCCTTCAGGATAGCGAGAAGCCATTCATCTATATAATAGATTGTTTTTTCCGGATCATTCTCATCGAATGGTTGGGAAAGGAGAAGCTTTTGTTCTTCCTGTGTCAGATATTTCATGTCAAGAATGCCGAATCTTAAAAATAATCTCTTTTCTTTCGTGGTTTTATCAGTGAGTTTCTGGCCAATCTCCGAAAAGAGATTCCAGAAAGCCGATGTGAGGCGTTCTTTGAAGATAACTTTTCTATCCTTATCCTGCTCCCTTTCAAACTGCTGCTTTATTGCCAGAAGGTTTTCAACTATTTCCTCATTTTCACCCCTCAGAACCTTCTTCATAAAGCTTTCGGGTAAAGCGTCATAAAATCTGCTCATATTCGTCTCCGGAAAATAATTTTTCCCCAATTTCATCATTAATTAGGAAAAATATCGGATATTTTAAATAATAAGTCAAACTTAAAATTTTATCAATAATTGGAGAAATTATACCGCTTATCTCGTATTGATTTCCTTAATCAATTCATTGGCCTTATCCGCCCAGATAGTTGACGGATATTTATCTATGAGTTTTAAAAGATATTGCTTTGCAGTATCGTGATTTCCATTCTTATAATAACACATCGATATTCCGTAAAGACTTTGAGGGTAGATTTCCGGGAACTTGTATACGTAAAAAATGCTTCCGAACAGTTTTATAGCGTTGTCATAATCGGCATTATCAAGGCTTTCCTCCGCCAGCTCATAGGTGGATAAGGCTGCATTTTCGCCTGTAGAAATTTTAATAATTTGGTTGAACAATTTATCGGCGTCTTCGGTTTTTCCATTTCTTTTATAGAACATGGCCAGTTTGTACATAGCCTCTGCCTTTCCCTCAGAAGTTTTACTTTTATCGATCAGGATCTTATAGAGATTTTCCTCGTTTCCCCCGCTCTGAACTTTCAGCTCGATTTCGGCTTCAAGTACCTTAGCCTTTTCAGCTTCGGGAGAACCAGGGTGAAGAAATATCAGTTTCTTATAGAATATATCGGCCTTTTCATAATTGTTAAGTTCATAATAGATATTCGCAGCGCGAAGGAGAGAGTCTATTGAATAATCTCCCTTCGGGTATTTATCAGCGTATTCCACGAAATAATTCAGAGCATTTATCTTATCTTTCAGATTATAATAAGACCAGGCCATCCAGTATATGGAAGCCGACAAAAAATCGCTTTCACCCGATATATTGATTATCTTTTCATAATTCAGTATCGCATTTTTATAATCCGAATTGTTATAATAATTTTCTGCCAGTTTGAATAGGGCTTCTGCAGTGTAAGTGCTCTGAGGATATTTATTAACCAGTTCCTGAAAGATGCCGGCAGCTTTCTGGTCATCGCCTGTCTTCACATAACACCATGCCATATCTGAAAGTGCGGCTGATATGTCATTTGTAATTCCTGATATACTGGCTTTTTCAATATATTCCTTGTAGCTTTCAATGGAGTCAGTGTAATTTTCAAGGTTGTAATATGATTTAGCTATGTACAGCATGTCTTCGAGGATCTTGGTATTATTTGAAGTGAATTCCATTGAAATTTTGAAATCCCCTATGGCCTCAGGATATGCTTTGAGGCGGTAATTGGCCCAAGCCGTCAGGTTATAACTTTCAGATTTCTGTTCGGCTGTGAAATTATTTTTATCTGCACTGCGTAGGTATTTGATCAGGCCGTCAAAATTTTCCTGTTTGTAATAGATCCAGCCGATTTTCAGCAGAGAATCCCCGGCATAAGAAGAATCCTGGAAATCAGAGGTGACTTTTTTAAATGTTTGAATGGCATCTCCGTAGTCCTTTAAATTATACTGTATGATTCCTATGCTGTAATATGCGAGGGATATAAGGGAGCTTTTCGGATAATTACTGATTATTTTCCTGTATAAGGACATGGCCCTTTCATACTCATTCTTTTTTACATAAACCCACGCTTCCGCATTCAATGCCTCATCAATATAAGATGAATTGTTCTTTTTAATGATCTTCTCGTACGATACCAGTGCAGTATCATAGTCTTCCATGCCTGCGTAGGCGTTTCCTATGAAAAGGTTTATCTCATCTGCTTTATCTGAAAGAGGTTCTATGTTGATATAATCCTCAAATGCTGACACGGCTTCTTTGTATTTACCCTGATCAAGGAAGCATCTGCCTGTCCAGTAGAGAGCGCTCTTGCCGTATTCGGTATCAGGAAAGTCCCTTTTTATTCTGGAAAAACTCTCAAGTGCGCCTATGTAGTCTTTGTTATTGAATTTGAGTTCAGCTATCCTTGAAAGCGCGAGAGCTGTATTTTCACCCCCGAGTTCTGAAAGTTTTTCATAAGTTTTAACGGCATCTTCATTGTCCCCTGCGATTGCATAGCACGAAGCGAGTTCAAGATAGCCTTTAGACTTATATTCATCCTGTTTGCCGCTTGAAATAAGGATGCTGAAATAATCGGTAGCCCTTACCAAGTCCCCCCTTAATTTATACAGAAGTCCAAGTTTGTACAATGCCTCATTATGATAATCGCTGTTCGAAATGAGGGATAAAGTGGAAAGGTATTTAACTGATTCTTCAAAATCATCCTTCCTGATATAAATCAGGGAAGAGTAATAGAGGGAATCCTGCCAGTAATTGAAATTCGTGAGAGAGGACAGTCGAGTGAAGGTCTTTACCCCATCATCGAGATCGCCTTTCTCATAATAACACCTTGCCAGGAAGAAATCCGCTTCATCAGCCATAGGTGAGGAGGGATATTTCACCAGGAAACCTCTTAATGTATCAACAGCTTTGCTAATATCCTTGTCATAAAAATAAGCCTCGCCGAGGCGAAAGAAGCTCTCTCCCGCGTATTCACCGGAGGGGTAATTTGTCAGGATATAACCGAATTCATCGGAGGCTTCGTCGAATTTACCAGACATAAGCAGGCTGTTTCCGATGAGGTAATGTGCATTCTGGACTAACCTGCTTTGAGGATAGGATCTTATAAATAGTCTAAGCCTTTGAACAGCCCTTTCATAATTCTTCATTTTGAAATACGAGTCGCTGATTATAAAAACCGCCCTTTCCTTGAAAATAGAATCGGGGTAGTCATTTGAAAATTTTGTGAATGCCTGGATTGCCTTGTCGTAAATGCTTTCCTGGTAGAAACATAATCCAATATAAAAAGAAGCCTCATCGGCATGCGGGCTTTCCGGATCCAGAAGGACAGCTTTCTGAAAATAAGTGGCTGCCAGAGAATAAGCTCCTTCGTTGAAAGAAGATTTTCCGGAATTAAAATATCTCTCCGCATCGGAATTAACTGCATATAGTTTTGTGGATAAAAAAACTAAAGTAAGTAAAATCAAGGTGTTTTTCATCGCCCCCACCCCGTTAAAAGGAAACCGGCTGGCCGGTCGCTTCGATTACGGAATACCAGAGCTGTGAGTGAAGATCGATCCTTTTCCTTTTTAGGACAGCAAGTTCCAGCGGCAGATGTACAAACTGGCCATTGCTGTAACCGATGACAAGACCTGTCCTTCCGGTCATACCGGCATGTACTGCCATTTGCGCAAGCTGTGAGCAGAATATTGAGTCGTTCGGAGTCGGAGCTCGGCTGCGTATGCTGTAGCTTGGGTCGAGGTATTTTATTGAAGTCGGTATATTTTTGCTTCCGAGGTATTCCTTGATCCTGTTTTTTAAAAATATTCCTATATCACCCAGTTTGATGTTTCCCGATGCATCGAAGCTTTTTTTCTCAGAGGCTGAGACGTATTTCTGACCGGCCTCCTCGGCAACAACAATTACGGCATGGTGTCTCCTGAGAAGCCTTTTCTCAAGGATTGAAAGGAAGCCATTTTCACCATCCATACTGAAATCAAATTCAGGTATAAGGCAATAATTTACATCATTAGTTGCAAGAGTGGCATGAGCAGCTATGAAGCCGGACTCCCTGCCCATTACCTTGACGATGCCGATCCCATTCATGGCAGCCCTTGATTCTGTATGCGCAGCATAAATCGAATTGCATGCTTCGGAATAAGCAGTTTCCATACCAAAAGACCTGTCGATAAAATCAATATCGTTATCAATGGTTTTTGGAATGCCTATAACCGAGATTTTCAGCGACCTTTTCGACACCTCCTCAGCTATGCCGATCGCTCCCTTTAAAGTTCCGTCGCCCCCTATAGTATAGAGGATCTTTATATTTAGTTCTACTAGCCTGTCGACGATCTTCGGGAACTCCTGAGGGCCCCTCGATACACCGAGTATTGTCCCTCCCTGAGTATGAATTCCCTCAACGATTTCAGGGGTAAGAAGCTGGACTTCATATCCGTATTCCTTTATAAAACCGGCGTAGCCGTATTTTATTCCGTATGTTATTTGATTTCCATACCTGTAGTAATTCATCATGACGATGCCCCTGATGACCGAGTTCAGGCCCGGGCATAGTCCGCCGCAGGTAACAATGGCGGAGATTGTCTTTCCCGGCTCGAAAAAGAGCTCTTTGCGGGCACCGGCTTTTTCAAATGAGGGCATCGGCATATTGTTCTTTAGAAAATAAATCGCTGCAGAATTATCGGTTATCGAAAGTACTCTTTCATCTTCCGGTATGAAGCTTGAAGCTGCTTCGGCAGGGTCGCTTGAATATTTGAAATCAGAATCATAATTGCACTTTCCAAGTCTTTTTATGGTAAGGTCTGAAGAGGTCAAATCACGGTAACTATCGTTATTCACTCAGAAACCTCCTGGGGATTGATTAATTATAGGCTTTTTCCACTGGATTTATCAATTTTCCGGGTATATTATTTGCCGAAAAGCCTGAGCTGAAAATCCCTTTTATCCGGATCGTACATAATCTGGGAAGAGTGCTGAAAAATCTTAATCTCCGATGTATGCCGGTCAATATCGAACCCCTTTGCCCAGAGTAAAACGGTAGAGATGATTCTTTTGTTTTCCGCCGGCAATTTTAGAGAGTTCAATTTATTGCATTCAAGTATGATTTTCTGGATTCTATCGGTTACGATTTTTTTTTCACCTGAATTTGATAAATCGATCATATACCTGACAACTTTCTCGCCAAGCTTTTCTCTGAAATCACCGCCGATTTTATTGCCGTAATTTCCTGCCTTCATAGCCGGTATATTTATTTTTTCGTTAGTCCTGTAACCGGGTAAATCTATCTCCCTTCTTCTTCTTTTCAGCACGATGCTGAATGAAAAAAGAAAGATAATTCCCAAAAAAGCAAATAGTCCAAGGAACATATAAATAATAAAAGTTTCGGCAGGAGTAAGCAAAGTTGTCCCCTGATTTTCAATTTAATCTATTTTATTGTAAAAAAGATAAATAATCAATAGAGTATCGGATAAATATGCAGCTTCTGCTATTTTTCAGATAAAGTTTGCGGAAAGGGTCATGCACAATTAAAATATTTAAATTAAGGGAGGGCATTTTTTATGACAAGTGAACTTGAAAAAGCCGCACTTGAATACCATATGAAAAATGGAGTAGGCAATGGTAAAATTGAAATAATCCCCAAGGTCTCTGTCGGGACCAGAGAGGAATTATCGCTTGCCTATACTCCTGGTGTAGCTGTACCATGCCTCGCCATAAGCACGGATGAACAAAAGGTTTATGATTATACAGTCAAGGGCAATACTGTTTTCGTTGTCAGCGACGGGAGTGCTGTTCTAGGGCTGGGAAATATTGGATGTAAAGCCTCGCTCCCGGTAATGGAGGGTAAAGCACTTCTCTTCAGGATCTTTGGAGGGATAGATGCATACCCGATAATAATTTCATCTCAGGAAACGGAGGAGATAATAAGAATCGTAAAGATGATCTCTCCAGGTGCAGGCGGCGTAAATTTAGAAGATATTTCAGCGCCGCGTTGTTTCGAGATCGAGAAAAGGCTTTCTGAGGAGCTTGACATACCGGTTTTTCATGACGATCAGCATGGCACTGCCATAGTAACTCTGGCCGGCCTTATAAATGCCCTGAAACTTGCTGGAAAAAATATCAAAGACATTAAAACTGTCATTAACGGCAGCGGAGCCGCCGGTGCTTCAATAGCAAAGCTTCTGCTCTTTTACGGAGCCCGCAACATTATAATGTGTGACCGTGCTGGTATTATTTATCAAGGAAGACCCTCTCATATGAACCCGTCAAAGGAGGAAATTGCTCTTATGACCAATCCTTCCGGAGAGAAGGGAAGACTGGAAGATGCAGTTAAAAATGCAGATGTATTTATCGGAGTTTCAGCTAAGGGAGCACTCACGGCTGCTATGATCAGAAAAATGGCTGCGAAACCCATTATATTTGCGATGGCTAACCCTGATCCAGAAATACTTCCAGCCGAGGCCGCGGAAGCTGGTGCGTTCATAACTGCTACAGGAAGAAGCGATTTTCCCAATCAGGTCAATAACTGCCTTGGTTTCCCGGCGATATTCAGGGGACTGCTTGATGTCAGGGCGAAAAGAATCACAGACGGGATGAAACTTGCCGCTGCTCTGGCATTATCTGATTTTATAAGTATAAAAGAGCTTACCATTGACAGGATAATTCCATCTGTTTATGATTTTGAAGCCTTCGCATATGTAGCGGAAGCTGTAGGCAGGCAGGCGGTCAAGGAAGGTGCAGCCCGTATAAATGTGCCGGAGGGAAAAATATTCGGCAGTATGTTAAATATACTTGAAAACAGCAAAAAAAGATTTTTCAAGCCTGGTAATCCTCCATCACAAACCTGGAACTAATCCACGTTATAATGTTAATATATTGTTAATAGATAATAAAGCAGGGGTCTGTATGATATCTATAGTTATGCATAATAACCCCGGCATGGGAAGCAGAATTTTAACGGCAGGTTAGAAGCATTGATCAAAGGGTATCCGGCGGGAGGGGTAGGGAGAGTAACCTTTTAAAGCGATTCGTAATCTTGACTTATTTTTTCCCTCATATCAAAATATCAGTCCTGTGTTAAAAATCATAACAATAAAAAGGCTGAGGAGGAGTTTGCAATGGACAAATATATTTGTGAAGTTTGCGGATATGTTTACGATCCTGCGGCAGGAGATCCAGATTCAGGAGTAAAGCCGGGCACAAGTTTTACGGATTTACCGGAAAACTGGGTCTGCCCTGTGTGTGGCGCTCCGAAAGATGAATTCAAGAAGGAATAAAATGACTGCCGGAAATCGAGGGCACCTCTCATGAGTTTGCATAATCGGCCAGGCAAAAATAAATAGATATAGCATATAAAAAGAGGAGGAATTATAAGTATGTTCAAAGGTTCTAAAACGGGTTTCAATCTGTTGAAGGCATTCGCCGGTGAATCACAGGCCAGAAACAGGTATGCTTTTTATGCTTCTCAGGCAAAGACTGAAGGCTACAACCAGATCGCAGAAATATTTCTTGAAACAGCTGAAAACGAAAAAGAGCATGCCAAAATTTTTTATCAAAATTTATACAGGAATTTGGATGGCGCCAATATGCTGGATATAAATGCATCTTATCCGGTGGCATTTTCGAATGATACGGCAAAAAACCTTGAAAGTGCAGCTGACGGAGAGAAAGAGGAATGGACGATTCTCTACCCGGGATTCGCCAAGGCGGCCGAGGAGGAAGGGTTCACTGAAGTAGCTAAAGCTTTTAATGGAATAGCAAAAGTTGAGAAGAGGCACGAAGAACGCTATAGAAAACTGGCACAAAATATGAAAAACGGTGAAGTTTTCAAAAAAGGTGAAAAGGTCCTCTGGAAATGCAGAAACTGCGGGTTTATAATTGAATCTTCCGAAGCGCCGGTAAAGTGCCCGGTCTGCGAACACCCCAGGGCGTTTTTCGAGCTTTTTTTACCGAATTATTGAGACTTCAAATAAGGCGGACCGCATCTTATGAGAAAGTTTTTCATTCCCGCCGAAAATATTAAGGATACTAGCGCCTTTATAACCGGCAGCGATGTTCACCACATAACTCATGTCCTGCGAAAGACTCCTGGCGATATTATAATGGCGACAGACGGAAGGGGTGGAGAACTTAAAGTCAGGATAAAAGAAATATTACCAGGATCGGTAAAACTTGAGATTCTGGAGATGAGTCCTTCAGAGGGAAGAAAGATATTTGTGCGTCTTTACCAGGCAATTCCGAGGGGGGTTAAATTTGACTGGGTGGTGGAAAAATCTTGTGAAATAGGCGTCAATGAATTAGTACCGTTGATAACAGAAAGAACTGTCGCTAAACTTTCAGAGGAAAGAGGTCTGAAAAAAATCGCAAGGTGGGAAAGAATCTCTCTTGAAACAATGAAACAAACGGGCAGGAGCAGCCCGATGGCCATTTACAAAGCAGTCTCAGTTGAAAAGATTCCTGAAATGATGCTTAAAGATTCGCTTAAAATTCTATTCTGGGAGCTTGAAGAGGAAAATAATCTAAGAGATATACTGTCGGGCGGCAGATCACAAAGGGTAGAACTGGTCATAGGTCCTGAAGGGGGATTTTCCTGCGGCGAGGCGGAAAACCTCATAAACTCCGGTTTTCAAAGTACGAGTCTTGGGAAAATGGTCCTGAAAACAGATACGGCAGCATTATCCGCCCTGAGCAATATCTATTTTGCACTTGAATAATCGAGCCGGTTTATGCCGCAGGTCAGGTTGCCGGAACGGCAGCTATATCAATAATTTACAGGATTAAAAAAATATTATAAAATAAAAGGCTGGTACATTATCAGGAGGAATCCTATGGATTATAACCCATACATCCGGGAAGTTCCTGATTTTCCTACAGCGGGGGTATTATTCAAGGATATAACAACCCTGTGGAAAATTCCATCGGTTTTTAAAACAAGTATTGACGACCTGTATTCTCATTGCAGGGATAAAAATATAAACAAGGTTATCGGTCCTGAATCCAGGGGCTTTATAGTCGGAGCACCACTGGCCTACCTTCTGGGAGCAGGTTTTGTACCGGCTCGTAAGCCGGGCAAGCTTCCAGCGGAAACTGTATCCGAAAGTTATGCTCTCGAATACGGTGAAGCATCGCTTGAAATTCACAAGGATTCGATATCAGCAGGAGACAATGTAGTTATTGTTGATGATCTTCTGGCTACAGGTGGAACTACTGGGGCTTTGATAGCGCTTGTTGAAAAATTAGGCGGGAAAGTTTTAGAATGTGTTTTTTTGATTGAACTTGAAGGTTTAAACGGCAGGAAGAAAATTAAATATCCGGTATATTCATTGATAAAATGCTGAAACATAAAGTTGCCGGGATATAAGGGAGGATTTATGTTTTCGTTTTTAATGGTAATTTTTATTTTAGATATAATTCTGCTGGTTCCAACTATCCTGCTTCAGTCAGGCAGCGGTGCCCAATCAGGAGTGTTTGGAAGCGACCTTACAATGGGGGCTTTCGGAGCAAAAACGAGTGAGGTTCTTGTGAATTTTACCAAATGGCTGGTCGGCATCTTTTTTGCAACCGCTTTTTTAATGAGTTATATTAAAATAAGGGAATATAATAATTACACGCATGTTCGCCAGGTACAGGAAGCCCCCGGACAGCATAACGGTAATATCATAATTACAAATAATATGACGAACAGCCTGATGAATACTATGTCAAATCTGGGGCTTGGCACAAATAAATGAGAATATGAAAATCGGCGGCATTATTCTGGCCGGTGGTAATGGTTCAAGGTTCGGTTCCGCAATTCCGAAGCAGTTCTTAGAACTGAGGGGAAAGAGCATCCTTGAATACAGTATTGATAAATTTAAAGAAGTCGCTCACCATATAGTCATTGTCTCGAATAAAGGATGGATGGAGGAGACCCGGAAACTGGTTTCAGGGCCATCGATTGAAGTAACTGGCGGTGGCATTACAAGGCAAATCTCCGTATATAACGGCCTTAAATGTCTGGCGGATAAGGATATTGAAATTGCAGCAATTCATGACGGTGTTAGACCCCTCTTTTCACTGTCATTACTCAGGAAATGCATACAGCACGCTTTACAGTATGGTTCGGCTGTGCCTGCCGTAAAAGTATGCGGAACACTTGTCTTATCTGATGAGGGTGAAAAAATTTCAGGTTATATTGACAGGGATAAAGCCTATGAGATCCAGACTCCGCAGGTATTTAAATTCGGACTTATCTTTCAGGCTCATATCAAAGCCATGGAAAGCGGTATGACCGACTTTACTGACGATTCACGCCTGTTTGAGATGAATGGTATTCCGGCCGATATTATCGAAGGCGATGACTGCAATATAAAAATTACCACACCATTCGATCTGGTTATGGTCGAAGAGTATTTAAGGGGAATGGATGGAAAATACTATCAGGAACATGGTGGTCGAAGAATTTGTAAAAATTGTTAAAATAGACAGCCTTTCTTTGAAGGAAGACAAGATGTTCAGCTATTTAAAAGAAAGAATGTCGCATTTGCCTGTTGAAATGGAATTTCTTCCATATTTTATAGATGAAACCGGCTCTTCTTCCGGTAATTTGATAATTAAATTGAATGCGAATAAAAAAAACATGAAAAGCATTTTTTTTGATTCCCATATAGATACGGTAGAACCCGGTACAGGTATCAAACCTGTTGTCACGTCAAAAAGGATTACAAGTGATGGAAGCACTATCCTGGGGTCTGATGACAAAGCCGGGGCTGCGGCTATGATAATAGCTCTTGAACAAATAATATCTACCGCTATTGACCATGGAAACATTTATTTCTTATTTACCTCAGCCGAAGAGATAGGCCTGACCGGGGTACACTATCTGGACTATTCAAAGATCAAAGCCGATTACGGCTTTATACTGGATTCCCATGGGAAGGTCGGAGGTATAGTCGTGGCCGCTCCTCATCATACAGGTTATGAAGTTCGAGTCAAGGGCAAGGCAAGTCATGCCGGAATTGCTCCGGAGCAGGGCATAAACGCAATAAAAATTGCAGCTAAAATTATAAGTGGCCTGCCTCAGGGAAAATTGAACAGGGACACAGTCGCCAATGTAGGTGTAATCGAAGGCGGGCAGGCGATCAATATCATACCTGAGGATTGTATAATAAAGGGTGAGTTCAGATCTCATAATGTTGATGATATTGCAGGTCTGAAAGCAGGGATTTCTGAAACTGTTGATAAATTCAGAAAGGAAGCGCTTGATATAGGACTTGAATTTAAGGAACTGTACAAGGGCTTCAGCTTTTCAAAGCATGATGATATAATTAAATTCACCAGGCAGGTTATCGAATCGATCGGCCTTACACCGCGTTTTGAAAGAAGCGGTGGTGGAAGTAATACAAATCTTTATAATCAGCACAAATTGGCTTCTGTGAATCTGGCGGTTGGAATGATGAATGTACATTCAACTCAGGAATATATAGAGATCGATGATCTTGAAAACACGGTCAGATTGATTCTGGCGATCGTGAAGGCCGCATGAATCCCCGACATAATTATTTCAGTGTCGGTTCATTTCTTAGAAACAAATTTGGAGAAAAGGTCTTCAGGATATCTTTAGATGCTGGATTTACCTGTCCGAACAGGGACGGTTCAAAGGGTTTCGGCGGCTGTCTTTACTGTGGAGAAAGCGGTGCCAGGGCCCGCTATGTAAAACCGGAGCGTTCTATAAAAGACCAGATAAAACTTGGAAAGAAAATAATTGGAAAGAAATATGGGGCCAAACGATTCATTGCTTATTTTCAGCCCTATACTAATACATATGCTGGAACCGATGAGTTGTCCAGTATTTATAAAACCGCGATAAGTGAACCCGATATCTGTGGAATTGCAATAGGAACCAGGCCTGACTGTATCGACCAGGCAAAAATCGATATGCTTAATCAATTATCCGAGAATACTTTTGTGATAGTTGAATACGGTGCTCAGAGCATGAAGGATGAAACTCTGGATAAAATCAAACGCGCTCATACGGCTGCAGATACGGCAAAAGCCATATATATGACTAAAAAAAGCGGACACATTCATGTTGTAGCCCATCTAATATTCGGGCTGCCCGGCGAAACAGAAAATGATATGGTAAACAGTGCACTTGTTTTGGCTGGCCTGGGAGTGGATGGTTTTAAATTTCATCACCTATATGTTGAAAAAAACACAGGTCTTGAAAGATATTATAACGACAATGCCTTGATATTGATGGAAAGAGACCAGTATATAGGTCTTCTGCTCAATATACTGCCAGTAATTCCACCAGGTATTGTAATACACAGGCTTTTCGGCGAATGCCCGGATGAAAAACTACTGGCACCTTTATGGACACTTGAAAAAAAGAAGAATATTGTGATTCTTGAAAATCTCTTGGCAGAGAGGGGGATCAGGCAGGGGATGGATTATAAGGTAAACCCTTGTGAAGAGAATCGGCGCGTGCCCTCTCCAGTATAGCTATCATATCCGACAGTGCCTTTTCAAGGCCTGATATGACCGCCCTTGATATTATCGAATGGCCTATATTGAGCGTTTCGATTTCTTCTATCATTGCTACCGGGTATACGTTGTTATAATTCAAACCATGGCCGGCATTTACCCCGAGTCCAGTCGAAGATGCAAAGCCGGCGCATTCAATCAGGGCAGAGAGTTCACTGTTTTTGATCTCCGTGCTCCTGCTTGAAGAATATCTACCTGTATGCAGTTCTATAAAATCTGCACCGACATTCTTTGCAGTTTCTATTTGAGCCTTATCCGGATCAATGAAGAGACTTACCGTGATGCCCTTTTCATGAAACTGTGGTATGACATTCTTTAAATTTTCAATATTTTTTATTACATCCAGCCCGCCCTCTGTCGTAATTTCTTCCCTCTTTTCAGGGACTATGCAGACATCATCAGGAACAATCTTTATAGCCGTCTCGATTATATCAGGTTGAAGCGCCATTTCCAGATTAAACCTGACTTTTACGATTTCTCTTAATAAATAGACATCCCTGTCCTTAATGTGCCTCCTGTCTTCGCGCAGGTGTACAGTTATTCCGTCTACCCCGGAAAGTTCTGCTATCACTGCAGCGGCAGCCGGATCTGGATAATCAGCATGCCGTGCTTCCCTGAGAGTTGCAATATGATCGATGTTTAAACCAAGTTTTTTTATCATAGATTACTGCTCCTGTATTTCTTCTATTTTTCTATCGCCTTATCCATCGATACAGCTATACTTTTCATTGGAAACGGTATTATTATCCGGATCTATAAAAGTACTGTATCTGTGTTTTTCACTCTTATCATTATCCAACATGAACGAGCGATTTTTAAAAAATTAAATTGTTTTATAAATCAAATCGGAACCCATTATAGCATATGATTAAAAAAAAATAATTTTTTTAAACTCTGGTCTGAAAAAAAGAATAGTTAAAAAATGCCCCAAAAGTTATTTCATGTTATAATTGATTTAATTTAGTTAGGCTGTCTTGGTATTTAATTTTCTTGTAAGCGGTACTGTTATGAATATTTTTTACCTTATCCTTATAGCTGCGGGAATATTTCTGATCGCATTGGGTGTTTCCTTTTTATATAAAATCTATAAATCAAGGCAGAGGGTCATTGCAATAGAGGATGAAATCAATGCTGGCCGTTATCAGTCGGCACTTGACCTTTCAACGGAGTTTTTTAAGGAAAAGCGTTCGTTTATTGCTTATTACTATATAGCAAGATCCTGTGAAGGCTTGAAAGATTATTCCAAAGCCATCAAATATTATGAGGATGCAATCAATTACTTTTCTGGAGAAATTAAAAAAAGTATGAAAGCCGAAGTTCTGATCAGAATCGGTGATATGTATAATCATAACAAAGATTATGTAATGGCCTCAGGCAATTATATGCTGGCACTTCAGGAAAACCCGGCCGCTATCAGGGCCTTATACCAGTTGTCCTTTATTTATTATAATTCTAAGAATTATCAAAAGGCTATTTCAAATCTTGAAAAGCTGGCGATTATTAAAACTGATTTCTGGGAGGCCCTGAGTCTTCTCGGAAAGGCATACAACGAAATTGGAGGATACCGCAAGGCTGCATATTACTTTGAAAGCGCTCTGAAATTATCTATAAATGATAACCTTGAAAGGAACAACATTAATTTCAGGCTGGCAGAAGTCTATTCAAATCTGAAAAACTACAAGGCTTCGATAAATATTTTGAAACCGCTTCTTAATAACAATGATTATTTTGAAGAATCACTTTTGAAAATCCTCAAAAACCTGATACTTGACAACCAGATAAAAGAAACAATAAAAATTTCAATGACATATATGGATAAGCTTTCGAATAAATACAAAGACCAGTGCCTTTATATTCTTGGTAGGGCCTATTTTGACCAGGGAGAATATCTGAGTGCGATTGATGCATGGGTTAAGGCTTTTCAAATCAATCCTGATTATGCGGATTTAAGGGAACTTATGACAAAGTACAAGATCTTACTGGATAATCCCCTTCTTGAAGACTATTACTCGAAAGAAGAATCGATTTTCAATGATTTTATTTTTAATTATCTGAGACTCCATATATCACAGATAATAAGCTCGGAAAAGAGCTTCAAGATATTCAGGGAAAGCAATTCGAAGATGCATATATTTTTCAGGAACCCTTTTGCAATGAATTCATCTGATTTAAAGCAAACTGAGGAAGCCCTTCTGCATGAATACACGAGTAATATGGTATGTTTGTTATACACTCTTTTCGGGACTACGCAGGATTGTAAGGATAACGGATTTTATAAACAGGCCCAGGAAATCAGCGGTGATCAGTTTGTCATGGTCTTTTTAAAAAAAATAAATAAATAATTTAGAAGAATAAGATATGAAAAAATTATTTTTTATTCTTATTTTCATTTTCATCTATGCATATTCTTATGAGTTTATTTCGAAGTTCTTATCAATGGACACCAATTCTCCTGAATACCGCGTTATAAAGAACCCGGAAGCTTTTTCGCTTGAGAAAAGCGCATTGATTATTTCAGGATTAAAAGAAGATTCACAGAGCAACCTGCTTGACCGGATTTCAAATTTTGAAGCCGGGATATCGAATGAAATTTACGACAGATCAAACCCTGAGAAGACAGCGAGGTTTTTGTTTTTACAGATGCATAAAAATTTTTTAAAAGAATATGACCAGTCAGAAACAACGATTGAGTCGGCTTTTTATTCAGGAAAATTCGACTGCCTTACATCCACAATTCTTTACAACAGTATTCTCGAGGACTTCGGGATCGAAGCCGGTGCCGTCATTCTTCCCACACACGTTTTCAGCGTCCTTAATTTGAATGGCAGGGAGATCCACATTGAAACAACCATTCCTTATGGTTACGATATAGGTTCGGACACCGAAGCACAGGAAACCTTTAAAAAATTAACCGGATTTTCTTATTCTCATGATCCGTCGATTATGGAAATAACAGGTAAAAAAGGACTTATAGGATATTACTATGCGAATAAGTCTTATTATGACCATAAATCCGGACGCATTTATGAATCATTCCAGGATGCCTTGAAGGCTTGGGCGGTTTATCCGGAAGGCGGATATATATATTCGAATATTCTGGCTGCCTACTCCAGCTATGGTCATTACCTTTCCGATGTCAAGAAGGATTATAAACTCTCACTTTCTGTACTTGACGAGGCTATATATAATTTGCCCCAAAAAGACTTTTTCTTAAACGATTATTATTATGTATTGAACAAATATATAGATACACTTGTAGATAATTCCCTTTATGATAAGGCTTTTGACGAGCTCGACAGTAGAGCTTTAATTATGGGAACAAACACCAATATCAGATACAGCGCATATATAAACGTCATTTACAGGCTGATAAATCATGACGGTGACTTCGAAAAGGCCTATAAATACGGGAAAAAGGCAATGGCTGAGTTCCCCGATAATGAGAATATGATTACTCTTATGATAAACGGTATGTCTCTGCTCTGCCGGAAACTCGAAAATGACTGGCAGGATTACCCGAAGGAAGACGATTTTCTTTTAAAATGGTACGGTCTGGACAGGAATGTCTACTTTGATTCAATTCTGGAGAATCATTACAATATCCTGGGTTCAAAATTCTACGAATACGGCGATCCGCTGGAGTCTGTAGAAGTCCTGAAAAAAGGTCTTTCATTTTTTCCAAAATCGGTTATAATTAAAAATAATATTGCTTTTGTTACGGGAAAAACGTCAATTACTTATTTCAGCAAGGAAGATTATGAGAATTCTATAAAATTTCTGAAAATGGGTCTAGAGTCTGACCCGGGCAATCAGGACCTGAAATCCAACCTTATCGTTGTTTACAGGACATATGCATCAAGAGAGATCGAAGATAAAAATTATACCAATGCTGTTTCCATAACGGAAGATGGGCTTAAGATTTTTCCGAAAGACCCGAAGCTTAGATATTACAGGGATTATTTACGTAAAAAGCTGAAATAGCGGAGGATTGGCTTGAGATATATTGTGCTGTTTATCTTCCTTTTTGTTTTTAATGTGGAAATTTATTCTTTGATATCAAAATTTCTCATTTTTGATATGAACAGCAGGGAATATCAGCTCATCATGAACCCGGACTCTTTCTCTCTCAAGGAGGGGGCACTGACAGCCTCTGGAGTTAAAAGCTATCTTCTGGAGCGATGCCTGAACAGGATTTCAAATTTCGAGTCCGGTTTGTTTTCCGAGGGGGGGCTTCCAGAAAATCCTATTGAAATCTCAAAATTGGTTTTTGACA
>Ga0187770_10000672_pt1 | contig 16980 bp, 14 predicted proteins | sample 0116_SJ02_MP02_2_FD_133154 | JGI IMG/M metagenome (GOLD analysis project Ga0187770, IMG submission 133154) | Tropical peat soil microbial communities from peatlands in Department of Meta, Colombia - 0116_SJ02_MP02_20_MG | ecosystem: Environmental > Terrestrial > Soil > Wetlands > Peat | place...
CAGCGCCGTCTACCTAAAAAGAAGGACGCGCACAAGCCAGCCCGCTTGACGGGTTCTCCCAGAAGTCTGCCCAGAAGCAGCGTCTTTTGTTTAGTTCGCTTGTTTCTCCGTGAGGTGGCCGAGTGAAGTCCAAGTGTATGCTCGTTTGTCGCAAGAACTTGAACCCTCGGAGAAAATGTGTCCTTCACCGACCAGACAGCGCACATTCCACACGATTTTTCCATATGATTTTTGCAGATGATTCACGAATAGCATTTGACCCACGTTAACCTGTCTTCAGACTGCTTGGAGCCCCTGTGAGTTTTTGATTACGATGTGGTATTTGATTCAAAATGGCGACCTTTGGATGCATCCTTTCGCTAGTTGCCCGCGCGCGCGAAACAGAACAAGGTCACCGTCTTCGCCGTGGACAGATGGATTCCCATCAACTACGCCGCAGACCTCAGAAGCGTCTCAAACATGGATTCCAAAGAACTACTCAGATTTCTCAACGTCTAGATCCAGCGTCTAGGGGTTTGCCCTTAAGTTTGTTAAATTTATATACAAATGAATTAGTAACAATTGGAGAAGAGGGTGGCTGATTATGGTTAAACAAGCCGAACTAAGTGCTATGTTCATCTTGGCCTTGTTAATCTTATCGAGCTTTAGTTGTACCACAAAGGTCTTTGCTTGGAATTGGCAGGCTCAAGCTCCTTCTCAGTATACTTTGACTGTTTCTAGCGCTCATGGGAGTCCGAATCCCTCTGTTGGCAGCCACAACTACGATTCAGGTACTTCGGTGACTTGCACTGTGGCAAGTCCGGTTACAGAAGGTGGAGTCATCTATGCGTGTACTGGTTGGTCAGGCACCGGTTCTGTTCAGTCATCAGGTGGCGGTACGAGTACGACTTTCTCGATTACTCAGGATTCCAGCATAACTTGGAACTGGCAGGCTGCTGACTTCAGCGTTGATGCTTCTCCGGTATCTGCGACAGTCGTTCAAGGTCAGTCCGCAACGTATACTGTTAATGTGTATTCTAATATTGTGGGTTTCAGTCAGAGTGTGTCCTTGAGCATTCGGGGTTTACCAACAGGGACAACTGGAACCTTCAACCCGTACACGGTTATTCCTACTGCGCCAGGGAAATCTACTCTGACTGTTACGACAACAGGCGCTGCGCAGGCTGGAACTTACACGCTGACGATAACGGGAGCTGGGGGAGGAATAACCCACGAGGCATCAGTGGTCTTGACAATCAATTATGAGACAACGACTCAAAGGGTAGTGCTCGCAGAGTTATTCACAGCCACTTGGTGCGAGTTCTGTCCTTATGCCACGCGAGCTATCAATGAGCTAGCGGACGAATACGGATCAAGCAGTCTCGTTGTCATACAGTATCATCCCAACGATGGCGTGGATCCTTTTGGCAACAACGAGACGGAAGCAAGGATGTCCTACTATAACGTTACAGCATATCCAACGATGATGTTTGACGGTACCATAAGCACGGTTGGAGGGTGGACGGGCGCTTATGATTCCTATGACGCAACGATCCAGAGTGAACTTCAGCAACCCAGCGATGTCTCTATTTCACTCGGTGGAAACCTAACGGATTTCACGGCAAACGTAACAGCCTCAAGCTCCATTCAATCCACCCCGGCGGAGGTCAGGTTCGTGGTGTACGAAGACGACATACCGTACAACGCTCCAAACGGAGAAACACTGTTCAGGTTCACCGTCAGAACGATACTTAACGACCAACCAATAACTCTGAGCCCTGGCCAAACAATCTCCATACAAAGGGCGTTTCAGCCTCAGGCTGGATGGAACCTGAATAACCTGGGGTTGGTAGTCTTTGTTCAAAATGATGAAACACACGAGGTTCTGCAGGCTGCTGCTTTTCAAAAGCCAACAGCGTTCTCATTCACATGTCCAAACACCGTAGAGACCGTGCAACCAAACGAAACCGCTTCTTTCGGCGCAAAACTCACCAATACAGGAACGCTTGGCGACAGCTACAATTTAACTCTGACAAATTCTCTTCCCGCAGGATGGACGGCGGAGTTTTGCAACGGAACCTGGTGCTGCCTGCATTCAACCATAATCGCTATACAGGCAGGGGCCTCACAAAACATCACAGTGGACGTACTTACCTCAAACACTAGGGGAAGTGGCAACGTCACGCTTGATGTGACATCTCAAAACGATCCTGCACTAACCTGCTCAATCATTTTCGACGCAACAGTGGGCGGTCTCGTTGGTTACTGGAACTTTAATGAAGGTTCTGGAGGTAAAGTAGGCGACAGCAGCGGCAGCGACAACAGTGGGACTTTGAGCAGCTATCAAGATGCACTCTTGCCTCAATGGGCTGACGGATTTAACGGAACAAGCGCTTTGAAATTTGATGGCAACAACGATTTCGTCCTTGTGCCAGACAGTAGCAGTCTTGACCTTTCTTCGGCTGTCACTCTAACGGCGTGGGTTTATTTGCCCGCAGGAGCCCACTATGAAGATTCAAGGATAGTGGGCAAAGATGCATCGAATGGCGGCACAAATCTGTATTTGGGTATCCACAACGACTCGGGCAACATCGTAGTCGGCCTGGGAACCGATGGTGGCTTTTCTGGAGAAGCTATCAACGTCTATTCTGTTGGGGTTGTTCCGAGAAATGCTTGGACGAACGTAGCCATGACCTATGATGGTTCTCTCATAAAGATATACATTAACGGCACGCTTGACTCCAGCTATTCTTGGACTGGAGGCTTCACGACCAACAACGGTATGCCTCTCTGTATCGGTGCCAAGAACTATCAAGGGGCTGCGGGGGGTAGCCAGTATGGATTCTGCATCAACGGAACCTTAGACGATATCAGAATCTACAATACGGCGTTGAGTCAACAAGACGTACACAACTTGATTACAATCCCAGGCGACATCAACGGCGACGGCAAGGTGGGCCTAGCTGACCTGGTCATCTTAGCACTCGCCTATGGCTCACACTGTGCCAATTACGATTATCAAGGAGAACCAGCCTCCCCCAACTGGAACCCGAATGCAGACATACTCGGCCAGGGTGTGATCCGCCTCGCAGACCTCGTGATACTCGCACAGCACTACGGACAACACTCATAACCCCTTTTTCTCTTTTTGTCCCGAAGAAACAAGGCTGGTTTACCGAAGAAAGCGACCAGGCCATCCTCGAAGGTCGCAAGTGTGAGACACGGAAACGCTAGCTGGCCTTAGCGCGCGCTAGCGGTTGGGCGGAGAGTTTGAGACGCATTATTGTTGTGGGAATTTTGCTTTTGGTTGCGACTGTTTGCGCGTCGAGGATTGTTGTGTTCAAACATGATAGAAGATAGTTTCATAAGTTATTTAGGAAAGAACGGGTACAAATGTGATGCGTAGAAGCAATAATAGATGCTTCGAGGGGGAGAATAGGATATTGGATACATACGATGAGCTTCTGTTGCAAGCCAGAAGCTTCCTCGAACAAGAAAACTTTAGGATGGCTATACTGGAAGCGGTAATAGGGTTGGAAATTGTCGTGTCTTCGATAGTCGGCAAGATTGCATCTGAAGAAGGAATATCTGCTGGAGACACTGAGAATTTTCTGCTAAGAGTTGGGCCTAGCGATAACCTGAAGATAATTCTGAGGCTACTAGTTCCAGAATCTCTGCCTAACGACGAAGTAATATCTGGCTGCAAGAGCGCAATAACCATAAGAAATAGCATCGTGCACAAAGAACGCTTCACAGTCTCCAAAAAGGAAGCGGAAGATGCCATAACTAAAATTGAAATATTCATCTCCAAAGTAACACCGCTAATCGTTATGTAGCGCGCGCTCTGAAAAGTCCATGTGAAAAGGTTAAGGTCTCAGATACTTTTGCTAGCTCAGCGCGCGCTAACGTTTAGATCTAGTGCGCTGCGCGCGCTCCTTCTTTTCTTTTTGTGGTAGGGGTTGCTGCCTGTGCGACCTGTAGATTCTGGTGAGTTGAGCGGGTAAAGCGTGGATTTCGATTGTTAGTGCTACTGCGAATATGATTAGGTAGAATATGTGTGGCGGCACAAGCAAGATGGGGACTTGCATGGGGATTTGAAGGAATGTTGGGAGCAGTACGGCCAGGGCGGGGATGATGAGGATGAGGCTTGTCATGTGCGGTTGGAAGAAGGGTCTGTAGTCTTTCATCTTGAGCATGAGTATTATTGCGGCGATGAACATTACCCATTCGAGCGATTGGTTTGTTAAGCTGTACAGGCTGAGGCCTAAGCCGAAGGACATTTTTGACAGGGGCCACAAGAGTTGGGTGGTGCCTACGATGAAGTCGCCGACGAGGCTGTGCTGGACGTAAGCGATGAAGTAGGGCAGGGTGCGTTTGCGGTAGAGGAGGAAGAATGGTGCGAAGGCGATTAGGGCGGTTATCAAGGAGTGAGTGGCTACACGATGTTGTATGGGGAGTATTTTTTTCAGTAGGAGGTCAGTGTCTGGGAGGATTGAAAGTGTCAGTATCAGGGGGAGGTTGACTTTTGTTTTGAGAAGGACGCTTGAGGTCTTGCCTGAAATGTAGCCAAAAGCCATGTGTCCAACCGCGAACGACTCTTTAGCCTCCGTTTTCCGCTAGAATGTCAATTCAGACGATATAAGGATATGTGCAATTTTGGTTTTCGGAGGCGGCCAGCGCGCGCAGCGTTGAGTTTGAAAGCTCAATATGTGCTGAAACAGCGCGCGCCAAAACATACGAAAAAGTAGATACAGAATTTGTCGCAGGAGGTGAAGCTTTTTTGAGCAAAGACCAAGCCATCGGCGGATTAATCTGCCTCGTCTGCATCGTCGCAGGCATCCTCTACACACTCGGACTATTCTACTGGGGATACTACAGGAACTCCGGATGGAACATCGCGTTCACACTAATCGCCATCCCCGTCTTCGTAGCTTTCATCGCTATTCTGGCAATAGGTGCATGGATAGGCTGGACCATGGCCACCACACCGCCGCCCAAACCAATAGAAGAAATAACAACCGAAATCGAAAAAGAAGAACCCAAAGACAAACAATCCCCACCGAGCTGACCTACCATTAAACGCACAACCAGAATTTCCAGCCAACACCGCCTTCATTTCTAGGTATCGGGGGCCATTCTGCCGCAGACTCCACGCGGCGGCTTCTAGATGCCCAGCGCAAGCTGGAACACAAGCGATACTTCTGCGCCAGACTTGTAGCTGTGTTGAGAGCCATTCTGCCAACAAAAAGATTGGCAGCACATATCTGATGGGCGCGCGGTAATTGTTGAAAAGGATATAAGGAATGAACAAGTCATGTCATGCCTATTGCTGCCAAACCAAGGGGGTTAGAACATTAAGAGAAAGAAAGCATTATTCTTTACACTCTGGTTCTACAGTTTTCTCATCTGGTTGTACATAGATGCAAGAATAATTATCAATAATGTTCATTTAAACAGTTTATTCCTTGATTCTGTACCGTTCTTAACGTTCATCAGACTGGGGATTATTGCTTTTGTTTTCAGCATGATATTCATGTTTATGTATCTCGAGGAGAGCTAGAAAAAGACAAGGGCCATGTTGGCTAGCACGCGGGCTGATAACCTTAAACGAAAAAGCGCGAACTTTGCCATTTGCAATGGTTTAGCAAAAGCGCGGTTGGCTTGTCCCCAAATTGAGCGTCGAAGCATATTGGCAGCCGTGGTGACCCGTGCAAGACTGTTTGCAGTAGGCCGGCGCAACCCTCGCTATTCTACAGTGCAGCATCACGTCTGGCCTTGCGTTCATAGAGCGGCGGCTCGAGAAAATTTGTCACAAAACAACATTACAACTAACAACACAAAAAACAGTGACGCGTCAACCGTGAGCCAATGTCCAGCCTGTTTTCAACATAGTTTGTCACAATGCAACATTACAATTAACCTCACAACCGCAGAGCCGGGGGGCCGAAACGCAACATCGCCGTTTACGCTGCAACATTACGCTGCAACATTACAACGGACGTAAAAAAATAAGGCGGGGGGCACGGCGCCGATGCTGCACGCGCGACGCCGCGGCATCGCGGAATATTACGTTTACAGATTACATCTGACCTTACAAACGGAGAGTAGGAGGTGATGCTTCCTTGAATAAAGACCAAACGCTCGGCGCGCGCTTATCGAATTTCAGTTGTTTAGTTCCATCCCTTTCTGGAAGGCTTTAATGTTGTTGTCGATGGTTTTTTTCGGAACGTTTTCTCTGATTGCTTTTTCCATCGCTTCTATGCTCACGAGGTTGGTTAGTTTTGTGAAAGCTCCTAGCATGATCATGTTTGCGTAGAATGCTTCCCCAAATGTTTTCTTGGCAGTTTCCGTGATTGCAATCTTGTGGACTTGGGCTTTTGTTTCTGGCATGTCCGTAACGTTGGTGCCGTCCACTATGAGCATTCCGTTGTCTTTCAAATCCCTGATTAACGTGTTGAGTGATTCTTGATTCATCGCCACGAGTATATCGCATTTCCTAACGGCTGGGAACCCTATTTTATCGTCTGATACTATGACTTCGCTCTTGGCCATGCTTCCCCTGGCCTCAGCCCCGTAGGCTTGCGTCTGCAGAACGTTTCTTCCATCCAGAACCGCGGCTTTTCCGAGTATCTCTGCGGCCAAGACTACACCTTGCCCGCCGCTTCCGCCGAATCTTATTTCAGTCTTGTTCGCCACTTGCCTTCGCCCCCTCGATCATGGCATAAACCGTTTCCACGAGTGTCGGACGCGTTCTCTTGACGAATTCTCCGACAACTATTTTCCCCGCAAGCTGTTCTTCGCTCATTTTCTCAACCTGCTGTGCTGCGACAGCGTTTTCTCTGTAGTACTCCAGCATCTCTCCCATGTTCTTGAACCCGGCTCTTCTGCCGTAAGCTGTCAGACAGTGGGTCACAACTTCGATGAACTTGAAACCCGGCATCTGGAGCGCGGTTTTCATCGATTCTTTCAGTTCTTTCAGGTGTGCAGTAGTCCAACGTGCAGAATATGCTGCTCCAGCGGCGACTGCGAGCCTTGCAGCGTCCAGTGGATGTTCAAAGCTTCCGTAAGGAGTGGTTGTTGTCCTAGTCTTGAAGGGTGTTGTGGGCGCCACTTGCCCGCCTGTCATGCCGTAAACCATGTTGTTGCCCATTATGACGAGTATGTCCGTGTTGCGTCTTGCAGCGTGTATGAAGTGGCTCAGGCCGATGCCCACGATGTCTCCGTCCCCGCCGAACACGACCACGCTCAGGTCTGGGCGCACGAGTTTGATGCTAGTCGCGACCGGTATGCTTCTGCCGTGAAGGGTGTGAACTGAATCTGCGAGAAAATACGGCGAAGGAATCCATGAGGAACAGCCTATTCCACTGGCAAAACAGAACCCGTTCAAGTCTTCATGGCCTAGCTCATGCACAGCCTTCAGGAAAGTGTCACCGAGTGAAAACAGCCCGCAGCCCGGACAGAACGGTAGCTTCAAATCCCTCATGTACTTGCGAGAAGAGAACGCCGCAGACATTTCATTTCCCTCCTCCAACGATTTCGTCCAACACTTCCTCAGGCGTGATAAGCTCACCCCCTCCTATCTTGTTCAACTTCACAACTTCTGTTTTGCATGCGACTCTCTGAACTTCTCTGGCAACCTGTCCCAGGTTCATCTCTGGAACGATAATTCTCTCAGCAGATCTGGCTAGCCTTCGGACGGCCTTGTCTGGGAAGGGCCACACTGTTTTCAGGCGGACGTAGCCCGTTTTGATTCTCAACGCTTCTGCCCTTTCAACAGCCTCGTAGACTGCACGGGACGTGCAGCCGAAGGAGACTATGCCTACCCTGCAGTCGTCAACGTTGTGGCTCTCCACCTCCACAATGTCGTCCGCGTGACTGTCTATCTTTGCGTTAAGGCTTTCAAGCATCCTTCTGTGCACCGCCGCATCCTGGGTGAATCGGACTCCACGTTCGTCGTGCGTTGAAGCCGTCACGGCCACGTTGAAGCCTTCGCCCACAGCTGGCATCGGTGCAACTTCCTCCAGACCGAAGAACGCTGTTTCTCCTCGTTTTGGTCTTTTGCGATTGACAATCTCTACACTCTTGAGTGGCGGAACTGTTATCTGTTCTCTGACGTGGGCTATGGTCTCGTCTGCCAGAAGAATGACTGGCGTGCGATATTTTTCAGCGAGGTTGAAGGCTCTTATCGTGAGCTCAAACATTTCCTGAACCGAGTTCGGCGACAATGCGATCGCTGCGTAATCGCCGTGCGTTCCCCAGCGTGCCTGCATAACGTCTCCCTGTGCGCATTTGGTCGCTTGTCCCGTGCCGGGTCCCACTCTTTGAACGTCAACGATTACGCAGGGTGTTTCAGTCATGAATCCCCAGCCTATGGTTTCCTGCATCAGACTGAAACCGGGGCCCGAAGTGGCGGTCATGGCCTTTTTTCCAGCCCAGCTTGCACCCATAACCGCGCCTATAGAAGCCAACTCGTCTTCCATCTGCATGAATATTCCATCAACTTTTGGCAGGCGTTCTGAAAGGCCTTCAGGAATCTCGTTTGAGGGCGATATCGGATAACCTGCGAAGAATCGGCATCCGGCAATTATTGCCGCCTCAACGCAAGCCTCGTTTCCTGACCAAAAGTAAGTGGTTGGTTTGTTCGTTTTCATCTCTTTCCCTTTTCTCATCCTTTAATGTTGAATGAAGCACACGCTCGCGCTAGAGTACTAGTTTCTCGGGTTCCACATATCTCTTTTCGAGGCCTAGGTCACTGACTTTGAACTTCTTGTCACGGTAGAAATACGCATACTCTTTGTCACTGTATGAGGCTTCGGCGATTCTTGCTATAGCATCTGCTTTTGTGATTCCGCTTCCGCTGGCGCCGCCCACCACCATCAAATCATTCTCTTCAAAAATCACTGGGTGGCCGTCAATGGTGTTGACCTCGTACAAGCCTGCAAAAGCTGAAGATGCACGGACATCCTTAAACTGTGGAAAATATTTCGTCAGGACTTGATAAATGCCATATTCATAGAAACTTTTCTCCGATTGCGGGTCTTCCTCAAGTTTGAATCTCCTCGGGAAATCGTCGGCGCGCGCTATTTTAACTTTCACAGCGTCAGCTTCAACGCCGATTGAAAGTCCTATAAATCTTTTGTCTGAGCCCCGCGCACTACAGGGTAAAGAAAGAAGGAATCGGAAAAGAAATGGAGATTTAAACGCTTGTCAAAACTGGCCCGAGCTGTTTTGCGCGCGCGCTGCCGTTTAGAACGATTTGTGCTCTGTCCTCTTGATAATTTCGTTCTGAAGCTCAGTGCTCAGGTCAACGAAGTAGTCGCTGTATCCCGCAACCCTCACCAAGAGGTCTGTGTACTTTTCGGGGTGTTTCTGTGCGTCTCGCAGGGTCTCCGCGTTTATGACGTTAAACTGGATGTGGTGTCCGTCAAGCTTGAAGTACGTGCGTATGAGGTGGCCCAGCTTGTCCTTTCCCTGCTCGTCTTCGAGCAGTTCGGGGGCGAATTTCTGGTTGAGAAGGGTTCCGCCCGTTCTGAGGTGATCTATCTTTGAAACGGATTTTATCACTGCTGTCGGGCCTTTTCTGTCGGCTCCCTGAACGGGTGAGACGCCCTCGGAGACGGGTTCGCCTGCTTTTCTTCCGTCAGGTGTTGCGCCCAAGACTTTTCCGAAGTAGACGTGAACCGTGGTTGGCAGGAGGTTTATTCTGTGGCAGCCTCCCTTGGTGTTCGGTCTTCCATCCACTGCACAATAGTAAATCTCAAACACGGTTCTCATGATGTCGTCCGCGTAGTCGTCGTCGTTGCCGTATTTAGGCGTCTTGTTCAGGAGCGCTTGGCGAAGGTTCTCGTGCCCATCAAAGTCGGCGTGTAGAGCCTTGAGCAGTTCTTTCATCTTGACGTTCTTTTCGTCAAAGACTTGGTGTTTAATCGCTGTCAGAGAATCAGTTATAGTTCCGAGCCCTACGCCCTGGATGTAGTTGGTGTTGTACCTAGCGCCGCCATCGCTGTAGTCTTTTCCCTTCCGTACGCAATCGCTTATCAGGAGTGACAGGAAAGGCGTTGGAAGATGCTCGGCATAAAGCCTTTCTATTATGTTGTTACCCCTGATTTTCACGTCGATCAAATAATTCAGTTGTTTCTCATACGCGTTGACGAGTTCATCGAAGGAACTGAAGTCTGAAGGGTTTCCTGTTTCAAGGCCGATTTTTCTTTTCGTCCTTGGGTCTACACCGTTGTTCAAAGTGATCTCCAAGATTTTGGTGAGGTTAAAGTATCCCGTGAGGATGTAGCTTTCTTTTCCGAACGCGCCCGCCTCCACACATCCGCTCGCTCCTCCGTTTCTCGCGTCCTCTATCGATTTTCCCTGCCGCAGGAGTTCTTGAATTATTGCGTCAGTGTTGAAGACTGAGGGCTGTCCGAAGCCTTCTCTTATGACCTCGATGGCCTTCTTCACGAAACTGTCGGGAGTTTTCTTGCTGATTTGAACCATCGAGCTAGGCTGCATCAGCCTCATTTCTTCCACAACATCCAGTATCAGGTAAGAGAGTTCGTTCACGCCGTCCGAGCCATCGGCTTTTACGCCTCCAGCGTTTATAAGAGCAAAATCGTTGTATGTGCTGCTCTCCTCTGCCGTAACGCCGACCTTTGGGGGTGCGGGTTGATTGTTGAATTTTATCCAGAACAATTCCAGGAGCTCTTTGGCTTTTTCCTTTGTCAACGTGCCCTGCTCCAAGCCTCGTTTGTAGAACGGATGCAGATGCTGATCAAGCCTGCCTGGGTTGAATGAATCCCACGGGTTGAGTTCCGATATGACCCCTAAATGAACAAACCAATAGTACTGCAGACCCTCCCAAAAGTCGCGAGGCGCGCTGGCCGGGACGTGAGAACAGACATCCGCTATCTTTTTAAGCTCTTTTCTTCTCGTCGTATCTTTCTCCTTCTCTGCCATCTCTCTGGCCTTCTCGGCGTATCGCTCTGCGTAGCGCATCAAGGCGTCTGCAGCGATTTCCATGGCCTTGAGTTCTCCCATCTTTTTGTGTGCTTCAGCATCGTTCAGAAAATCGAGGCTTGCCATGCTTTTCTTAATGTCTTTTTTGAAGTCAAGCATGCCTTTCCTGTAGATTTTGTCGTCCAGAACCGTGTGACCTGGGGCTCTCTGCTCCAGAAATTCTGTGAATACTCCGGCTTCGTAGGCGGCCTTCCACTCTCCGGACATTTGACTAAAAATCATTTCCCTTATCGATTTACTCTTCCAGAAAGGTATGATCTTGTCTTTGTACACTCGCCTCGTTTCTATATCCACCGCAAACGGTGTTTTCTTCCTTGAATTCAGAATTTCAAGATCTTGGAGGCTGTGGCAACATATCTCAGGGTAAGTGGGAACGGCTTTCGGAGCAGGTCCTCTCTCGCCGACGATGAGTTCACCGTCATCGATGAATATCTGCTTGTTTTCAAGCAAGTATTTCAGGGCGAGGGCTCTTTTCACGGGTGTGGATGCTGACTGACTAGGGCCTTCGCCAGCGTAAAATTCCGTTATTAGAATGGCCCTTTCCGGCGTGATGTACGGTTTAGTACTGACACTGCGTTCTCTCAGCTTTCTAATCCTGTCTTTCATCTTATCCTCCTCCTATTCTCACGTCTAACCCAAGTGTGATAAGTTTTTCTTTTATCATTTGCATTTTTTCGTCTGAAGGAGACTGAATATCCTTCAACCTGTAAGTCTTGTCCAGGCTTCTGTACTTTTCAATCCCTGCTCTGTGATAAGGAAGAAGACACACCTTCTTCACGCCATGTGAGAGTGCAAACTCGCCGGTTCTGGTGACGTTTTCTGCATTGTCGTTGACGCCAGGAATGACGGGGAAACGAACCGAAATGCTGCATTCATTCTCTACTAATCTCTTGAAATTCTGAATGACGAGTTTGTTTGACACACCCGTGTATTTTCTATGTGTCAGGTCGTCCATGCTCTTGATGTCATATAGAAATAGATCAACCTTGTCCTTTATTCTATCCACCGTTTCGCTTGATGCGTATCCACACGTATCCAAGGCTGTGCGAATGTTTCTCTCCTTGCAGTCTCCAAGCAGAGCTTCCAGGAAATCGGGTTGCATGAGTGGCTCCCCTCCCGAGAAGGTGACGCCGCCGCCGGACTCATCGTAAAAGGTCACGTCCCTCTCTATCTCCTTCAACATCTCATCGGCTCCTGCCGCTCTGCCGACTAGCATTAGCGCATCGCTTGGACAGGCAAGAGCGCACTTTCCACATGAGTTGCAAAGTTTTCTGTTGATGGACACGTATTGACCGCCTTTCGAGATTGCCTTCTTAGGACATTTTTTGACACATTCGCCGGAGCCTTTGCATCTGGTCCGTTTGTACATCAACTCAGGTTTCGGATTTTGACTCTCGGGGTTGTGGCACCACCAGCAACGCATAGGGCATCCCTTGAAGAATACGGTTGTACGTATCCCTGGCCCATCGTTTACCGCATACCTTTTGACATCAAAAACAATACCTCTTTGGATGGTCTTTTCCACCTTTTCAAGAACGCCTGTCAGTTGAACCTCAGGATTCTTAAGAATGTTGTGCGCCGATTTAGCAGTTTCATACATTGTTTTCTTTCATGTGCTGCATCTCCATCATTTCCTAATAGCGCGCGGTCAGCATGTCATCGCTTCTAACGGTCTTCAACTTGCGGTCTTCAAAGTCTCCCTTGTTTCCAACTTTATTTGTAGTTGATGTTCCCGACAACTTGCAACGAACTAATATATTCCTGACTAGAATATGGTGTAAAATGAATTTCGAGGTTGAGAAGTATGACGGTATTCAAGGAAAGAATAGAAGCCCTGAAGAAAGAAGGCAAGAAGTTTGGAATCGACGCTTTTCTTGTCACCTCTGAAAAGAACATGAGATATTTTGCCGGCTTTTCAACACTGGCTATAGAGAGGTTCGCTGGAATAGTTATTCCAGTTGAAGTGGGCGTTCCAGTGGTTATAGTTCCGAGGCTTGAGGAGACAAAGGCGAAGAAGTCGCCGCTCAAAAAAATCATGAGCTATTCCGACTCGGAGAGTCCAGCACTTCTGCTCAAAAAGGTAGTAAAAGAGCTGAAACTAGAAAAAGCCACCATGGGTATTGAAGGCACTCTACCCTTCAAGTTCTTCAAGATGTTAGTATCCACATCCTCGACAATAAGGGCAGAAGACACTTCAAACCTTTTCAGTCAGCTCAGATGCATAAAATCCGAGGAAGAACTGGGAATGATAGAAAAAGCTGCAGGCATCGTGGCGGAGGGAATTAAGGCGGGAATAGAGTTCACGAAGCCCGGAGTAACTGAATTGGCGATTTCCAGTCAAATAGAGCAAACGATAAAAGAATGCGGCGGTGAGAGTGTTCCTTTCTGCCTAGTGCTTTCAGGCGCAAATTCAGCCCTTCCTCACGGAGAAACATCTAACAGGAAAGTGAGTGCAAAAGACGTTGTGTTGATGGATGTGGGAGCAGTTTATGAAGGATACAATGGTGACCTCACCAGAACAATATTCGTAGGTGAAGCGACAAAAAAAGAGAAAGAAATCTATGATGTTGTGGCCCAAGCCCAAGAGGCAGCTATTAACCGTGTGAAGCCGGGCATCAAAGCTGAAGAAGTTGACGCCGCCGCAAGAAAAGTGATAGAGATCGCAGGGTATGGCAAATACTTCACTCATCGAACAGGTCACGGATTAGGTTTGGAGGTGCATGAAGAACCCTACATCGTTCAAGGTAACAAGACAATGTTGAGGCCTGGGATGGCGTTCACCATTGAGCCCGGAATATACTTCTTCGAAAAGTTTGGCGTCAGAATCGAAGACAACATAGCCGTTTCACAGACCAAAGGAAAAATGCTTAGCCACATATCAAAGGAGATGTTGGTTGTCCAGCGATGTTAACGCAATATTGGAACACATGAGAATATCTGTTGCAGCGCGCGCTAATGACCGTAGTTCTGACTAAATCATTATTAAGTGAATGGGGAAATATGCTTGCGTAAGTGTTGGCTAAGTCGTGAGTCCTGATGGGAGAAAGAAAGCTTCTCATGATTCCTGGTCCTACAAATGTGGATCCAGCGGTTCTGCGTGCCTTGAGCAAACCCACTGTGGCGCATACGGATCCACAGTTTGTCGAAACCTTCAAGGAAGCAGTTGAGAACCTTAAAAAGGTGTTTATGACCAGATACGAAGCCTTCGCTATCGCTGGATCGGGAACCTTGGCTTTGGAAATTGGCGTTGCAAACATAATAGAACCCGGCGACAAGATTCTGAACGTAGTAACTGGATATTTCGGCGATTACTTCGTAAAAATCTCGAAAGCTCACGGGGCTGCGTGCAAAGTTTTGGAGGCACCGTGGGGCAAATGCGTGGAAACAAATCAAGTCGAAACCTCACTGAAGGAGGACAACTACAAAGCAGTCACGGTCACTCACGTAGACACCTCCACAGGAGTAGTCAATCCGATAAAAGAAATAGGCCAAATTGTGAAGGAGAACAGCGATGCATTCTACGTTGTTGACACAGTCTGTTCGCTGGGCGGAATGGAAGTTCAAATGGACGGATGGCACATAGACGCTTGCTTGAGCGGATCGCAAAAGTGTATAGGGCTTCCGCCAAGTTTGGCTCTACTTTCAATAAGCGACAGAGTCATTAACCTTCTTGAAAACAGAAAGACTCCTGTAGGACTGTGGTACGGCGACCTCAAAAACTGGTTGCCTATAATGAGGGACCCCTCAAAGTATTTCGCCACACCCCCTGTAAACATGATATATGCTCTTTCTGAATCGTTGAAAGTAATACTTGCTGAAGGGTTGGAACAGAGGTTCAGGAGGCATCACATCATGGCTGAAGCTTTCAGATCTGCGATTGAGGCTCTGAATATCAAACTAGTAGCGGACAGGAAATGTAGAGCAGACACCATCACAGCAGCTTACTACCCTGAGAACATCGAGGATGCTTCATTCAGGGGGGGTATGCGAAAGCGCGGAGTAATGGTCGCTTCGACGATTGGACCGATAAAAGGCAAAGGATTCAGGGTCGGCCACATGGGGAACGTGGACGAAAACGATGTACTCTCAACCATAGGAGCAATAGAAGCAACGTTAGTGCATCTGGGTTACAAGTTCAGCCTTGGGGCAGGGTTGGCAGCAGCTGAGGACAAACTCGTTGCTCTTTAATTTGTCTCACTTTGAAAACGCCAACTCAGAAACAGGCATACGCCGAATTGAAAGAGACTTTGTTCGCATTAACAAGTGTGTTTTTTCTGTCGACAGACGCATTGCGCTAAACTACGACTTGCAAGGCGAAACTCTTTTATTGCAAATGTCAAGTTTCTAGTCTCCCGATTTGGGCTAACTGCGAGGGGTAGAACCATATGAAACGCATAATCGTCTGCCTAAAACAAGCGGTGGATGTCTCGCAACTGAAGATCGATCCGGCGACGAGACAGCTGATCACCACTGACGCGCCAAGAAAAATCAGCGATTTCGACAAGAACGCTCTGGAAGAAGCCATAAAAATCAAAGACAAACTCGGTGGTATCGAAATATCCACTTTGACTGTCGACTCAGAAGATGCCAAGGCGATTCTACGAGAAGCTCTGGCAATGGGAGCCGACAAAGCTTACTTTGTAAACGATCCTGCAGTCCAAGCAGTAGACACCCTGGGCACTGCTCACATTCTGGCTCAAGCAGTGAGGAAAATCGGAGAATTTGACCTGACTCTAGGCGGTGATGCTTCTCTGGACAGTTTTTCTGGGCTCGTGGGTTCAAGGCTGTCAGAACTTTTAGGCTTGCCCCAGATGAGCTCGGTCAGAAAGCTTTCGGTGGAAGGCGACACAATAGTTGCTGAGAGAGCGCTCGAAGACTCAAGCGAGACTGTGAAGGCGAAAATGCCCGCCGTCGTAACCGTGACGAGGGAGATAAATCAGCCGAGAATTCCTTCCCTTATGATGATAATGAAGGCCTCTAAGAAGGAAATAGTCAAGTGGACACTGGCAGACATTGGTGTACAGAAGGAGAAAATCACCCCGAAGATTGAGGTGCTGGAAGTCTTGGCACCCAGAATGGACAGAAAAAAGATAATCATCAGGGGCGAGACAGTGCAGGAAATAGCAGAAAAACTGGCTAAAGCGCTAATTCAAGAAGGAGTTGTCGGAGGGTAAACGACATGAACGAACATGGCGGAATCTGCGTCTTCTCAGAAGCTTACGACCTCACCCTAGAAATGCTTGGAAGAGCAAGGCAGCTAGCAGACAAATTGCACACTGAGCTCGCAGCCGTACAGTTTGAAAGAAACGCGCAGGAAAAAACACAAGATGTCATAAGATACGGGGCAGACAAGGTTTATCTTGTCGACAACCCTGCCTTGGGAGTCTTTCAGGGCGAAGGCTACTTGAGCGTCTTACATGACATCGCAACACGATATCATCCGGAAATCTTTATGATTGGATCTACAAGAAATGGGAAGCCTCTCGCTGCCAGGCTAGCGACGCGTCTTGACGCGGGATGTGTCCCTGACTGCATCAGGCTTGACGTTGATGGAGGCGGAAGACTAATGGGCGAAAGGATAACCTACGGTGGAAACGCCGTGGCAAAAGTGGCTTTCAAGTCAAAGCCGCAGATAGTGACCGTACCAGCAAGGGCATTTGAAAAGGCAACTCTCCAGGAGCGCAAAGGGGAAGTTGTGAAACTAGACGTCAAAATCGAACTGTCGAAGGTTGAGGTTGTCGAGAGAAAACCGCTTGAAACTTCCAGTGAAAGGGTTGAAGAAGCTGAAGTGATAGTCAGCTGTGGAAGAGGCTTAGAGAAAAAAGATGACGTCGCATTGTTGAAGGAGTTAGCAGATGTTCTTGGCGGCCAAGTGGGTTGCTCAAGACCGTTGGTGGAAGACAGGAAGTGGTTCTCAGAATGGATCGGGCTTTCAGGACACAAGGTCAAACCCAAGCTATACATAGCCTCAGGAGTTTCAGGCGTGATTCAACA
>Ga0187770_10000674_pt1 | contig 16918 bp, 17 predicted proteins | sample 0116_SJ02_MP02_2_FD_133154 | JGI IMG/M metagenome (GOLD analysis project Ga0187770, IMG submission 133154) | Tropical peat soil microbial communities from peatlands in Department of Meta, Colombia - 0116_SJ02_MP02_20_MG | ecosystem: Environmental > Terrestrial > Soil > Wetlands > Peat | place...
CGGATATTCAAGTGTCCGGGATTGGCTTGGGATCCCGTCACGGGAAAAGCACGGATGGATGAGGCCATCTGTACCGGATGTGGTGTGTGCGTAGATATTTGCCCTCAAGCAGCCATTTCAAAGGAGACCGTCTAAGTGGCCCTTCAAAAAGACCCCTGGAATGTCATCATCACCGGAGTAGGCGGACAGGGCAATGTGCTGGCTTCTCAGATTCTCGGTCAGATGTTCGTCCGGCAGGGCTATATCGTCACCATCGGTGAAACTTACGGAGCCTCCCAAAGAGGGGGCTCCGTGATGAGTCATATACGGATCTCCCGAACAGCCCAATTTTCTCCCTTAATCCCTGAAGGCAAGTGTGACTTTGTTCTGGGGCTGGAGCCCGTCGAGGCATTAAGGATTCTGGCTTATCACGGAAGCCCTGAAGTGATGATGCTTATTAATACCCGTCCCATTCACCCCATCGATGTGATCGCCGGTAATGTCGTTTACCCGGAAATATCCGTTGTGCTGAAAAACATTCAGAGATTAAGTCGTAGGGTCTGGACGCTCAATGCCACAGAGATTGGTCTGGAACTGGGCGATCCTATCCTCTCCAACATTGTGATGCTTGGAGCCCTTTCAGTGCTGGACCTTGTTCCCTTGCACTGGGAGGAATTCCAGAATACTATTCAAGAATGGCTTCCTTCCCACAAGTTGCATCTGAACATGGAAGCCTTTTCCAGAGGGAGAGTGGCCGTTCAAGAACTTCTTCTTTAACCTAAAGCTTATCCCACTGGAAGAATATACGGTCACGGGCAGATATCAGGGAGGGGCTGAGTGTTCGAGTCCTTGAGAAAAGGGAGCCGCTCATCTTTTCGGTAGACTAGGGCCTGGCAAGAGGCGATTGGGTTGTTTTGGTTGTCAGACAACTTGATATCATAGACAGCTGTCCTGTGGGTCCGGCTAAATTCTCTCGCCTCCGCAACGAGGATGCTGTTCGGGGAAGGAGAAGAGATATACGCAATCGTCATGCTTAAAGCCACCGCGACGGTCCCATGGGAATTGGAGGCAGTCTCGAATGCCTCGTCGATCAATGCGAAGAGCGCACCGCCGTGGATGAAGCCGAAGATGTTCTCCATATCCGAGGTGAATCTCATTTCAACCTTGGAATACCCGTCATCCAAATCCAGAAGTTTGATCCCGAACTTTTGAGCGAAAGGCTCCTGCTCCACTTTTCTGAAGATCGCTTCTTTCACCCTATTGTCCATCGTGTTCCTTTCCCCCTCACCCCGCTCTCCCCAGTGCGGAGAGGGGGAGGGTGAGGGGCGCAAATTCAAAAGGATTTAACGCGGTTGTGTTAGTCCCACCCTGTCAGCTCTTTTTGGGATTTTCGCCTGAGACGTTTCTTCTCCGAACGAATCTTTTTTTCTTCCATCCTCTTTTCAACGGCGGAAAACGGGAGTGAGACAGCTATTCGGCGCTTTTTGGGCCGATTTAGCTTGGTTAGACGTTCCCGAAGCCTTTCAAAGGCGAGCTTCCGATTTCCCGATTGGGACCGATGTTCTGTAGCGATCACTTTGATGCCCGAGGGCAAATGCGTCAAGCGAACAGCCGTCTCAACCTTATTCTTCCTCTGACCTCCCGGCCCTCTTGAGCGGTAGGTCTCAAGGATGACCTGTCTTTTAAGCATATCAAGGTCTGTATCGAATTTTCGCAAAGGCTGTTTTACCATGGCCAAAATGTCAAATGCCAATACTCAAATGCCAAAGGAATGTCAAAGACCAAAATCATAAATTTTGAAAATTTGCGCTTTCGATCTAATTTGTCATTTGGATTTTGAAATTTGGATTTTCTACATCCCTTCCTTCTTCTCATCCGCGTGATGCTTGATCACAAGAGCATCTACCATAAAGATCACATCTTCGGCGATATTCGTTGCATGGTCGGCAATTCTCTCCAGACATCGGGCAACGATCATCAGGTGGACGGCTCGATTGATGGCCCTTGGATCGGACACCATATACGTGAGGAGTTCTCGCACCACCTGGTCATTCAATCCATCGACCAGATCATCCCTTTCACATACGAAACGGGCCAGTTTAGAGTTTCGATTTACGAAAGCGTCTAAAACGTCCTTGACCATCGCCTGCGCAATTTCAGCCATACGAGGAATGTCGATATAAGGTTTGAGCTGAGGTTCCTGGTTCAAAGAGATAGCCCGCTCCGCAATATTCACCGCCTGATCGCCCATTCTTTCGAGATCTGTGATGATCTTCATCGCAGAGGTGATGAAGCGAAGGTCCGTTGCCATGGGCTGCCTTAGCGCCAGAAGTTTCAAACACATATCGTCGATGACGATTTCCATCTTATTAATCCGATCTTCGAACCCGAACGTTTTCTGGGCGAGTTCCGAATCTCTTTGGACCAAGGATCGGACGGAATCGCGGATGGCCTCTTCCACCGTCGCGGCCATCCTTAAAAGACTCTCTTTCAATTCCTCTAATTCTTTTTGAAAATGGGTTTCTGTTGTCATCGGTGTTCTCCTTTTGCTGTCAGGAAGCTGGGTTCTTTCAGGTTTATTTGAAGTTCCTTCTTCGTCTAACAACCCCCCTTCGTGTCCCTGCCTAACCGAAACGTCCGGTCACATAATCCTCAGTCCGCTGATTTCCGGGTTTGGTAAAGATTTGATAAGCCGGTCCTTCTTCAACTATTTCCCCGTTTAAAAAAAATCCTGCCCGATCCGCAACGCGTGAGGCTTGTTGAACATTATGAGGCACCAGTATGATTGTATAGTCTTCTTTCAGTTGCATGAGAGTCTCCTCGATGCTGGCTGTGGAGATAGGGTCCAGTCCAGAGCACGGCTCATCAAGCAGGAGAACCTCTGGTTCCAACGCGAGGATGCGTGCGATGCAGAGACGCTGCTGTTGTCCGCCGGAGAGTCGAAGGGCCGAGGTATGCAAACGATCCTTGACTTCCTCCCAAAGCACCGCCGACCTCAAAGCTTTTTCGACCGCTTCGTCCAAGCGCCTCTTAGGAGTCATTTTGCTCAGTCTAAGACCATAAGCCACATTATCGAAGATGGGCATGGGGAGCGGGGTTGGAAGATCAAAGACCATTCCGATGCGCCTCCTGAGATGGGTCAGGTCTACCCTGGGATCGTAGATATCCATTCCATCCAAGAGAATGGTTCCGGTGTGTGTGGCTTCTGGAGTCAGGTCCGTTAAACGATTAAGACTTTTGAGGAATGTGGTTTTTCCGCTCCGAGCCGGGCCGAAGGCAGTGAATATCTCCTTGGGTCGAATCCCGAGGCTGATATTTCTCAGGGCCGGGGAGGAATCGTAATAGAAACTGAAATCGTTCACAACGATTTTACTCCCTTGCGACATAAAAGCTCCTTTACCCCGTTAGAAACAATGCCCTGCTGCTGTGCAGCGGAGCTAAATTTTAGAACAATCCCGCCGGAGCTTAACCCCCTGAAATTTCTAACGGGGCTTATGTCCGATGCCGGATATACCGATTAATCGACCACTGAGCAATGATATTCACGATCAGGACGAGCAAAATCAAGGCGGCTCCGGTTCCGTACGCCATCTTCATGGAGATCCCTTCTCTGGCGAGGATATAGAAATGGACGGACATTGTTCGGATGGGAGAGAAGAGGGATGTGGGCATCACTAGAGAGGAGCCGGCCGTTAGAATGATTGCAGCGGTTTCCCCGATACTTCTTCCAACACTCAGAAGGACACCCGTAAAGATACCTGGCATGGCGCTAGGGAGTACGACGCGCGTGATCGTCTGCCACCTCGTTCCGCCGAGAGAATAACTCACTTCACGGTAAGATGAGGGAATGGTTTTGATCGATTCTTCAGCCGTGCTGATAATGGTGGGCAAGATCATGGCCGCTAACGTTAATCCACCCGAAAGGATGGACCATCCCATATTCAGCCGGATGACAAAGAAGACAAACCCGAAGAGACCGAAGATAATCGAAGGCACTCCGGCGAGGCAGTCGGTTCCAAAACGAATCACTCGGCTCGTTTTGCTTTCCCTCGTATATTCCCTCAGAAAAATGGCTGTACCCACTCCCAGAGGCGCACCAACGATGATCGCGACAACGGTCAATGCCACGGTTCCAACGATCGTGGTAAAGATACCGCCCTCGCGGCCCATATTTTTTGGAGAATCGAGAAAGAAACCGAGGTGAAGGATAGGTAGTCCTTCCCTCAAAATCTGAAGGAGGATTAAGATCATGACTGCGATGGTCGATAAGGCGCCTATCCAGATGAAGATTTTTGCAACGAACTGGGTCAGATACCGAGTGCGATTGATCGTCAAGGGACTCTCCTCCGTGAAAGAGAAATGGCCAGAGTGTTCAAGGCCATAATGATGAAGAAGAGAACTACTCCGGTAGCAAACAGGGCCTGCCGGTGATCCCCAGAAGCGTATCCCATTTCAATGCCGATATTTGTGGTGAGTGTCCTGGCGGAATCCAGGAAGGAGGTCGGCATTTTCACCGCATTTCCCAAGATCATGATCATGGCCATGGTCTCTCCGATGGCACGACCCATGCCTAAAATGACGCTGGCGACAACCCCCGATCTGGCGGCGGGTATCAAAACCCTCCAGATGGTCTGCCAGTGTGTTGCCCCCAATGCAAGTGCTCCTGCCTTATAGGTGGGCGGAAGAGCTTTTAACGAATCCTCTGAGATGGTGATGATGGTCGGGAGGATCATGAAACCCAACACGAGAGATCCCGCGAGGATGCTCAGGCCGGGTCCTCCCAAATAATTTTGAATCAACGGGACAAGGACGACCAAGCCCCAAAACCCATAGATGACGGAGGGGATGGCTGCCAGAAGCTGGATGGCGGGTCTCAGCAAAAATCCAATGGAGGGAGGGATCAACTCCGATAAAAAAATGGCACAGGCCAGTCCGAGAGGAATACCCAAGAGCAGAGCCCCAAAAGTTACCCAGAAAGAGCTGACGATCATGGGGAAGATGCCAAATAATCCTTTGCTTGGAATCCATTTTTCCCCGAGCAGAAACGCTTTGAGCCCGACCTTCAAGATCAAAGGCAGTCCCTCTTTAAAAATGAAGAAGGTAATTAAGCCTAAAATAAAAATAGACGAAAAAGCGGTCAGAAGAAGTATCTTCTCAATGATTTTCTCTTTCATCGGCATGTATCTCTTCAATCGAGTTCTTGAAGCACCGGCACAAGACCTTCTTTTAAGAGCAATTTTTGGGCGGGCGGGCTCAAAACGAAATCTAAGAAGGATTTTGATGCCCCAGCCGGTTCCTCGTTAAACACGAAGAGAAAAGGTCGGACCAATGTATACTTTCCACTGTATACACTCCTTAAATTGGGTTCCACCCCTGAAATCTTTACTGCTTTTACTTGACCATTGACCAGGCCCAAGGAGATATAGCCGATGGCTTTGGCGTCAGTGGCTATGACCTGTCGCACCGCCCCGTTTGAATCCTGTACCAAGGCTCCGAGGCTGATATCGTCTTTTCTCATTACAAATTTCTGGAAGGATTCTCTTGTACCCGAACCCTCCTCCCGGGTGACGATGTCGATCGGCCAGTTGGATCCGCCTAACTCTTTCCAATTCTGTATTTTCCCGGAAAAAGTATCTCTGATCTGATCCAATGAAAGATTCTCAATTGGATTTAGCGGGTGGACGATGATGGCAATAGCATCCTTTGCGATGGTTACGGTGTAAAGCTTCTTCTCGTCGCCTGTCAGATTGCGTGAGGACATCCCGATGCTTGCGGCACGAGTAAGGGCAGCCTCTATCCCTGCTGTGGACCCGCCACCCTGGACATAGATATGGGATTCAGGATGGCGGGACATATATTCTTCAGCCAATAATTCAGCAAAGGGTTCTACTGAAGTGGAGCCCGCCACCGTGATTCCCGCCTTGGATCTTTGGCAACCCACTACCTGTAAAAATATCAAAAGAATGGAAAAGAGCCATCGTAGATAAATTTTCATGAAGTCCGCCTTCCAAAATACCAAATGTCAGAGTTCAACTGTCAAATGAATGTCAAATATCGAAGTACTTCTTCCCTTTGAACTTTGGGTTTTGACTTTTGGCCATTGTCTTTCGGTTACCCATATCTTCCTGTGACATAATTTTCGGTCTGGGGGTTCTGGGGACGCGTAAAAATGTCTTCGGTTGTGCCATATTCCAATAATTCTCCCAGATGAAAGAAGCCCGTCCAATCGGAAGTCCGGGCAGCCTGGCGCATGTTGTGGGTGACAATGACGATGGTATATTTCTTTTTTAATTCCTGTATTAACTCTTCAATCTTAAGAGTGGCTAAAGGGTCCAGGGCCGAGCACGGTTCGTCCATAAGAATGACCTCGGGCTGAACAGCTAATACGCGTGCGATGCAGAGGCGCTGCTGTTGCCCGAGGGTGAGACCCAAAGCATTAAGGTGGAGTCGGTCTAAGACTTCTGGCCAGAGAGCTGCCGCCTTAAGGCTCTGTTCCACTTTCTCTTCTATTTTACTCTTCGTGCGCACTCCAAGCACCCTCGGACCAAAGGCAACGTTTTCGAAGATGCTCTTCGGAAAGGGGTTGGGACGCTGAAAGACCATACCAACTCTTTGTCTAAGAGAAACCACGTCCGTCCCCGGCTGATAAATCTCCTCACCATCCAGCCTGACGGTCCCTTCAATACGCGTTTGAGGGATGAGTTCGTTCAACCGGTTGAGGGTCCGGAGAAAGGTCGATTTCCCGCATCCAGAGGGCCCGATCAAAGCGGTGATCTGGCGCTCTCTGATGACAATATTGATGTTTTTGAGGGCATGATTAGATCCGTAATAGAAATGGAGCCCTCGTACCTCTATCTTTAAAGAAGGATTCGATTCCGTCATGGACGCACTTTCACCCCGTTAGAGATGATACCCCGCTGCTCTGCCCTGTATCCCGCGAAGCGCGGCACAGTGCAGGGTTTTGCAGCGGGTTTGGTCTGAAAATAATTCCGGCGGGATTTGATGCCCCGCTGGAATTTCTAACGGGTCCATGGAAAAAAGAGCTTTTTGCTCCGTTTGAAATTAACAAATTCTGAACTTCTGATCAAGTAGATTCATCGGATCGTCTAAGCCCAGAAAGCACGTGCTTTTTGGTTACGCCGCTGATTTGTCGAACCGTTTCTGCGAGTGAAAGGAAGCGGTCTCGCATAAAGATCCTACCCCCTTAGCAAACGGGGCTGCCCGCCCTACACCGCGTTAGGTCCGGGACCTGCCCCGCCCTCCGTCTACCCACAGTGCGGGACCTGACCAGCAGGCAGCGGGGATTTGCTTACAGCAAGACCGGCAGAGACAGCCGGGAAGGAGCTTTGTCCTTCGGATCCGGAACAAGATCGATTTTATCTCTTGATTTGCCTCCCATTTTTTGTTAAGTCTTCAAGAAACCTTCGTGGGCGTTTTGCTTGTCGCTTCGCACGGTGGGAGGATTACTTTGAAAAAGATCACAAAGGATTGCCTTGCTTTTGGAATGATCCTTCTCCTGATAGCCTGCGCCGGAGCAAGCAAGTCCGAGAAGAAAGATAAAACGGACAGAAACCTCACCGTCGAGGAACACTTTCAATTGGCCCGCAACGCTGCGGAGAAGGGAAACTTGGATGAGGCTGTTAGGCAATATAAGCGGGTGCTTGAGCTGGATCCAAAGAACGCAAGGGCCCACCTCAATCTCGGCATTGTCTATGGAAGGCAATGGAATCTGATCATCGAACCCCCAAAAGACATTCTTGATCTGGCTGCCTACCATCTCGAACAACTCCCGAAGACGTCTATGTGGAAGAAAGAGGTCTCGGAGTATAAAGAAGCACTCCGTATAAATCCGAATTTCGCCGAGGCTCATTTTAATCTCGGGGTCGCCTACCAGGAAAAAGGGAATCACAAAGAGGCGATTGCCGAATATCAGAAAACGCTCCAAATCTATCCGAATTATCTCGAAGCCCACAACAATCTTGGAATTCTCTACTTTAGAAAAGGGATGTTGGACCAGGCCCTTGTGGAGTATCAGAAGACGATTGAGATCAAACCGGATTATGCCAAGGGCTATTATAATATTGGGAGCGTCTACCGGGAGAAGAAGAAGACGGACGAGGCAATCACTTCGTTTCAAAAGGCATTGGAAATCAATCCCAGCTTTGCAGAAGCTCACTATAGCCTGGCCGCTATCTATTATGGAAAAGAGGAATTTAAGTTGGCTCTTGAACATTGTGATCAGGCAGGGAAATTGGGGATACCCGTTGATCCGAAGTTTTTAGACCGACTCAAGCCCTATCGTTAGACCGGTTCGTTCCTGCATTGCCTCGCATTGTTTCAGGCGAGTTTTTCCCGGGCCCGAAACTTGATTTTTTCCCCCTTTTCTGATAATTGTCCAACGATGATAATTAATCCGAATTCCATTCGGTGATCCCACCTTAATAAGAAGAAAGGGCGAGAGGTTTAGGAGGGGAATGGAGACAAGAACGGCAATTTTGGAATTCCAGTACGCTGAGAAGATGAAGTCTGGATTGATTATCGGAGCGACCCTGCTAGATCAAATGGCGTCGCTCAAGAACGAGGATGAGCTCGCCGGGGGGAAGAGGGTAATGGTATGGTATTTGGAAGGATTGCTCCGGGAGATCCGAATCGCAGACAACGTGCTGGGGTCAGGCCGGTATGCTGACTTAGAAAGAAAAGTGATGGAGGTCATTGGAAGAATTCATATGTCTCAATTCCAAGAGGCTCAAGGGTCTTTTTCCGAGGCCATCTCTTTGGCCACCACAACCTGCCAGGCGGCTATGAATTTTTTGCTTGAGAAAAAGTTGCTTTAGAGATCCGCATACGGAAGGACATGATGCGCCAATTAAGGGTTGAAACAAGGGGGTCTATTTCATGATCAGAAAACCCAGTCCAAGTTATAGCATCCTCATTCGAATCGAGATTCTCAACATGCCGGGGATGCTGGGCAAGGTCACCTCTGCCATTGGCAAAGCAGGAGGAGATATCGGCTCCATCGACATCGTTGGATTTAGGAAGAACGTCATTATACGCGACGTTGTTGTAAACGTGGCGGATATCCCGATGGGGCAGCGGGTGGTCGATGCGCTGAAACATGTGAGAGGGATCAACGTCACCAATGTGACGGATCGAACTTTCATGATCCACCAGGGAGGAAAGATTGAGATAAAGAATAAGGTTCCCGTGAGCACCCGAGAGGATCTATCCATGGCCTACACGCCCGGAGTGGCGAGGGTCTGCATGACCATCCATGAAGATCATAACAAGGTTTATGACCTGACCATAAAAAAGAATACGGTGGCGGTCGTGACGGATGGGACGGCCGTGCTTGGCCTTGGGGATATCGGACCAGAGGCAGCGATGCCGGTGATGGAGGGAAAGGCAATGCTTTTTAAGGAATTTGGCGGCGTCGATGCCTTTCCTATCTGTTTAAAGACAAAGGATCCAAAGGAGATCATTTCCGTAGTCAAATCGATCTCCCCTGGGTTTGGTGGAATCAACCTTGAAGACATCTCCGCACCCCGTTGTTTTGAGGTCGAAGACCGACTGAAACGGGAGCTGGATATCCCGGTTTTTCACGATGATCAGCACGGGACAGCAGTGGTCATTTTAGCGGGTTTGATGAACGCATTGAAAATTGTTGACAAGAAGTTAGAAAACATCCACGTGGTGGTGAGTGGTTTGGGAGCGGCCGGGATCGCTTCGATCCGGCTTCTTCTTTCAGCGGGGGTGAGACGGATTATCGGATGCGACCGGGCGGGGGCTCTTTACAAGGGCCGGAAAGAGAATATGAATCCGGTAAAGGAAAGGATAGCGGAGCAGACCAATCCGGAAAGGTTGAGAGGATCCATATCCAGCGTCTTGAAGGGGGCGGACGTCTTTATCGGCCTCTCGCAGCCCGGGTTGATCCATTCAAGAGATGTCAAGAATATGGCGAAGGATGCCGTCGTTTTTGCCATGGCCAACCCCACCCCTGAGATCATGCCCGAGGAGGCCGCGCGATATGCACGGGTTGTCGCTACGGGCAGATCGGACTATCCTAATCAGATCAATAATGTCCTCTGCTTCCCGGGACTCTTTAAAGGCGTTCTGAACTGTCAGGCGACACAGATCAACGACGAGATGCTTTTCGCGGCGGCGAATGCGATCGCCCACATTGTCTCGGAGGAGGAAATGAGTGAAGACTACATCATCCCAAGCGTCTTAAACCGTAAAGTCCCAGAACAGGTGTCGGATTATGTGAGGGAGGCAGCCATTCAAACGGGCGTGGCGAGGCTCGAGTATGGATATGCCTCATCATTTTATCGGGTGCGGTAGAGGAGAGGTAAATTGGTACGGGATTTTACCTCACGTCTCCAGCGTTTCCCATGATCGATTTACTCCGCATTCCGCAATCAAAGACGGCTCCTGGGCAACCTTACCGTGAAGGTGGATCCCTTGCCCAGTTCGCTTTCGATCTGAATATCTCCCCGATGGAGTTTAACGATTTCCTCGACGAGGGAGAGACCGATCCCTAACCCCTTATTCTTTCCAAGTGGTTCTGTTTTTTCCTGGAAATGGCGTTCGAATACTTCCTTCAGGGATTGGCAAGGGATTCCAACCCCTGTATCGGAAACGCGAGTGAACACGAATTCGGGATCGTGCTCAAGACTTACGTAGATTTTCCCTCCAGGGCGGTTATATTTGACAGCGTTGGTAAGAAGATTATCGAAGAGTTGGTTGAGTTTTACCTCGACTCCGGAGACCTTGACCGGTTCTCCGGGGAGAGGAGCTTCCACTTCGATCTGGTGTTCCCTAGCCAGAGGTTCGACGGTGGAGCATGAAAATTGGATGACTTTGACAAGATCGATCGGCTCAAAAACCCAGGATGGTTTCAATATTCCGATTTCAGCCAAATCGAACAGGTCGTCTATATTCCTTTCAAGTTTTCGCAGGTTTTTGTAGGAGATCTCGAGAAACCTTTTCTGCTGTTCCGTGAGCGCACCGGCCTTCTCCTTGATTAACATTCCGATATAACCCATCACCGAGATCATCGGTGTTTTCAACTCATGGCTGACGTTAGAGAGGAAGTCGTCCTTCAGTTGGTCGAGGCGACGCAGTTCTTCATTAGCGGTTTTCAGTTTTTTCAATGCCTCCTTGAGTTCATTCTCCGTTTTCCTTCGTTGCGTGATCTCCTCGCTGACGACGAGGGTGCCCAGGTATTTGTTTTTTGAGTCCCAGACGGCCGTATAGATATTGTCGTAGAATTTCCCTTCTACCATCCGAATATTCATCCGTCGATGTCCTTTTGCCTTTCCGGTACTTAAGTCTTTGATAATTTGCAGGACCCTCGCACGGGCCCTTTGGGGATGATAGTTTAGGACGGATTGGCCGCGCACTTCGTCCACCCTGATTTTCCGAATCTTCTCTGCTGCTGGATTGCAGTAGGCGATCCGATTTCGGCCATCAACAAAAACAACCCCCTGTTCCATGGAGGCGAAAATAGCTTTCAAAACGGATGCATTCATGTCTTCTGCGTATTTTCATAAGAAATAACACGGAACCCAGAATCGAACAAGGGAAAAGTGGATACCTATCCCATTTCTTTGCACCTGGAGGGGTGGGTAAAGTGACATGGATGGAGTTAGATAGAAGTGTTAGAATTAAAGAAATAGCCGGGAACGGTATATGGTGATAGATCATCCACTCTTCGTGATCTTTTTTATGGCGGGCGCGATTGTTTTTTTCACTGGCCTCGCCTTGAGACTATTCCTTTACTGGCGTGGGCAATGGAATTTGTGGGCCCTTGCGAGGGGAGTCTTTTCAACTCTCCTTAGCGGTAAGATCGTTAAGCTGATCCAGATGATGCTTTTGGATGGTGTTCTCCAGAGGAGGCTTTTCAGCCAGGATAGATTGAGATGGCTGATGAAGGTTTTGATTATGATTGGTTATCCCGGGATACTGATTGCGGGCCATCTGAAGGCGGAGACGATGCCCCAATTTAAAAGTTTCCCGCACCTGATCAGGTTTTTTTACGCACCTTTTTGCGATTTTTATTATTTTCGCGGTCTGGCCGGCTCGTCCATGAATCTCGGCAACGCGCTTTTTGCGATTTCCTTCGACTTGTTCGGGGCTATGATATTGACGGGAGAATTCATCGCCATCTACCGACGGTTCATAGCGAAATCTGGAGCTTTCAAGCCAACCATTGGAGATATCGTTGCGGTCAATCTTTTGGGAGGATGGTTCATCCTTCGATTCTTCTGCGAGGCGACGAGCATTTTAACCTATTCTCTTCCGAGCTCCATGGCTCAATATTGGTTCGTGTCTTTCGGTCTGTCAAAAATCATTGCCCTTTTAGGATTATCATGGCCTTCTCTAAACTATCCCCTTTGGTCTGTGTCGGGATTGTTCTTGGCTGCGCTTGTGGCCTTCATCCCGTTCAATAAGAAACTTTGGCATATCATCACGATACCAGCGGTTATGTTCATCAACGTGATGCCCGAAGACGCATTTAAGCCAGGAACCAGAAAGGCATCTCTTCCTCTTTCTGTTAAAGAACTTGTCGCTCTGGATTCCTGCGTGAAATGCGGCAGCTGCGTGGAGATTTGTCCCGTATACGCGCAGACGCAAAAGTTGGAGAGCACCATGGGGGGGCTGTTCGCCAACTTCAAGTCTTTCATCAGGAGGGCATACGGCTTGCCTGGGATGCTCTTCGGGCCGGCAAATGCCAAGAAGATGCTAAAAGAATATTCTGAACATCCCTACCTATGCACTTTATGCGGGAGGTGCGCGGCAACATGCCCTGCGTTTATCCAAACAAAAGATTTGAGAATAGCGATGCGCGGATTCATGGTCGAGAAGGGGGAGTATCCCCCTGTCATGGATCGGTTAGCGGAGACGTTAAAAGGAGCCCATAACATTGTCGGTGAACCGAATCAGGACCGGTCGATGTGGGTACAGGCCCTGACCGAAGTTCCCAAAGATGGGTTTCAGAGGGAGAAGGCAAGGGTTGTCTATTTCGTTGGGTGTGTTGCGTCCTATTTCCCGATGACGAAGAGGATTCCTCAATCTTTTGTCCAGATTTTGGACAAGGCCGAAGTCGATTTTACCATTCTGGGGGGGGAGGAGTGGTGCTGTGGTTTTCCCCTTCTTGCGGCAGGGATGAAGAAAGATGCCGAAGCTTTGATCCTTCACAATTTGGAAAAAGTGAAAGAGAAGGGGGCAGAAGAGCTTATCTTTGCTTGTCCCTCCTGCTACCACACCTGGATGGAGCACTGCAGGACGGATATCGAGATCTTCCATTCTACCCAATTCATCAAGAAGTTGATCGAAGAAGGTAAAGTCAGCTTCAAGGAGAAGATGGCGAAAGTCACTTATCATGATCCCTGCGATCTTGGGAGGGCCAGCGGAGTTTATGAAGTCCCACGGGAAATCCTGCGGAGTATTCCCGGTGTGGAGTTGGTGGAGATGAGAGGGAACCGAGAGCAGTGTGTCTGTTGTGGAGGAGGCGGCAACCTTGAGATGGTGAACCCTGACCTTTCAGCGGGACTAGCCCAGGCGAAGATCGAAGAGATCAAGGCTACAGGAGCGGAAATGGTAGTCACGGCCTGTCAGCAGTGCGTCCGTACCATCCAGACTACGGCTCGAAGAAAAAAGATTCCGATGACCGTGGTGGATATTGTAGAGTTCGTACTAAAAAATATGAATGGATAGCGGTGATGCCTTTGCCGCGGCCGCGGGAGCCTTCGAGTGTATTCTTTCTTGCATCTGTTTGCACTTGTTGGTAATATTTTATGGGCACGTGACACGGACACATCATTCTTAGTCAAGGGATCGAAAAGATGAAGAAAAAAGACTCAGAGTTATTTAAACCGTTGGTAGCGACGGCGGACAAGTATCTTCGGGACTATTGTGATGGAAAACAGGAGGACGATGAAAAGGCCAAGATCTTTTTGAGGGTGCTTTCTCTCTACCGAAGAATATTGAAAGTTGAGAAGGAGAGAGACGAGATAAAATCTGAGTGGGGAAAACTCATCGCCCGTGTGACAGAGCTCAAAAAGATGACGACGAGCAAGGCGAAAAAGAGACCTAAACCTCCCAAGTAGGCTCGGCGTCTTTTGCCTCGACTGAAAATCACCCACCCAAGAGCAAATGCATTCCATCATTTTATGCCGGCGATGGACGGCAACTCCTGTTTTGATTCTTGCCAACACCCTTTCCTGCTGTTCACGGTAGGTAATGCGTAACGCTTGTCAAAAATCACTCTGTTCTTGACAAAATGTCGCTTCCAGCCAGGGACTTATTCATCCTAATCTCGCACATCCGATTTAAATTAGCTATTAAGCGTCATATGGTTACACGATGAGCCTGTCCGGAGTATTCATAGGCATACTTATTGCTGTGATAGATGAAAGAAATGACGATTAGGCAGCGGTAGAAATGGTCGGAGAGCGCTAATATTGGAAGCGTTTGGTGGTTGTGAGACTCAGGGCAAGCAGAGCTGAAAATTCCCTTTTCGAAATCCATTATTATCGGAAAACAGTCAAGGTGACCACTTTTTCGATACTGGTCATAACCTTCTCGCTCATCATTCTGCTCGCCCGTCTCATCTCTTTCCTGCTTGTCGTTGTTGAACACGTTTTCCAATTATTAAAAAGGATAAGACTCATAGAGGCAGGAGAAAAGAAAAACAGGCCTCATCCCGGGATCGTCGATTTTCAAAGAAGAAGGTATCCTCGGTTCGATGTCGATTTGCCGCTCGAGTATAACGAAGTCAACTCATCGATCACCCGTCATGCCAGGGCATTGAATCTCAGCGAAGGAGGGATGCTTGTCCATTCTGCTGAGCAGATGGAGGTTGGTCGGCAGATGAAGTCGAAACTCTCCTTCGTGTTAGGCTCTGAAATGAATACAATCGAAATGCAAGGTGAGGTGGTTTGGACCGAGGCCGCTTTAAGTGGATTATGGGGTGATTATCGATCTGGAGTGAGATTTCTCGGTGCCTTGTCGGAGGATAAAGCTAAATTGACCCATTTCTTGATAACTCGTTCCGAATAACTGCCGTGCCATTCTCGTTACACACATGCTCGCAAGTTGCTGGATTCTAATCAACCCAAATCATTCTGGGCCATCGGTGTAGCGACAATACACCACCGAAGGGGTCTCAAAGAGATTCCATTCCCTGGATTCAATCGCTCCTATGTGCTTTGCCAAATACGCTTTTTCTTCCTCCTCCAATTAAATATAACTCAATTCTATTTTCCGAAAGGCATTTCTTATTGGAGCATCTCACCGTTGATCATCAAGCGATTTGCTCGGCTTAGGATGTTAACATACGCGAGCAGATTTTTCGATTGCGGAATGTTGTATCGAATAAAGATTCACAAAAAATCAAAGACTTACCAAATGGACAACAATGGCAGCGCCAGTTCTGCCCCCATCGCTTGGCTTTCTTCTATTAAAATTTGACACAAATCCTTTCGAATATTGTAAAATATAACAACGTCGTATCGAGGCCGTGGGGTTTTTTCAAATCATTCCTATGAGCATAACGATTTTTGGGAGAATGGGGAGGTGGGTTGAACTATGGAACAAAATCCCGATTATGAGGTTTTGAAACAAAAGGTCGCCGATCTAGAGAGAAAACTGAAGGAGTATGAGCCAAAAGAGGCTCGACAAAATCTCCAAGAGGTGACCAAACGTCTGGAAAAGATTGCCGAGATGGGGGATGACGGGATCATCGTGTTTGATGAGGATTATAAGATCGGGTTTGCCAATACCATCGCCTCAGAGCTGACGGGGTATTCAAAAGGGAAACTGGTGGGGATGGATTTTCGTCAGCTTTTAAGCGAACAGGATGTCGGTTATCTTGACCAGATGCATTCTCAAGTGGGAGCAGATGAGAGCAAACGGGTTTGTACGGAGATGGAGGTCTTAACTGATAAAGGCTTGAAACGGGATGCCGAAGTCTGCATCACGATCGGGAAGAAGGAGAAAGGCGGCGCCCAAACGTACGCTTATTTGAGGGACATCACGGAAAGGAAGAGGATGGAGAGGGAGATTCGAGAGGCCACAAAGCGCTTTGAGAAAATTGCCGAGATGGGAGACGACGGGATCATTGTTTTTGATGAGGATTCCCAGATCGAATTTGCCAATCAAATGGCTTGTGAGATTATGGGTTACCCCAAAGACCAGATCCTCGGTCGAGAATTTTTCTCCCTCATAGGGAAACGGGACGAGGAGTTTTTGGAAGAAATGGTGATGCGAGGAGAAGGCATGGGCCAAAAGGTCTGTACGGAGATGTCCCTCCATATGCCACAAAACGAGATCAAGGAGATGGAAGTCTGTATCGCACCGACACGGTCGGAGGAAGGCCGGATCAAGACCTATGCCTATATTCGTGATATTACCGAGAGAAAGAAATTTGAGAAGGATTTACGGGAATCCGAAGAGAAATATCGAAATCTCTTTGAAAGGGTGAGACACGGCCTCTACATCAGCTCAAAGGAAGGCAAGTTTTCGGACTGTAACCAAGCCATGTGGGGGTTACTGGGATACAAGGACAAGGAAGAGTTTCTGAAAATCGATATCGCCAAGGATCTCTATGTGAACCCTGAAGATCGGACAGCCTTTATGGCGGCAGTTGAAAAATTGGGATTCGTTAAAGATTATGAAGTGGAGTTTAAGAAGAAAAATGGCGAGAGGATCACGGTCCTTCTCACTGCCACCGCAAAAAGGGATGAAAAGGGAACGACGATTGGGTATGAAGGTATCAACATCGACATCTCTGACCGGAAGAAAATGGAAAGGGAATTGAAAGAGGCGAATGACTTCTTAATGAATCTCATTGAGAGTTCTGTAGACGGCATCATTGTGACCGACATGAAAGGCGATATCCTCATGTTTAACAAGGGTGCCGAAGACCTCTTAGGTTATA
>Ga0187770_10000675_pt1 | contig 16909 bp, 16 predicted proteins | sample 0116_SJ02_MP02_2_FD_133154 | JGI IMG/M metagenome (GOLD analysis project Ga0187770, IMG submission 133154) | Tropical peat soil microbial communities from peatlands in Department of Meta, Colombia - 0116_SJ02_MP02_20_MG | ecosystem: Environmental > Terrestrial > Soil > Wetlands > Peat | place...
GGGCGCGGCAGGCGCCGGCTGCGCGGAGACGGACGCTGGCGCGGGCGACGGTCCATGTTCGCTCACTTGGCGGCCTCCTCGCGCTTGCCGAACGCCTCGGGATGTATGGCCGCGGCAAGTATTTCGAGCGATGTGCCGACGCGCGGGCCCGGATGGAGGATCGGGTCCGGCCCATAGCCAAGCACGCGATGGTTTCGCACGGCGGGAATCGATGTGAACTTGTCCCAGAAGTGGCTCGGCGTAGCGGCCTCGCTGCCCATCTGGCCGTCGAGGATCACCTCGGGGCGCATCGCGATAATGTACTCCAGGCTAAGCCGCGGCCATTGCTCGCCCGAGGCCTCCGCGATGTTCTCGGCGCGGGCGAGCTTCAACAAATCATCCAGGTAGGTTCCCGCTCCGACTGCGACTATCGGCTCGTGCCCGACCAGCATCACGACGCGTTCCGCTCGCGCGCCGGCCAGGTGCTCGCGCACGCCGGTCACTTGCGCGTTAATCCGCGCGAGCAGCGCGCGCGCTTCGCCGGCGCGCCCGATTCGATCGCCGACCTCGGCGATGCTCGCCTCGATTTCCCGGAGCGAATCGCCCCGCGTCATCATCACCGGATACCCGAGCCCGCCGAGCGCGCGAATCTCGCGCACGTCGGATGAGAGGCCCAGTCCGATGATGAGGGTCGGGCGAAGGGCGACGATCGCCTCGATGTTTGGCGTCAGGAACGAGCCCACGCGCGGCAAGTTTTGCACTTCCGGTGGATAATCGCAGTATTGCGAGACGCCGGCGACCTCCGGCCCCGCCCCGAGCGCGAAAAGCGTCTCGGTCACCGATGGCGCAAGCGACACGATGCGCGCCGGCACAGGCGCATCCGCGGCCGCGGCGCGGCACACCGCCGCCGACAGCATCGCGGCGACCAGGATGCCGGCAAGCAGCCGGGGTGCGCTTCGGCCAACTTCGCCCACCTCGCGAAACTACCCGATCCGCAGGCCGCCCGTAAGCGGGCGCAGACAAGGAACGTCTCGGACCTCACCGCGCGGATGTCGATTGCGCCGGCGCGCCACGCTCGATTACCCTCGTCGGCAAAGGGAGTACCTTGTGCTCAAAATCGCCGTTTGCATCAAGCAGATCCCGCTCATAGAGGATGCCAGCTTCGATCCCGAGACGAAGACCATCCGGCGCGGCGGCCCCAACGTGATAAGCGCCTTTGACCTGCGCGCGATCGCGGTTGCCGTCGAACTCAAGCGCCGCCATGGCGCAGACACGACCGTCCTCACGATGGGGCCTCCGCAGGCGCGTCAGGCGCTGGTCGATGCGCTCGCGATGGGGATGGACCGGGCCGTGCACCTGGAGGACCGCGCGTTTGCCGGCTCCGACACGCTCGCGACGGCGCGTGCGCTCGCGACCTGGCTCGCGCGCGGCCAGTTCGACCTGGTCCTGCTCGGCAAGTATTCGCTCGATGCCGAAACCGGACAGGTTGGACCCGAAATCGCCGAGCTGCTGGCGACCGCGCAAATCACCGGCGCTCGCAAGCTCGAAATCGACGGGCGCACGATTCGCGCCGAGCGCGAGAGCGACGAGGGCTACGAGGAGATCGAGGCGACGCTGCCTGCGGTGATTACTTGCGCCGAGCGCGTCGCGCAGCCCGTCAGAATCCAGCCGGGAGCGGCTGAAGAGGCGAAATCGAAGCCGTTGATAACGGTTCGCGCGGCCGAGCTCGATGCGAGCCCGGATGCGTTCGGATTCGCCGGCTCGCCGACCTGGGTGAAGGAAGTCCGCGCGCTTGAGCGTCCCACGGCTCAGTGCAAGCTGATCGACGCCTCGGACCCTGCGCGTGCGGCCGCCGCCGCGGTCGATGAGCTCGATCGCCTCGGCGCGCTCAAGCCCCGCGCGATCGCGCGACGGCCGACATCGGACGCCGTCCGCAAGAGTGTCGCGGGACGCGATCTGTGGGTCGCGTGCGAGACGGATCTCAAAGGGCGCGTGACGAGGGGAACCCTCGAGCTGCTGTCGCGCGGCGATGAACTCGCATCCCGGCTCGGCGGAGCGCTGGTGGCGGTCGGATTTCCCGCATCGATCGCACAGCACGCGCCCCTTCTCGCCAACTACGGCGCGGACAGCGTGATCGTGCTCGACCATCCCGCTCTTCGGTCGTACACGCCCGCCGCGGCCGCCGAGGCGATGGCTGAGCTGGTGCGCGAACGCGCACCGTGGGGCCTGTTGTTGTGCGCGAGCGAGCGCGGACGCGACTGGGGTCCGCGTCTTGCCGCGCGCCTGGGGCTGGGGCTCACCGGTGATGCGACCGGGCTCGAACTCGACGATGAGGACCGGATGGTCGCGCTGAAGCCGGCCTTCGGCGGCAATATCGTCGCGCCGATTCTGTCGAAGACCTATCCGCAGATGGCGACCGTGCGGCAGGGAGTGCTGGAACTATCGGAGCCAAACGCGAAGAAACGCGCCGCGGTCGAAACCGTCCACCCGCAAATTTCCTCGCCGCTCAGCCGCCTGCTGCGCGAGCATTCGGAACTCGATCCATCGCTCGCGCCGCTCGAGGGCGCTGAAGTCGTCGTGGGCGTCGGCGCAGGGGTTGGAGGCGCCGATGCTGTGCGCAAGGTCGCCGAGTTCGCCCGCGCGATCGGCGCCGCGATGTGCGCGACGCGCCGGGTCACCGACGCCGGCTGGATGCCGCGTCAGTTGCAGGTCGGGCTGACCGGCAAGGCGATCGAACCGCGGCTGTACATCGCGGTCGCAGTGCGCGGCGCGTCCAATCACACGGTCGGAATCAAGCGTGCGGGAACGGTGGTGGCGATCAACAATGACCCCGAGGCGCTAATCTTCGAACGCGCGAATATCGGACTGGTCGCAGACTGGGCCGCGATGCTCCCGGCGCTCGATGATGCGTTGCGGCGCCGCCTCGGCGTCGCGCAGAAATAACGCCTTGGCTTGCCGAGCCGGCCGGTCGTACAGTCGCAGTGTCCCGGCCGGCTTTTCATTTAAAATTACGGTGGGCGGCGAAATATGACGGACTCGAAATCTGTAAGCGACACCATCGCGATCATCGGCGCAGGAGAAATGGGCGCGGCGGTCGGCCGGCGCATGCGGGAGGCGGGCGCGCGCGTGCTGACCAGCCTCAAGGGCCGCAGCGCGGCGAGCGCGGAGCGGACCAGGCTCGCAGGCCTGGAAGTTATTGACGACGATGAGGCGCTGGTCGGCGAGGCGGGCTTCGTCCTCTCGATCGTGCCGCCGGGGGTGGCGTATGCCGTCGCCGAGCGATTGCGCGCGCCGCTCACCAGCGCGCGTTCGAAGCCGATCTTCGTCGAGTGCAACGCGATTTCGCCTGCGACGGTGCGTCGAATCGCGGACCTGCTCGCCGGGACCGGCTGCCGCTTCGTCGATGCGGGCATCATCGGAGGACCGCCGCCCGCGGGGCGAACCGACGGAGGTCCGCGCATCTACGCCTCGGGGCCCGACGCGCCTAGCGCGTTGCGCCTTCGCGAATTCGGCCTCGACATCCGCCTCGTCGATGGTCCCGTCGGGGCCGCATCCGGACTCAAGATGTCTTACGCGGGGCTCACCAAGGGCCTCACCGCGCTGGGCGCTGCGATGATCGCAGCCGCGTCGCGCAACGGACTTGCGATGGCACTGCGCGAGGAGCTCGAGCGCAGCCAGCCCGGCCTGCTGGCATCACTGGGGTACGGCATTCCGTCGATGTTCCCGAAGGCATACCGCTGGGTCGCGGAGATGGAGCAGATCGCGGATTTTCTCGGCGGCGAGAACCGCGGCTCAATGATTTATCAGGGCGTGGCGCGCCTGTACGCGGACATTGCCGCACAATCGGAGCGCGGCGGCGGATGGGCTGCCGAGATGGCCTCGTTCTTCGCGCCCCGCAAGTAACTGCGCGCTCGGGCTTGCGGCCGCCCGCGCGATCGCGGCTCGATCGTTCGCCGGCCTTCTTCGTCCCGCTCGCGCTGGCCGGCCCGGGCGGGAGAACACTCGGCTATCACCGGATCTTAAGAAAGATCTCGCGGGTGCCCTCGGAGTTGAGCTGGCGCACCGACGTGATTCGGTCGGCGAACTGGGCCAGCGACGATGTATCGGCGGCTCCTACGTCCACCAGCACCGCGAAGATCGAAAAGTCGAGTTCGTCCTTGCGCTCCCGCAACCGAGCGAGCCACTCGGGTGAGACTGCACATTCGCCATCGGTGATGATCACGATGTCGCCGCGCTTGATCTGCTTTTCGGTGAGCAGCTCGACCGCCGCATCGATCGGCTGCTCGAAATCGGTGCCGCCGCCGGGGAAATATTCCGCCATCTCGATCACTTTTCGCAGCTCGGGCTGATAGCGCCGCTCCCGATTGAGATCGAGCACCTTGAGGCTTAACTCCCCCGATGAGAACAGGACTGCGCGAAACAGCCTGCGCTGGCGCCGCGCGATATCCATCAGCGTGAGCCCGACCGCCTTGGCCCACAGCTCCTTGTCGCCCTGCATCGAGGAACTCACGTCGATGCACACGACCATCGGGCCCTTGCCCTTCTGCTCGTCCTGGCGCAGCCGGTACTGGAGCACGGTTCCTTCGAGCAATCGTCGGCGGAAGTCGCGGCCGAGCATCGGATGATGCATCGCCATCAGCTCCGCCGGGATGAGCCGGCCGAGTTCCGAGCCGCGTTCGATGTCGTATGCCTCGGCGACGCCGCGATCGAGCGTCTTGCGCCTGAGCGCTCGCGCATCCTGCTTGAAGCGTCCCACCAGGCGCGCGAGTTCGCCCAATTTCTTGTTGCCCGCCAGGCGCCGCCCTAATTCCAGGCGCTCGCCTGCGTTCATCGGTCCGCCCTGGCCGAATTCGCGGCTGAAGTCGTGCGCATCTTCGGCCGCGCGATCGATTTCCGCCGCCAGATCGGCCACCTTGAGTTGCATGCGACGCAACTCGGTCCGATCGCCGTGCCGGAGTTCCCCTTCCAGGCGCTGCGCCTTCTGGTTGAGACGCGCCTCAGAGACTTTCGCCGCCCGCTCGGCCGCCTCGGCCATTTCGGCGATCTTCTTGCGGGTCTCGTCGTCGAGTTCCGGCTGGCCCGGTCCCGGCTCCTTCATCTCCTCGGCGGTCTTGAGTTCAGCCGCCCGTCCCGCGAGGTCATCCTCCTGGTGCGCGAGGTCCCACAGGTCGATCATCTCGCGCCGATTGACGAAACGCTCGGATCGAATCATCTCGAGGACCTGCTCGCCGAGCACGATGGCCGCGATCGCCGCCTTGTCCTCTTCCAGAAGGGTGCGCGTCTTGAGCGCCTCGAATGGCGCCGACGGCACGAGCTGATCGAGGATGGTGCGGTTGAGCGCGGCGGCGCGGCGAACCGAGTCGGGCCCGCGCCAGACCAGGTTGTACTTGAACAGAGCGCAGAACAGGTCCTGGAGCAGCGCGCCGAAATGCGGCACCAGGGTGGCGCCCGCATCGGCGAGGTCGCTGAGCGACGGCGCGGCGCCGGTGATGTCGCTCCACGCGCGCCGGTCGTACGCATCGCTTTCCACCCAGCACGCGTTCTCCGGCACGGCGGGCACGTAGAGCCGCCGCGGTTTAATCGTTCTTCCCTTGCGCGCCATCGCTATACACTGAGATTATCGGAGCGCATCGCGGCCCGCCATTGCATCGCGCGCCCGCTTGAATGTATCAAAGGTCGCGGGCCAGAATTGACTATGCTGGCGCCGGCCCCGGCCGTCCGCCATGCGGCGGATGAACGGGGCGGCGATTTCGACGATGAGCAACGTCCCTGAGCAAAAGGAGCTTTCCGCGCGGCGCCACACGCTGCTGCTGGCCACCGTGCAGGAGTTCATCGCGACCGCTGAGCCGGTCGGGTCGCAACAGGTCGTCGCGCATCACTCGCTGGGCGTCAGGGCGGCGATGGTGCGCAACATGATGGCGCAACTCGACGAGGCCGGCTTTCTCTTCCAGCCGCATCCGTCGGCGGGCCGAATCCCCACCGACAAGGCGTTCCGCTACTACGTGGACCATCGCGCCCCGGCCTCGCAAATCGGCTTCGAGGATCGCGCCCAGATCGAGCTCCACTGCGCGGGACGCACGCGGGATATCGATGCGATCATGCGCGACACGCCCCGGCTGCTCGCGCTGCTCACGGGTCAGGCCGCGCTGGTGATGCGGCCGAGGCTCGAAACGATGGCGCTCGAGCGGGTGAATTTCACTCGACTGCGCGACCGGCAAGTCCTGGCCGTGTTCGTTGCCTCCGCCGCAGCCGCGCAAAACTGCGTCGTCGAGACCGACCGCGACCACACCCAGGATGAACTCGACCGGATGGCGCGATACCTGAACGAATCGCTGAGCGGACGCACGCTCGATGAGGCGCGCCGCTGGATCGAGCAGCAGCTCAGGGAGGAGCGCACGCGTTACGATCGGTTCGTGCGCGACGCGCTCGTGCTCGGCGGTGCGATTGCCGGACAGGCGGGGCGCACTGAAGTCTATATCGAGGGTGAGGCGAAAGCGCTCGAGCAGCCCGAGTTCGAGAAGCCGGAAAAGATGCGCGAGCTTTTGCGCGCGCTCGATGACAAGTCGGCGCTGCTCGACTTGCTCGAACGCACGCTCCGAAGCCATGCGATCATGGTTTCCATCGGGTCCGAGAACTACGACACGCGGCTGGCCGGGTTGAGCGTGGTCGCCGCTTCATACGCAAGCGGCACGCTGCCGGTGGGGAGCCTCGCGGTCGTCGGGCCGGTGCGAATGGACTACGACCGCGTCATCCCGCTGGTCGAGTACACCGCCAAAGCACTATCGCGATTGCTCGAGCACTGAGGGCGTTCCCCCAAACCGTCACGGCCGCGGTCCCGATATTTCAAACAGTTTTCTGACTCGTGGCTGGCACGCATCCGAATCGTGCTTATCTTCTGACTCGGTGTAATGCGAGGAATGAACAAGCATCATCACAAGAACTCAGGTAACGGTGGCAACGGCGACGACGCCGCCCGCTCAACCGGCGAGCCTCGTGCGAACCGGGCCGGCGTTGAAAACGCCGAGGTGCCGGGTGCCGCAGAAGGTCCCACGGCCGAGGCGCAGCCGGCCGGCGAGATCGAAGAGCTCCGCGCGAAACTCGCCGCGAGCGAAAAGGACGCCGCTGAGCAAAAGGATAAATACTTGCGCGCGCTTGCCGAATCCGAGAACACGCGCAAGCGGATGCGCTTGCAGAGCGAGGACGCGGTTCGCAACGAGCGCGAGCGCCTGCTTCGCGAGTTCCTGCCGGTCGTAGATAACCTGGAGCGCGCCGTCGATGCGGCACATGCGGCGGGCGACGGCAGCTCGATCGTCGAAGGCGTCGAGATGGTGCTGCGGTCGATGGTGGACCTGCTCAAGGCGCAGGGGGTCACTCCCTTAAACGCAGTCGGTGAGAAGTTTGATCCGGTCCGTCACGAGGCCGCCGACCACGTACCGAGCGATACTCACGCCCCAAACACGGTTATAGACGAGTTTCATCGCGGCTACGTCATTGGCGACCGCGTCCTGCGTCCCGCCCGGGTCCGGGTGGCGCGGGCATCGAACGAAAGTGCGCGAAAAAACGGCGAAAAATGCCCGCCCGACGTTGAAAATCGCTAGGCCGTGGTTATCCCTAGATACAGAGGTCTCTCAAGAAAATGCCAAAAGTAATCGGTATCGACCTGGGCACGACGAATAGCTGCGTCGCAGTGATGGAGGGTGGCGATCCGGTCGTCATCGCCAACTCGGAGGGCAGCCGCACCACGCCTTCGGTGGTCGCGTTTACCGACTCAGGCGAGCGGCTAGTCGGACAGATCGCCAAGCGCCAGGCCATCACCAACCCGACCAATACCATTTTTGCGATCAAGCGCCTGATGGGCCGGCGTTACGATGACCCTGAAGTGCAGAAAGCGGTCAAAGTCCTGCCGTACAAGGTGGTCCGCAACGATGATGGTGCCGCGTGGGTCGAGATCCGGGGCAAGAAGTACAGCCCGGCGGAAATTTCCGCATTCGTCCTTCAGAAGATGAAGCAGACCGCAGAGGATTACCTCGGCGAGAAAGTCACCGAGGCGGTCATCACGGTTCCCGCCTACTTCAACGACAGCCAGCGCCAGGCGACCAAGGACGCCGGCCGGATCGCGGGCCTCAGCGTTCTCAGAATCATCAACGAGCCGACCGCGGCATCGCTGGCCTACGGACTCGAGAAGAAGAAAGACGAGAAGATCGCCGTCTTCGACCTCGGCGGCGGCACTTTCGATATCTCGATTCTCGAACTCGGCGAGGGCGTCTTCGAGGTCAAGGCGACCAACGGCGACACCTTCCTGGGCGGCGAAGACTTCGACCAGCGCATCATCGACTATTTGGCCGACGAATTCCGCAAGGATCAGGGCATCGACCTGCGCAAGGACCGGATGGCGCTGCAGCGGCTGAAGGAAGCCGCCGAGAAGGCCAAGTGCGAGTTGTCCACCGTGATGGAGACTGACATCAATCTGCCGTTCATCACTGCGGATCAGAGCGGGCCCAAGCACCTCAACATCAAGCTCACGCGCGCCAAGCTCGAGGCGCTGTGCGCGGATCTGCTCGATCGGCTCGACGGGCCGTGCGTTACGGCGCTTCCCGATGCGGGCCTCAAGGCGGGCGAAATCAATGAAGTCGTGCTCGTCGGCGGGATGACCCGGATGCCGGCGGTGCAGGAGCGCGTGCGCAAGCTTTTCAGCAAGGAAGGCCACAAGGGCGTGAATCCGGATGAGGTCGTCGCGGTTGGCGCGGCGATTCAGGCCGGCGTGCTCAAGGGCGAGGTCAAGGACGTCCTGCTGCTCGACGTGACTCCGCTCTCGCTCGGCATCGAGACCCTTGGCGGCGTGTTCACCAAGCTAATCGAGAAGAACACGACCATCCCGACTCGCAAGAGCCAGGTCTTCTCGACCGCGCAGGACAATCAGACCGCGGTCACGATTCGCGTCTTTCAGGGCGAGCGCGAGATGGCGGCCGACAACAAGCTGCTCGGGCAGTTCGATCTGATCGGCATTCCGCCCGCTCCGCGCGGCATGCCGCAGGTCGAGGTCACGTTCGATATCGATGCGAACGGGATCGTGAACGTTCATGCCAAGGACCTGGGCACCAACAAGGAGCAGTCGATCCGCATCACCGCGTCGTCGGGGCTGACCGAGGATGAAATCAAGCGGATGGTGCGCGAGGCCGAGAGCCATGCCGCAGAGGACCACAATCGGCGCTTGCAGGCCGAGGCGCGCAACAAGCTCGACAACCTCATCTACACCACCGAGAAGACGCTCAAGGACTACGGTTCGCAGCTCGATGAGTCGGCCCGCAAGGCGGTCGAGGATGCGATCGCGGCGGCCAAGGGGAAGCTCGAATCCAAGGATGCCGACGAGATGAATCGCGCGGCTGAGACGCTCGCGAACGCGTCGCACAAACTTGCCGAGGCGATGTACAGCAAGACGCGCGCTGGACAGGCGGGCGCGGCAGAAGCGCCGAAGGACGGCGCTGAAGGCGGCAAAGAGGCCGGCGCCGAGAAGCCCAAAGAGGACGTGGTCGACGCGGACTTCAAGGAAGTGAAGTAAGCGGCGCGCCGGGGCGCGTTCGGGACGGCCCTCAAGAGAGTCAATAGCGCCGCTGCGAACTAAGGATTAGAATCGGTCCTCGATGCCTGCCGCAGCCAAACGCGATTATTACGAAGTGCTCGGCCTCGGCCGCGGAGCCGGCGAGGACGAGCTCAAGAAAGCGTACCGCCGCCTCGCGATCCAGTTTCATCCCGACCGCAATCCGGGCAACAAGGAGGCCGAGGAGCGGTTCAAGGAACTCAACGAGGCCTACCAGGTACTTTCCGATCCCGAACGGCGGGCTCAGTACGATCGTTTCGGCCATGCCGCGTTCCAGGGGCCGCAAGGCGCGGGTCCATTCGGCGGATTCGATTTCACGCAGGGGTTCGAGGAAGTCTTCTCGGACATCTTCGGCGATTTCTTCGGCACCGGCCGCGGACGGACGCGCTCGCGCACCCGGCGCGGCGACGACCTCCGCTACGATCTCGAAGTGGAATTCGATGAGGCGGCGCGAGGGGCCGAGAAGGTAGTCCGATTCCAGCGGCTCACGCAGTGCGATGAATGCCACGGTACTCGCGCCCGCACCGGCGGGAGCGCGGCCAGGCAATGTCCCAACTGCCGCGGAACCGGCCAGGTCCGCACTCAGCAGGGGTTCTTCTCGATCTCGACGACTTGCGGCCAGTGCCGCGGCGAAGGGATGGTCATTTCCGACCCGTGCCCGAAGTGCCAGGGGCAGGGCCGGTTGCGCAAGCAGGAATCGCTCTCGGTAAAAGTACCGCCTGGAGTCGATAACGGCTCACGCCTGAAGCTTCGCGGCGAGGGCGAGGCTGGCTATGGCGGCGGACAGCCCGGCGACCTTTACGTCGTCATCCACGTCAAGGAGCACGAACTCTTCGTGCGCGACGGTAACGACATAATGATCGAAGTGCCGATCAGTTTTCCACAGGCGGCGCTGGGCACCGAGATCGATGTTCCGACGCTCGAAGGCAAGATCAAGCTCAAGATTCCGCCCGGCACGCAGGCATCCAAAATCTTCCGGTTCAAGGGCAAGGGCATCGTCGATCTGCACGGCTATGGCCGCGGCGATCAGCTCGTCAAAGTGATCGTCGAGACGCCAGCAGCCTCACGCCGCGCCAGCGCGAATTGCTCGAGGAGTTCGCGAAGCTCGACGGCAAAGCGGTGAACCATCCGATGTCGAAGGGATTCGTGGACAAGCTCAAGGAGATGTTCGGTTAATCGAAGGATGTCTTTATGGAGCCGGTCGAAATCGAATGTGGATCGTGCGACAGCGGAACCGGATTCAGCGCGCACTACTGCGATGAATGCGGGCGCTGGTCGTTCCACGCCGAGAAGCGCCACTTGCTAATCGCCGCCGGCATCCTCGCCGCGGCAACGATCGTCGTGATTGTCGCGATCGTGCAGCCCGAAATCGTTCCCCTGATCGGCGGCGCCGCCGCGCTCGCCAGACGCGCGGTCAAGTTCGCGCTCGCCTGACGCCTGCGCGCGACAAACGGCGCGCACGCGGCGGTGAGTGCGCTTGATACGCGCATCTTTTCGACGCGCGCTGCTGAAACAATTTCGTAACACTCCGCCAATTTTTGTATGGCATCATCGATGCCGCGGTGTCAGCCTGCGATTTGTCTTTTGCGGGAGGGTATCGATGAGGCGACTGGCTATCGTTCTTGGTATCGTCATGATCCTGATGCGCGGGGCAGCGCTCGGTGCGACCGGCAATCTCTCCAGGCTCAAGCTGCCATCCGAATTCACCGCACAGATTACAGTCGAGCAGGGCGCATCGCCGGCCAGGAGCGGAACGCTCTATTTCTCACACGGACGGATTCGCACTGAGATGATCGACCCCGGCGCGCCGCATCCCGTGATTACGATCGTCACGCCCAGAGTGCGTCGCGCCTTTCTTCTGATGCCCGCGGACAATGCGTTTGCGATGACGCCGTTCAGCGGGCGCGCCGGCGCTCTGTCCGAGGCGATGGATCCCAGGACGCCGCGCGTGCTTACCGGCAGCGAAATTATCGGCGGTGAAAAATGCGACAAGTACGAAATCGAGTCGAAGGATTCGGCGGTCGGGAAGATTGAGTTCTGGATCTCGCAATCGGCGCGGCTGCCGGTGCGGATGATAATCGGCGGTTCGAATCCAGCGACGGCCGAAACGACTTCGTTCAGCAACGCGAAGGCCGGCCGGGTGCCGGAGACGTTATTCGTAGCGCCGCCGCAATTTCGCCAGCTCGAAGTCGCCCGGCCCGCCTCGGGCGCATCTGCACCTCCCGCCAACTGACGCCGGCGCGCCGATCACCGGTCGCGCCGAGTCAGCAATCGTTATCTGCCGAGCCGCTCCCAGAGCGCCCGGCGCATCACGCCGTGGGGCGGCGCGACTCCGTTGAAGAGCTTGAAGGCGATCTCGCCCTGGCCGGCGAGCATCCCCGCGCCGTCCGCATGGGGGCGGCCGAGCGCGCTTGCGGGCTTGAGAAATGGCGTGGGCGCGAGCCCATAAATCAAATCGTAAAAGAAGCAATTGCCCGCGGTGGCCGCGTAGTCGAGTGCGGCGAATCGCCGCGTTACGAGACCCATCGGCGTCGCATTCACGATCGCCGCCGCATCGCCGACCAGCGCACGGTCGCGCAAACTATCGAGACCGCGAGTCTCGATGCGCACCCGGTCCGAGGCGAGCTTCGATAAGCGGCGCGCAAGCCGCGCCGCCCGGCGCGGTGTCCGGTTCGCGATCACGATTTTTGCGGCGCGCATCCTCATGCACGCAAGCACCGCGGATGCGGCCGCGCCCCCCGCGCCGATTATCAGTACGGCCTTCCCCGCGATCGGCGCGCGATGGGAGCGCAGGTCGAGTTCCAGGCCGCGCGCATCGGTATTGTCGCCGTGGAGCACGCCCCGCCGATCGATCACGCAATTCACCGCGCGGACGATCCGCGCCTCGGTGCTCAGACTATCGACGTGACGCAACGCCGCTTCCTTGTGCGGGACGGTGAGATTCACCCCGATGATTCCGAGCGCGGGTATCGCGCGAAGCGCAGCGCCGAGGTCCGCAGGCCTCACGCGAAACGCAACGTACCTGCGATCCATCCCGAGCGCATCGTATGCCGCATTGTGCATCGCGGGCGACAACGAGTGCTCGACCGGATCGCCGAAGATCGCGGTGAGCCGGGTTGCGGCCGTGATGCGGCGTGCATTCGGCGCGGCGTCGCCCATCGGAGCTACTTGCGCGACTGCGCCGCCGCCGCGCGGATCTCATCGCCGGTGAAAATCCAGCGGTACTCAAGCCCCGCGCGCGTGAACGCCTCGCGGCCGCCCTCGCCGCGTTCCACCAGCGCCATCGCCGCCGTGACGTCCGCGCCCGCGTTGCGCGCGGCTGCCGCCGCATCGAGGGCCGATCCGCCGGTCGTGACGGTATCGTCGATCACCGCGGTCTTGAGCCCCGGCTTGAAGGCGCCTTCGATTAGCTGCTGGAGACCGTGGGTCTTGGCCTCCTTGCGGACGAAAAATCCGCGCAGCTCGACGCCGTGGCGGTAAGCAGCGGCGAGCACCGCATCGGTCACCGGAATCGCCGCGACTGCCATTCCGCCGATCTGTTCGATTCCTGCGGCTTCCACCAACTCGAGCAGCAGTTCGCCGGCGAGAAACGCGGCGCGCGGGAGAAACAGCGCTCGCCGGCAGTCGAGGTAGTAGTTCGACGTTTTGCCCGACGCGAGGGTCACCTCACGTTCGAAGTATGATTCCCGGACCAGAATCTGGAGCAACTCGGTGCGATATTGCTGGCTCATTGCTGGAGTCGAATCTTATCCGAAGCATCGCTTCGTTCAAAAGCGCGCGCGCCCGCACGAACCTGGTCTCAAATCGGCAGTTCGACATCATGGGCCCGGGCGCAGCCAACCGCCATCGGATGGCACGTCTCCCACCCGCTTGGTATCATCGCGGCCGTGATCTTCGCTCCATTCATTTTCATTTACGCGCTGATTCTCTTCCTCACGCTCGCGATCGTTGTCCTGCTGTTCGAAATCAACTTGATCCACTACGTATTCGAGGCGCTGGGGCTGCCGCCCGAGCTGGCATTCTTTTTTCTTCTCGCAAGCCTCGCCGGGAGCTATCTCAATATCCCGGTGACGCGCGTCCGCCTCGGCGAGCTGCACACTGAAGTAATTGTCAGGAGCTTCGGCGTGCGTTACCGCGTGCCGGTAAGGCTGGCGGGCGACTCCACGGTCATCGCTGTGAACGTGGGCGGCGCGGTCGTTCCGGTGCTGATCTCGCTATACGTGCTTGGGCGATGGCCCGGGGTGATTTTCCCGGCGCTGGTCGGGGTTGCGATCGTAACGCTGGTGGTGAACCGGTTTGCGCGGCCCGTGCCGGGGATGGGAATCGCCACGCCGATGCTGATTCCGCCGATCGTGGCCGCGCTGGCCGGTTATTTTCTCGGCGGTCCGCAGCATCACGCCGATGCGGTCGCGTACGTGAGCGGCGTGATGGGCACCCTCATCGGCGCCGACCTGATGAATATTCGAAAGATCGGGTCGCTCGGCGCGCCGGTCGCATCGATCGGAGGCGCGGGCACCTTCGACGGGATCTTCCTGACCGGGATCGTCGCGGTTCTTCTCGCCTGAAAGCGGATGCGCGCGCCGGTCACGCGGGCTTGAACTTGACCAGCGTGTGTTCCGGCGTTACATCGTCGAAATAGACCTCGACCGGCATCTCGACGCGAACATTCTCAGGCGGCGCGACGATGTCGCTGGTCATGCGCGGACCTTCCTCGAGCTCGACGATCGCGAGCACATACGGCGTGTCGGCGAAGGCGAAACTCGATGCGCGCCGGACCACGGTATAGCTATACACCTTGCCCCGGCCGCTCAGATTTTTCCACTCGAGCCGATCGGAGAAGCAGTACGGGCATCGATCGCGCGGATAGTAAATGAACTTGCCGCACGCGGCGCAGCGCTGAAGGCTGAGTTCGTGGCGGCGCGCGGCCTCCCAGAACGGACGGCTGGTCGGCGTCGGGTTCGGAAGCGGCTTTAGATACTGGCTCATGATCGGCGCTCCAGAACGAGGCTCACCTGCTCGCTCATTATTCCACCGTTGCCGTTGACGTAGGCCAGCGCGGCATCCTTGACCTGCCGATCGCCGCCGCGGCCCATCAACTGGCGAATCGCCTCGGTGACGTGGCTCATCCCGCCCGCCAGGCCCGGCTGCCCAAACGAGAGCTGCCCGCCGTGAGTGTTGCACGGGAAGTCGCCCCGCCAGGTCAGATCATGCTCCGTGACGAATGCCCCGCCGCGTCCCTTGGGGCAGAAGCCGGCATCTTCGAGCGTGACCAGAACGGTAATCGTATAGCAGTCGTACGGGCAGACGAGGTCCATGTCGGCCGGCTTGAGTCCCGCCATCCGGAACGCGTTCTCCGCCGCGGGCTTGATCGGCGAGTCGGTGAGCGACGGCGCATAGGTGATCGTCGCATGATTCGCGTATTCGCCGGCGCCGAGCAGCCATACGGGAGTGTTCTTCGACCGCCGGGCGACTTCGGGCGATGCGACCACGACTGCCGCGCCGCCGGTGCATGGGCTTACGATTTCAAACAGATGGAGCGGATCCACGATCATCCGCGAGTTCAGCACGTCATCGATCGTGAGCGGCTTCTCGTTGAAGACCGCGAGCGGGTTGCGCAGCGCATTGGCGCGCTGATCGACGGCAATCTTCGCCATCTGCTCGGGCCGGGTGCCGTATTCGTACATGTGGTGATGCGCGATCATGGCGTAGCCGCAGTTGGCGCCGATATTTCCGTAAGGCACCTCGAACTCGCGCTGTACGGAGACCATCGGGGGGCGCTGATCGCCGATGCGGTTCAAGTCGGCGACGACGCAGAGCACCGCGCTGCAAATCCCCGCGTCGATCGCGGCTGCCGCCCGCCAAATCATCCCGGCCGGGCTCGCACCGCCGATATCGACCACGTTGAGCATCCGCACGGCGAGCCCCATCACTTCGGCGGCGCTCGCCGGGTAAAGCATCCCGGGATCGGAGAAGGGCATCCCGACCAGGAAGCCGTCGATGTCGTTCTTTTCCAGACCGGCGTCGGCGATCGCCTCCGCCGATACGTGCGCCATCAGGCCGAGCGCCGTCGCAGTCGGCGGCGGTTCCTTGGCCGGCTTCAACTCTCCGATTCCGATCGCCGCGGCCTTCCCCTTAAGACTCATGATTGACGCTCCGGGTTTGATGCTTCGGGCTACCGATTACCATAAAACTTCCACCGAGCGTGAAGGGCGCGCAGGCGGCCGGACATGAGCCGCGCCGATGCTGACACGGAGCGCCGCATCCGCTAGGTTGGGAGCTTCGAGGTACTTTGCGAGATGCCATTCATTATGTGCGACGACCACAACGTCGACGTCGAGGTCGATGACATCGACGCCGCGACCGCCAAGCAACTGATGCTCACCGACTCCAAGCCGAATGCGACGCGCGCCGAGAAGGAGCTGATCGAGTTCGGCAAGGTGCATCGCGACTGCAATATCCGAATTGTCCCCGGTTGACCGCGTTGCGGGGGCGCCGGTTGACGGCGTTGCATCGCGGTAGATACACTCGGCGCGCGGGGTGGAGCAGTCTGGTAGCTCGCCGGGCTCATAACCCGGAGGTCGTGGGTTCAAATCCCTCCCCCGCAACACCCCAGTCGGCTGTTTTTGGGATATCTGCGAGAATCATCCAAAAAGCGCGCGTTTGCGCGCGATTTGCGATCGCGAGGGGACCCGGAGAATGCCTATTCGTGCGTAAAGCGCGAGAAACGGGCCAAACCTATCCCGACGCGATTTGCCTAGGTCCGTCCGGATGGCGGCAGATAGTCAGTGTGAACCGCCGCACACGATTCGCCTGACCATCGCCTCCAGCGGTGCACGATCTCCTTCCTACACCGCCGCATAGAAGCGGGGCCGAGGCGCTTGCCAGCGGGTCGGCCTCGATCGCGTTCCCGCATCGGAAGCGGACGAGCCGTTGCGATGCACCTGAGCATTCGCGCGCCCGTCTTTTTCGGCGCGAACTTGCCGATGCCGAGCGCCTGTTTCTGTATGTCCCGCAGCAGCGGCAGGCCACGGCTAACAAGGACGCCGGCATCCCTTTGCGACGGATTAATCTCTATCGAAGGATTTCCTGGACGGCGTTCGCTCCGGCGAGCGTGGGCTGCCGTTTGGCAGTGTCGACGACCATCTTCCACGTAGCAACGGAGTTCGGTTCATTGTAGACCCAGCCGCCGAACGCTCCTCCGCCGTGGGACCCCACCCGAGCCCCCACATGCCGAGGTTGAATCTGAACAACCTTGTTTCCGGCACCCGCGATCCCTGTTCCAGCGCGAGGCACGGCAGCAGCCTTCAATTGCGAGGTTTGAGTCTGAGCAAC
>Ga0187770_10000677_pt1 | contig 16903 bp, 13 predicted proteins | sample 0116_SJ02_MP02_2_FD_133154 | JGI IMG/M metagenome (GOLD analysis project Ga0187770, IMG submission 133154) | Tropical peat soil microbial communities from peatlands in Department of Meta, Colombia - 0116_SJ02_MP02_20_MG | ecosystem: Environmental > Terrestrial > Soil > Wetlands > Peat | place...
CGACACCACCCGCCCTGCTAGCCAACGCTTAGCTGTACGAGAAAGAAAGCAGACAAGCAGTTGACACTCAGAGCAAGAACAACGCTTCACCGAGCGAGTTTTTCAACAGCCACAGGCGATAGCGCCCATTGGCCTCTAGCGGTCCTGCCGGCGTGCCCTTCGCTTCGGGTAACCAGCACTCGGCCCCTCCTTCCGTAATCTTTTGCCGTCACTGGCGCACCCGCCATACTAGGCGCAGCCCATGCCCCTTGTTGCTCAATCGCCGTCGTGTTGGCGCAGCCCGCGCGTACAGCCCGCAGATTTCACTCCGGCTGTCCTGCGCATGGCCGACGGAACCAGCTCCCGCGGCACCCTGCAGACCATTTCCCTTACCGGCGGTCTGCTCGGCATCTCCAGCGCTCTCAACCGCGGCTCACGCGTCCAGCTCATGTTCCTGACCCAGACCGGCCCGGTGACCGGCGCGGCCGAGATGCTTAACCCCGTTTCTCCGACCCAGCAGCCTTTCCGATTCGTAGCGCTCGAGCAAGGCGCCCAACGCCGGCTGCGGACTATCGTCGAATCCCAGTTGTTGCCCCCTGACGCCTGGATCGAGAAATATCGCGCCGCCATGTTCGGTGAAAGCGTCCGTCAGCACCCTCTGCGCCGCAAAGTCTTCCGCGCTGTGCTTGCATCCCTTGCCGTAGCGGCTGTCTGCCTGGGCAGCGCTCTGTGCTTCCTTAGCCTTTATCGTTGAAGTTCTGATCTATACTGCTCGCATCACAGGAGCCCGAACCGCGAGTGGAACTCTACCGCTGGCTGCCGCCCGAAGCCGTCAAGATCATCCTCGTCCTGTTCCTGTCGTTTCTGGTCGGGATGGAACGTGAGGAGCACAAGACTTCCGGCGGCTTCTATTCTTTCGGAGGGGTTCGTACATTCCCGCTCATCGGACTCGTCGGATACTCCATCGCGCTTCTTTCCGGCGCACAACTGCTCCCGGTGGCCCTGGGATTTCTGGTGGTCGGTGCCTTTCTTCTCTTGTCGTATTGGCACAAACTTGCTCAAACCGAAGGCGCGGGCGTCACCTCCGAGATGTCCGGCCTCTCGATTTACCTGGTCGGCGCGCTGGTGTACTACGACCACCTCTGGATCGCCACCGCTCTCAGCGTAGCCAACCTGCTGCTTCTCGAGTTGAAGACGGCCCTGGAACGGCTCGCCACCCGCATTGCGGCACAGGAATTCCTTACCTTCGCCAAGTTTCTTCTGCTTACGGTCGTGATTCTTCCCATCCTGCCCAACCAGCAGTTCGGACGTTTCCACCTCAATCCGTTCAAGACCTGGCTGGTCGTCGTCGCCGTGAGCACCGTCTCCTACGGCAGCTACGTGCTGCAGAAGCTCACGAAAGAACGCGGCGGAGTAGTCCTCGCGGCTTTCCTCGGCGGAGCCTATTCTTCCACGGTCGCCACCGTCGCCATGTCGCGTCGTGCGGCCCGCGAGCAGCGCCCCCACCTGTTTGCCGGCGGCATTCTGATCGCCTCGGGCGTGATGTACCTTCGCCTCACCGTCCTTCTGCTGCTTTTCAGCCGTCAACTCGGCAGGATGCTCATGCCGTCGTTTCTCGTCCTCGCCGCCATCGCCATCGCCACGGGATGGCTCTGGTCGCGTCGCCCCGATGCTGTCGATACCAAGATCAAACGCGAATTCGAGCCTGCCAATCCCCTCGAACTCATGGCCGCATTTCTCTTCGCCGCGTTCTTTCTGGCGATGGTCATTACCACGCAGCTGGTCACGACTTATCTTGGGCACGCCGCCGTAGACATTCTCGCGGCCATCATGGGCGTCACCGACGTCGATCCCTTCATCATGGGCATGACCCAGGCCGCCGGCACTTTGACGCCATTCAATGTCGCAGCCGGAGCGGTTCTGATCGCCGCCGCTAGCAACAACCTTGTCAAGGGCATCTATTCGTTCAGCCTCGCCGACCGCAAAACCGGCGCGCAGAGTCTCTCACTCCTCATCTCCCTCGCTGCAGCCGGCCTGGTTCCGTTACTGTGGATTTAAGTTTTGTAATCGGCGGCACGATTCGCCCAGCCCCTATCCCTTGCACCGCGGTTGCCTTTGAGATAAAAACGGCAGAGGTTGAAAATGAGGATTTGCCGCGGCGCTGGTTGTCTGCTCCTCGCTGTCTCCCTCTCCGCTCTCGCCTTTGAAACGAACCAGCTTGCAGCTCAGGAGCCAGGTGCCCAGAAAGAGGAAAGTAAGTCTTCTCCCCAGAACAAGCCCGACTACTCCAAAGAGGCTTTCGTCGTCGAACGCTGGTACGAACGCTACCGCTTCGAGAACGACGGAACCGGGCACAAGGACGAGATTTTTCGCATCCACATCCTCACCGAGGGCGGGGTGCAACGCTTTGGACAGCTGCGCTTTGGCTATAACTCGGCCAACGACCGCATGGAGATTCGCTATGTTCGAGTGATCAAGACCGACGGAACTGTGGTCACCGCCGGCCCGGACGCCGTTCAGGATTTGAACCCCGTGCCGCAGCAGATTGCACCCATCTACACCGATTACCACGAAAAACACGTTACCGTACCGAGTTTGAGACCCTCGGATGTGCTCGAGTGCGAAGTCGTCACTACTTTTCAGACACCGCTAGCCCCCGGCCATTTCTGGATGCAGCATGACTTCGACCAGTCAAGCGTCGAGCTTGATGAACAGCTCGACATCGACATCCCCGCTGGACGTTCCGTCAAGGTTAAGACCAAACCAGGCCTCGATCCCAAAATTAGCGAGGAAAACAGCAGGCGGACTTACCATTGGGCGAATTCCCACCTCGCTACCTCCGACAGTTCGGGCGACAAGGAGAAGGAAAAGGACAAGAAGAAGAAAAAGAAAAAACCAGACGAGATTCCCGATGTGCAGATGACCACTTTCGCGAGCTGGGAGGAGGTAGGCCGCTGGTACGCCGGTCTGGAAAAGGATCGCCGCATACCGTCGAAAGAGGTTCGAGACAAGGCCGACGCTCTTACCAAGGGTCTCACATCGGACCTGGATAAGACCGAGGCTCTCTACGACTTCGTCGCGCAGAACTTCCGTTACGTCAGTTTGTCCCTTGGCCTGGCGCGATATCAGCCCCAGGCCGCAGCAGAAGTTCTCCACAACCAATATGGCGACTGCAAGGACAAGAACACGCTCCTTGCGGCTTTGCTTGAGGCCGAGGATCTGCACTCTTCGACGGTGCTGATCAGCTCCTTCCGCAAGCTCGACCCGGATGTCCCTTCGCCTTCTCAATTCAACCATGCCATCACGCTGGTTCCGATCGGAAAAGACGAAATCTGGATGGACACAACCACCGAGGTTGCTCCCTTCCGCCTGCTGGCTTATCCATTGCGCAAAAAGCAGGCCCTGGTGATTCCGCTGGGTGGCACGCCTCACCTTGAAGAGACTCCAGCGGATCCTGTACCTCCCGACAAGGAACTCGCAGAAATTAGTGGGAAGATTGATGACAGTGGCCGGCTCGACGCCACCGTGAGCTACACCCTGCAGGGTGATGCCGAGTTTTGGCAGCGCTTGGCCTTTCGCCACACTGCACCTGCGCAGTGGCAGAAGTACGTTGAAGGTCAGAATAAAGCCCTGGGCGGTGAAGTGAGCAATGTTAAAGTCTCTGATCCCACGTTCACACGGCAGCCCTTCACATACTCCTATCAGGTCAGCAAAGCGAATTTTCTGGATTGGTCGAAGAAGAAGATCCAGCTGAAGCTTCCCCTTTCCAGTGTCAGCCTGGCATCGGTCAGCACGGATGTCGATGAGGAAGAAGAGGAACCTGCGGCTTCCGGCGATACTTTTAAGATCGGGCCGGCCCACGAACACGTATATAGAATCAAGCTTGATCTCGCGCCCCGGTATCACGCCGAGGTCCCCGTTCCCATCACGGTGGAACGTGATTACGGCGCCTACCAATCCACCTACAAACTCGATGGCAACAGCTTCACCGCCGAGCGCAAGTTAACCATTCGGGTGGCAGAATTGCCGCCCACGCGCGCCGACGACTACCGCGCCTTTCGTACCAGCGTTCTGGGCGATGGCGCGCAGTCCGTGGCGATTGAGAGCACTGCCGCCGACGCTCATTCTGCTCCCGCCGACATGAAGACCGAAGATCTTGTCCACAATGGGAATGAAGCGCGAAAAAATGGGAATTATGGTCTGGCGGTGCAGTTGCTCAACCGCGCCGTTGAGGCCGACCCCAAGAACAAAACTGCCTGGAACGATCTCGGCCTGGCCTATTTCGAAGACCACCAGGACGAACTGGCCATCAATGCATACCAGAAACAGATTGAGGTCAATTCCTTCGACCGGAACGCCTACAACAATCTGGGTCGCGTCTATCTTCGTCAACGCAAGTACGACGATGCCGACAAGTGGTTCAGAAAACAGATTGAGGTCCAGCCGCTCGACAAGTACGCTCACGCCAACCTCGGCTTCTCTCTCCTGGAGCAGCACAAATACCAGGAATCCGTCCCTGAGTTGGAGAAGGCCGCATCTCTTCGCGCCGACGATGCCTCTCCTGAGATCAATCTCGGTCGCGCTTATTTGAATCTTGGCGACGACGAAAAAGCGATGGCAGCTTTCGACAAGGCCATCCAGATTCATGCCAACCCATCGGTCTGGAACTCAATCGCTTATCAACTGTCTCTGAAGAATGCTCACCTGGACCGTGCCCGCAGTTACGCCGAATCCGCCGTTTCGACCACCGCTGCCGTCCTGCGGAATGTCTCGCTGGAACAAATTAAACGGGGTGATGCGGAAAAAACCGACTCCCTCGCCAGTTATTGGGATTCGCTCGGTTGGGTGGCGTTTGCCGAGGGCAAACTCGATGAGGCGCAGCGCTATGTCTCAGCAGCCTGGCAATTAGGAGGACGCGCCGAAGTGGCCGATCATCTGGGTCAGATCTATGAAAAACGCGGCGAGAAGGAAAAGGCCGCCACCTTGTACGCACAGGCGATGAACGCCCGCCGGCCTGAATCCGAAACGCGCGGCCGTCTTGCCGCGCTCGTGGGCGGCGACGACAAAGTCGACGCAATTGTCGAAAAGCACCGTAACGATCAACAGCAAGAGCGGACCTTCTCTGTGGGCAATCCGGCCAAGCTCGAAGGCAAAGCGGACTTTTTCATTCTTCTGATACCTGGCCATGGCTCCGTCGCCACGGTCGAAGGCGTTTCCTTTGTAAACGGAGATGAAAAGTTGAAGGCCCTCACCGACCCTGTTCACGACATGAAATTCACCCAGAGCTTTCCCGACGATGCCGCGGTTAAGCTTGTCCGCCGCGGCACCGTTTCCTGTACTCCGGCCAGCGATTGTACCCTCTTGCTGGCCCTCCCTGAGGACGTGAAGTCAGTCGACTGAGGATTGCCGGTTTGACCGCTTCGGAATGCGGCGACTAGAATCGCCAAATCGTACCTCTGGGGCTCATCATGAAACGTCTGATCTTTAGATATCTCGTCGGCCTTCTCGTGGTTTCATTATCCTGCGCCGTCGCAGCCGCCGCGGACGACGACGGCAAGAACCACCATCACCATGAAGACCTGAACGAAGCGCAGCTGGGGACGGTTCACTTCCCGATTTCCTGCGCCGCCTCGGTGCAGAAGCCATTCGAGCGCGGCGTTGCGCTGCTGCACTCGTTCTGGTACGAGGAGGCCGAGAAGGAATTCCTCGAGATCGCCAAGGACGATCCGCAATGCGCCATGGCTCGTTGGGGCGTCGCCATGAGCATCTGGCATCAGCTCTGGAATGTGCCTGACGCCACGGTCAACACGCGCGGTCTCGAGCAGGTCAAAATTGCCGAAGGGCTGGCCGGCAAAGTGACCCCGCGCGAACAGCTCTACATTCGCGCCATCCACGCCTACTACGCCGACTCCGACAAGCTCGACCACGACACGCGTGCCAAAGCTTATTCCGACGCGATGAAGACGGTCTACGAATCCTATCCCGAGGATCACGAAGCGGCCGCGTTCTACGCGCTCTCGCTGCTCGCCTCCGAGCCGCACCACGACGCCACCTTCGCCAATCGCAAACAGGCCGCGGCGATTCTCGAAAAACTTTTCGCCATCGAGCCCGATCACCCCGGCGTGGCTCACTACCTCATCCACAGCTACGACAAGCCTCAACTGGCCGAGCTTGGCATTCCCGCCGCGCGCCGCTACGCGGAGATCGCGCCCGCCTCGCCGCACGCGCTGCATATGCCCTCGCACATCTTTGCCCGCGTTGGCGACTGGCCTGACGACATCAAATCCAACCTCGCCTCCATCGCCGCCACGCGCAAATCCGCCGCCATGCACATGGGCGGCGAAGGCCATCAGTTCCACGCTATGGATTTCCTCTTTTACGCCTACATGCAGAGCGGCCGCGAGTCCGATGCCCGCGCCTTGATGGAAGAAGTCAACAGTATGCCCGCCATGCACGACATGTATGGCTTGGGATTCGATCCGCACCTGGCAACCGAGGCGAACTTCGCCGCGCTCTATCCGCTCGAGATGCGCGACTGGTCGACCGCCGCGGCGCTTACGCCAATGAACATTCCTGGCACTGCGGAAGACTCCTTCGGCTACTGGGCGAAGGCGATCGGCGCGGCTCACCTTCACCAGACCGACGAAGTTCGCAAGGATGTCAGCGCCATCCAGGCCATCCACCAGAAATTTGTGGATGAGAAGAAAAACGATTTCGCCGAAGGGACAGAAAACGATCTGAATCAGGCTCGCGCTTGGCTCGCATTTTCTGAAGGCAAGTATGACGACGCGGTCGCGATTCTGCGCCCCATGGCCGACAAGGAAGAAGCCCTGGGCGACGAGCCGCAAGGCATCCCCACGCGCGAAATGATTGCGGAGATTCTGCTCGAAGCCAAGCGTTCCCAACAGGCTCTGGCGGAATATCAGGCAGACTTGAAGTTCAGTCCCAACCGCTTCAATGGACTCTACGGCGCCGCCCGCGCCGCTGAAGCCGCCGGCCGGCAAAGCGACGCCAACGAATATTACGCGCTATTGGTGAAGACCTGCGAAGGCGGAAACTCCACGCGGCCGGAGTTGAGCCACGCCCGGGAGTTGCTAGCGAGAAAATAATCCAGGATTGTCATCCTGGGCGAGGATTTTGCTCCGGCTGGCCGGAGCAAAACGCAGTCGAAGGATCCCTATCCTGGGCTGAGCATCATCTTTACCACCAGCCCCGCCAGCATCGCCAGCGCCCCCAGCAGCGCCTGATACTCGCGGTGGTTCCAATACAAATCGAAGGAGAATCCTCCGGCATCGGGGGTGTAAGCCGGCGTGATCCTCGGCAACATCCTCGGCACCCGCTGTGCGTATTCCGCGAACTCGGAGAATTTCTGCCGCAGGAACGTTTCTTCATCGCGAATCACGGGAAGATAAATCGCGAGGAACATCGCGACGAGCGCGACCCCAACCCCCCAACTGCGCGCCGCCACGGCGAAACCCACGCCCATCAGCAACGATCCCAGATACAGCGGATTTCTTGTGTACGCGTACGGACCGGAAGTCGCCAGCGCTTCATTTTTGCGGACGTGCCCGGAAGCCAAGGCCCGAATCAGCAGCCCCGGCACGATCAGCACCGCCCCCAGCGCAATCGACCGCCACGTCGGCCGCGCCAGCCAAAAATACAGCACCGCGAACGCGAAGCCCAGCGGCACGCGGATGCGCCGAGCAATTCCTGCCCAACCCACGCGTCCCGACTCAGCCATGGGAGCCGCCCATGTACGTGTGGCGCGGGCACTCCTGCCCGCGCTCTCGCTTTCCCAGCAGACACAGTGCCGCCTCCACGACCGCCTCCACGCCGATCTCCAACATGGCCTCGTCCGCCTGCGCCCGCCGGGCGTGAGTCGTCGGACTCGCCGGATTTCGCAGCACAATACCACGCGTTCCGTACGGCCCGTTGCGCGCCGGATCCGTCGGACCGAAAATCGCCACCACGGGAATCTGCAGCGCAGCCGCCAGGTGCATTGGCCCGGTGTCGCCGCCGATGAATAACTGTGCCCGCCGCGTCAGCGCAATCAATTCGCTGATCGTCGTCTGCATTGCTCGCGCCGTTCCCTGGCTCGCGTCTTCAGCCTCGCGCGCCAGAGCTTCCTCACCCGGCCCGTAATTGAGAATCGCTCCCACGCCGCACTCCGCCAGAGCGCGCGCTACATGCCCGTAACGCTCCGTCGGCCAGCGTTTCGCTCCCCAACCTGCACCGGGATTCAGAATCGCAAATTTACCCACTCCTGTCTCAGCTAGTTGCTCCTCGATTCTTCTTTCCGCCGCGCAGTCGCGGGGAATCTCCGGCCTTGGCAAATCCAACTTCCTTTGGGCGACTGCCTCAGCCACCGACAAATTCTGCTCGATCACGTGCCCTCCCGGCACAATCGCCCGCCGCGTGTACCACAGGCTCGCCGGCATCTCCCGCGGCTCGCTTGCTCCGAAAACGACACCCGCGCCGGACCATCGCGCCAGCACCGCGGACCGGATCGCTCCCTGCAGATCGACCGCTACCTCGTAGCGCGCGCCGCGAACGTCGTTCCACACTCTGGCAATCTGCTGCATGGTGTGGATGTCCAGCAGCGACTTCTTCCACTCCCGCAGACTCACCGTGTGCACCCAATCCACGAGCGGCCGCCGGGCCGCCCGCGGACCTCGCCTCGCCGCGCCCGGAGCGCACAGCAGTTCCGCCCACCGTTCTTCGATCAGCCATCCGATCATCGCCCGGGGAAACGCCGCCCGCAGCGCCTGCGCGGCCGGCAGCGTGTGAATCACGTCTCCCATCGCACTCAGCCGCACGATCAGCAGGCGTTCGATTTGCCGACTGCTCTCTGACGCGATCAAGCTTTCCTCGTTTGTCGTGAGGACAACTTACTGGGGGACGATTTGCGTGAGCTGGGCTGCCGTAAAGACGCCAACCGCGATCGAATGATCTCGCTGGAAGAGTGACCCTTGGGATCGCCGACAATCTCGACGCGGCCTCCGCACTCAATCACCGTGTCGCGCTCGGGAACCGACTCAGCCGTGTAGTCGGTTCCTTTCGCCTGAACATCCGGACGAATCTCGCGGATGATCGGCCGAACGTCGAGCTCGGAAAAGACCACAACCGCATCCACATCGGCCAGAGCGGCCACAATTTCCGCGCGCTCGTTCTCGGGCACAACCGGTCGGCCCTTGCCCTTCAGCGCGCGCACCGAGTCATCGGAATTGACCGCCACCACCAGCTTTCCGCCCAGTGCCTTCGCCCCGTGCAAATAACGCACGTGCCCCACATGCAGCAAATCGAACGCACCGTTGGCAAGAGTGACGCGTTCGCCCGCGCGCCGCCACTCTGCCACGCGCTTGTGCAGTTTGCGGCGGCCGAGAATTTTACTGTTGATCTGCTTTTTGCTGCGCATTCAATGAGGCCGAGTGGCCGGCGGCGATTGCTCCATCGCGCGCAGCAGTTCGTCCCGCGAAACCGTCGCGGTGCCGCGCTTCATCACGACAATTCCACCCGCGTAGTTCGCCAGCTGCGCCGCTTCCTCCGTGGTCGCTCCGGCCGCAAGCGCCGCCGTAAATGCGGCAATCACCGTGTCGCCCGCGCCGGTCACGTCCGCCACTTGATCGGAACCGAAAATCGGGATGTCCACCGGCCTGTGTTTGCGGTCGAACGCCACCATGCCGTCGCGTCCGCGCGTGATCACCAGCGATTGGAGCTTCATGCGCTCGATCACCTGCTCGCCCGCCGCGACCAGTTTCTCCCAGTCTTGTCCGATGGAAACACCGAGCGCCTGTTCGATCTCCGGCTCATTCGGAGTCGCTGCCGTAATGCCCGAGTACTGCAGCATGCGGTAGCGCGAATCGAGGACGATCGGCACCGAAAGCCTCCCCTTTTCCTCGAGCGCGTTCAAAATGGCCGGAGTCGCCGCGCCGTAGCCGTAGTCGGAAACCAGTAACGCATCGGACGCGTGCGCATAATTTCGCGCCGCCAGGTACAACTCGCGCGTCAGGTGGTGGTTCGGCGCTTCCGCCGGTTCGCGGTCCACGCGCACCACCTGCTGCCGTGCCGTGTGCGTCATCCCGGCGAGAATGCGTGTTTTGGTGACGGTGGTATAGCTCTTGTCTTGGAGCACGCCGCTCACGGCGATTCTCTTATGCCGGAAATACTTAAGCAGCAGCTTCCCCGGTTCATCGTCGCCCACAATGCCTACGGGCAGAACATTCACTCCCAGATCGGCCAGATTATTTGCCGCGTTGGCTCCTCCGCCAGGGACCACCGTGCGCTCGCGATGCTTCAGAATCAGGACCGGAGCCTCGCGCGACACGCGCGAAATCTCGCCAAAGATAAATTCATCCGCAACCAAGTCTCCAAGGACCGTTACGGTGACGTTTGGAAAAGACTCGACGATCTTCTTCAGCCGGTCGGCCTCTTTGGGATGTTTAGTCATCGAATCCGATCTAGAGTAGCGCCGGTGGCCGGCGCCACGCCACAGATTCTCTCACGCTCCGCGCCTTCGTTCCGCGATCACACGCAGCATGGTATCCAGAGCGTTAGCGGCGTCGGCCAATTCCGTGCGCACGGGAACAACGGAAAGCGGCTCCAGCGCCGAGAGGTGCGCTCCCAGATTGACTGCGTCCTTCTCGGTCGTCACAAATCCGCCGGCTTCACTTTTCTTCTTCAGCTCCAGCAGTTCGCTGATGTCCTTCTCCGAGTACGCGTGGTGATCACGATAGAACGCCTCGGCCGCCGGTTCAATATTGGCCGCGCGCAGCTGCAGCACGAAATTCTGCGGTCGCGCGATGCCACAGAACACCACCGGCCGCGGCGGCACATTCCGGGGGACGATTCCCCGCCGCACGCGCCACACGACTTTTCCTTCCAGCGGAAACGACTCCTCCGCAGCGCCGCCGGAGAGCACCACGGCGTCGGCTCGGCGCAGCGCCTGGAGCGGTTCTCGCAACCGCCCGGCAGGAAGCAGCTTGTCTGTCGCATCCTGCGGCGTCACCAGAACAATGTCGAAGTCCCGCGCCAGCCCGCGATGTTGAAATCCGTCGTCCAGCAAATGCAGCTGCTGGCCAAATTTCTTCTCCGCGAATCGGCCGGCCTCATACCGATCCTCGCCCACAATCACCGGCACCTCGAGTTTGCGCGCAATCAGCAGCGGTTCGTCACCGAATTGTTGGGGCAGTCCGGCGGGATCGACCTGCAGCACGCCCCGGCTCGTGCGGCCGTACCCACGCGAGAGAACATCAAACTTGATGTCGCGCGCCTTGAGCAACTCGCCGAGCAACCTGACAAACGGAGTCTTGCCCGCGCCGCCCGCCGACAGATTGCCGACGCTGATCACACTCCCTACGAGCCGGCGCGCCGGCAAGATTCCGCGATCATAGAGCTGGTTTCTCGCTCCGACCACCGCGCCGTAAATGGCTGCGAAGGAATTCACTCGGTATGCGCGGTATGCGCCGGAACCGCTTGCACTGTGTGCTCTTCCGCCAGCAAGCTTTTCAGAGCCGCGAGCGTCCTCGAGGTCGCGCCGGTCTGCGAGCGCAGCGTCTCCGCCGCTCGCCGTCCCAGTGCACGCCTTTCCTGATCGTCAGCCAGCAGATGCATCAGAGTGAGCGGCAGCTCGGCTACGCTGACAATCCGCACGGCGTCGCGGCTCTGAAATAAACCAACGATGTCGCGGAAATTTTCCGTGTGGTTTCCCACCACGATCGCTACGCCGTGCTGCGCCGGTTCGATAATATTGTGCCCGCCCCGCGGCACCAGGCTCCCGCCCACAAAAGCAACGTCGGCCAGCGCATAGAGTGCAGCCAGTTCGCCAATGGTATCCAGCAATAACACGCCGCCGGCGAGCGGCTCGCCCGCCCAATGCGAGCGCCGATAGCAGCGAATTCCCAACTGCCCGACCAGCGTCGCGACCTGATCGAAGCGCTCGGGATGGCGTGGCGCCAGAATCATCACCGACCGCGGATGTTCCACCTTCACATTTTCAAACGCCCGCAGCAAAGGCGGTTCTTCATCCTCGACCGTGCTGCCGCAAACCAGTACCGGCCCCGCTTCTTCCGCCGCAAGCGCCCGCCGCAAGCTGTCCACGATCGGCGGCGGCTCGGCCAGACTCAGGTCGAACTTCAGATTGCCCGTAACCTGTACCCGGTCCGCCTGCGCCCCAATCGATTGCAGCCGTGCCCAGTCCTCCTCAGTCTGCGCCAGAAACAGATCGATCGGTGCCAGCACTCTGCGCAACGCCCAGCGAAGGCGGCGGTAGTTGGGCCAGGAACGATCCGAGATGCGCGCGTTCACGGCCGCAATGCGCGCGCCGCTTTCATGAGCCAGGCGTAGAAAATTCGGCCAGAATTCCGTTTCCGCCAGCACGATCAATTCCGGTTGCAACGCGCCCAGATAAGGCCGTATCGCGAACGCGAAATCCAGCGGAAAGTAAAAAACGTTTTCGGCGCCGAAGCGCTTGGCGGCGAGCGCCTGGCCCGTGTCGGTTGTGGTACTCACGACCACGCGATGCCGCGGAAGGCTCCGTCGCATCTCATCGACTAGCTTGCTCACCGCGAGCACTTCTCCCACGGATACGGCATGCATCCAGATCACGCGCCGCGCCCGCGCACCGCCGACCCCCGCCATTATTCGCGCCGGAACCTTCCCCATGCGTTCGGCAAGACCGGCGTGGTATTTACCGTGGCGCGCAATCTGGTAGAGCCAGTACGGGAACCCCACCAGCATCACCACCGCGAGCGCAAAGCTGTAGAGAAAATAGCTCAAGCTGAGCCATTCTAAACCGCCGCTCGGCGGCAGGAGTCATCACCTCTTATAATCACGTCATGCGGTCATCCTCCAATACATACGCGATCACATGCGCTCTGTGCCTGGCGTTCCTTAGTCCGCTGTTGCTCCTGGCTAAGGGATTTGTAAAACCCGCCGCGCACGCGGCCAGCACCTATCCGGCGCACGACAGCCACACCGACGAAAAAGTTGCCATCGCCGCCGATCCCTACGACACGCCGGAAAAAGCCAAGGTATTCTCCATGGATTTCCCGCAATACGGCTTCCTCCCGGTTTTTTTCGTCGTCACCAATGATGGTGACAGACCCATCTCGATCGCTAAAATCGAAATCACGCTGATTACGCGCAATCATTCCAAGCTCACGCCGACTTCCTCCGACGACATTTACCGCCGTCTGTCCAATCCTCAGGCCAACACGCATCCGACCCCATTTCCGATCCCGCACAAAAAGGTGAAAGGCACTGTCAGCCAGAAAGACATGGATGAGATCGAATCCGCGCAATTCGCCGCCCGCGCGGTCGAGCCGCATACCACGCAGTCGGGATTCCTGTTCTTCGATGTCGGCGGCATCGCTGAGCCACTGGCGGAAGCCAATCTCGACGTCACTGGCGTCGCTGACGCCAACGGACACGAACTGCTCTACTTCGAGATCCCGATGCAAAAGTATTTGAGCCCGCAATCAAAGCCGTAAGCTCTCGCGATGGGAGTGGTCGAATTCCCCCGGCGTCATCCTGAGCAAGCGCTTTTTGCGCCGCAACAACCGCGCGTTAGGCTCGCCTCCTTATCCGCCTTATAATTCTTGTTCCCATGGCCACGACCGCCCAGACTTCCATCGCCGCCCACCCCAAGTTCGAACCCGTCATCGGGCTGGAAGTCCACGTCCAACTGCTGACCGCGAGCAAAATCTTCTGCTCCTGCTCGACCCGATTCGGCGCACCGCCGAACACCAATGTCTGCCCGGTCTGCCTCGGGATGCCCGGCGCCTTGCCCGTGCTGAACAAGAAAGCTGTCGAGTTCGCCACGCTGGCGGCCATGGCGCTGAACTGCCGCATCAACGAAACTTCCATCTTTGCGCGCAAGAATTATTTCTATCCCGACCTGCCCAAGGGATACCAGATTTCGCAGTACGACAAGCCTCTCGCCGAGCACGGCTACATTGAGATTCCAGCCAGTGAGACTGGCGACGGCAGCAGCGGCGCCGGCAGTAACGGGGGTAAACCAAAAAAGCAGATCGGCATCACACGCGTCCACATGGAAGAAGACGCCGGCAAAAGCCTGCACGAGGGCTTTCCCGACTCCGACGAAAAAACCGCCATCGATCTCAACCGCACCGGGGTGCCCCTGATCGAAATTGTCAGCGAACCCGAGATCGCCTCGCCCGACGAAGCTTACGAATACCTGACGCGGCTGAAGGAAATCATCCTCCACACCGGCGTCAGCGACTGCAACATGGAAGAAGGCTCCCTGCGCGCCGACGCCAACGTCAGCGTGCGGCCGCGCGGCCAGAAGGAATTCGGCACCAAAACTGAAATCAAGAACGTGAATTCGTTCCGCTTCATTCGCGAGGCGCTGGAGTACGAGATCGGCCGCCAGATTGACGTCATCGAATCCGGCGGCAAGATTATGCAGGAAACCCGCCTCTACAACGCGAACGAAGGCAAAACCTACGGCATGCGCTCCAAGGAGCAGGCTCACGACTACCGCTATTTCCCTGAACCGGACCTGCTCCCGCTCGTGGTCGATGAGAAGTGGCGCGCCGAAATCGCTCGCGCCCTGCCCGAACTGCCCGAGGCCCGCCGCGCCCGCATAGTAAAAGAATATGGCATCACCGAATATGATGCGCAGGTGCTGACCGTCTCGAAATCGCTGGCCGATCAATTTGAAGAAGCAGCGAAGGCCGCGAAAAATCCAAAGCGCGTGGCCAACCTGGTGCAGGGTGAGCTGATGGGCCGCCTCAAAGCGAAAGGAATCTCGATCGAGCAATCCCCGATTTCCATGCGCGGCGTGGCTGCCTCTGCCGATCTGGTCGAGTCCGGCGCGATCTCGGGCAAGATGCTCAAAGACCTATACGACTTGTCCTTCGAGCGCGGAAAAGATTTCGATGTCGTCTACGAAGAGGAAGGCCGCCCGCAGCAATCCACCGACACATCGGCACTGGAAAAGCTTGTGGCTGAGATCTTCGCGGCCAACCCGAGACAGCGAGAGCAGTATCCCAGCAAGGAAAGCTTACAGGGTTTCTTTGTTGGTCAGGTCATGAGGGCTTCCAAGGGCAAGGCAAACCCGCAAGCAGTAAACAGGCTGACGAGGTACCCCGGCCGCATCCCCAAGATCGGCGACCGGGTCGGGATACTAGGTCGAAATGACACATTCGAGATTGTCGATGTGGATGAAACTCATTGGCAGGCGGTGGTCCGGCTCGTTCCCGACGTGGGCTGCAAAGAATCTATTCTCTGGAGCCTGCTCGTTTTCCTGGACTAAGAAATTAGACTAGGCAACGGTGTGTGTGGGACCGGGTCTCTGACCCGGTCGGGCGGCCTGCAGGGCCGCGGCTTGTATGCAGCCGAAGTACGAGTATCGCCGTCGTCTCCCTCACTACCAGAAGGACGATCACCCACTCTTTGTTACGTTCACAACGGATCGACGGTGGCACCTTCCGCCGCCAGCGCGAGATATTGTTTTCGATTGCTGCGTAAAGGAAAACGGCCACAGCTTCGAATTACACGCAGCCGTTGTAATGCCCGACCACGTACATCTAATTTACTCTCCGCTTCGCCGCAAGGATGGATGGAATAACTCTCTGCCCGAGATTATGAAGATCATCAAGGGGAGGTCGGCTCGACTCATAAATCGAGCTTTGAGTCGTAAGGGGCCGGTTTGGCAGGAAGAGTTCTTTGATCACGTGCTGCGCTCGAACGACAGCCTGGTCGATCGAGTCGACTATGTGTGTCAGAATCCGGTACGGGCGGGGCTGGTCACAACTGAGGCTAATTATCCATGGATCTGGAGAGGAAGAATCCCTGTCTTGTGAGCTCGTAGCGAGGAAATCTAGCGGCCTAACGGCCGCCCGACCGGGTCAAAGACCCGGTCCCACACATGACTTCGGTCATCTGCTAGCCCCCGCGCCTTCCTCTACCATGCTTTCATGAAGAAGTATCACCTCGACCGCATCATCAGCATCGCAACGCTGGTCTCGTCGCTAGTGGCCATCGTTCTCGTGCTGAAGAAACCTGCGCCGGTGGCACAGCCGCAGGCTCCTCGCGCCATCGCGGAGCACGCTCAGTCGTTCGAGCAGAAGATGGCGCAATTTGATCAGGAAACGCAGCAATCGGCCACAAAAAGCGCATCTTCAGAGCAGTCCGAGCAAGCGCAGACTCAGCCCAGCGCGGCCGCATCCCTCAAGGCCGAGGTCCGCATCAATTCTGACGAAATCAGTGCTGTCCTCGCGCAAGCGCTCGGCACCGCCGGAGCCGCTGGCCTCACTCCCGACTCTAACGTCGGCAGCGGCGCGCCCAACATCAAAGATCAGCAGGTCAGTTTCGACGGCGACCTGGTCCACGGACAGTTCCTGACCGAAATCGCCGGCAAAGACGTGTGGATTACGATTTCCGGTCACATCGGCGAAAAAGACGGTTACGCCACATTTGACCCGACCGAGTTCAAGGTCGGAGATCTGATCGTGCCGGTCTCCCTGGTAAATCCCGCCCTGCAGAAAAAATTGGCCGAGGAGCGCGACCGCCTCAAGCTTCCCGACAATGTTGGCAGTGTAAAAGTCGAGAACGGCCAGCTGGTGATGCAGCAGAGATAGAGAAGATCGTGTGGGACCGGGTCTCTGACGGCAAGCAAGGCTCGTGTGGGACCGGGTCTTTGACCCGGTCGGGCGGCCGAAGGCCGCTAGCCTTTCACCCTCGCCTTCACAGCACAGGAATCCTCCCCCTCCAAATCCATCTGTACTCTCCCTCATTCGGCAGCAGACCCGCCCCCACCGGGTTATGGCAAACGTAATCCACTCGATCCACTAAGCTGTCGTTTGATCGCAGCACATGATCGAAGAACTCTTCCTGCCAAACCGGACCGGTCCGCTTCAAAGCAACATTGATCTGTCGAGCTGAACGTCCCTTGATGGCCTTC
>Ga0187770_10000678_pt1 | contig 16902 bp, 13 predicted proteins | sample 0116_SJ02_MP02_2_FD_133154 | JGI IMG/M metagenome (GOLD analysis project Ga0187770, IMG submission 133154) | Tropical peat soil microbial communities from peatlands in Department of Meta, Colombia - 0116_SJ02_MP02_20_MG | ecosystem: Environmental > Terrestrial > Soil > Wetlands > Peat | place...
CCTAAGAAAGAAGAGGCGAAGAAAGAGGAAGTCAAAAAAGAGGAGGAAGTATCGAAAGAAGTGAAGCCTACACCGGAATCGAAGAAGCAGGAGGTGAAGGCTGAAGAAAAACCCGTTCCTCAAACTCCAGTGGCGAAAAAGGTGGAAGAGGTGAAAAAGGTTTCTGATGAAGGAGCCCCACAAAAAGCTTATACAGGAACAAAATTATCTCTCGATTTCAAGGATGCGGATATCAAAAATATCCTCCGGTTGATTGCTGAAGTAAGCAACTTAAACATCATCGTGGCAGATGAGGTGACTGGAAAAATTACCATGAGATTGGTGGACGTGCCTTGGGATCAAGCTCTTGATATTATTTTGGAATCCAAAAACCTCGGCAAGAGACAGGTTGGGAATGTGGTACGAATTGCCCCAGCGGAGGTCCTGAGAAGAGAAGACCAAGCCAAATTAGAAGAGCAAAGATCGAAAGACAAGCTGGAACCCCTGCTCCACGAGCTCATCCCGGTCAACTATGCTACGGCGAAAGAAATCATGCCGCAAGTGAAGAGCATCCTGAGCGAGCGAGGGGATGTCAAGGTCGACGATAGGACGAATACATTAATTGTCAAAGATATCTCAAGAACCCTTCCAGACGTTAAAAATTTGGTGAAGGCTCTGGATACGAAAACCCCCATGGTCTTAATTGAAGCAAGGATCGTCGAAGCCAACCTCACCTTTCAAAGTGAATTGGGCGTGCAATGGGGGTTTTTGGTCGGAGGAGCAAAGGCTAAGATGGGAGGAGGAGGAGTTGGTACGATTACGACCACGAGCACGACAGGGCCTCTTGGGAGTGTTGTCAATGAGGTTGTCAATCTCGCTGCAGTTCCCCGAACAAGCTTACAAAGTTCACCGACTACGGCGGCAGGTCTTCTTTCAGCTGTTTTCAGCCGGGGAACGATACAAGAATTGGATGTCACACTCTCGGCTCATGAATTCAAAGGAGACGTTAAGATTATTACGAGTCCCAAGATCGCAACTATCGATAATAAAGAGGCATCGATTGAGCAGGGGATCAGGTTTCCTTATTTGGTATTAACAACTGAAGGAACCGTTTCAACCAACTTTATGGACGCCGATCTCAAGCTCACCGTAACCCCCCATGTGACAAACGATGGGATGATCAAATTGATTATCAAGGTGAAAAAGGATTCTCCGGATACATCTATTGAGGTCCAGGGAACACCCAGCATTGATAAGAAAGAGGCGATCTCCGAAGTTCTGATCAGAGACGGTGGGGTTGCTGTTATTGCAGGGCTCTATACGAGGGACAAAGAGGTTCAGAATGAAGGAGTTCCTCTCTTCGATAAGATTCCGTTACTCGGCTGGTTATTTAAAACCCAAAACAAGCAGGATAACAAGACAGATTTATTGATCTTTATCTCGCCAAAAATCCTGAAAGATGAAGTTTGAGGTTCATTTTCAACCTCTCTCACCGGGAAGAGCCCCCTGGCATTTCTCCCAGAAAATTACCCAGGGGGTATTTTTTATCCAAAGGCGCCAACCAATTTCTGAATTTGGCTTATTTTGTTTTGAGCAAGGTATTTCCTTATCCCCTGGATGACTTCTATGCCTGTTCTTGGATTAATTAAATTGGCCGTTCCAATTTGAATCGCGGAAGCTCCCACCAGAATGAATTCGATTGCATCCTCGGCATTCATAATGCCCCCCATGCCAATAACAGGAAGGCCAACAGCCTGACTGACCTCCCAGGCCATTCTCACTGCAATGGGCTTAATGGCCGGGCCTGAGAGGCCTCCAATAATGTTCCCCAATTCCGGTTTTATGGTGTGGATATTAACGGCCATCGCCCGGAAGGTATTCACAAGGGAGACCGCATCTGCTCCTCCTTCCTCGACGCTCTTAGCCATTTGTGCAATGTCCGTGACATTGGGTGATAATTTTGCGATCAAGGTCAATGTGGTTGCTTTTCTTACTGCTCGGACAAGGCGGTAAGCCATTCGTGGATCGGTGCCAAAAACAATTCCGCACCTATTGATATTAGGGCAGGAGATATTCATCTCAAGGCCGGAGATGCCAGGAAGGCTTTCAAAACGCCTTGCCAATTCAATATACTCCTTTTCCGTATTCCCAAAAAAATTGATGATAAGATGCGTTTTCAAATTTTTATAGTAGGGTAATCGATTCTTGACAAACTCTTTATAACCAGGGTTCTGCAGTCCGATGGAATTAAGAATCCCGCCTTCCGTCTCAAAAATTCGAGGCGGAGGATTTCCCTTCATGGGTTTCAATGAGATTCCTTTAGGGATGACTGCGCCCAGATGATTCAGGTCGAAGAAATCTTCAAATTCCTCGCCGAACCCAAATGTCCCTGAAGAAACGATCACTGGGTTCTTAAGTACTATCTTCCCAATTTTTACAGTAAGATCGAAATCTTGCACAGAACCGCTCTTATTCCCAGGCGATATCCCCCAAACGAAAAACAGGGCCATCTTCGCAGACCCGCTGATAAGGTGTTTTAGGATGGTTCGTTTTAACGACGCATCCCCAACAAGCTCCGAAGCCACATCCCATTCTTGCCTCGAGAGAAGCCTGGCTCATAAAATTTTTAATTCTTTCAACCCCGGCCATCGCCTTCAACATCGCGACTGGACCGCAAGCATAGAGATAGTATTTTTCATTTCTTTTAAATGTCTTTTTTTGTGACAAAAAAAGATCAACGACCGTCCCTTGAAAACCCAGGCTCCCATCTTCTGTGGCGATAAAAATATTTGAATTGAATTTTTTAAAGTCCCCTACACACAAAACATCACGCTCTGTCTTTCCCCCTATAAAAACAAATAATTCTCTCGCTTCGAATGCTTCGACTAAGGGATAAAGTGAGACGATGCCCATTCCCCCTCCTATCAATACACTGCCTCCAGAAAAGGGGAGGGGAGGGAGCGTAAAGCCGTTTCCCAAAGGCCCGATGAGATCCACCCTCTGGCCTTTTCTTAAGCTCGTCATCTTTCGAGTCCCTCTTCCTACTTGTTTATACAGGATGAATAAATAACCTCTTTTCCTCTTCTCTGGATAGCCGGCGGGGTAACTTTTATAAACACTAAAGGGACGTCTCAAAAGGGGAGAATTGTCATCAGAAACCTTAAGCATAACAAATTGGCCGGGCTTGATTCGGTCAGCAATCGGAGGACAATAAATCCCTAAGGAAAAATAGAGAGACTTGATTCTCCTATTTTCTGTAACCGTTCCGTCAGTCTGAAGGTGCATAATATTTTAAGCTTTTTTCGTCATGAGGAGAGCGTCAAATTTTCCCTGATAGAATCTCTTCCTCACCCCCGATGATTCGTAAGAAAACAACTGATAGAGATGGATTGCTGGGCGATTGGATGAATATACCTCAAGATAGAAAGTCTTGATTCCCCTCTTACGGCTAAAATCAATATAAAATTTCATCAATTTGTTGCCGAAACCCAGTTGCCTGTAATCAGGGTGCACGCGAATCTTGAGAAGCTCGGACTCTTCTGCGATATTTCGAAAACAGATAAAACCGATCACCGGGTGTTTGGATCCGTCCTCTCTCCTCATCACAAAACAATACTCCAAAGGATTTTGCATCTCCTCAACGAACATATTTCTCGACCAAGGGGTGAGGAAGTCGGAACTCTCTATGGCGAGAACCTCTTCCAGGTCTTTGGCATCCATCTCTTGAATGGTAACCTTTTCCGATTCCAAGGAAATTCTGCGAGTTTCCGGGTTAGGATCACGGTTAGGAAGATCGTTTGGTCGGGAAATAGACAATGAACGGTGGACAATGAACTGTTCGTAGTTCACTGTTTAAAGTTCATCGTCCTAAACGAAACGGGCCTCGTTACCGTTCCCTTAGGACCAAAGACCTATCTTTTCAACACATTCAGAGCTCATCTCGATTCCATCCGATTCAATAATTCCATCGCAGCTTTCTTCATGTCTTCATCTTTCGATTGGTCGAGAATGATCTGGTAGGACTTTTTCGCCTCCTCATATTTTCCACCTCTCCTTTTTAGGTTCCCGATCTCTAAATGGGTTAGAAAGAACCATGAGGAGGTTTCCTTCAAGTATTGCATCGCGGCCTCAAAATTGTTAAGCGCTTTCTCGTATTTCCCTTGGTGATAAAATATTTCACCCAAACCGAAGTAAGCCTCACCAAACAATTCCAAAATATTTCCCTTTAGAACGATGGAGTAATAACGGAGAGCTTCAACGATATTGTTTCTGCTGAAAGCCAGATTTCCCAGTTGTAGTGCGGCCATATAAAACAGAGGATGATTGGGGAAATCCTCCATCACTCTCTTAAAGGCGTTTTCGGCTTTGTCCTGTTCGTTTCGAAATGTATAGATGCATCCGATCTCGGTGAGAGCAAAAAGGTGCCAGGAATTATTCCTATTTTGTCGAACGATAAGGCTGTAAGTCTCCAAGGCTTGATCCAGATTCCCTAATCTGACGAGGCATTCTCCTTTAAAAAATAAACCCTCTTCGAGATACTTAGAATTCGGGAATTCAAGGAGCAAAATATCTAAATTGGTAACCGATTCTCTGAATTTATTTTCAAGAAAATATCCCTTTCCTATTTGGAAAAGAGCCTTTTCTCTAAACCGTGTGTCGAGGATGTTGAAATAATAGGGGAGGGATTCCAATATTTCCCCCCCGGCATAAAGCATTTCGGCGTTTAACCACTGAATAAATATCTTCTCATCTTGAAAATGGTTTAATTTTTGTAATCGCTGGAAAATCCGATTAGCCCCCTCCATGTCGCCCAGTTGGATATAATTCCAATAAAGGGTAATAAACGACACGCCCCCCCAGCTACTTTCTTGTGATGGATTAAGAATTAAATTCAATTCTTTTATCGAAGAGAGGTAATCGCCGTTCATCAGGAACATTTTCCCAAGCAAATAGTAGCTATAAAAGAGAAGGGGAGACTCCTTGAATTGATTCTTAAATGATTGGAATGTTTCTATGGAATTCTTGAAATTCCCCAGTTGGTATTCGCAAAAACCTGTCCTCCAGTAAGCCTCCGGAAGAAGAGGATCGTTCTTAAATCGGTCGCAAAATGTGTGATAGTGGTGTTTGGCTTCATCAATTCTACCCAATTTCAGTTGTGACTCGCCAAGCCAGAATAGGGCATATTTTAAGTACTCTGGCGGAATGGATCCGGGCTTTTCCCATAGGGTCTGAAAATAGCCGGACGCCGTTTCATATTGTTTCTGCCTAAAGGATCGGACGCCTAACCAGAAAAGGGAGCAACCAACTAATTGATTATTGTTGGAGTATTGAGAAACCTTTTTAAAAGTGGACTCTGCGGCGGTCAATTGATTCGGTCCGAGTTGAAGGAGTCCCAAAAGATAATAGGAATAATCGATCTGCTCGAATTTTGGAAACTTCTGAATGAGTGACAGGAGAAGCTTCATCGCCTCTCCCTGGTTGCCTAATTTCATCTCTAACTCTGCCATTCCGAGGAGAGCATAATCCGTATTTTCGAAGTGAGTACCTTCATTGATAATTTTTGAAAAAACCTTCTTAGCTTCTTTCAAGTTTCCCTTGATGAAAAGCGTCCTCCCCAAAAGATAATAAATCTCAAAAACCTTGTCGTGTTTGGGGTAGGTATTTACAAAAGCCGTGAATTGTTTTTCTGCGATATCATAAAAACCGTCTTTAAAGGCTCCGATTCCTACCCATATTAGTTGCTCATCATCGCGCAAATTTCTGGAATAGCTTCCTGGAACGAAAAGCACACCGCAGACAAATCCTATGAAGATGAAGCCCAGAACTACTTTTGTCTTCATTTGAGCCTTAATTTCTTCACGCTTGTAATGGAAATTAATTCTTCCGGGGTATTTACATTCATAAATGACTCTCTCAAGGGGTCTAAAAAAAGGAAATCTCTTTCGTCAACGACTTTCACCTTGACCAGTTTATAAAAATCGATTATCCTGTATTTTCCTTCCTCAATAGTTCTTTTTATTGGCGCTAAGCAATTCTTCGAATAGATGGCATGTAAAGGCTGCAATCCGTCTTTTGTCCGGGGGACAATGACATCGTCCCCTTGGACATTCTCAAACAAATACCGCACTAAGGATCTATTTATGAAGGGCATGTCACAAGCAACACTAAAAGAATACTGAAAAGAAGAGAAGAATATTCCTGTATATAAACCTCCTAACGCCCCTTTATCGGGAATTAGATCTTGACAAATTTTTGAATCAAAGTTTATAAAGGACTCCTTTTGATTGGTTACGATGATAACTTCTTGAAATAATCTTCTAAACAGATCGTGGATTCGGCCGATAATCGGGGTTCCCTCAATTTCGATCAGGGCTTTGTTTTGTCCCATCCGGATGCTTTTGCCCCCGGATAGAATGATCCCGGAGGCTGAATATTTAGATTCCAAGGTAGTGTCTGATAAGATATATTATGTTAACTTTCAATTCTCTGTCTTCGCGAACCTTTTCCACCCGTCCTCCTCATTACCCCTCTTCCTGCTCAATTCCTCAAACTCCCTCAAGATCTCTTCCTGCCTTCTCGTCAGATCTCTCGGGGTTTTCACAATGACCTGAACGATTTCATCCCCCCGACCATAACCTCTCATCTTTGGAAATCCTTCTCCTTTTATTCTCAAGCTTGCGCCACTCTCCGTCCCCTTTGGTATCACTAATTTTCTTTCACCATTTAAGGTGGGCACTGCTATTTCCGTTCCCAGAGCAGCTTGCGGGAAGCTAATTGGTATCTGACACACAATGTCATCTCCATCCCTTGAAAAAAAATCGTGTGGTTCGACATAGATAAAAACGAAAAGGTCACCGGGAGGGCCTCCTCTTTGACCCTCCTCTCCTTCACCCCGAATTCTCAATTTGGATCCGGTATCCACGCCGGGAGGAATCCTTATTTGAATTTTCTTGGTCTTTCGCACCCTTCCATGTCCGCGGCACTCTTTACAAGCATGAGGAATCATTTTTCCTTCTCCCCGGCAATGTCCACAGGTCGTACTAATCGTGAAAAATCCTTGCGAGCGCGTAACCTGTCCTGTTCCCTTGCAACTCGGGCATTGGGTCGGATAAGTTCCGGGTTTAGCTCCGGTTCCATTACAAACGTCGCATACAACATTTTTGGGTATTTCTATTTCGGCTTCCTTGCCAAAAGCTGAATCATGGAATGAGATTTTGAGATCATATCTCAAATCCCCGCCTGCGCTTGCCCTGGTCCTGCTTCTGCCGGTAGTCCCGAAGCCAAAAAAGTCTTCAAATATATCTCCAAAAGCTGAGAAGATGTCATCAAATCCCCTGAAACCGGTGAACCCACTGCCCTTCAAACCTTCTATCCCGTAGCGATCATAAATCTCTCTTTTCTCAGGGTCTCTAAGAACTTCATAAGCTTCTGAAGCCATCTTGAATTTTTCCTCTGCCTCTTTATTACCAGGATTTCTGTCGGGATGGTATTGCATCGCAACTTTTCGGTAATTCTTCTTTATTTGATCCTCACTGGCATCCCTTGAAACCCCGAGAATCTTGTAGTAATCCCTGTCTTCCATATTTCAAGCGGTACAACGGCTACGGTCACGAACCTGGTTTGGTCAGAAAATAAACTATGTGTCACGGACAATAAACGATGTACTGTTCATAGTTCCCTCTTTAAAGTTCATCGTCCTGGCAATACGAGCATCTTAACCTTTGCTGCTTCACTGAAAACCCTCACTTATCATAATTCTCCAAAATCTTTCCCGTCCTGCCTTTCTCAACGATTTCATCCATTTTTGGTCCCAAATCCACCCCCAACTCCTTCATCCTTTTCTTAGCCCAAAGTCCGACATTTCTTGAATCTTTATAAAACGCGTCCGCTTGGGGTTTTGAAGTGTCGAAGTTTTCAAGTCGAGACCCTTCGGTTTGATGGACACGGAACGAAGAAACCAATCTACTTAGGTTTCGACTACTACAGTACTTACACCTGACTTTGCCGGCTTCCCTTAGGTTGAGAAATAACTCGCTGAATTCCCTATTGCATTGGTTACAGCGATACTCGTAAATAGGCATGATCACTTCCCCTTCCCTTTTGCCTTCTTTCTTACCCCCTTCTTTTTGGATGATGGTTCACTCTCTTTTTTCAATCTGATTTCATCTAAATCGGAAATGCTCTCCTCAGGATTAAACAATTTCTCACTTGCATCCGGCAACTTGGATAGGAAGATTTCATAATCTTTTTGAGTAATTATCCCGTTCCTAATATTCTGTGCGACATTTCTCTTGTCAAATCTCTTACCCTCATCGATGTGCATAATGCCCTCCTCGGGTTTATTCAGTTAAAATAGCACAATTTCACAATCTGTTCAAGGTGCTTTGTAACTCTTTGTTATTTAATGTAAATTCTGTCAATTTACTTTATTCATGAGATTGGCCGGCTTTAGAAAATAACGTGCCGAAAAGAGCTTTGTGCAAGATTGTCCTTGGTTATGCGATAACCCGTCTGTGTCCCTCTATTAGAGATCACCTGTGTATATTAAAAGGGGTGAGCCGAAACAACTGAACAGTAACAATAGTAGGTACTGATGTTGAAGGTATTTTTATGTTACGAAGCAGATTCGGTGTGATCCAAGACATCTATTGTTAAGCACGGGTTGCTCTTCTTACCAAATCATGATGGCTCCTCAGGGAAGCCATTCGCTTCCGTATCTTGAGGTTCATGGAAATCATACTTGGAGACAGCACACCCTTTCGCTGGAATATGGCCTTGATGAAATTCTTGAACGGATATGCTCGGTGGTAGAGCCCCAGGAATTCCTCGTAAAACTCGTCTAATGGTAGCCTCGTGGGCAGAACGGTGTGGAAGAAATCGATAAGTTCAAAGCCTTCCGTGATGAACGTTTCCTTTACTATGTCGTAAAGATCCGTCCCTGGAAACGGACTCAGAACAGTGAATACCGGATGAGTCAAATTATTCTCTTCCACGTACTCTGAGAGGCGCCTGAAGTCCTCATGATCAAAAGCAGGGTTCACGATCAGGTATGCCGCCACCTCTACGCCATTAGCATGGCATATCTCAATCGCCCTCCGGTTCATCTCAGCAGTCGTCCTTTTCCTCATTTCCTTTAAGGCCCGATCGTCAGATGCCTCTAGTCCAAGCAGGAGGAGCTCCATTCCAACGTCGCGCCATTGTTCAATGAGATTGGGGTGTCGAACGACCGTGTCAACACGGCCATAAAGCTCATACCTTTTTGTGATTCGCCGCCGCTTTATCTCGTCCGCAAGATTAGAGGCATTCTCCACATGGTCGAGGGTATTATCGTCTGCGAACTTAACATTTGGAGCGGTGATGGATTCGAGTTCTTCAGCAACTAAGTGCGGGGCCCTTGCCCGGTACTTCCCGCGGTTAATCTTCCAGAGGCCGCAAAAGGTGCACTTGTTTGGACAGCCGCGGGAGGTGATTGTGCAGTCTAAGGGACGCCAGTTGCCGCGAAAGTAAAGTCGCTTGTCCCTGTAAGGCTGAGTGAGATTTCGAGCTGGTATCGGAAATTTGTTCAAATCCATCAACTCTCGATTCGGATTGACACGGAATTCACCGTCCTTCGATCTATATGCAATTCCAGGGATTTCTTCCCATTCGTGCTTGGATTCACATGTCTTAACAACCTCATATAGGGTCTCTTCGCCCTCGCCGATCACCACAACATCTATGAAGGCTTCGTTACAGTCCTCTGGCATCAAAGAGGGATGGTGACCTCCAACAACAGTAATTGTGGTAGGGGAAAGCTCCCTCACCTTTCTTAGGACTTGTTTTACTAAATGACTATTGGCAGCCACACATGAACAGCCGACAATGTCGGGTCTAAACCTAGAGAACTCGGCATTGAGATCTTCGTCGATTCGCATATCCAAAATGTGCACGTCATGATTGGCAGTAAGCATGCCGGCCAAGACCTCGAGATGATAGGGAGGAGTCATCTCAAAAATTTTGGTTGGAACGTCAAAAGGGCTCACAGGTGGTTCTATCAAAAGAACTTTCATCGGACGCTCCTCGACCGTAGCAAAGGGGTGTCAGCCGGATTTTAATGTATGGAAAAAGTGGTAAAATGTCAAGCAATAAAGATAGTTATAACTTCGTGTACAAAATTGTTGACAAATTCCAAAAATGTCTATATTAAATATGTTGGTCTTTAAGGAAACCAGCGATCCGTCCTTTCTTTGTATTTGAGGGGGGCACCATTAATGGAAAAAAGAAGGGTTGTAATAACCGGAATGGGGGTAGTTGCTCCAAATGGCATTGGGATTGAGCCTTTTTGGGATTCTTTAATTCAGGGTCGATCAGCCGTCAGAAGAATCACCCATTTCGATGCCTCTTCTTACCCATGTCAAGTAGCTGCTGAAGTTCCAGATTTTGATCCGGTGAATTATATGGATCCAAGAACTGCAAAAAGATTAGCCAGGTTTGCTCAATTTGCATTAGCAGCTTCAAAAATGGCAGTGGAGGATTCAAGACTAGATGTACATTCAATCGATCCTTACACAATCGGAGTTATTATCGGGACTGGAATTGGAGGAGGTGATTGGTCAGAGAATCAACACATCATTTTTATGGAAAAAGGGCTTAATAGAGTAAGTCCTTTAACCGCAGTAATGATTTGTACCCATTCAGCTGTTGGGATTATAAGTTGTGAACTTGGACTGAAAGGGCCCAATACAACCATATCTTCTGCATGCAATTCGGGCCTCGACGCAATTTGTTCAGCTTATAACGCAATCCGGTTAGGGGATGCTGACATCATGATTGCGGGAGCTGGCGAAGCTCCAATTACCCCCTATATTGTTGGCCTATTTTGCGCCGCCGGTATTCTTTCAAAAAAAAATAAGGAGCCTCAGGGGGCACTCAAGCCATTTGATGTTGCCGCGGATGGGATAGTGCTTGGCGAAGGTGGGGCTGCTCTATTTCTTGAAGACCTCCAAAGCGCCGTGAAAAGAAGCGCGAGAATTTACGCGGAAATTTTAGGTTATGCTTCGGGAAACGAATGTTATGATATGTTTGAAAAAAATCCAAGCGGAGACACTGGGTCAATTGTGATTAAGAAAGCCTTAGAAAATTCACACGTTAAGCCTCAAGAGATCAATTACATAAATGCGCATGGCAATGCCCAGCCAGAATTTGATTTGCATGAAACTTTTGCTATAAAAAAAGCTTTTGGAGAATTAGCACATAAAATTCCGGTGACTTCGATTAAGCCAATAACGGGGCAGTGCTTTGCTCTTACTGGAATCCTCCAAATGATCACAAGTGTCTTGGTCATCAACAATAATGTTATTCCACCAACTACTAATCATGTAAACCCCCGACCGAATTGCGATCTTGATTATGTGCCGAATTATTTTAGAAAGTCCGAAGTGAATATTGCCCTCGTAAATGCAATGGGTTTTGGCGGGAGCGATACTGCAGTAATTATTGGAAAGTTTGATGGGTTGAATCGATAGAGTCGAGGTTAAGATTGATAATTTCTAGGACATTATTATTATTTGCATTCTTCGTAAATTTGGGACTTGGCTTTCTCGTTTACAAGAAAACCGGAGCTCATAGGCGAGCGAATTTAGCATTTTCTGTCCTCTCCTGGTCTGCGGCTGCGTGGGGACTCAGTCTTTTAATGGAATATGCTTTGAAGGAAACTCCTTGGTTGTTATTTTGTGGGAGAATTAGTTTTGCGACTGCGGGAATCATACCTACTGCTTTCCTGTTTTTCACCTTATTATTTCCTGAAGAAAGAAAGGGGTTGAATTCTACAAAACTATTATTATTAGCGTTGCCTTCAGTATTTTTTTTCGTATCATCGTTTAGCAACAAAATAGTTTCTTCTCTCGGTTCTGGCTCACGAATGTTTAATTATGGAACATTTTATCCATTTTTTTCAATCTATTTCATTGGCTTCATGCTTCTATGTTTTATACTTCTAATAAGCTCTTATCGAAAAGCTGTAGGTCTTGTGAGACTTCAAATTAAATACTGTTTGGTGGGCATGTTCTTGACTGCTGGCTTTGGGGTAACTACAAATCTATTTCTCCCAATGGTAGGGATTTCGAGATTTAATTGGGCCGGTCCCCCCTCGAGTGTAATTATGGTTGGTTTTACGACTTATTCCATACTCAAACACCGCTTAATGGATATTAACATTGTCTTTAAGAAAGGAACAACTTATATTCTTCTCTTGATACTCCTGTTTGTTCCGTCGTTTCTTCTCATTGTTGTCAGCCAAAAGGTCTTTTTTAATAAGATTAGTTATCTATTTTCGGTTGTTATTGTTGCGCTCCTGTTCTTAATCACCATTCTATTTTACAGGATTAAGCCTCAAACAGAGAAAGCCGTGGAACAAGTTCTTTTCAAGAGACTCTATGATTACCGTGAAACCCTGGCGGAATTCAGCAAGGCCATGGTTTCCATCCTGGATTTGCAATCTCTATCGAAAAAGATTATTGAAATGATTACTCAAACCCTGGGGGTTGAAAAGGCATCCTTATTTCTATGGGATGAGGAAAAAGGGAGTTATTCTCTGTTCGAATCAAAAAATATTAAAATAACCGGTGCAACACCGCAGCTTCCTAAAGACAATCCCCTCCCCCGCTACCTCCAAAAAGTGAAAGAAATTATTGTTAAGGAAGAACTGGCAAAGTGGGCCCATGTTCCAGAATTAAATGATGTCGTCAACGGGATGTCTCTATTGGAAGCGGAGGTGAGTATTCCTTTCATTTCGAAGGGGCAGCTTGTTGGGATGATTAATTTGAGCCATAAGTTTACCAAAGATATCTATTCTCATGAAGATATTGAATTACTCAGCACCCTGGCAAACCAGACGGCGGTCGCCATTGAAAATGCAAGGCTGTACGAGGATTTGAAAAGATCAAAATCCTATATCCGAAGAGCAGACCGACTTGCCTCCCTGGGAACGCTTACGGCGGGGCTGGCCCATGAAATTCGTAACCCCCTGGTCGCCATCAAGACGCTAACTCAATTATTGCCGGATCGGCTTGACGATGAGGAATTTCGAGACCAATTTCTCAAGATTGCCTCCGGAGAGGTAGACCGGATCTCTTCGCTCGTCAATGAGCTTCTCGATTTTGCCAGGCCTTCCGATCCAAAGTTGAAGTTTGAAGATATCAACACGATTTTAGACGGGATGATTCTCCTGGTTTCAACAGAAACGAAGAAGAAACAAATCAACATTCTCAAAAACTACGCTTCTGATTTACCCCCTGTCCAGATTGACAGGGAACAGATTAAACAAGTCTTCTTGAACGTATTATTAAATGCGATTCAGGCAACACCCGAAAGGGGAAAGATTACGGTCAAAACTCGACCCTTTAGGAAACCCGGTGGAGAATCTTATGCCCAAATTGAGTTTACCGATACAGGCTGCGGGATTCCAGGGGAACATTTAGAAGAGATCTTCAACCCCTTTTTTACCACGAAGACCACCGGAAGCGGACTGGGGTTATCCATTTCGCATCAGATCATTCAGGATCATAGGGGCTATATTGATGTGGAAAGCCAGTTAGACAAGGGATCGTCCTTTTTTATCAATTTGCCGGTCAATCAAGATTATCCGAAAAGAAGAACAAGGGATTCAGAAAATAACAAAAATATATCAAATATCTCTGAGGAACGGTGAACTTTAAACGATGAACTATGAACAGAGTACCCTGGCGGCGACGAACCTTAAGCGATGAACTTTAAACACTGAACTATGAACAGTTCGTCTTTCACTGTCCCTTGTCCATCGTTCGTACTCTATTAAGGTGACCAGACGATCATGATTGATTATCAGGGAATAGTCCGATCCCCGCTTGTTCCTTCTCAGGTCATTTCGCTCGCCCAGAAAGCGGCCCACAATAATGTTCCCGTTTTCATCCAGGGCGAGCGTGGGACAGAAAAAGAGCTTGTAGCCAAGATCATCCATTATACGGGCGATTGGAAATTTTATCGTTTTTATAGGATCGATTGTAAGACTCAAACAGAGGATTCCTTCCGTGCCGAGTTCATCCGTATCTTTAGGGAGAATAACTTCGGGACCATTCCAGCCACGGTTTACCTAAGAGAAATTGGGGAGCTGGGACAATCATGTCAGTCAAGGTTGTTGGACCTGATTGAAGAGGGTGTTCTCCAGAACGGTGCTGAGAGCAAGGTTATCAAAAATCTCAGATTCATTTCATCCTCATCAGAAAATTTGAAAGAGAAGGTCACCCAGGGCAAATTTTCAGAGGAGTTGTACCATCGAATAAGTACTCTATCGGTCTATCTCCCTCCGCTGAGAGAGCGTGTTAAAGACATTTCAACAATTGCTCAATATATTTTGGAGGAACACTCTAAGAAAATGAAAATAGGTAAGGTGGACATTTCAGACAACGTTTTGAAATTATTCGAAAACTATTGGTGGCCGGGGAACCTCAGAGAGCTGGAGCAGGTCATTATTCGAAGCGCTATGTTTTCCGAGGGCAAAGATCTGACGGAAAGGGACCTCCTCTTCGAAACTGAAAATGAAAGCGAATCCTTTGTCACCTTTCTGAAAAAAGCCGATACGAAGTCAGCCGAATCGAAACCCCATGGTTTCTCGTCCGAGCAAAATACCAATATTCTATCGCTTTTTTTAATCGAATTGGTTCATCGCATTAAAAATCCTTTGGTCTCCGTCAAGACCTTCACACAGCTCTTGCGGGAAAAATTTAACGACGCTGAATTCAGGGAGCATTTTTACAGGATTGTCACAGAAGATATCGGGAAGATCGATTCCGTCCTGAACCATCTTCTCACCTACATTAAGATCAATACCCCCATTGAAAAAAAGGATACGGTTCACTTCATCCTCGAAGAGATTCTTAAGAGACATGAATTACAACTGCAGGATAGAAACATAAAGATATTTAAGAAATTTGAAAAGGATCTTCCGGAAACGACCATTCACGAGGAGCAGCTGAGATATATCTTAGATGCTCTGCTTCAATACGCCCTCCCTTCTATCCCTCCCAACGGGAGCATTGGATTTTTGACCAAGTCCCTTGACCCGCGGACAGAAGCCGCTGATGCCAATAAATCCCCCAGGAAGAATGGAAGATATATTGAGATATTGATCATCTTCACGGGTTATAAAAAGCCCGTTGAGCAATTTGAGTCGGTATTGGGGATCCCTGCTCTTCAAAAAGAAGAGGCCGTTGAATTGGAATTGCGCCTCATCAAGGAAATTATTCAAAAGAATCAGGGAATGATGAAATTCGAGGTGAATGAAAAGAAACCGAGGACAATCGTTTCTTTGAAATTTCCCATTGAAAGAAGGAAATTAATATATTATCAACCAGAGGCTGTCTCATGACAGGTTCGTCATCCGGACAATGACCTGTTCCTAGTTTACTGTTTGAGGTTTATCGGCCCAAGGGTACTCTGTCCATAGTTTATCGTTTAAAGTTCTTCTTCCTTATCTCGGGGTAAAGGAGTGAGAAGGTGAAAAGTGTCTTAGTCGTCGATGATGAGGTTGGTGCCAGAGAATCTCTCAAGATGGTCTTAAAGAATGATTATGAGGTGTTTTTAGCAAAAGACGCAGAGGAAGCATTGCTCCAAGTCAAATTGCACTCCCCGGACGTGATCCTCCTCGACATCATTTTGCCCGACCTGGACGGTTTGAAGGTTTTGGAAAGGGTCAAACAGAATGACCCGGATATCATTGTAATCATGATTACGGCCACCAAAACGGTGAAGACAGCCGTCGAAGCGATGAAGCTTGGAGCCTATGATTACGTGACCAAACCATTCGATGTTGATGAATTGCGTCTCATCATCAGCCGCTCCTTATCCACCAAGGCTCTGGAGCAAGAGGTTAAATATCGTCGGGAAGAAATGGAAAAAAGCTTCGACTTCGGGAACATCATCGGGAAAAGCAAATTGATGAAAGAAATCTTCAAAGTGATCAAGCAAATTGCCGATTCGAAATCCACTGCTTTGATCATGGGAGAGAGTGGAACAGGAAAGGAGCTGATTTCGCGGGCCATTCATTATAATAGCAATCGGAAGAGTTATCCTTTTGTCACCATTAACTGCGCTGCCATTCCCGAGACGCTGATTGAGAGCGAGCTCTTTGGGCATGAAAAGGGGGCCTTCACCAACGCGATAGAAAGAAAATTGGGCCGTTTTGAGGTGGCCCACCAGGGGACCCTCTTCCTCGACGAGATCGGAGAATTGAGTTTGGCGACCCAGGCCAAAATTCTCAGATTTCTGGAAGAAAGAGAATTCAATCGCGTCGGGGGATCAAAGACGATTAAAGTCGATGTCAGGCTGATCACGGCAACCAATAAAGATTTGAACCAGATGATCAAAAAGGGAAGTTTTCGTGAAGACCTCTATTATCGAATCAACGTTGTCCCTATTACGATTCCTCCCTTAAGGGAAAGGAAAGAGGATATCCCTTTACTCATTGACCATTTTGTAATGAAATTCACTCTTGAAAATAATAAAAATGTGAGAGGGATCAGCAAAGAAGCTTTAGAATTGATGATGCAGTATGAATGGCCTGGGAATATTCGGGAATTAGAGAACTTGATTGAGCGTGTGATTGCCTTAACATCCAACGAATACATCCAATTGAACGAATTGCCTCTCTCTTTCAAAAACATTCCTAAAATCAACGGACTAAAAGAATCTATTTTGGACGGAAAGGTCTCTTTCTTGGAGGCGGAAGAAGAGTTCGAGAAGGAAGTCATTTTAGATGCCCTGAAAAGGAGCAACTACATCCAATCTCATGCTGCGGAAATCTTAGGAATTAGTCGTCGGATATTAAAATATAAAATGGACAAATTGGGCATTAATCAGGATAAGTTTAAAGAGTATTAAAATCATCACAAAATTGTCAATTTCCGTTCA
>Ga0187770_10000680_pt1 | contig 16857 bp, 13 predicted proteins | sample 0116_SJ02_MP02_2_FD_133154 | JGI IMG/M metagenome (GOLD analysis project Ga0187770, IMG submission 133154) | Tropical peat soil microbial communities from peatlands in Department of Meta, Colombia - 0116_SJ02_MP02_20_MG | ecosystem: Environmental > Terrestrial > Soil > Wetlands > Peat | place...
GAGCGGGGCAGCGAGCCATAGTCCGCCAGCTCCACCTCGGGCGTGACCATGACCTTGTGCTTGACCGTATGCACGATTTCGCGCTGCAGCTCCTCCCCCCGCCCCCGCTCCACGCCCTCGGCCCGCTCCACCAGGAGGCGCATGTGGTCGCGCTCTTCGGCGTCGCGCGTGAGGTGGATTTGATACTCCGAGCCGAGGCCGGGGATGGAGGAGAGGATGTTGTCGATGGTGGAGGGGTAGATGTTCACCCCCCGGAACTTGAACACGTCATCGGTGCGCCCCCGGATCCGCGAGTGGCGCGGCAGGATGGACCCGCAGGTGCAGCGCCCCGGCATGACCCGCGTGATGTCTCGGGTCCGGTACCGGATGAGGGGCGCGGCCTCCTTGGCGAGGGTGGTGACGACCATCTCGCCCCAGTCGCCCGGCGGGAGCGGCTTCAGGGTCTCGGGGTCGAGGATCTCGAGGAGGTAGTAGTCGGCCCAATAATGGATGCAGTCGTGGTGCGGGCACTCGATCCCCGTACCCGGGCCGTAGAGTTCGGTGAGCCCCGGGATGTCGAACAGCTCCACGCCTCCCAAAAGCTCGGAGATCTTCTTGCGCATGGACACCGACGAGCACTCCGACCCGTAGATGACCTTCTTGAGGTTGATCTTCTCCGCCAGGCCTCGCTTGTAGACCTCCTCGGCCAGGAGGAGCCCCATGGAGGCGGTGCAGCAGAAGACCGTGGACTGGAGGTCCACCAGAAACTCGCACTGAAGGTCGAGGTTCCCCGGCCCGGTGGGCACAACCATGGCCCCGACCCTCTCGGCCCCTGCCTGGAAGCCCACCCCGGCCGTCCACAGGCCGTAGCCCACGGCGATCTGAACGCGATCCAGCGGCGTCACCCCCGCCATCTCGTAACAGCGGGCGAAGAAGTGCGCCCAGTCGTCCACGTCCTTCTGGGTGTAGCAGAGGATCTTCCGCTTCCCCGTGGTGCCCGAGGAGGAGTGGATGCGCACGATCTGCTCGAAGGGGACCGACCGTAGTGGGAAGGGATAGTCGTCCCGCAGGTCGTCGGCGGTAACGAAGGGGAGCTTCGCCAGGTCGTCCAGCGAGCGGATGTCCTCGGCCCCGACCCCCGCGCTATCCAGCTGGGCCCGGTAAAAGGACGAGCTCTCCAGCGCGTGCCGCAGCGTCCACTGCAGGCCCTTGAGCTGGTGGGCGGCGAGCTCCTCTTCCGAGGTGAAGGGCGGCATGAAGGTCAGTCTGCTCATGTCGGGCTTCTCCAATCGAACGTTCGTCAATCCCGCGGCCCCCAGGCGGCTCTGGGCCGGGTTGTCCTTCGAGGCGGCGCCCAAGAAGGCGCGGCGCAGTTCCGGGTGCACCAGGAGCGCGTCGCTCCTGCCCGAGCGCACGATTTTGCCGTTGGCCAGGAGGTAGGCGGCGCTGGAGGCGGTGAGCGCCCGGGCGGCGTTTTGCTCCACCAGGAGGATGGTCGTCCCCGCGCGGGCGAGCCGGTGGATGATCTCGAAGATCTCGTCGGTGATGAGCGGCGCGAGACCCAGGCTCGGCTCATCCAGGAGCAGGAGGCGCGGCCGCGCCATGAGGGCCCGGCCGATGGCCACCATCTGCTGCTCCCCTCCGGAGAGGCTGGCGGTCGGCTGGTCGGCGCGCTCCTTCAGCCTGGGGAACCGCGCGAAGACCTCGGCCAGCCGGCGGGAAAGCTCGGCCTTGCCCGAGTTCCCCGCCAAGCCGCCCAGGACGAGGTTCTCCCGCACGGTCAGGTCGCCGAACATCTCGCGCCCCTCGGGGCAGAGGGCCACGCCCAGGGCGGCCATGTGGAAGGGCGGCTTCCCCGTGACGTCCCGCCCATCCAGCAGGATGCGTCCCCCCGAGGGAGGGACGAGGCCGGTGATGGCTTTGAGGAGGCTGGACTTTCCGGCGCCGTTGGCCCCCACGATCGCCACCGTCTCCCCTTCGGCTACCTCGAGATTAATCCCGAAGAGGGCCTGGGCGGCCCCGTAGTGGAGGGTGAGGTCCTCGATCTTGAGCAGCGTCCTGCGGGCATCCATGGCTGTCACGCCGTCACGCTGATCTTCCCGAGGTAGGCCTCGAGAACGAGGGGATTGCGGCGAACGTCCTCGGGCGCACCCCCGGCGATCCGGCGGCCGCCGTCGAGCACCACCACGTGGTCCGACACCGACATGACCAGGTCCATGTCATGCTCCACGATGATGAGCGTGGCGCCGGTGCGCCGAATCTGCCGGATGAGCGTGCCCACCCGCTCCGTCTCGTCGGGGTTGAGGCCCGCCACCGGCTCGTCCAGGAGGAGGAGTCTGGGGCCCGAGACGAAGGCGCGGGCCAGCTCCAGGTGCTTCTTCTCGCCGTAGGAGAGCGCGCCGGCAGGCCACTCCGCGCGGTCCGCCAGGCCGAAGGTGTCCAGGGCCTCCAGGGCGGCGAGCCTGAGCCGCCGCTCGCGATGGCGCAGGGAGGGCGTCCGAAGGAATGCTTCCAAGAGCGAGTCCCCGGCTTGCGTGGAGAGCCCGCACAGGACGTTGTCCAGGACCGAGAGTCTCGGGAAGAGCCCGAGATTCTGGAAAGTGCGGGCGATCCCCAGGCGGGCGATCCGGTGCGGGGACAGGCCGAACAGTTCCTGGCCATCGAAGACCATGGAGCCTTTGTCAGGCCTGAGCAGTCCGGTCAGGCAGTTGATGAAGGTCGTCTTCCCCGCGCCGTTGGGGCCGATGATGGCCGTCACCTGCCCTTTCCGCGCGACGAACCCCACGCCGTGAAGGGCCGGGACGCCGCCGAAGTGCTTCGTGAGGCCCGAGGCCTCGAGGATGATCCCATTGGGGGCGACGGTGGCCATGCGCCGGTTCTCCTAGGCCATCGGGCTTCGCATGACGGACCGCCCGCGCGCCAGTCGGCTCTTCGCCAGGTCCGCGATTCCGGCGAGGAACCCCCGGGGAAGGATCAGGAGGACGGCCACGACGATGAGGCCGTGGATGATTTCCTTGGAGTCCTCCAGCGGGCCGAGGAAATAGGGGAGGACGGTGATGAAGGCGGCCCCGCCGAGGCTCCCCCACAAAGACCCCAGGCCGCCGATGACCACCATGATGACGAAGTCGATGGAGGCAAAAATGCCGAAGGTGTCGGGGGTGACGGTCCCCATGTAGTGGGCGAAGAGGCTCCCCCCGACGGAGGCGAAGACGGCCGAGACAGTGAAGACGGCGATCTTCCCGCGGCGGACGTCCACGCCCATGGCCGCGGCGCAGACCTCGTCCTCGGCCAACGCGGCGAGGCCCCTTCCGACACCGCTCCGGACGAGGTTGAGGGAGAGGGTGAGAAAGACCATGGCCGCCCCCCAGAGGAGGTAGTACTGCTGCACCTCGTCCCGGAAGGCCAGGCCAAGCACCGCAAGCGGCGGGATGCCCGACAGGCCGCTTGGGCCGCCGGTCACCCTGTCCCATTGGACCAGGACGTTGTGAACGACAATGTTGAACCCCAGCGTGGCCATGGCCAGGTAGTGCCCCGTCAACCGGAGCGCCGGGAGCCCGATGATGAAGGCGGTCAGGGCCACACCCGCGGCTGTGAGGGCCGCGGCCAGGAGAGGCGGGATCGCGAAGGCCGTGGTGAGAATCGCGGAGCCGTAGGCCCCCAGCCCGAAGAATGCGGCGTGCCCCAGGGAGATCTGGCCGGCGTAGCCGACGAAGAGGTTCAGGCCCAAGGCGACGATGGCATGGATGGCGATCAGGTTGAGGATCCCCAGCTTCCAGGGGTTGTCGAAAAGGAGCGGCACCGGAGACAGGACGAGGCAAAGCCCTACGACCGAGAGGCCGGTCCGGTGGCGCGCCATGAACGAGGCAGCGGCTCGTGGGCTCATCGCGAACCCTCGGCGCCGGCGAGAAACGCCGCCAGGTTGTGGCCCTTTCCCGGGAGGCGCCTGCGGGTCATGACCCGGCCTCCTTTCCCATGAGGCCGTGGGGCCTGGCGAAAAGCACGAGGAGGAGGACGAGGAACGCGATGGTGTCCTTCCAGGCGCTGCTCACGTAGGCCGCGCCCAGCGACTCCAGGAGGCCCAGCCCGATGCCCCCCACGATGGCCCCGGGAAAGGAGCCGAAGCCTCCGAGGATCGCCGCGGCGAAGCCCTTGAGGCCGAGGAGGACGCCGATGTCATACCGAAGGGTCGTGATGGGCGTGATCAGGATCCCGGCGAGGCCCCCCAGGGCGCCGGCCAGGGCGAAGCTTGCCGTCCGGACCCGCCGGACCCGGAGACCCACCACGGCCGCCGCGGTGGGGTTGGATGCCACGGCCCGCATGGCCAGGCCGGCGTTGGTCTTTCTGAAGAACAGCACCAGGAGACTCATGGCCAGCGCGGTGATCACGAGGATCCAGACGGCTTGGGGCATGATGGTGGCCCCCAGGAGAGTCAGCGGTGTCTCCCCGGCCAGCGGGGGCACGGCCATGGAATTCTTCCCCCAGGTCCTCTGCATGGCGCCGCGCAGGACGATGGACAGACCGACGGTCAGGAGGATGAGGACGAGGGGGTTCCGGGAGCGCGAGGGTCGAAGGCCCGCGAATTCCACCAGGATCCCCGCCAGGGTCACTCCCGCCACGGCCACCGGAAGGGCCGCCGTCATGGGCAACTTGGCGCTGACGAGCGCGGCGTACAGGAGCATCCCGCCCAGAGAGACGAAGTCCACCTGGGTGAAGTTCACGATCCCCATGGTGTTGTGGACGACACCGAACCCTATGGCCACCATGGCGTAGATGGCCCCGCTGGTCAGACCCGCAAACAGGAACTGTACGAAATCCTGGAGCGAACTCATCCTCGGCGGGGCTCACCTCTTCTGGACGACGAGAGGAGCGGGATAGAAGGCATACATATATGAAACGGTCCGGTCAATGCAAGGAAAAACGAGTGATCGTAAGGAGTGGGGGCCAAGCGGCGTCCCGTCAGGCGCGTGCTATGACAGGAGGCGGACGAATTCCTCGACGGTGAGGCCGGCTTGCCGGATGAGGGCCCGAAGCGTGCCGCGTGAGAGTTCGGGATGATTGGGGACGGTCAGCCTGCAATGGGGCGGAGCAGCGTGCCACCGGCAGCTTCGTCACACAGAGACCTCCACGACCTCCTCGGAGATCGAGGAGAGGGTCTCTCTGATCTGAGGGGAAATCACATGGGCCCTCCGGATTGACAGGCTGAAATCATCGGGTGTAGACTTCGTCCTAGTTTCGAATTGATAGGTGGAATCGTTGCTAGCCCACTGGCTCATAAGTGAACTCGTCGGCCATCGGTGGTATGCGGTCTCATCCGCTCGGGGTTGTGCGGACCTCCGCACGCAAGATGAGTAGATACGGATGTCAGCGTCATGGTGCTACGTATCGGCAAGATCATCCATTGAACGCAAGGAGCAGGCCCCGCTCATACTCTCCCCTCCCGAATAGGGTCTTCGTCCCCGCAACCGTTCCTGCGGCACAAGGATTTGTCCAGGCGCCCGCGGGGCTCTCCGTTGGTCCCGGACGCCCGTGGTCGTTGGCCGACCAAATCAAGCTCCGGCAGTCATGACGATCAATATGCTCTTGGGTCTCTTCGGGGGCATGGCCATGCTCCTCTACGGGATGCGGCTCGTCGGGGAGGGCCTCCAACTTGCCGCCGGGGGGAAACTCCGCCACGTCCTCGGCACCCTCACCAGCAACCGGGTCAAGGGGCTGCTGGCTGGGGCCGGCATCACGGCGATCATTCAGTCGTCCGGGGCGACGACGGTGATGCTCGTCAGCTTCGCCAGCTCCGGCCTGATCACCCTCCCCCAGACACTCGGGGTCATCTTGGGGGCTGACATCGGAACCACGCTCACCGTCCAGCTCATCGCCTTCCAAATCGCCGACTACGCCCTTGTGCTTGTGGGGGTGGGGTTCGCGCTCCTCTTCTGGGCCAAGCGGAAGGTATTCCGCTACGTCGGCCAAGCGATTCTGGGGTTCGGCCTGATCTTCGTCAGCATCCAGGTGATGGGGGAGGTGATGGTCCCCCTCCGCCAGAGCGTGCTCGTCTCCAGCCTGCTCATCGCCCTGGGGGATCAGCCGCTCGTCGGCCTCGTCGTTGCTGCTGTCTTCACGGCCCTTGTGTGCAGTTCCGCGGCGACCTTGGGCTTGGCCATCACGCTCGCCGGGCAAGGGCTTCTCTCCCTTCGCGCCGCGATCCCCATCATGCTGGGGGCCAACATCGGCACGTGCGCCACCGCCCTGGCCAGCTCCCTCGGGGGGAACACCGAAGCGCGGCGGGTCGCCGTTGCCCACACGGCCTTCAAGGTGGTGGGCGTGGTCGCCTGCCTTCCCCTCCTCTCCCCCTTTGTGCGCATGGTAGGGCTGACCGCGACCGCCGGCCCCCGGCAGATCGCGAACGCCCACTCATTCTTCAATGTGGGGATGGCCCTTCTTCTCCTCCCGTTCACCACGCTGCTCGCGGGCGGCATCGCCCGGATGGTGCCGGACCGGACGGAGGGAGGCAAGTTGTTCGGCCCCAAGTACCTCCAGCAGCAGATGTTGGAGACGCCAGCCCTCGCCCTCGGGCAGGCCACCCGGGAAGCCCTTCGGATGGCCGATTGCGTCACCGAGATGCTCGGGAAGAGCCTGGACGCCCTCAGCACCGACGACCTTGACCTGATCGGTTTCATCGAGGAGCAAGACAATCGAGTGGACACTCTGTACCAGGCGATCAAGCGCTACCTGATCCAGCTCAGCGAGGCGCGGCTGACTGAAGAGCAGCGTGCGCGGGAATTCGGGATCCTTCAGGTCATCGACAACCTCGAAAACATCGGGGACATTCTCGACCACAACCTCATGAAGCTGGCGGAGAAGCGCCTGAGGCGGCGGGTCCACTTCTCAGTCGCCGGGCGCCAGGAGATCGGCCTCCTCCACCAGCGGGTGCGCCAGAACCTGGAGATCGCCATCGCTGCCTTCGGCAGCAACGACGCGGGGCTGGCCAGACAGGTCTTGGAGCAGAAGCTGGAGATTAGCCAGCTGGAGAGATCCCTCCGCCAGGCGCACATACAGCGGCTCCACGAGGGCTACCGAGAATCCATTGACACGAGCGAGATCCACCTGGACATCCTCACCAACCTCAAGCGGATCGACTCCCATATCACGGCCATCGCCTCCCCCGTGTTGGAGCGGCCCGTGTGACCCTGGCGCGTCGAGCCCTGGCCAGGAGTTTCAGGTACGGGGCCGCGCCGGCCTGTCCGTCCTCGTCTTGTCCCCAATTACGGCTGGAACCGGGATCTCATGGGCATGCGGCTCATGAGGACCGTGTGCCCGGGAGCGGATATTTTCACTCTTCCGAAGGTGCTCCATGGCGGTAACTTATCGCTCGTTTGTACCCATCATTCCAGATAGCCATCACATGTGTGTGACCACGGAGAAGTCGTGCTGGAGCGATTGGTAGGGCGGGCCAGGAGCGGGCGGCGTTGAACGCTGCGATGGTTCTATCGAGATTAGAGCCCGAGTTATGGTTACGATCACGTCTTCGCGATTGTTGGCGAATAGTTGCGGGGTTGCAAGCAGTCGAAAAATGGGTACGACTAAAACACGAGGCGTGATTTTCCGCTGAGGGAGCCGAGGCGTCTAGTTCGAGGTCTGCACGGCCGGCCAAGCAGGGCGAATCTGAGCAATGGGAGGAGAGAGTTTCGATACGCTGACGCCTGGCCGAGCCTTTTGCGGACCACAGACGGGCAGGGGCGCCGGGGGCTGGAACGTTCGCGACGGAGACTTGGGAGCAAATGGCTAGTGGGCGGGTGGCGGCGACTCTTCCACTTTCTTCCAGGTGTCGTCCGGGTTGTACGTCTGCATGGCGCGCGCGATGTTTCCTGTGTCCTGGCCGAGGTTCTTCTCGTAGACGACACCCTGGTGGTTCACGAGGAAGGTCATGACCCCGGAGATCCCATATCGCGCCGGAAACGCGACGAGGGCGAAGCCGCCGATCATCTTGCCGTCGACGACATAGTCGAAGGCGCCGCCCGGCGCGTCCGGGCCCTGGGCCGTCAGGATCCTGTAGAGGTAGCCATGGTAGGGCGTGGGTTTGCCGCCCGACCGCTTGCTGGGATACCCTTCCGCCCTGGCATTCGCGACGAGCGGGCCCAACGGACTCGGCACGTCGCCCTCCTGCGTCCGCCAGTAGAGCCCGTTCTTCTTGGCCTTGTCGCTGCGGAACTTCATCGCATACTTGAGCAACCCGTCGCCCTCGCGGGGCACCCGGGCGTACTCGCGCTGGGCATCGACATAGGCCAGACAGACTTGCATAGTGTTCAGCTCGTTCCGGCCGATGCGGCGGTTCAGGATCTCCTGTTTCCCCGCGGCGGTGTCGAAGCGCCAGGTATCCCCCTCTTTCACCACCGGGATCGGCAGCGGCCACTCGTCCTGGCCGATAACCAACACCGCTCTCGTCCCGGTGGGTTGTTCCAGCTTGTTCGCCTGTTCATAAGCGTGGACGAAGCGCTCCCGCGCCTGCTTGTCGGCCACCTTATCTCCCGACCGGATGAGGGGCCCGCTCTCGGGGCCGAGGATCGCGGCGAGGGCCTTCGTGTCCGCCACTTTCACGGCCGCGACGAGGGCCTGTACTGCCTCCTCCGGGGAGGCGAAGGTCCTCTGCGCTGGGCTGGCGGCGCCCGCTGCCTGGGCGCCGGCGGCGCCGATCAGCAGCATCGCCATGGCGGCGATGGTGAGCCACCGGGTCAGGGTGAGGCCCGCAGGCCGATTGGGTGAAGACATCCTGAACTCCTCCAGAGCTACCATGCCTCCGATGCTCCGCACGGGTTGGAGGTCGGCGGGTTCATTCCAGGGGCGCCCGGACACCGTTCACCTGCGCTGTCCGCTCCCGCCGCCGCCCGCCGGCCTCGGGGGGCTCGGGGCTGGCCTGACTGCCCCCGTGCTCGGACGGCTCACGGGCGCGCTCGGCGCCGGGCTGGCCGCGCCCAGGCTCTGCCAGCTCAGGCGCCCGCGGTCGCTGGCGCTCCGGGTCTCGCCGCCGCGTCCCAGCCCCTCGAGAGCGGCTGGCTGGCGGGGCGCCTGGGGGGCCGGCGGCGCCAAGGGCCGCGGAGCCTCTTGCGCGCGGCCGCGGAACGCCTGGCGGGCGTCCACGCCCGGCCGCGGGCCCTGCCCGAACCGCTGCCGCACACCTGGATCGTAGTAGGGGACACCCCGGCGGTGGTCTGCGTCGTGTCGCCAGGTGGGGTTCGGGATGGTGGTCCGGTTAAAGGTGTTGAAGTTGGTGCCATTGATGTGGACGCTGTGGTGGCCCCAGTCGAAGCCGCCCCAGAGCGCCGCCCCCACGGCCACGCCGAGGCCGAAGGAGAGCCCGGGGGCCCCGACCACGTAACCCGGCGGGTACCAGTAGTAGGGGGGATAGGCCGGGTACCACCACGGCCCGTACACCACGGTGGGGTCGTAGATGGGCACGTAGACGAGCTGCGAGTTCGCCGGCTCGATCTGGATGCCCTGCGGCTCGACGACGACCGCTTGCTGGGGGGTGCTCTGAAGGTAGCCTGCGGCCTGCGCCTTGGCCCGTAGCAGTTGGACGGTGGCCATCACGTCCTGCGGCTGGGCCAAGAAGGCGTCCCCCAACTTCTGGGTCCAGTCCAGCATGCTGTTCATCATGGCGAGCACCTGGGGAAATGCCGTCAGCGACTTCACGCTCGGATCCCAGGGCTGCTGCTGCATCGCCACTTCCAGTTGCGGGCCCGTGACGTAGGGGTATGCCTGGACCCAGCGGGCGGCCTCGACCACCTCCAGGGGGTAGGTCGCGGCCATCAGGATTTGCGCCAGGAGCGCATCGGGATACAGGGCGATCGGCGCCAGGAGCTGATCCAACGCTTCCGCTCCGAAGGTCGGTGGCGCGGGGGCGCCTGCGGGAGGCGGCGGGGGAAACTGCGCCAGGGCGCCGGGTACTGCCACCAACAACAGCACCAGGCACCCAAGCAGTGCGTGCCGCACGGCGTCCTTCGTCGGCATGCTCCTTCCTCGCTCTTCTCGGTGGCGGTGCGCCCTGGCACGCGCGATCGGCCGGTCCCCTGACCCGCCCTCGGTGGATGTCTCAGAGGCTATCGTAGCATCCCCTGCGGTCGAGGCGCCGTCACGGCAGGGGCACGCAACGGCGTCCACGTCTGCCAGGTGCTGCAAGCGTGGCTCCGGGGCCGGCGGCCGCACAGGGCTCTTCAGCGCGATGCCTGAAGCCAGTTAAGAATACAGCAAGCGCTGAGAGATAGCAAGAAAACCTCAGGCTTGCGGCCATTCGACGTGTTGGCTTTCGTGGGGTCTCGGGAGGCTGGCTGCCAGCCCAATTGCGGATGACCGACGGCTGTTGACCGCCTGCGCTCAGTTTCCTTGCTTGTCCTTGGCGAGGGCCGCTGCGATCTCCGCTGCGGAGGGCAGGGCCGTTGCTTCTTTGTACCCGGCCAGCCGCCGGTACACCTCGGCGGCCGCGGCGGAGAATCCGCTGGGGAGGCCGGCCGCGACGAAGGTGGCGGCGTTCTCCTCCATCTCTCCCACGAAACGCCAGGCCTTCCGAATGCTGCCGCCCAGCGCCTTGTCGCCCCGGCTTGCCAGCTCGGGCAACGAGCGCGCCCATTCCTGGCGAAGGGCAGCATCCACCCCCTCTCGGATGGCCAGGGAGCGAATCGCGAGCAGGAGGGCGGCCGTGCCCTTCGTGTATGCCGCATACGCCACCTTCAGGGCGGATGCCGCCCCGATGGGACCGTCGAGGACGATAACCTCCAGAGCGCTGCCTTGGAACAGGCTGGCGAGGCGCCCGGCCTCCGGTCCAGCCAGGTAGAGCCGGGTGGTGCCCGGGGTCGCCGGAGGCGGGCCGACGATCCCCCCGTCGATAAACCGCGCCCCGGCCCCTTCGATCACGCGCCCGATGGCCCGCGCCGTTTCGGGCGAGATGGCGTTGAGGTCCGCGTAGGCCCCGGCGAAACGGTTCGCGGCCACCCGTTGGGCCATATCAAGAGCCGCGTGCGGCGGGCAGATGGAGAGGATCAACTCGCTCGCCTCGACCAGCTCGCGAAGCGTCCTAACCTCTTCCAGGGTCGCCGCCCGGGACCGGGTGGCAGCGCTGCGGCCCGCCGACGCCCAGAGGACTCGGGCTCCGCGTTGGGTGAGGAGCGCTCCCAGGACGCTCCCCATTTCTCCTGGATGCAGCAGGCCGATGGTCATACGTGCCATGTGACTTCCCTCCTGGGCCGGATCGCTACGCTGCGCCCGGTCTCGGCCCTGCGGTTCACGCGATTTCTTGGTGGGCGGCCGGGGTCACTCCGCGCCTCTCGCTCGTGTCTCCATCCTCCCCTTTCCCCCGATCAATTTATACAGCGGCGAGTCGGTCTCGCGCGGCAGATAGAGCGCGTAGGGTAAGCCGCCAAAGACGTTCCTCCGTCTCCCGAAGCGATGACCCGGAAGATACTACGCAGCGCGGAATAATGGCTACACCGTTCCCCGCGCTGCTTCGTTCGCAGGGAAGGCCCTCGCCCTTGCACAGGGCCCGCGGCAAGGGCTCAGCCCTCCCCACGCACCCACGCCTTCGTCGCGGGTACCCGACCGAGAGGGGCGGACCGCCGCCCCTCGTCGGACTCTCCCCCGGACTGTGCGGTCCGGGAGGGACTGTTGCCTATTTTACGCACCGTACAGTAGCACATCAAGGAACAAACCGGGCAAGCGTTCGCATGTCTGTGGTCCGGGGCGTGCTCACCGTCCGCTCACGGGGGTTCTCCACGGCTTGCCGTTCAGGGCCGGTTGGTGCATAATGAGTCGGACGGGCCTGCAGGAATCGGTCACCGATCACTTCCAGCTACTCACTATAGAACTCGTGACACGGAGAAGGGAGAGACAGCCATGCTCAGCAAAGCGATGCAAGACGCCATCAACAAGCAGATCAACGCAGAAGTCAGCTCGGCCTACCTGTACCTCTCGATGTCCGCCTACTGCGCGGCGAACAACCGCCCGGGGTGCGCGCACTGGATGCGGGTGCAATGGGAGGAGGAGCTGACCCACGCCATGCGACTGTTCGAGCATGTCAACGATCGAGGAGGGCACGCGGTGCTCAAGGCCATTCCCCAGCCGCCCACGGAGTTCAAGTCCCTCCTCGACGTCTTCAAGCAGGTCCTGGATCACGAGAAAGAAGTCACCGCGTTGATCCATCGGCTCTACGAGACGGCGGTCAAGGAGAGCGATTACCCGGCCCAGGTCATGCTGCAGTGGTTCATCAACGAGCAGGTGGAAGAAGAGAAGAACGCCGCCGAGGTGGTCGAGCAGCTCAAGCTGATCGGCGACCAGGGGGCCGCCGTGATCATGCTGGACCAGCACCTGGGGATGCGGAAGGCGGGAGACTGACGAAAACCGTGTCCCGGCCGGCGGCGGCCATGCCGCCGGCCGGTCCAGCGCGCCCGGCGAGTGCCGGTGGAGGGAGACCGATGGCAAGCCGCGAAGAGATCCTGGCCGAGGTGTTCGAGCTGGCGCTGCAGAACGACATCAACTATTTCGGCTGAACGCAGGCCGTGCTTGCAGCTCTGCAGGCAAAGCTAGGAGTCGGGGACACCATGGTGTTGAAAGCGGGCAGCGGCCTGGCGGGTGGTGTGGCCGTGCAGGGAGAGACCTGCGGGGCCCTGACGGGCGCCATCATGGCCATCGGGTGCGTCGTCGGTCGGGAGCGGCTGGAGGACATCCAGCAGTACCAGAAGTCCAAGGAGCCGGCCAAGGAGATGTACCACCGCTTTCGTGATCAGGTGGAGCATAGCATCTGTGCCGAGATCCACAAGATCAAGTTCGGAAGGATCTTTCACCTGTACGATCCCGAGGAAGCCAAGGCCTTCCACGAGGCGGGGGGCCACAGCCGGAGCGGGTGCCCCGAGGTCTGCGGGATCGCCGCCCGGATCGCCGCCGACATCATCCTGCGCCTGCGGGCGGAGGGCTGAGGGGCTCTCTTTCTGTCCTTCCTGATGGATGCCCCGGGGTCCGGTGCGCGCGCGTACTGCCGCAGGCGAGGGCGACATCTGCCGGCGTTCGCGGCCATCGCGACAGCCCAGGTTCTCGTCGCACCGGGGGAAGGAGGCTTGCATGGTCACGATCCAGCCGTACTGCGCCAAGGAGGTGTTCGATCCGCCGACCTACTCGCAGGCCATCCAGGTCACGGGCGCCCAGACGATCCTCTTTCTCTCGGGGCAAGTCGCCTATGATGAGAAGGGACGTCCCGCGCATCCCGGCGACTTCGTCGCCCAGGCCCGCGCCGTGTTCCGGGCGATCAAGGCTCAGGTGGAGGCCGGCGGCGGGACCCTGGCGAACGTGGTGAAGGTGAATACCTACCTCACCGACATCCGCTACCGGGCCGACCTTCGCCCGGTGCGTGAGGAATTCTTCGGAAAGAAGATGCCGGCGTCCACGCTGGTCGAGGTCTCCGCCCTAGTGCACCCGGATTGGCTGATCGAGGTGGAGGCCATCGCGGTGCTGTGAGGGGAGGCGCGCCGCGCCACGCGGCGATGAGCGTCCAGAGGGAGGCGGAACGTCCATGGCGACCCTGCATCTCGGCTTTCTGGCCTCGCACGGCGGGAGCAACATGCAGGCGATCATCGACGCCTGCAAGGCGGGACGGCTGGATGCCAAGCCCTGCGTCGTACTCAGCAACAACTCCGAGGCCATGGCCCTGCAGCGGGCAAAGAACGAGGGGATCCCATCCTATCACATCAGCGGGGCGACGCATCCCGGCCCCCTGGAAGACGAGGAGATCCTCCGGGTCCTGAGGCAGCACGGCGTAGATACGGTCATCTTGGCCGGCTATATGAAAATGCTGGGGCCCGCCACGCTGCGGGCGTATCGCGGCCGCATCCTTAACATTCACCCGGCGCTGCTCCCGAAATTCGGCGGGAAGGGCATGTACGGAAAGCGCGTTCACGAGGCGGTCCTGGCCGCGGGCGAGAAGGTGACCGGTGTGTCCATCCACATCGTGGACGAGCATTACGACACCGGGCCGATCATCGCCCAGTGCCGGGTGCCGGTGCTTCCAGGGGACACGGTCGATTCGCTGGCCGAGCGGGTGCTGAAGCACGAGCACATCCTGTACGCGGAGACGCTGCAGAAGATCGCGGACGGAAGAATTGCATTGGGAGAGTAACCCAGCGCTCGAACCCGCCAGCAGAAGGCCACGGAGAGCGCTTGTGCTGGCCTGAGCGGTTGTCGAGCCGCCCGCGCCCTGGAGTGAGTTCCGCCAACCACCACACGGATCTGCCGGTCAAGGGCAGCTCGACCTCCCCGTCACTGGTCCGATCTCAGGCTCCCTCGATCTTGTTCAAGATGCTAGACACATGGCACTCCGCGCTTGCCTGCGCGGCCCATTGTCTGTTATAGGCTCTTCAGGACTTTCGCCTCCCCGCGAAAAGCGGGGAAGACCGAGCACGGGCCCGGTGAGGATGCTTCACGGAATAAGCTCACAAAGCCACGAGGAGGGCGGTTCCATGACTCAGGTTCACGGCAACTACATCGGGGGCAAGTGGGTGGCGTCGGACTCGGGCAAGACCTTCTTGGACGTGAACCCCGCGGACACGTCAGAGGTGCTGGGCGAATTCCAACTCTCTACGCGGGACGACGCCCGGCGTGCCATCGAGGCCGCGCAGAAGGCCCAACCGGCTTGGGGCCGGATGCCGGCCCCCCAGCGGGGAAAGATCCTTCTGAAGGCGGCCCGGCTGATCGAGGAGCGGGCTCCTGCCCTGGGGGAAATCCTGACCAGGGAGGAGGGGAAGACTTTTCCGGAGGGAAAGGGGGAAGTGCTGCGAGGGGCTGCAGTCCTGGAGTTCTTCAGCGGCGAGGGGTACCGGTTCACTGGGGAAACGATCCCCTCGGAGAGCGAGCGGGTCTTCCTCTACACGATCCGGAAACCCTTGGGCGTGGTGAGTCTGATCACTCCCTGGAACTTCCCAATCGCCATTCCCTGTTGGAAGCTGGGAGCGGCCCTCATCGCGGGGGACGCCGTGGTCCTGAAGCCGGCCTCCCTCACGCCCCTGATCGCCGTGAAACTGGTTGAGGTGTTGGCGGAAGCCGGCCTTCCGCCTGGCGTGCTGAACCTGGTGGTAGGACCGGGCAGCACCGTCGGGCACGAAGTGGTGACGCACCCAGCCGTCAAGGCCATTTCGTTTACCGGCTCGTGCGATGTGGGCATCCGGATCCAGCACGACGCGGCGAAAAACCTGACTCGGACCCAGCTTGAAATGGGCGGGAAGAATCCCACCATCGTCCTGGAAGACGCCGATTTGGACGAAGCGGCAGAGATCGTTTTCCTGGGAGCATTCCTTTCCACCGGTCACAAGTGCACAGCGACAAGCCGCGCCATCGTCGTGGAGCCGGTCCTGGACGCCTTTACCCAGCGAATCGTGGAACGAACGCGAAAGGCCAAAGTGGGAAACGGTATGGATCCGGCGGCGGTCATCGGACCGGTGGTCGATGAGACGCAGATGAACACCATCCTGGGCTTCATCGATCGCGCCAAGCGGGACGGGGCGAAGGTCCTGCTGGGGGGGAGCCGGCTCACAGGCGGGATCTACGACAAGGGCTACTTCGTGGAGCCCACCATCTTTGGCCGGGTTGAGCCGAACCAGGAAATCGCCCAGGAAGAAGTCTTTGGCCCGGTCCTGGCTGTCATCCCGGCCCGGAGCTTCGAGCACGCCATCGAGATCGCAAACGGCGTGAAATTCGGACTCTCCGCCTCGCTCTGCACGAGAAACCTTTCCCGGGCCATGGAGTACGTCGATCGGATCGAAGCGGGGGTCATCAAGGTCAACCAGGTTTCCTCCGGCATCGAGTGTCATGCCCCCTTCGGCGGGACCAAAGCGTCGAGCACCGGGTTCCGCGAGCAGGGAAGCGTGGCGGTCGACTTCTTCAGCGAGCCACGGACCGTGTACATGAAGTACTGAGAGTCTGCCCATTCGTGCTCAAGCCCGCACGGCGCCTGGCGGTGACCGGTCCGTGCAGACCTGGAAGGGGGCCCCGAGAAAGTACGCGCGGGAGGGATGCGGAGATCCCTCCCGCGCTGTGTTGAGCAGATCAGCGTCCGTCCTGTGAGGTCGGGCGGGTCCTAGGGCCGCTTGCGAGTCTTCGCCTTCGGGCGCGCTTTCCGGCGGGCGACAGTTCGAGCGGCAGCCTTGCCTATGGGTTGCGCCGCCTTCCCTTCTTTACTGAGTGCTTCCACGTACTTCTTAATGGCCTTGTATTGGCTCTTGCCGTCGAGGCCCGCCTCGGCCAGCACCACCTCGCCCTGACCGCTTCCGAGGAAGTGCCCCTTCCGGAACGGGTGCAGCGTCATGGACACGCCGAGGTCGGACTTCACCCAGCGGAACATCGTCGGCAGGGTGAAGCCGGTGATGCCCATTGCCTCTCGCGCACGCTCCTCGGGGAAGAGGGTCTTCTGCTTCGCCGCCGGCAGCAGATCGAACAGCTCGGCGCTGGACACGTAGTAGATCCAGAGATCGATGCCGTCCTTGTCGAGCAGGGGCAAGGCCCCTTCAATGAAGGCATAGGCAGCCGCGCTCTCCTGCAGGACGATCGTCCCCTCGCCCTTTCCGCGGGGCTTCCGCAGCAAGTAGACGCCGTTCACGGCCTCCGCCGCCGGGGCCAGGCCCATCTGTGCGCGGTCGAGGACCTTCTCGTTGGGCCGCGTCACGAAGGGCGCAATGATGGCCGGCCGCTTTGCCAGCGCGGCGGCGACCAGCGGCCAGATCTCCTGGGGATCCCACGGAGTCAGCGTGATGGCCGTGCCCTTTGGGAAATTCTCCTGGAGCAACTGGAGGGGCTGAGGATCGGCATGGGTGGGTCCATCCTCGCCGGTCTTCAGGCCCGCGTGGGCGCAGATGACGA
>Ga0187770_10000681_pt1 | contig 16855 bp, 18 predicted proteins | sample 0116_SJ02_MP02_2_FD_133154 | JGI IMG/M metagenome (GOLD analysis project Ga0187770, IMG submission 133154) | Tropical peat soil microbial communities from peatlands in Department of Meta, Colombia - 0116_SJ02_MP02_20_MG | ecosystem: Environmental > Terrestrial > Soil > Wetlands > Peat | place...
AAACCAGCTTCCGGGCGTGCTCTTGGATCTTTTCACGAATTCGGACGCATAGCTCCTTGGCCGAGGAGCTGGCACAATCCCTCAGGCTGATCCCCAGCGTCACTGTGCGGACATCCAGGTTCTCGTTTCTCAGCATCTCAACGGTGCGAATGATTTCTTCGGAACTGAGCATGACCCTCCTCTCAACGGAAAAGTCCAAGGCTTCAAGGGTTCTTGGGTTCAAGTGAAAAACCTTCTAGAGCATCTTTCCTTGAATCCTGGGACTCTTGAATTTTAGATCCCCGTCTTCACCCCTTAGTTGCAAAAAATGGATCATAAATCCATTCGAACCAAGTCCGGGCACAGAAAAAATCATTGGGGATAGCGAGACGAGAATCTTGCATCCGGGTAAATTCTTCGCCTCCACCCGCACCCTCTCCTCTCAAGGGGGAGGGAATACCTCTTGGGAGGCTGTCACCCTGCGGAGGGGGGTGGAGGTGATCTCTTTGAAAAATTCTGGGCGACGTCTGATTCAAATTTGGTTGATCGCCCGGAAAATGTCCCGATGCTGCAAATCCACGGAGACTCCCATCTCCCGGCCTCGCTGCCGAAGCTTCTGCTGTATCAGGCCGTAGTCCACTGCTTGGGGAATATCCACTTCGAATACCTGCATATACTCGGACTTCTGGCTCACCACGGCGACCCGGGCAGCCAGATTGGTGATATTGATGTTTCGTTCAGCCAGGACTTCCGCAATCCCGTAAACCAGGCCAGGACGATCTTCTCCCCGCACGATGATAATGAAGGGTTCCGTCTCCCCGGGCTGAAAGGGAGCCATATCCTCTGCTTTGAGTTGGCGCAGGCTGATATCCAGATTCAGATCCTTGGCTAATCCTGCAAAATCGCCCTGTAAATTCCTGACGGTAACCCCCTCGTCAACTGAGGCGATGAGGATCATGGCGAATTGCCCCCGGATGGCAGTCTGGGAGAGTTCTTCAATACTGCAACGATTCTGGTAGAGAACACCGGAAACATTGGCTACGATTCCCGGCCGGTCCCGACCGATGACCGAAACGGCTATCCATTCTCGTTGATCATCCTGTTTCATCTCTGCGCTCTCCGCGGTCTAATTTTTTTCTGCCAATCGAATCCGGAACTTCTCAACCAGATGATCCGGAAGATAGGAGAGTTTCGCCCGGCGAAGCCCCGGTCCTCCTAAATCCTGCTCCCGGTTTATCCACGGCACGTTTGACCAGGTCTTCTCACAGAATTGCTGATTGATCATGGCATAGAGTTCCGGGATTTCCGGGTTGGCTTTTTCGATGTGAACCACTGCGGTCTCGGGATTCAATTGTTCTCCCAGGGAAAAGGCCTCTACCTTATTCTGGACCAGAATCACCCCTCCCTGAACCTTTAAGGAAGAAAAGTGCGTTAAGGCCTCCTGAACTGCTTCGCTCTCGCCCATAAGATCCAGGTCTTCCTCGCAGCGGCGCAGCTCACACCATCGTTCCCCAAGCTCCAGACAGGCCTGCAGATGTCTTTCTTCCAGGGGGGAGTAGGTGAAAGAATAGGATTGGATAAATTTGTTTATATGGTTGCGTTTGCTGTGGTATCTTCGGCCTGCCAGCTGGATCAGATCCTGGCTCCGGTAGACATAGTCGAATTGATCCCGGGTTGGCGCTATGAAAAATTCTTTTGACCCTTTTATCTCTTCTACCAGTCTCTGGTCCACTCGTTCGATGCGTGGATTTCTCTCTCCTTTTTCTTCCTGGAGCCACTGGAAGCATTTTCGAATGACCTCGAGCCGGGAAGGGGGCCCGACCGGCTGAAAAAAGTAAAGGCCCCCGGAGCGGGCCGCGCCGAGAACAACGATCCAATCCTTGTAGATGGACCACTGGAAACCATAATGAGACCTCCATAGGAAAAGGTTCGTGAAGGTCCATTCAGAAGTCTGAGGCCGATATTCGCTTATCTTCTCCCGGAGAAAATCCCGGTCTTCCAATTGAATGGGTTTAAATTGAGGGAACTCCGGAGTCATAAAGGTCCGACCTCTCCTCTGAAATATTCAGAAATTCCTGCAGCGCCGCCGCGCCACCTGCTTCAGGTGATTGCCTCTAAGATGCCCTTTCCCAGCATTTCGCCAGACTTTGATCAAGCCGCCTAATATTACCACGGAATGAATTCCCAAGGGGATCCCAATTATCATCTTGCGGAAGAGGGGATGGATCACGGCGAAAAGAATTTCCCGGCCGATACTTTCTGCGCGCGCCGCCCTTGTCCCCATCCTGCAAAGCAGCATTTCTTTAAGAAAAGAAAGAAACCACCAAAGGGACGGGGACAAGTTCTCGAATCTCTTTGGACAAGAAACCTGGAAACTGATAACATGGGCAAAACTTGCTGGGAAATTCAGAAGAAGAAAAGCATCGTGAGTATTTGGAAAATTCTCCTGAGAAATTTCTTTGGGCTGGGAATATTATTTTCCCCCTCTCTTCTCCAGGCTGTCGAAATCACTCCCTTCTACACCCAGAACCAAAGTCCCCTGGTACAAATTTTCGGCCTTCCTTCAATTGGAAATCCCTCCGTTCTTCCCCCTAGAAAAGCTGATGTGAGGATGATCCTTGACTATGCGAGCAATTACGCGGAGGACTCCAATCCGCGGGAGAATATTCTTCTCGACGGAGAAAGCGCTCGCATCACCCTGGATGCCCGGTTTGGAATTTCCAGGAGGTTCGAGGCCGGAGTGGCGATTCCCTATTTGATCGAGGGTGGGGGTTTTCTCGACAGCTTTATCATCGATTATCATAATACCTTTGGGTTTCCCCAGGGGGGAAGGGATCAGGCTCCGCGAAACCGGCTCCTCTATCAATATCAGAAAGACGGTCGAGAGCTCCTCAAAATCAATCAATCCGGCCAGGGGATAGGGGATATCCAGTTCATGGGCGGCTTTCAGCTTTACGAGAGCCCCGCGAAACCTTCCCAGGCTATCGCTTTGCGTATCTCTCTAAAGCTCCCCACCGGGGACAGCAACCAGCTTCACGGAAGCGGTAGTACAGATCTTGCTCTTTGGATTACGGCCGGTGATGATTATGAGGTTGCCATCGGCTGCCTCGCTCTTTTTGGCGCGGCCGGGATCATGGGTATGACCAGGGGGAATATTCTTCCGGACCAGCAGCGCAATGCGGTGGGATTTGGAAGCTTGGGGGCTGGATGGAGTCCGGCCCGCTGGCTCGCTCTTAAAGTCCAGGCCAGCGGGCATACGGCCTTCTACAAGGACAGCGCCCTTCGAGAGCTGAACGCCAAGTCGGTACAACTGACCGTCGGTGGCACGTTCGCTTTCACCGACAGCATCGCTCTCGACTTGGGAATCACCGAAGATGTGATCGTGAAAACTGCACCGGATGTGGTCTTTCATTTCGCCCTGCGCGGCCGGTTTTAGCGAACCGCTACGGGTGATGACCCTTGGCCGTCAGAATTTTCCTCGGGCTTTTTTGACCTCCGCCAAGAACTTCTGGGCATTCTCCACAACCACAGAATATTTCTTGTCGGCCACGGCCTTCTTGTCCACCAGCTCTCCCCCCGCAGCAATGGCTGCCGACCCAGCTTTGATGAACTCCCCGGCATTCTGCAAGTTCACTCCACCGGTGGGAACCAGGGGAATATGGGGAAGAGGGCCCTGAATCGCCCGGATATAAGCCGGGCCTCCCACCTGGGCAATGGGGAAGACTTTTACTAGGTCGGCTCCGGCTTCCCAGGCGGTGAGGATTTCGGTCGGCGTTAGGGCTCCCGGGATGACCACCGCGCTATACCGCTTGGCCATTTTGATGACTTCCAGGTTTAGATTTGGAGTTACCAGGAACCTGGCCCCGTTGAGCAGAGCGGCGCGTGCGGTTTCGGAATCCAGCACGGTTCCGGCACCCAGCAGGACCTCTTTCCCGAATTTCTGGCTGACTTCCTTGATCACATCCATGGCCCCGGGGACCGTAAAAGTCACCTCAATGACCGAGATCCCCCCGTCATGAATGGCCTTGGCTACCTCAAAAGCTTCCGCGGCCGAAGAAACCCGAATGACCGGGACCACCCCTTCTTCCAATATTTTCGCAAGTACCTCTTTCATAAAACCCCCTTTATAAATCAGTCAAGGACTTCAGGCGACCTGGGAAATAAGAAATTCAAAATGCTTTTCTATGCCCCTGGATCCTTGAACCCTCGAATCGTGTAACTTTGCGTCTACCTCGATATTCTCAGCCCCGCCCCTTTGATCTGAGCCTCCACTTCTTCCAGGGTGGACCAGTTGAAGTCCCCCGGCATACTGTGTTTCAGCGCCGAGAGCGCATTGCCATATTTCACGCCTTTCTCAGGCCCTCCGGTCAGATAGCCATAGATAAACCCGGCGGTGAAAGAATCCCCGGCCCCGACCCGATCTACAATCTCGACCTGGTAGGTCCGGTCCGAATAAATCTTCCCGTCGGCATAGACGATCGCCGTCCAGTTATTCTTCCATACGGAAAGGTCTTCCCTCAGGGTAATGGCCACGGCTTTGAATCCAAAGCTTTTCGCCAGCGTTTCTGCCACCTTCTGATAATTCTGCTCCCGGATTCCGAACACCACCCCCGTATCCTCCTCCGTGGTGGTGATGATATCCACCAGCTTCATCAGGGGCTCCTGGCACTTCTTGGCCTCGGGAGGAGACCAGAGCTTCTTTCGGTAATTGAGGTCGTAGCTTACCAGGCATCCCTCCTCCTTGGCTGCCTTCATGGCCTGGGCCGTAGTCTCGGCAGCCGAAGGGCTCAGCGCGGGGGTAATTCCGCTCACATGGAGCAGTTTGGCTTTGGAAAGAATTTTTTTCCAATCCACTTCCCCCGGCTGGATCAGGCTGATAGCTGAATTCCCCCGGTCGTAAAGAACCGAGCTCGCCCGGGGAGCGGCGCCATATTCTACGAAGTAGAGCCCCTGCCGTCCCTGATCGCTGAAGACCACAGGGGATACATCCACCCCCAGTTCCCGGGCCCGATTTCTCACCATTCTTCCCAGGGCATTGTTGGGAAGTTTGGACACCCAGGCAGATGCCATTCCCAGACGGGATACCCCCACGGCCACATTCAGTTCGCTCCCCCCGATCTCCACCTCCAGAGAATGGGTCTGCTCCAGCCGCGCGAAGTGCGGCGGAGACAGGCGGAGCATCGCTTCTCCGAAAGTAACCACATCGTACATCATCGAGCACCTCTCACTTATTTTTATTGGAAAGTTATAAGGCCAATAGGAAACCGTCCCCGATCAAGAGGCCGAGAGTTCGGAGCGATTGGGGGACCATATTCTTTTCACTCTGAACCCGGTGCAACCGGCCGATTGCCTTTGCGGAGTCTGAATTCTGGTCAGAGATCCACCCCATCTATCGGCTCTCCGCAGTAAGAGCATTTTTTGTCTCTCACGTGGTATTTGAGAATCTGAAAGCCGAAACGGTCGACCAGGAGCTTGCCGCAATGATAACAAAAGGTATCTTCGCCCGGGTCTCCCGGAACATTCCCCGTATAGACATAGCGTAACCCGGCCTCGAGTCCGATCTTCCGGGCTTTTTCCAGAATTCGAACCGAAGTGGGCGAGCGGTCGAGCATCTTGTACATCGGATGGAACCGACTGATATGCCAGGGAACCTCTCTGCCCAGGGAAACGATGAATTGGGCCAGGTCGCGGGGTTCTGTCTCCGAGTCGTTCAGGCCGGGAATAAGCAGAGTGGTAATCTCCACCCAGACCCCCAGGTCCTTCATCACCCGCAGAGAGCGAAGAACCCCCTCCAGCTTGGCTCCACATCGTTTCTGATAGAATTCCTCCCGGAAAGCCTTCAAGTCCACGTTGGTTCCGTGGAGATGGGGATGGAAGGTCTTCAGGGCGTCCTCAGTCATGTATCCGTTGGTCACAAAGATATTTTTCAACCCTTCGAGGGTGGCCCGCCGGGCTATGTCCAAAGCATATTCGAAATAAATCGTCGGCTCTGTATACGTATAGGCAATGGTTTTGCAATCCGTCTTTTGGGCCATCGCCACTATCTGTTCCGGACTGACGTCTTCCCCGGTTATGAAATTTCGATCGCGGGGCATCTGAGAGATTTCGAAGTTCTGGCAGAAGTCGCAATGAAAATTGCAACCTACCGTTGCGATCGAAAAAGACTTTGATCCCGGTGCAAAATGAAACATGGGTTTCTTTTCGACCGGATCCACGTTCCGCGAAATGAGCTGGCGATATACCAGGGTATTGAGCGTCCCTCCCCGGTTCTCTCTCACCCCGCAGATTCCCCGTTTCCCCTCCTTGATCTGGCAGCGATGATTACAGAGGTAGCAGTGGACGATCTGATCGGACATCTTCTCGTAGAGCATCGCCTCTTTCATGGGTGGTCCTCTCAGGTAACCTCGGGCTCCGGGACCTTCCTTTTCCCAAACATCTTGACCAGCCAAATGGATACTTCATACAGGATTTGCATGGGGACCATCATCAGGAGCATGGTGTAAGCATCCGGGGTCGGAGTGATGACGGCGGAAACAATCGAATTTATCAGGAGGGCGTATTTGCGATTCCGGCCCAGGGCCTCATATCCAATCAGCCCGACCCTTCCCAGGATCAGCATAATGAGCGGAAGTTCGAAGATTGCTCCAAAGGCAAAAGACAGACCGATGGCGAAGGTGAGGTATTTCGATAAACCGATCATCGGTTTCAGACTATCACTGCCGTACGTGACCAGAAAGTTAATCCCTACGGGCAGGACGAGGAAATAACAGAAAAAGGTTCCGCCATAAAACAGGACGGTGGCTGATAGGACGATCAGGAAAGAATAGCGGGGGGGAAAAGAGGGGAGAAGCGGAGATAAAGCCGACCAGAAGCCATTGAAGATAAAGGGAGCGGCCAGGAAAATGCCCATGAATAGGGACAGACGAAGGGAGGTTAAAAAAGCCTCGGGAAGGCTGTACATGATCAGGGGAAGCCCCAGGGGTTTCTGGAGATAGTGCAAGGCCTCCTTCCAGAAGAAAAAGGAGATTACCGAAAGCGCGGCGATAATGATGAGCATTTGAATCAGGGCGCCGCGCAGGGCCTCGAGCTTGTCGAAGACCTGGTTTCGGTCCATATTTCGAATTTTCTCACGCCAACCCATATTGAAAAAATTATACGACGGAGGGAAAGATATTGGAATGGCTAAATTTCAGACTTCATTTCAAATTACGGGTTCCCATTCCTAAATAAACCCTGCCGGTTTAATTCCCGCAATTTCTAAACTGGCTTTGAGTCCGGAATTTTGCTGGTCGTATTTTTGGATTTTGGTTCCCCGGATTTGGGAGCGGTGCCTGGGTGCGGAAATGGGGGGTTGACTCAGTCCGGTCCGGGGTTCAAGACAATTCCCCTGGCCTTCAGGGTCAAGAAAATAACCGCGAAAGGGCCTAAACCAAGATCGTTCCCTTGGGAATTATCACGATGCCCGATTGGGTAACGGTGAATTTTTGGGCGTCCTGCCCCAGATGAAACCCAATCAGGTGCCCCTCGGGAACCCGGACCCCTTTGTCGAGAATCGCCCGTTTTATGCGGGCCCTTCTTCCAACTTCTACCCCCTCCATCAAGATGGAATCCTGAACCTCAGAGTAACTGTGAATACGCACCGAGGGGGATAAAATAGAGCGGTAAACCTTCCCCCCGCTGATGATGCACCCGCTGGAAACGATGGAGTCATAGGCCATCCCTACCCGGCCCGGGCCATAATCTTCAAAGACGGTTTTGGCCGGGGGAAGAGGGGGGTAATATGTCCGTATGGGCCACTCTGTATCATAGAGGTTGAATTGAGGGTCGACAGCCACCAGGTCCATGCTGGCTTCGTAATAGGCGTCCAGGGTTCCGATATCTCTCCAGTACTTGGCCTGTTTCTTGTTTTCATCCCGGAAGCTGTAGGCGTAGACCCGATCCTGGTTAACCATTGCGGGTATGACGTTCCTTCCAAAATCATGCTGGGATGCAGGATCTTTGGCATCCTCGATGACCCTCCGGGCTAAGGCCTCGGTATTGAAAACATAAACCCCCATGTTCGCGAGGATGAGGTTCGGATGGCCGGGAATGGTCCGGGGAACCTCGGGCTTCTCCTCGAAGCCAACGATCCGAAACTCTTCATCCACCTGGAGCACGCCGAAATATCTGGATAGACTCTTATCCATCTCGATGACCGCGGCGGTGAGATCGGCCCGCTTCTCGTGGTGGTAAGAGATCATCTCTCTGTAGTTCATCTTATAAATATGGTCTCCGGAAAGGATGAGTACCAGGTCCGGGCGGTCCTGCTGTAGGACATAAACATTCTGGTAGATGGCGTCGGCGGTCCCCAGGTACCAATCTTCCCCGACTCGCTGCTGGGCCGGGATGAGGTTGATAAACTCATCCAGGTGAGGGTTGAAGATATTCCACCCCTGCATGACATGCCGGTTGAGAGAGAGAGATTTATACTGGGTGAGCAGGTTTACCCGCCGAATTCCGGAATTCAGGCAGTTGCTCAGGGTGAAGTCAATGATGCGGTAAATGCCCCCGAAGGGAACGGCCGGTTTGGCTCGGTCCTGAGTGAGCGGATAAAGGCGCTCCCCTCTTCCCCCGGCAAGGACCATGGCTAAGATTCTCTCCGCCAAAGAGAGTTCTCCTTGTCGATCAGGGATTTTTGGATTTCTTCCGTTTGTCCAGAACTTCGCGGATTTTCTGCTTGAGTTCGGTGAGGTCCGAAGATTTGATCACGTAGGCTTCGGCGCCCCAGGTCATGAAATTCTCCTTGTACTGGGGATAGGCTGTATTCAAGATGACCGGGACCTGACGGTCTTTTCCCAACATGGCTGTCAGCGCCTCAATCCCGTCCATCACCGGCATGCGGATATCCATGACGACTACCTGGGGCTTCTCTTTCTCGAATTTGGACAGACCCTCTTTGCCGTCCTTGGCCAAGACAACTTTGTAACCCTCTTCCGAAAGTTCTTCCTGGTAAAGACGAAGGAGGCTGAGGTCATCGTCAATACAGAGGACTTTTTCCACGGTTTCCTCCTTTCAGAAAAGGGAAGAAATTGAACCTGTGATCTATTTTAGCACAACTTCCCCGGGCAAAATATAAAAATCAACTTTTCTCTTGGCGCAAATGGACGGTTTGCTGGGGAAAGGGGATCTCGATCTCTTCTTTTCTCAAGCGCTCCAGAATCCGGTGGCGCAGCTCATGCTGGACCGAATATTGAGCCATAAATTCCCTGACCTGGCAGATGAGCGTAAAATCAAGGGAGGATTCCCGAAAGCCGGGGATGAACCGAACCAGGGGGGCCGGATCGGGGAGCATCCCTTCAATTTCTGAAACCGCCCGGTTCGCTTCCTCCAGGAGAATTCTTTCCACCTTTCGCGTATCGCTGTCATAGCTGACGCTGATATTCACCAGCAGGGGCATTCGCTTCTCTGGCAGGCAATAGTTGGTAATGATGCTTTCCGAAACCTTGGAATTAGGGATAATGACAATTTTATCAGAAGGGTTCCGGATTCGAGTGGAACGCCAGCCGACCCCTTCCACATATCCTTCCGGTCCTCCCTCTAATTTTATGTAATCACCCACCCGAATAGGCCGATCGGCCAGAATATAGAGTCCGGCAAAGAAATTGGCCAGCGTATCTTTGAAAGCCAAAGCCACGGCCAACCCCCCGATGCCCAGGGTGGTCAAGAGGGGAGTGATGGAGATATTCAAACTGTCCAGGGTGATGAGCAATCCGATGAGAATGATCAGAGTTTTCCCCAGGAGGTCCAGGATGCCCAGGGATGGCTTGAGGGGCTCGTAACGCCGCCCATACTCCATCAAGATGTCATGATAAATCTTGACTGAAGCCAGGATCAGAATCGAAGCGACGGCCAGAGAAATTCCCATTTGCGCGAACCGGGCCATCTTGGGGGCAAGCTCGATGGCCCCCAGGGCCACCCAGCCCCCCATGAGGATCAGAAAAATCAGGATAGGCCCGTGGAGGGCTCCGATCAATATGTTGTCCAGGCGCGTTTGGCTCTTTTCCGCTGATCTTCGGATATATTGATCAAAAACGTGGGAAATGAAAAAACTCAGGGCCACCCAAACAGCCAGGAAAGCCGTCACGGTCACCCAAGGAGAGAAAGGGATTAAGTATCCAAAGATTTGGGTCATTCGATATGTTTTTCTCCCCCCTGCCCGCCTCCGGGAACAAAAGAACTCACGGCTCCGGACCAGAGGGATTGAAATCTCATGGAGTCGGGGGTAGGTTTTTCTTCTTCCTCGGCCCCATCCAGGAAATCAGACAGCCCATTACAAGTCCGATCAAGAAGCTCACCAGAATGGAAATAACGGAAGTCGTTTCGAACCCCCAAATCAGAAACTTAATGGGCACAATGGCCGTATTCTGAATGGCGAAAATCACCAAAACAACGAGAAGGAGGATGATTCCGATGATTTTGACGTTCATCTTTTCTCCCTTCTTTGAGAGTTGAATCAACCTTTCTTGTCTGGCTTCAGGCTTTGATCGAAAAGCCTTTTCGTCTCCTCGACCTTTTTCTTCGCATTCAGGCTCAAGCCTTCGGCTTCTTTCCTGGCCTCTTCAATGGCGGGGAGGAGGAAATCAAATTGGGGTTTTGCCTCTCTCTCTAAAGAAGGCTGAATAGCCAAGAAAGCCTCTTTCACGCCGTCCAAGGTCTTGATGGCCAGGCCGAAGTTTTTTTCGGATAAGTCCGTGGTGGCCTGGTTCAGCATATCGGACATTTCCCGCAGTGATTCCCGGGCTCTGGCCCGGGCCAGCTGCTTTTCCAGGCTGCTGGTTTGGGACTGCATCTCTCCTCTGGCCGCGGCCCATTTTTCTTCAGCCGAATGCAGCTTCCAGTACCCCATTACATACCCTACCCCGAAGGCGACAATCATCAGGATGATAAAAATGAGATAAGTCCTGATCCGCATTTTCGTCCTCCTCCTCCCTTGCTCCTTCTTTTGCCCGTTCAACAACCGATGAAAGATTCAACCCGGAAGGCGCAAAACCGGCAGGGGAATTATCTCCCGTAAGCTTTATTAGGATACGCTAAAAAGATTGGGATCGTCAACGTTGTTTCTGCCCGAATCTTTATTATTCCTTGGGGGTGAGACTGAAATTGACGTAGCGCCCGGTGGCAGAAACAGGCGTAGTAATTCATTTCCCTTGTACCGGTCATATCCAGCATATTTCCTTTTCGTCCGGGGACCCAGGGGATGGGCGCCGGAGGATTTATCATTCAGGCAGATTCCGGATGAAAGCGGCAGTCTCCTCGGGAAGAGCGGTGTTGATGAACATACCGGTCCCCAGCTCAAATCCCGCGGGAGTCACCAGACGGGGTAGAATCTGCAGGTGCCAGTGAAAGTATTCCTCCTGCTCGTCTTTGATCGGGGCAGAATGGATGATGTAATTATAATCGGGGTTATTTAGCCCCCGGTATAGTTGAGAAAGGGTCTTCTTCAGCACCCGGGCGAACTCCCTGGACGCATCTATGGAAATAGAACTGAAGGAGGCGTGGTGTTTTTTGGGAATAATCCAGGTTTCAAAGGGGGCGCGGGAGGCAAAGGGATGAAAAGCAGCGAACCGGTCACTCTCCAGGATCAGACGGGAACGCACCCGTAACCCTTCCCCAAGAATATCGCAATAGACGCAGGTCCCTTCATCATCGAAATGGCTGGCCGCTTTTTCAAAGCGGTAACGGATGGTGAGGGGTACGATGGGCATGGCTACCAATTGGGAATGGGGATGTTCGAGCGAAGTCCCGGCGCGGGACCCGTGATTCTTGAAGATTATAATCAGCTTGAACCGGGGATCCTCCCGGAGGGCCAGATAGCGTTCGCGATAGGCGAGCAGAATCTCTTCTACCTGCCTGTCGGCCATCAAGGGAATGCATAGATTATGCTGGGGGCTTTCCACAATGACCTCATGTTGTCCCACCCCATCCATCTTGCGGAAGAATCCCTCGGTTTCCTGGCGAGACAAGCTGCCTTCCGGTGTCAGAGCCGAAAATTTATTGGGGAAAGCTCTCACCCACCAGCCGGGCCCATTGGCCGCCCCACCTTTGCGGTAAGCGAGGGTTTCGAGAGGGGTCATACTTTCGTTACCCGGACAGAAGGGGCAGTTCGCGTGGTAAGCTGGAAGCGAAATGATCGGGCTCGCTCTCGTGAAATCGCTCGGCCTTTTGGCTCTCTCCGTAGCAATAATCACCCACTGTTTGGTCGCCGGGTCCTGTCTTAATTCGGGCATGAGATTTCCCCATTTTAGGTTTAGGATTTCAGATTTGGCGTTGAAACGCTTCCACCTCAAACCTGCAATCGGCGATTGTTTCCCTTCCCCCTACGGGTTTTTTTTCAGGGGTTCCATTTCCGATTTGGCCCTCTGCAGGTCCTGCTGGCTGGCTGCCAATTTTTCCTCTTCTATCTTGAGCTCGGCCATGGCTCGCGCCAGCTCCGCATAGGCCCGGGCAAGCCGGGAGGCCTGGGTAAATTTCACCGAATCCTTCAGGCTGCGGGCATTTTCAGCCGTCACCAGGAGGCTCTGGGCCTGCCCTAAAGGGTCGGGAGCATATTTTTCGGCCTGGGCTGTTTGGGCGGCCGTGATCGCTGCCTTGGCATAGTCAAAATCCTGTTCCTGATCCGGTGATATGGACTGGGCCTCGACCATTCCTCCAAATGACAGCAGAAGGGATACCAAGATCAGTAGACAGAAGAAAGAATCATCCTTTCGGGACGGCATAGAAATTTGCTCCTGGAGATAATAGACTTCTTACCTTCCTATCGGGCAAAGCCGGTTTGATTATAAACGAGGGGAGGGAGAAGAATCAAATCAAAATGTGGAGGATGGGACGGAGGCCACCCCCAAAAGAGCCCCCTCAGGGCTTTTAAGAGCCCCTCGGGGGTTGATGGACAGAAAATCTGATTTACTCTTTGGGAATGCGCATGGCGTAGAAAGACCGGGCCACAAAAATTAGGGCAATGAGGAAGAATACAATCCCTACAAACTGAGAAATCCCTTTCATCATAGGCGAAATGGCAATCTCCATGGCTAAGAGACCAAAGAGGGTCGTGAATTTGATAATGGGGTTCAAGGCCACGGAGGACGTATCCTTGAAGGGATCACCCACGGTATCTCCGATGACTGTCGCCGCATGGAGAGGAGTTCCCTTTTCTCTCAGGTCTACCTCCACCACTTTTTTGGCATTATCCCAGCAACCTCCCGCATTGGCCATGAAAATAGCCTGGTATAAGCCGAAGACCGCGATAGAGATCAAATAGCTGATAAAAAATGATGCGGGGGCGTTAGTGGATCCTGGGGCGGAAAAGAAGGCGAATCCCAGGGCGAAGCAGAAGATGGCTATGAAAATATTGAACATCCCCTTCTGGGCATACTGGGTGCAAATTTTCACCACTTCCTTGGAGGTTTCCGTCGAGGCGCTCAGGGTGGTGGTGTCATCGAGCTTTATATTCTTTTTGATATACTGAACCGCCCGGTAAGCACCGGTGGTGACCGCCTGGGTAGAAGCTCCCGTAAACCAGTAAACCACCGCCCCTCCGCACAGGAACCCCAGGAGGGTGAAAGGGTTCAATAGATTCAGAATTGTTTCCGGCTGGATCCCCAGGGTCTTGCGAAGGAGCAAAATAAGGGAGAAGATCATGGTGGTAGCCCCCACCACTGCGGTCCCGATCAAGACCGGTTTGGCCGTGGCCTTGAAGGTGTTGCCGCAACTGTCGTTTTCTTCCAGGAAATGTTTGGCGTTGTCGAAATTGGGTTTGAACCCGAATTGGCTCTGGATCTCCGCTTCCACATTGGGAACGGCTTCAATCAGGGAAAGCTCGTAAATCGACTGGGCATTATCGGTAACCGGCCCGTAACTGTCCACGGCTATGGTGACCGGCCCCATTCCCAGGAACCCAAAAGCCACCAATCCGAAGGCAAAAATGGAAGAGTATTCCATGAACTTATCTAATCCGCTCAGACTCGCAAAATAGGCGATAGACATTAGAATGAAAATAGCCATCCCCAGCCAGAAGGAGCTGAAATTGCCGGCCACAAAACCCGATAGGATGTCCAGCGATGCGCCCCCTTCTCGGGCAGAGGTTACGGCTTCCCGGCAATGAATTGATTTAGAGCTGGTAAAGACTTTCACCAGCTCGGGAATGAGCGCCGCAGCAACCGTTCCACAACTGATGATGATGGATAAGTTAAACCACAGATTGTTGGGCAGATGCCCGATCTGCCAGTAGCTCACGGCAAAGGTTACGATCATGGAGAGAATAGAGGTGAGCCAGACCAACATGGTCAGCGAAGCCTCAAAATCTATCTTTTCTTTGCCCGCGAACCTGGCGGTGGTAAGAGCCTTGTTGAGTTGAAAAGCAACAATCGAAGTGATAATCATCAAAATCCGCATGACAAAGATCCAGGTAAGGAGCTCAGCCCGGTATTGCTTGAACGCCCCCAAAACGATGAAGCTAATCAAGGCAACACCGGTCACTCCATAAGTCTCGAAACCATCGGCCGTTGGGCCTACACTATCTCCAGCGTTATCCCCGGTGCAATCGGCGATCACGCCTGGGTTTCTCGGGTCGTCTTCCTTGATCTTGAAGACGATCTTCATTAAGTCGGAGCCGATGTCCGCAATCTTGGTGAAAATACCGCCGCAGATCCTGAGTGCGCTGGCGCCCAGAGATTCGCCGATGGCAAATCCGACAAAGCAGGCCCCGGCATAATTCCTCGGCATGAATACCAGGATGATGAGCATCATAATAAGTTCTACGCAGACCAGCAGGACACCGATGCTCATCCCCGCTCGCAGGGGGATATCCAGCAACTTGATCGGTTTCCCTTCCAGTGACGCAAAAGCCATCCTGGCATTGGCCAGGGTATTCATCCGAATCCCGAACCAGGCTACACCGTAGGAGCCCAGGATTCCCACCACGGACCAGATCAGAATAAGAATAACTCCGCCCGCCTCCATAGCCTGCAGGAAACCAAAATAATAGGCGATACAAATGCCGATGAAAATCTCCAGGATGATCAGGAATTTCCCTTGCTGGATCAGGTAGGTCTTGCACGTCTGGAATATTACGTTGGCTACGTCCAGCATGGACTTATGGGCCGGGAATCCTTTTACCTTTATATATTCATAGCCTCCGAAGAGCATTCCCAGGATACAAATCAACAACCCAACCATGAGAACCGTGTTTTGGGCATCATTGAGGGTGGGAATCTCCAATTCTGCTTCGCTGGCCAAAAGAGGTGCTGCCAGAAATAGGCAGAACGCGCAGGCGACAAGACTTAAAATCTGGATTTTTCTGCTCTTCTTGCTTCTCATGACTGTGTCCTTTCGATTAATCGAATTGTGTTAGGCAAAAAGCGGGGTACCTCGGCCTTGAAATGAATGATTATTCGTTCAAGGCTTTTAGCATAGGGGTTCAAATCTTGTCAAGATTTTTTATGAATTTCCCCGGGGAGTAGACCTCCTTCTCCAAAAAAAAGGCATAATCTCCATTGGAGACTATGCCTTCTTATTTTCTCCTGGAAAGAGGGTTATCCCTTCTTCTCTTCCGGCTTCGGAGGTTCCTTCTTCGGAGGCTCTTTCTTCGGAGGTTTTGGTTTGGGCACCATGATGGACGTGGCAATCATCTTATCGCCATCCTTCTTATAGGCTACCCTAGCCTTTGCCCCTTCCTTGACCTCGCCGGAGATCTTGGTATCAGCGGTTACATCAAAGGTCCATTCCTTATCCTTCGCTCCTTTGATCTTGATCATCTTTCCGGCTTCATAAGCTGCAACGGTTCCCTGTACCGGTGTAGGTGCCTTGGGCTTTTCCGCCTTGGGTTTTTCCGCCTTCGGCTTCTCAGCAGCGGGCGCGGGTGCCGGCGCAGCAGAGGGCTGCTCCGTTTTGGCGGGGGCCTGAGCGATTACACTGCCGGCGAAGGCCACCACGGCCAATAGAGCTACCATAACGATCAGCATCCTTTTCATCTTTATCCACCTCCCTTCAGAAATTCTGACCTTTTTAGATTTTTATTTGGTAAAGTTACTTCTTCTCGGGGGCCTTTTCCGCAGGCTTGGTCTCAGCCGGCTTGGCCTCTTCAGCCTTCTTCTCTGGTTCGGCGGGCTTGGGTGGTTCTGCAGGCTTCACCGCCTCAGCAGCGGGTTTGGCTGGCTCTTCCTTCTTGGCACAACCCGCAACCATGATAACAGACATAGCGAACAACAGGCACACCAACACCGTAATCAGTTTCTTCATCTCTATTTCACCTCCTTTTCTTTAGGATCCCTTAACTCCCTACCCGTTAGGAAGGGAAAGCTGAAATTTTAATTTTTCTCCGGTTTAAGTTCTTCTATTCTTCTTGTCTCCCTCTTTTAACTGGGTTTTGAACGTTTCCAGGTCCTTTTGCATATTCTGTATTTCATTATAGAGGGAGGCGATTTCCAAATGTAATTGAGCGACCCGAACATGCATTTTGGAATTTTCAGTTTTCAGGGTATTCAGTTCTCTCCTTAATTTCTCATTCTCTGCATTAATGTCTGTGATCTCTTCTTTTAATTTGTCATTTTCCGATTTTAAACTGCTACATCCAACGGTGAGCAGCAAAATTAAAAAGCATGCCCAAAAAGCCGAAGAAAATTGGAAACGATTTAATTTCATTTCACTTCATATATAAGTAATCAAATCGGCCTATGGTAAGCAAGAAGGATACCAGTAAAAATTTAACTTTTGGAATTTATCAATTTATTATTAAATATCATTATGTTACATTGATATTTGTAATATTTTTGGCCTGGAAAATATTCCTGGATCTTTATTTTTAAGACAAATGTGCCTCACTTTTTTATTTATTTAATAAATA
>Ga0187770_10000682_pt1 | contig 16847 bp, 16 predicted proteins | sample 0116_SJ02_MP02_2_FD_133154 | JGI IMG/M metagenome (GOLD analysis project Ga0187770, IMG submission 133154) | Tropical peat soil microbial communities from peatlands in Department of Meta, Colombia - 0116_SJ02_MP02_20_MG | ecosystem: Environmental > Terrestrial > Soil > Wetlands > Peat | place...
GTAGGAGCCTGGGTAGGAGGCTTAGCTTACCTTGGTGTTGCAGTTTACTCTATGAATAGTTTGAGGGCATCCAAGCGAAGACTCGTCGGCGGCTTGCTCAGACGTTTCTCATCTGTTGCTGTAACTTGTGTGGGAGTCATTGGGATAACGGGAATCTATAATTTAGTTTTGGAGGTTGGGAGTTTAACTGCACTATTCGCCACTCCCTACGGCAGAATTCTTCTCGTAAAAATAGCAATCTTCGCGCCGATGATTGCCCTCGGCGCTTTCAATCAATTCGTTCTATATAACAAAATTACGGCACCTACTCCCAAACCAACGCGAGTGAATCATCGACATGCGCGTTGGTTCTGGAGATTCAAACTATCGATCCGATCAGAGATGACCCTAGGCGTAATTCTGTTGCTCGTGGTAGGTCTTCTCACGGCCAGCGCCCCTGTTGCGCAAACTCCCTCCCCCCCGCCGATCTACCAGCCAGCGCCATTCATTCTTCGAGGCTACTCAGACCAAGGCGTGAATGTGACTGTGAAGATATTTCCATTCCAGGTAGGTGACAATCATTTTGAAATCGATTTCACCAACGCACAGGGTTCCTCAATTACAAATGTTCGATCAGTCTTCGTGAAATTCAAGTATCTAGACAGGAATCTCGGCGTGTCGCAAGCCAACGCAACAGCCTCACCAAACCCGGGCGTATACTCTCTTGATGGCACGTATCTAAGCTTCTCAGGCAACTGGCAGGCGGAGATCTGGGCACAAAGATCAGGAGCATTTGATGTAGTGGTTTCGTTCCAATTTAACGTCCCAACCATCTCTCTAAGATTCTCCGAACTACCCTTGTCGAGCGACGCCAACCCCTACGGAATCGTCGTTGACAAGAGCGGCGTGATTTGGCTCGCGGAAACCGGCTCTGGGAACTTAGCCCGCTACGACCCCACAACGGGGAGATTTAGCGAATTTCCCCTCCCCCAAGTGGGGTCGCGACCATTCTACATTACAATCGATAACAGCGGATCTGTCTGGGTTTCAGAAACTCAGTACAACCAGATAGTAAAATTCGATCCCACAACGAACACCTTCAAGCAATATTCCATCCCCACTTCGGGCGCGGTTCCGGGAGGCATTGCTGCCGACAACAACGGAAACATATGGTTCACTGAAGAGATCGGCGACAAGATTGGACGATTGAATTCACCGACAGGTAACATCACCGAATTCCAAATTCCAACGGCCGATGCCATACCAATCCAAACAACAATAGATGCGAACGGGTTCGTCTGGTTCACAGAGTCGAAGGGTGGAAAAATCGGAATGGTCAACCCACAGACTGATGCGATTAATGAATTTCAACCCGAGAATGCGACCCTCTCGGGCCCTACTGGGATTACGGCCACGCCGGACGGATCGATCTGGTTCACAGAACACGCTGGAAACCGAATTACGCAATTTGATCCAAAGAATCAATCGTTTTACTCATATACGATTCCCACCAAACAGGCGTTCCCGTTCGGGATAACCTACCACGCTAACACTATCTGGTTCGTGGAACATATAGCCAACTCCATAGGCAGCCTGGACATAGCGACACATACCTTCAGTAGTTTTCCAGTCCCAAACAATATGTCTGACGTGCAGCTCCTATCTGTTGACCAATCGGGTAATGTCTGGTTTACTCTTCCCGCGAGCAACGTACTCGGTGTTTTGACCTCGACAACATCCGCTCTGCAACTTGTATCGAACGCGAATAACTCTGATTTCGTCCAACTGGCGGTTGTTGCTGCGGTGATTGTTGGGTCCGCAAGTATTGCCGCACTCGTACTCGGTCAGAGAAGGATGAAACGCAAAGCCGGTATCCGGTAACGCCGCCGGCTAGAGACTCGCACCAAATATTCTAACACAGCACTCCTAGGTCACTACTCTAGTCACCAATCAAGTCCCAGGATTGAAGGAACGACTCACTCAAACTATCCAGAGCGTTTGGATTGAATCTGGAGAGAATACGTTTTGCATTTCGCGGATCCTTAAGGTGCCAAAGGTCTGAATCAGGCAAACCAACTGGAGCATTCACCAAGCCTTCTGCTTCGAGAATCTTAAGATGCCAAAGGGTCGTGGACTTTCCAAGTTTCAATTTGGTAGAGAGGCTCGATAAGTTCAACGCCTGCTTTGCAAGCAATAGATGGATGATGCGCCGGCGGTTCGGGTTCAGAAGAACCGAAAGCACCCTCCGATCAGCCACATTGATGTTGGGAGGATAATACCGTCGATATCTCCCGCGCCTCTCCGAGTCGATTAGGCCGAGAGATTCCAATTTTTGTAGCTGATATACGGTATCACCTAATCCAAGCCCGGCTCGGCGTTGCGCTTCTCTCAAGTGTATCCCAGGAAACGACTTTACAACATCAAGAAGCCGTTGAGCTCTATATCCAACCAGTGCCGTTCTCACGCCCTTCATCCCCTGCCTGGACCAATCTTAATTTCTATGCTTTCTTTAGAACGCCCACTGCAAGGAAGAGAACCATCCCAAAACTAACCACATGTAAAAGTTCAATACCGACAAAAGGCAACGGCGTCATCACCGCCACGAATCCAAGCGAGTCTAATCCCTCTAGCACTTGCTCTACTACAAGGAGGAGAAATGCGACGCTCAGGAGAAGAATCTTCTGGCTACGATCTCGCAAATACGCATTACAGGAAACCACTGCAATTAAAACTGCAAGCGCGATTCCCATCGCGTGAATTGCCATATGAATATTGAGCTTTGCGAGTAGCAGTCCCATTGCAGCCAGAAGCACCGAAACCTTCGAGACAACGATCAGATGAGTTTGCAACCTTCTCTCCACCCTAGAACTTACGACCGCTGAATTTAACAAGCTTTGGAATCATCGGTTCTCTCGACGAGTGTACCAATAGAAATTAATGGATCAGGTTATGAGTTCAATCAGGCAGAATCCGGTTTCATCGACTCCTCAAAACCTTGAACGAGGATTGAAACACTCGACTTATTTGCTATTCAGGGAGGGGCCTTGTTGCACTTGAGGGTGTCTCGCAGTCAGAGATCAAGAAAGAGAGTCAAACGCACCAAGCCCAAGACGAGGCGCTTGCGGCGTAGAACGTTCGCAGTGCTTGGTATAGCCCTTATTGCAGGCTCGGTTTTCGTTGCAGTCGGATTTCTATCCAATAGCAGTCTGATACCAAGCACTCCTATCGAAGTGATGCCTACGGTAGTCGTGGTGATTATCCCTAAGGGGGCCAGCTTGAACCTTCATTTAGGATTCGAACCGCCTATGATCACGATAGTGATTGGAGTCAACAATACCGTCATTTGGAAGAACGAAGACACGGACTGGCATACTGCTCACAGTAACATTCCCGAGTTCAACTCGGGTTTAATTCAACCAGGCGGCAACTTCACACATACGTTTCTGCGAGCGGGAACGTACCCCTACCACTGCGACCCTCACCCATGGATGACTGGAATTGTAATTGTAAAGACCGCAACATCGACAAGCATAATCGCCTATTGGCCGTACGAACAAGGCAAGCCTCCCCAGTCGCTTAGTATCGCGCAGATTCGACCGAGAGTGCTCGCGTGCCATCTAGTTGATTTATCATCATTTCCTATGGCGAACGTTCCTTGTAATTCTCGAATCTGTTTGATCGATTCTTCCGAACTCCGTCCAACGGATTTCTCTAACATGCCCAGTTCGGTTGACCTGTTTCTCGCTTGAGTGTCGTAACTGTTATAGCTGGATGGATTATCCAGCCAGGATATGCTGCACCGGCGTCTTAGCTGCTTACCACTCGCTATCCTTTTGTTGCCTTTGTTCGGTGTGCCGGTGTACGCTCATTTCACCTTGGGTGATCTTACCCCCAGTGCGCCTTACCATGTGAATGATTCAGATCCCCACGTTCCGGGACCAACGGTCTACTTATGGCCTGGAGCAGGAGCCGCTGCCTACTCTGGTAGTCCTAACGGATACCCCTACGGGTATGTATCTCCGTATTCGTTGCCTAAGACGGTTTCAACCGCCATAGAAGGGTATGCGCCACTGGGTGCAGTTCTAACGTCAACGAGCGACCACGAGAATATTGGGCCGCTTATTTTAGGAATCAATTTCACGAATCCTTGCGCGTTTGGGTGGAATGATGTCGACGATTCCTGCGGAACAGGAGTTCGATACATGGCAAACTACACGGGTCTCACTGTTTACATCCCTCCAGAATTCGATCTATCCACATTGGCTGTGTCCTCCTACAATCCCGGCCTGATCCAAACAACATTTGCAGCCAACGCCAACGACATTGTATCAATAGTGAGGGCAAGTCAAACCGACCCGTGGGGGCCAGGCTGGTGGGTGGTGAGCATCGACGGTGACATACATTGGTGGCCGCAACATGACTACCGCGAATGGTACTACATGCGCATCAACGATGTTGGCGCTCCAAAGATAGCGGGAAAATATTTCTTCAAAGTCTTCCTGTTCGACCAGTTCTTCAACTTCGTTTACCCAGGCATGCCACGTAACCTCATCGTGAATGGGCACGAATGTGCGGCTTGCAATGAAGGAACAGCGGCTAATCCGAATACCTCGATTGTACCATACTCGGGGGCAACAAACGCGACTGTTCCCGTTGAGAATTGGCCAGTACTCCTTGTGAAGGGAGAGATAGATCCGGGAATCATAACCGGAACAATCCGATATGGTTCTTTCAATACAAGCCTCTACGGAGGCCCAATCGACCTCCCCGGCCGGGTTAGGGCTGTAGGTGTAGCCATAGACCCTTACCAGCCAGGGATCCAGACCACGGGGCGACAAGTTGAGGCGAGGGGTTACTTCAACGCTTCAGCGTCAGGTCACTTCGAGGTCGAAGGTGTCGCACCGGGCGTGTATGACGTATACGCAAGCGCGGCCGGCTACCCAGAACAACTAATCGCTTCCAAGATAGTTATCCTCTCAGGACAATCCATACACCTCGAGGGCTACCTCAACCCGGGGGCCGTAGTTCAGGGGCAGGTGTTCAGTAAGCACCTATTCGGTGATCAACCTTGGCCTGACCAGCCTCGTCCGGTTTACGTCGAGATTTACCGTAACGACGATTATGTCGACGGTAATGTCGTTGTGCGTTCCCCCCTGAACTTCACACATCAACCGTACATGGCATATGATTGGGATTACTTCGCGTCGAATCCTGCCGCGCCGACACCTCGGCCAGTCGCGTTTCCATGGTCAGCACCGTATGCTCCTTGGGGAGGATCATATTATACGGCGAGCTTCCCTTCGCCTACGGCCAATCCAAACTACAACTCCCATGCGCCGATCATTTGTGGAGGAGCCACAGACGCGTGCGGCAAACCCAACGGTGTAGGTCCAGCTCAGTTTTGGTGGGTGGATGCGGCAGGCGTGTTCACTAACGGTGGTGGACGCTCAAGCTTCATTTTCAGGTTCGGAGAGTTAGGAATTTTCGGCGCGCCAACTGAATTTGATGGTCACATCCCGCAGAGCTTTGCTAGCTGGGTGAACGGACTTACGTCTGGCCGATACTGGGTTAGGGTGTGGATCAACGGGTACGTGCAGACGCTAGATGACGGAGTTACGACCGAAACGGTTCACTTCGATGTTACCAACGGGGATTGGGCTGGAGACGTTTATGTTCCGATAGACGTTCGGGTTTCAAGCAGCGTAACCGTTCAAGTTCACTTTCACGATCAAGCTCACAATTTGCAGGAGTGCCCAATTGACGGTTGTGCAGTAAACGAAGCCGTGGGCCTTTCGAGGGGAAACCGTTTCCTCGTCGCCGAACTACGTAACAGCGCAGGTTCACTGGTAGGGATGAACTTCACATTTGTTCAAGCGAACCAGAGTTCGGCCGTAGTTGAGGTTAACGGTTTTGGAATGATTGGACCGGACACAGATGGCGTGAAATATTCCTGTTACAACTATCAGGATTACCGCGACTACGGTTTGCCAGCCGGAACTTACCAAATCTACCTTTACATGCGAGGATACCTCGAGCGGCAGATCGGATCGACATCCGTCACCCTAAGCGGTAATCCAACCCTGGTGAGTGCGCATCTCTATCGTGCCGCCAGATTGAATCTTACCGTGTATAGCACGGACTGGGAAAGGCCGAAAGTGCAGATGCCTTGGGAGTTTCCAGGGGCTCAATTCCGCCTCTATGTCGCCGACAGTAGTGGTAAGGCGTTTGGGTATGTTGGCTACAATGACCTCGGAACGGCAGATCGTGAAGGAGAACCTGCCCGACAACCCTCCTGCTACATACGCTCGACCACACAACCGTTCTGCCCGACCGGATTGCCTCAGGTGATCGCGCCTAACGATCCGATCGGTTGCACTATTGTCGTTGATTCCTGGGACGGATTTTCCGCGGCCGAGGTAGATAGCCCAGGGCTTCCACCTAGCCAGGTACAATTCGGGGGAGGATACGGTCCCTTTTGGGACGTGGGTGGGTTTCTGGTTTCGCCGTCTGACTATCGTTTGGATCAATCAGGTAATTTTACCGCAATTGACGCGATAAGGAATGGAACGTACTATCCTTACGCCTTTACTTACGGGTATGTTCAACGGCACGAATACCCCGTATTTGCGTACGAGGGCGGCACGGCGAATATCGAGTTGGATCTACTTCAAGGAGTAAACTTGACTGCAAACATCGTTTTCAAGGATGAAGGAAACTTGGACCCGACACAGTTCAACATGAGCATGCGCGTCAGGGTGTTCGATCAAAGCGGAAACCTAGTCGCGACTGCTTCGTCGAAGTCCCCCGACACCGCAAGCCTTAGAACGAATTTCACGTCCGGAACATTCTTCGGGCTGGGAAGATTTACCGGCGCCAACATAGATCCCGCAATCACAATTTCGGAATCCTACTACCCAGACCCATTCACCGCCTCGCCAAGCCCGGGTCCAAACCCTCAACACACAAACACGCTTGCAAGCATAGCAGTGGGTAGTTCTGCTGACACGTTTCTTTGGTATGGAACCTGGCCTGTTGGGGCGGGGGGCTCGCAAGTAACTGGTTGGCAGGCCTTTGATAGTGACCCTAGCCACAAGGGCGTCAGCGACTTCGCAACCTTTCAGACGAATGCGAACTTCTGGGGACTGCAAGAGTGGAAGACGACAATTCCCTATGGCACCCAGCAGGTCCGGGTGTTCTTGGCGGGCATCTACGATCCATTCGGAGACCCGTTAGACGATTTCAATTCGGCGATTCTTCATACGCGCAGTTGGAAGACGAGCCGTGGTGAAGCCATTGACTCAATGTACTACGGAATCCTAGGGTCATCTTCCGACGGTGGGTATGCGGGTCCTTGGTTTGTAGAGGTGGACTGCTGGAATGAATACCCGAAACCGGAGAAAGGGCCAGGAATAGCTCCCCCCGTCACAAACTGGTATCCGCCAGTCGAAGGCTTACTGGAGGGCGACAGCTTCGACCTTATCCCCGGTGACTCGGGAGACGAATTCGGATTTGTAAACGACACGCTATCGGCGAATGGATTAGGGCCATACGCACAAAGCGCAGCATGGTCACTGCCAAACGCTCCACTCGGAACCGAAGTCTCAGGCATTTACGCATTGAACAAACGCGGATACATTTCGGGGCTTATCGAGGGGTTCAATTACTTTGACCAACTTGATCCTGAATCATGGTTCACGATCCAAGCTACCTCCACAACATCCAACATGACCTTCACCCAATGGTCCTGGGACGGCCACTATGAGATGTACTTGCCATCAGGTCAGTACTCTGTGCGAGTATTCACGTGGACATCCCAGGGTAACGTAGCCTACAACGCGACCTCATCGGTCGTTGAAGTAAGTCCTGGAGAGGCATTAACCGGAATAGAGTTCACGGTCGAAAGAAGCGAAATCCCTCTCCCAGAATCCAATTCGAATCTGGCCTTCGCAGTCCTAGCTCTCGCTACACTCATCGTCGCCAGAAGGAAGACGTACTCCCCGGCATCAAGTTAGCGCATTCGTCTGAGAGCGTCGGCTCAAGTCGGTGACGACAATGTGGCAGGAGATGTTTCACTATTCTTAGAAAGCGATGATAGCCAATCTCTCGTCTGCAACATCTTGCTACTGACGGGTCCAGGAACTAACTAGAGACAATCAGGCGCCCTACCATGAAAGCATGAACAGTACAAAAGATGTTACAATATATTACGAACGTGCCTGGCACAGTAGCTGCGAAGACGATTCTGTACGCATCACCCGGCGCCAAGATTACGCCAGCGTCAAAGTAGGTCTGTATCGCGAACCCATGAGCCTGAGACGTGTCCTCATTGCACACCACGATTCGAACAGTATCTCCTTCGTGCACATGAATGACCGGCCAAGGATTCAGGGGCGCACCATGATTGATACTGTCGTTGAAGCCTGAGAGGTCCGCGATTATGAGAAAGTACCCTGGCGGTCGCTTGCATGTCGACGACGTGACGCTTACTAGAGGCAGATTATTTGTCGAACTATTGGGAGGCGGAATGGAAACAATTCCTGTTACAAAAACGAAGGTCAAGATCGCGGCAACTGCCGCGCCTGCGATAGCTAATCTCCGAGAGTGAGACATTGAGAAGGTAGCCTTTGGGAAATATGTTCGAACTTTGAATTCGAAGAGGTCTCGGCCCCGAAGATAGGTCTACCGATTTCTCTCGACCTAGTGTTAGACTAGTGCTTGAAGTAACGTCTGATCCATAGTGGAATGATCGTTGCGTCTGAAGCCACACACATGGCGACCATGGCGGCACCTGCTTCAACTTGTTGGGGCGCTGGATAAGAGCCGTAAATCGCAACTGGTGCCACCAGCAGGTAGGCCCCAAAAATTGCCATAGCCTTGCAACCCAGAAGGTAGGTCAACAAACGCATCCCCAAGGTCAGGCGCGTAAAACCTACGTAAATCAACACGCCGGCAAAAAACACTGAGACATGCATGATCCAATGCAATTGGAATTGGAGTAGAGCCTGGTCAAGAATTGCTGGCACGTGCCAAAACACAATTATCAACGCTGCCGCGGCTAAACTTGGCAGCCCCTTTCTGTTGACTCTTCTATTAACTGAGCTAAGAAGCGTGGACGCGTCCTCCAGATTACTCGACATGATCCTCCCGGCCGAAAGAAAGGTGCGCAACGAAGCTGCCAGCGTGAAACCGGCCAGGAGAAGGAGTACGTCTGAAAGCATGAGCAAAACCTCCGGTGCCACATTCCACGCCGAAGATAGTGCAAAGAAGAGGTAATCGATTGGTTCAATTGGGGTAAGCATTGTGATTATGAGGGTTGAACTCAAGATAAGAAAGACCATCCCGCGAGTCGTCCCTCGAACAACTCCTCGGTCTGTTTCTAATCTTGACACCACTGATCCTCTTCTAGTCTGAGCTGGAATCTATTGAAAAACGTAGTTGAACGGAGCTTTAGCAGTATCCGAGACAGCAATGGCAATTCGTATTCGTAGCTTACAAACACTCTCGAACGCAACTCCGCGTCTTCACCGAGTTCAAGAAGCGTACGCAGTCAGGTCTGTATTTTTCTAGATGAGAGGAGGCTCATTACCGCCCCCCTTTGCCTAGGTCAGCTTAGTCCGTGGAGGACAAAGTCGGTCGATAAAGTGTTAATAATAAAACTCAAAAGTCTAACGTGTAGTTATTAACTACTGGAGTAAGCTTAATAATCTGAATTCTGATACTTGTGTATCTCGATTTGGTGTGGAATAATACATGCAAAGGAATACGTATCTAGCGGTCGCGGTTTTAGTCGTTGTAATCCTAGTTGCAACATTCACTGGGGTTTACTTTTCTAGCCGGTCATCATCCACATCGAGTTCAACAATTAATCAGAGTCCCACATCAACGATACAAATAGTAGCAGCCGAAAACTTCTGGGGAAGTCTAATTTCTCAGCTTGGCGGAACACGCGTACATGTGCTGAGCATTGTTTCAGATCCTAACGCTGATCCCCATGAATACGAGAGCAATAGTGCAGACGCTGAAGCAATTGCAACTGCAAGCTTTGTGATTGTCAACGGTGCCGGATACGACACTTGGGCCCAATCCCTGATAGCGGCAGACAATAATCCTAACCAAAAAATCCTGAACGTGCAAGAACTCATCGGACAATCAGTAGGTGCAAATCCTCACTTTTGGTACAGCCCTTACTATGTGAATGACACTGTGAAGGCCATGTATTCTGATCTTCTTTCTATCGATCCAGCCAATTCCGCCTACTATCAGCAACAATACGTTGCTCTGAATGCATCCCTTGGAGTGTACAACGAACGAATCAGCGAGATAAGGCAGCAGTTCGCAGGAACGAAAGTAGCGTCTACGGAGAGCATTTTTGAGTACCTAGCAAACGCTACAGGCCTTGATCTCATTTCTCCTCCTCAATTCACGGAGGCTGTTGCCGAAGGAAACGACCCATCCGCACAAAGCGTCGTGCAATTTGAGCAGCAGCTTCAGAACGGAAGTGTGAAAGTGTTGGTCTATAATGCACAAACAGTGACCCCGCTCACACAGGGTATTAAGGCACTGGCTGCTCAGAAAGGTATTCCAATCGTTGCCGTAACGGAAACCATACAACCACCCGACGTCCCATTCCAAATTTGGATGAACGCGGAATTACTCACGCTTCAGAACGCACTCAACCAACAAGCCCTTGGACAATAGTCCATTCTCAATTCGGACTCAAGCGATAGGAGAATATTGAATGACCACTACGCAGTCCGGAATCATCCCGACTCCGATACAGCCTAACGTCATAACAGCTCAAGACTTGGTTGCCGGATACGAGGACAACATCGTTTGGCGAGACGCGAATTTCACGATCGATCGCGGCGAGTTTGTTGCTGTAATTGGCCCTAATGGAGCCGGGAAGACAACTCTATTTCGCTTGCTACTCGGATTGCAGCCTCCCACTAGCGGAACGATCAAGATATTTGATTCGGAACCAAAGCGCGGAAACCCTCAAATCGGTTACGTCCCTCAGCGTCACCTAATAGACAGCGAAACTAACGTCGAATCCCTTGAACTAGTGCATTTAGCATTTTGCGGCCACCAATGGGGTTTCCACTTATCTGCCAAGTCCGGGCGAAAAGCCGCCCTCGTCGCGCTAAACGCGGTTGGTGCCGCCGAGCTTGCGCACCAATCATTGAACGCTCTATCCGGAGGAGAGCTTCAGAGGATATTTCTCGCGGAAGCCTTGGTCAGCAACCCGAGCGTATTATTGCTCGACGAACCCTTGGCGAATCTCGATATCAGACGTGAAAGAGATTTGCTTCAACTAGTCAACAATGTAGTTCGATCCCGCTCCGTGACAGCATTGCTAATAGCTCATAACATCAACCCGCTTCTGCCCTTTCTGGACAAAGTGATTTACATCGCAAACGGCAAAGTCGCGACGGGTAGACCCAGAGAAGTGATGACCTCAGAGGTCCTTTCGGCTCTATACGGCGTCCATATCGAAGTTCTACATGACTCTATGGGAAATATTGCGATAGTAGGCATCGAGGATCATCACCCTCTACACCACGCTCTGCACCACGTTGATGAATAAGATGACAATCAGCATCAATTTGTTCGCTGCCCTTCAACAGATGTTTCAATACCAGTTCATGCAGCATGCCTTTGAAGCCGGCACCGTTGTGGCAATCATTGCAGGAATCGTCGGCTACTTCGTGGTATTGCGTCGATCTTCGTTTGCGGCACACGCCCTCTCCCACATTGGTTTTGCTGGAGCAGCAGGAGCTGTATTGTTTGGAATCAGTCCTGTATATGGCCTGTTACTGTTTACAAGCGTCGGCGGCTCAATGATGGCCGCCCTTAGTCCTCGCGCGGCCCATCGCGACGTTCACATTGGGACGGTTCTTGCGTTCATGCTCGGAATCGGCGTGTTATTCATCAGCCTCTATACCGGTTACGCGACCGAAGCGTACTCAATCCTGTTTGGAGAAATACTCGGCATAAGTAACAGCGATGTCCTTCTGACAGTAGTTGCTGCTTTCGTAATATTATCTGTAATCGCGGTTGTATATCGACCACTTCTATTTGCATCGCTTGATGAAGACGTGGCAGAAGCAAAGGGAATGCCAACGTTTCTGCTCGGAATAATTTTCATGATTCTCGTTGCGGTTGCGACATCGATTGCTGTTCAGGTGGTCGGCGTCCTTCTTATTTTCTCGTTAATGGTCACGCCAGCAGCAATAGCCCAGCAACTAGCAAAACGCCCACATCACGTCGTCATAATATCTGTAGCCATCGCGCTAATTGCAACCTGGCTAGGGCTCTTCGTCGCATTTTATGAACCATATCCAGTGAGTTTCTTCATAACAAGCATAGTGTTTGTTCTTTACTTGCTTGTGAGGTTCGTTTATCGAAGAATTAAACCGCTGAAGGTTAGTCAGACTGGTTTTCAAAATGATGCCTGAGGCAAGTCGTCTAATTGAATCGGAAGAATCCTCACGTCCTATTTCTGAAGCAAGTTAATAACATTCACGAGTCGAATGCTTGATCATTGTTAATTGAGTGGCACTTATGGCAATAATCAGTCTGTCTTTTCCTGAGCAGATGATTAAGGAAATGGATCAGCTGCAGAAATCTCAAGGGTTTACTGGCAGGTCGGAACTCGTCAGAGCAGCAATCCGGTTAATGTTGGAGGATAATAAGGAAAAGGACTTACTTGCAGGCACGGTGACCGCGGTAGTAACCGTGACTCACAACCAAGAAAACGAAGAACCTATCACACGCTTGAAACACGAATTCGAAAACATTGTGAAGACCCACATTCACAGCAAGATCAAACCTGGCAGCTGCTTGGAGCTCTTCCTCCTCGAGGGAGAGGGGAAGAAGGTTGCGTCCATGACCAAAGCCTTCCAGAAGGAACCCGAGATGAAGAGTGTACAGTTAATCGTGCTGTAGGCTCTTTTAGAACAAAACAGGTTCTCAGGCTGAGAGGTTAGCCCGCGACCGATCACGGCGACTTTGTCGGTTCCGTCCAATTTGAACGGTCAATGGAATGATAATGCTCAGGGATAGGAAGGCGGCCAGGCCCACTATGATGCCTGGCAGGATCGAACGAAAACTCAGGAGTGGCACTGTACCTTCCACGTGTATGACTAGAAGAGTTAGGACCATGAGCATTAACAAGACATGGATTTTCTTGTGCCGGCCGAAATTTCGCGACTTTCTTGCAGACTCCGTAAGGAGTCCAGATAGGTTCAAGACAAGCAAAATTGCGAACGCTACAGCACCTAACCAGAGTGCTAGGCTTGGTTCGAAGAGGCTAGGAAGAAGCAGGAATCCATGGATAACTAGGAACACGGTAACGACAATCGACATTGCAGAATGCATGCCGCCCCATTTGAAGAGCGACAACTGGTAAGCGGTATGGAGGTTACCATTCGATTCGTCATTAGTGATCGAGTGTCTCTTCCGGCTCCAAAACCCTTGGATCATTAGGATTAGAAACACTGTGATCGTGCTCCATCCGATGACGCCCGCGTAACGGGACACAAAAGACTCAGGCTCTACGAGGAGGTAAGTGAGCATTAGAGCAACGGCGGATCCAAGGAACCCTACCGCAGCCCACAGCCTCATGTGCATAGCGGTTAATGCCTCACGTCGTCAACCTGATCTAGTGCCTCCCTGGGCTACTGTCGGCTAGGTAACTGCTTTCTTGTAGAACAGGAGGTAACTGATGATTATGAAATCCGCGACGATGGCAATGTGCATCATGGTACAGTAAACGCAAATGGCTTTAATCAGAAACAGCTCGACAAACACAAGGTAGGGCACAATCACAATGCCCACAAACCTCCATCCAAAGAGTATATTCAAAGAGATTCTAAACAAGCCATCGCTTCCAAAAACAATGAGGTAGACAAGTAAGAGATTTATGGCAAAATACGCAACGGCGAATAGCTCAAGGGGCACTCCAAAGATCTGGCTGTAACTGCTGCCCAGAACCATATCGCAGTTCAACACGATTCCGGGGCCTCGCTGTAAGGGGCAAGCGGGGAGGGACTGCTTCATCATATAGTAGATAGTTACCACCATGGAAGAGGCCCAGAGTCCGAATACAGACATAGCCACAAGCAAGAGTAGTTTAGGCCAACTGACTCTCATTTTCATCGTTGTCTCCTATTTGTGCAATGACTGCTGCTGCAAGCCGACTCAAAGCGATGTTTGCGGATGAAGTTATGAATATCTATTCGTTATTCTTGTTGCTCATGTGTGATATCGATTCGATTGCCTACTAATCACGGCCGTTGTGTGGTCTGATGGTGCGCGCACGCACACTATTCGGGGTAACGGTACGTTGAACGGGCATCCGACTTGTCTAGAGAGCTAAGGCATTAGTTCCATAAACTATGTTGCCTGCGCTGTCCTTGAGCTCGAATACACAGTAGCCTCTTGGTGGACTGAACCACTGCACCGAGGTACCTCGCCCCGCACTATCGGTGTTCACCGAACCGATTGGTCGCCAAGTTCCGCCGCATACCCCCCCAGTTTGCACGTACCCAACCCAGACGATGTATGTGCTATTTGGATTCGCATCCTGTAGGAATATCCATAGACGGCTGAGTGAGATTGTCACCGTTCCATACCAGCCCTTGAGGCCAAGGTCAAGGCACTGTCCTAAAGGATTCGACACAGATTTGATTAGACCTGAAATAGGTGGAGGCTCCTCAGACCTTGTCGCGAATGCTTGCTGAATCCCTACCAGAGAGACAAGAAGCATGGCCAATGCTACAATTCCAGCCATCTTCTCTTTGTTCAATCTCTTAACCCACTTCCGATTCTCTGCTACGTTTTCGGTGTGGTTGGTGGTTTCCAAGTCAACGCGAATATTCCGCCGAGAACTCCGAGGATCAAGCCTACTCCGAAGCCTGCCATTGCACTTCCGAATATGCTCAGCACCGAGAAGATTAGGATTAGGAGCCCCCATTTCGAGTGTTCGGTTGGTTTATTGTAAAGCATTACGGCGCTAACTACGACCACTATTCCGAACACTATGCCCGCAAGACCGAATATCCCACCGAACCCGTATCCGTATCCTCCCATCATTCCGAACCCCGGGCTTGAGAAGTATCGGCCCATCATCCCTCCGTACCATCCATTCCCATTGAATCCGTTATACCCATTGTACCCGTTATACCCCGAATAGCCGTTCATCATCCCGCCAAACCACCCATTCCCATTGTTTCCTCCATAACCTGAGTACCCGTTCATCATTCCTCCATACCCTAAGTAGCCGTGCATCATCCCACCTAGACCGAAAGGATTGAAAATTGACATCATTCCTCCCCCTAACAGAATGAAGACGCCCCCGATCAACGATAGAACGAACGCAACCGTAGGTTTCTCTTCTGTCGACACGTCTTGATTTCGCCCCTGTCTACACTGAGTGTTTTGAAGCTTGGGAAACATATAAATATATTCTTATATAATGTGAGACGCGGGTTTTAATGTCGCAGACTTTGGAAACCGACGCGAAGATCTTCGAACTTCATGCGGCGCTATGTGAAACTCTAGCTAATCCGGTCAGGCTTCGAATCCTTGCGCTATTGAAAGAGGGGGAAATGTCGGTAAATGAGCTCGCCAGCCAGTTGGGCATACCCCAGGCCAACGTCTCCCAGCATTTGTCTGTACTCAGGGAAAGAAACGTGCTTTCCACCCGAAGAAAGGGGGTCAGCATATACTACAGGATCGCTTACCCAAAAATGATCAAGGCCTGCGAACTCGTCCGCGAGGTCTTGTTTGAGCAGATGGCGGAGAGCCGCCAACTAGTTCAGCGTTTCGGAAAGCCGGGAAAGTGAAAGCGACAGACACGAAGAATCTTTGCATTCATAATCCAAAGCAGGGCTCATATCCTGTGTTTACGGGAGTGAATTCGTATGGAACTCCTAACGATTACAGGCCCGGAACCCCGTTATGAATGTCTAGAAACCGCGAATAAAAGTTGCGTTAGAAGGATTCACACCCTCATTCACTTGACGGGAAAATTTCGTTTAGGTTTCGTCGAAGGGGTGAACGGCTAAGGTATCAGGGCGAAAGCTACTCTCTCTGAAGATTGATGTCGCAAGCATTTGGAGCGTTGATCGTCCACAATTCTAACCCTGTAACTATTTCGCCGGCAAGACTGCCACGCGACGAATCTGCTTCCTGAAGCGTGAATTCTAGTGAAAGAAGTTACTTTGTAGATGTGTAGCTTCCTACTGCCCCAACTATGCCGCCGCCGATTCCGAGAGCCGCTACGCCGAATGGCCCGAAGAAGACTCCAATGACCATTCCAATTATCGTGCCCGTGAAGAAGTCACGCATCTCGGCACTGGACCAATTCTGAGCGACTACTAGGCCAGTGAGGGCGTAGTTCGTCGCGTATAGGCCTACGTAAGCCGCAGTAAAGGCGCCTATGATGATAAGGTCCAAGAGCCACAGGTAGGCCGTGAAGACATTTCCGAAGGACAGGATGATGAGCAGCTCCTTCCTCAGATTGGTTTGGTCAAAGTGGGTTGTCCAGAGTCCGATTACTAGCACTAATGGAAACCAGACGACGCCAAAGACCCAATATGGAACTCCAATGAAGGACGCGTAGGGCGAGTAGCTCACTACGGAAACGTTAGTGGCGAAGGCATTTTCTAACCAGGCGTGGTAAAAGGCTTCGGCCACCCCAACTGCTGAGATGAATATGAAAGCTATCGGCGCTTTCATGGCTGGCCACCAGGGAAGAGGAAAGCTAAGGTCAAGAGTAAGACCAAGGCTATGCAACCTGTGAGCACCCAAGATTTCTTTACGGCGTCATAGTCTGGCTTCGTTGAAATGTAAACCAGCATTGCGAA
>Ga0187770_10000684_pt1 | contig 16834 bp, 15 predicted proteins | sample 0116_SJ02_MP02_2_FD_133154 | JGI IMG/M metagenome (GOLD analysis project Ga0187770, IMG submission 133154) | Tropical peat soil microbial communities from peatlands in Department of Meta, Colombia - 0116_SJ02_MP02_20_MG | ecosystem: Environmental > Terrestrial > Soil > Wetlands > Peat | place...
AAAGTCCAGAAAATGGAGGATCAGGGAGGGCTGGTATTCTCCACGAACGCTGCAGCCGCGCCTTCGGAAGGCCCAGCGATCGGCGCGGCTGCAGCGTTCGTGGAGAATACCTGCCCTCCCTGATCCTCCATTTTCTGGACTTTGTCCTCCACTGTCGTGACGATGTGGTCCAACTCCTCGGTTTCTTCGAGGAAGTCGCTGACGTAGAGGAAAGCGTCGCTATCGAGGCCGATATCGACGAAGGCCGACTGCATGCCAGGCAGCACGCGTGTCACACGGCCTTTGTAAATGCTTCCGACTAACGCAAACTCTTTTTCACGCTCAACGTAATACTCGCAGAGCTGGCCTTCTTCCATAATGGCGACCCGCGTCTCGTGCGGGTTCGCCGAAATCACCATTTCCTTGGACATGCAAACTCCTCTTGCATCGGAGCGCGGCAGCGCATACGGCCGAGCGCAATCGGTCCGCGTCGCGGGAGGCAACGGCCTCCCCTTGATCCGACGGGCCGCCTCGGAGGATCTGTTCGTGTGTCTTGATCACTTCCATCACTCGATGCATTCCAATTTCAATCTTGTGTTTCCGTCCGCGCTTAGCGCTGCGGAACGGTCGGTAAATCCGTCCAGGTTCAGTTGACGTAGCGCCTCATGTGGACGTTCATCACCAAACCCAATGCCAAAAAAACAAAAGCGGTTGCCGATCCACCATAGCTCATGAGCGGCAGCGGAATGCCGGTGACCGGCATGTAGCCAATTACCATCGAAGCATTGACCAAAACGTGGAATCCCAGAATCGCGGTCACGCCCATCACCACATACATCCCAGCACGATCTTTTGCCTTCTGCGCGTTGTCCACAAGCCGCAGAACCAAACCTAAATACAACAGCAAGACGACGCACACCCCGATGAATCCCTGTTCTTCGGCAAGCGCCGCCAATATGAAATCCGAATACCGAACGGGCACAAAGCCCAGTTGGTTTTGGCTCCCTTTGCCAAAACCCTTCCCCCAGAATCCTCCGGACCCCACGGCGATTTGGGACTGCAGAATCTGGTAGCCAGCGCCGCGCGGGTTCTCCTCCGGGTGGAGGAAGGTCTTGATTCGTTGCTGCTGGTACGGTTTCAAGTGGTGCCGCATGTTCCAGCCGATGGGGACCATAAGCCCTACCAGAACCGCCCCCACCAACCAGTGCTTCCACTGAATGCCAGCCAAAAAGGCGCCTGTCAGCGCCACGGGAATCAGCACCATGGCCGTTCCCAAGTCAGGCTGGACGAGAATCAACGCCACTGGAACAACAGTCAGAGCGGCGACCTTAACCAGGTCCTTGAAAGTCAGCCGGTCGGTTCGCACCTCACTTAAGTAACGTGCCAGCACTATGATTATAATCAACTTCATAAGTTCTGACACCTGCAAATTCATCAAGCCACCGAGCGGAAGCCAGCGTTTCGCACCTGACCGCGCATGCCCGACAAGCAAGACGATCAGCAGCATCGCCACGCCGAAAAGATACAGGCCTGGCGCTTGATCCAACAACGCGTGATAGTCGATGCGCGAAACCAAGAACATCCCCGCCAGGCCGATGCCGATCCAAATCAACTGTCTGGTTTGCATCCCGGCCATGGCGCTCGTATGCGTAGCCGAATAGATTTCTAGCACTCCGATCGCGCAGATGACCCCGGCAATCGCCAGCAGGGTCCAGTCGAGGTCCTGAATTCGAGGTCCTTCCTTCATTGTTGCTTCGCTCCAACAGTTGCGACAAGCGGTCGGGAACCGGTGCCAAGCGGTGAAGGGCCCTGCATTGAAGCCTGCTGCTGGGATCGCGCAGTCTTCTTGTCGTAATATCCCTTCACAATGTCGCGAACCACGGGCCCCGCTGCAGTTCCGCCGTGTTCCGCCGTATCCTGAACGACGGCAGCTACCACGATTTCCGGATTGCGGCGCGGCGCGTAGCCGACAAACCAGCCATCATTCTTGTTGTTCTTGCCCAGGCGGCTCCCTGTTTCGACACTCATCAACTGCGCTGTGCCCGATTTCCCGCATAGCTCGATATTCGCGAGTTTCAAGCTTGCACCTGTTCCTCCTTCATTGACCACGCCATACATGCCCTGCGTCACTTTCTCGACCGTTGCATCTGAAAGCGGGAAATGCTCGGTTTTCGACAGGTTCATTCCCTTCAGAAGATGCGGTTGGACGAGCAGACCACCGCTTGCGACAGCCGCGATCGCCCGCGCCATTTGAATGGGCGTTGCCGTCACGGCTCCCTGCCCGATTGCGACGGAGATTGTCTCGCCGGCGTACCACTTGTGATGAAAGACTCGTTGCACCCATTCTTCCGAAGGCATCAGGCCGCTCTCTTCCGCAGGCAAATCGACGCCCGTGCGCCGACCGAGCCCGAGTCCCGTTGCGTAGTAGTCGATCTGATCGATGCCCAGGAGTTTGCCCACGTTGTAAAAGTAAACGTCGCAGGAATCGACTATAGCCCTGTGAAAGTCGACCTCACCGTGCCCATTTGGCTGCCAACAATGGAACGTGCGGCCATAGAACTCCGCGTGTCCGGGGCAGAAAACGGTGAAACTCGCCGGGATCGCTTTGGATTCCAGCATTGCCGTTGCCATCACAACCTTGAACACCGACCCTGGAGCCAGTTGTGCTTGGATTGCGCGGTCGAGCAGCGGCGCATCTGGATCGGAATTCAGTTTTTTCCATTCATCCGCGGGAATTCGGATTGCAAAATCATTTGGATTGAAGGTGGGACGGCTCGCCATAGCGAGAATCTCGCCCGTGCGGGCGTCCATCGCGACGACTGCCCCTTCCCTGTCCCCCAAGTCAGCCTCTGCAATCGTCTGGAGGTCATAGTCGATTGTTAGCTGGATCGGTTTCCCGGGAATGGCTTCCACGTTGTCGAGCGTGCGCACCGTCTTTCCAACACTATTCACCACAACTCGTCGCATTCCGTCGGTGCCCTCAAGCGTGTCGTTGTACTCCTTCTCGAGCCCCGCCTTCCCAACAAGGTCACCAGGCCGATAGCGTCCGGCGCTCTGATCCAGTTGTTGAGGGGACACTTCACCGACATACCCAATCGCGCTTGCCAGCATCTCGCCGTAGGGATATCGGCGGCGCTCAACCATCATTAGTTCAAGCACAGGCAGGTCGGCGCGATGCGACTCGACGAACGCAATGTCCGCCTCGCTTGCCGCCGGCTTTATGACGACGGGTTGGAATTTTGGCTCATCCTTGGCGGCGTCAAGTTGGTCGCGCAAGTCGTCGTCACTGATGTCGAGCCCCTGCTCGATCAGTGGCAGGCTCCTTTCGAGCAGTTTCTCGTCGTCTCGGAGCAACAAAATGCTAAATGACGGGTAGTTATCGACAAGCACTCGCCCCTCGCGATCGAGCATGGGACCTCGCGGAGCGATAATTGGGATCGAGCGGACGCGATTACGCTCGGCCAGGTCTGCAAAATGGCCCGACTGCACAACTTGGAGCTTCCAGAACCCAACTAGAAGCGCAACAGAGATGATCACTGAAACATAGGAAAAGAGCGCAAGGCGGGTCTGGGGGATTTTTTCTTCGCTGATGTTCCAAGGTGCCACAGGAACTCCTGCCTAGTGGGGCGTGCCCGGCCCAGATGCGCTATGCCATCCGAATCCTGAAGAGACTCGAATGTCTCCTAAGCTATCACTCGGTGCGGGACACCCGCAAGCCGCGATGCCCTTATGGTCAATGATCTCTTGTACGCGAGACGGTCTAATGCGAAAAAACGTGACGCTCCGAAAAGAGAGTCAGGAGGGCCTGCGCAGCCGGTCGAGCAAGGCAAAAAGCACGACAGCGGAAGCAGCGGTTACCGCGGAATCAAGAAGGAGACGGAGCGTAATGAAAGGTGCAGCTTGATTTAATAAGACCCGCTGCGTGATGGCAAGCACGGCTTGGTGCATGTGAAAAAAGACAAACACAAGGACGACGCGGCTCACGGGATGTTCCGTATCAATCCGTGCGCCGATGGATGACGCAACGTATCCGAGTATCGTCTTTGCCATTCCATAGAGGCCAATAGGATTGCCGTGGCCAAGTGCGTCCTGGAGGAGTCCTATCGCGGCACCCAGCAACAGGCCTGTCGAGGAGTTGCGGCGGCTCATGCCGAAATAAATCGTCACGAGCAGCGGTAGGTCGACTAACTCCATCCAAGGACCATACTTGCGTAGGAACGCCTGAAGAATGACGGCGAGAACAGCGCATGCGGTGATCGTGCCGCTATAAAACCTGTGCACCTCGATCTTCGCATCGGACTGAAATTCGGCGTTGAGCAGGTTCGTCATTTCACTGTTGAGGAACAGGTGGCGCAGGCTGAGGTGTCTGCGCTGGCGGTTGCGGTTTATGGATGACCGGCTTTGGAGTGGTGTTCGCAGAGTTCGAATCGGCTGCTGGCGGCTTGGCCGTGTTCGACGCGCCAGTCGCACGCGGAGCTTGGGTGGATTGCCTTGACGCGACCGACGATTGAGTTGAAGCATCGGATGATGGCTGTGTACCTGGCTCCTTGGAAGCGTTCGAGGTTTCCTCCGCCCTGTTAAGAGTCAATTCTTGCGGTGAGAGAAGCACAAGGACGTCCTCCAGGCGGTCCAGGCGCACGGCAGGCCGCAAGTGAATCACTTGGAAGGGGCTTCCTGCAGTTACATCCGTCACGTTGCCGATGGGCAAGTCCTTGGGATATACGCGGTCTTCTCCCGATGTGAGGACCGCCTCGCCCGGTTCAACTTTCTCGTCATTCACAACGTAGTCGAGACGCGGCTGAGGGTCACCCGTTCCGTTGACGATCCCATGTGTTCGAGACCCGGCAAACAGCGCGCCCACGCCGCTATCCTTGTCGGTGATTAGAAGAACCTGCGACGTGGTCCGATAGACGCGCAGGGTTTTCCCGACAATGCCGTCCGGGGTGATCACCGGCAGGTCCGTGCGCAAATGATCGCGCTCCCCGCGGTTGATGAAAATCGTGTGCGACGCAGGGTCGGCGCTCGCCCCTATCACCTGTGCCGCCATCATCCGCGCCTCGGAATGAACTTCGCGAAAATCCAAAAGGATTCTCAATCGCTGCGCCTCGGCTGCGCGACTTTCCAAGTCCCGGTTGCGCAATCGGAGGATTTCAGCTTCATTGCGGAGGCGTTCATTCTCTTTACGAGCGTCGCGGAGCGCCAGATAACCTCCCCAGACACCTCGGATTTTCCCGAGTGTCCAGGTTCCCGCGCGTTCGACAGGAGTGACCAGCTCGACTGTCCAATAGCGAATCAAGCGAACGTCGTGCTCGCGCTTGATTTGGAATGCCAGCAAGAGCACTTGCGCGACAACAACGCTGGCTAGCAACACGGGGGGGCGATGGCGGTTGAGAATCTCTATCATTGTTTCGAGAGCTGAAACGGACGGGGACGCCGAAAACACTGGCTCCTCTGAATCTGAAGAGGCAGTTCAAAACGGCCTCGTCCAAGCCTGCCGACGACACACGTCATAATCTGTTTTGCCACTCAACAGACCTCAATCAATGGAAACCAGGCGCAACAGGCGGAAATCACTCAGCATTTTTCCTGTTCCAAGGACAACCGAGGCAAGCGGATCGTCGGCGATGGATACCGGCAAGCCAGTTTCCTCGCGGATGCGCTTGTCGAGGTTCTTAATCAGCGCACCGCCGCCGGTCAACACGATACCGCGATCGCTAATGTCCGCCGACAGTTCAGGCGGAGTGCGTTCGAGCGCCACACGGATCGCATTGAGAATTGTCGAGATGCACTCGGAGAGCGCTTCACGTATTTCGCTGTCGTCGATCGTCACCGTGCGTGGGACGCCTTCGATCAGGTTGCGGCCCTTCACTTCCAATGTCAGCGGTTTTTCCAGAGGATAGGCCGAACCGATTTCGATCTTGATCTGTTCTGCCGTGCGTTCGCCGACGAGCAGGTTGTATTTGCGTTTTAGGTAGTGCATCACGCCCTCGTCCATTTCGTTTCCAGCCACTCGCACGGAGCGTGAATAAACGATGCCGCTCATGGAAATGACGGCGATGTCGGTAGTGCCGCCCCCGATATCCACCACCATATTCCCCGAGGGCTCCTCGATTGGCAGACCGGCGCCGATTGCGGCGGCCATCGCCTGCTCCACAAGATAGACTTCGCTAGCATGGGCACGATAGGCCGAGTCCTGAACGGCGCGCTTTTCCACCGGCGTGATTTCGCTCGGCACACCGATGACGATGCGCGGATGCACCAGTACGCGCCGGTTGTGCGCCTTCTGGATGAAGTACGTGAGCATCTTCTCGGTCACTTTGAAGTCCGCGATGACACCGTCTTTCATGGGCTTGATAGCCACGACGTTACCAGGCGTGCGACCGAGCATTTCCTTGGCCTCGCGGCCCACTGCCACCACCTCGCCATTGTTTTTATTGATTGCAACTATGGAAGGCTCGTTAACGACGATCCCTTTGCCCCGCGCAAACACGAGCGTATTTGCGGTACCCAGGTCGATGGCCAGATCGGACGAGAACAGGCTGAAGACCGACCGCATGCTGTAACCGTTTTTTGTCACTGATTGCTTCCCCCTGTGATCTGCATGAGCGTCAGTGCGACTGGCAGGGTCTGTCGCCTGTTATGGGATCACGACCTGCACACGCTTGGTAGCTGTTCCACCGCGCCGGTTCTGGCCCGTGATGACAATCTCGTGGCTTCCTCGCGCCATCGGCTGCGTGAAGTAGCGGAAGGTTCCATCCCGCTGAATGTCGACCACCTGTTCGCCATTGATAATTAACGCCGCGCCCGGCTCTGTCCGCCCAATTACTTCGACGACGTTTCCTTGCAGCTCCGTGCCATCGACTTCAAGGAGCATTTCTTGTTCTTTGCCCTGCACGACCAGAATGAACTTAAACGGGTCACTCGCGTCACTCACTTCGTTTTTCTCGTTGATCGCCCGCACTCTCCAAAAGAAATCGCCGGGAGTCAGACCGGTGATGTCCACGGCCGTCGAAGCGGTTTTTCGTTCGACTAGGACATGATTAAACATGGCCGTGGAACTCACTTGGAAATCATAGAGCTTGGCGGTCGCCACCGGTTTCCAAGAGAAATGGATCAAATCATGCTTTGGATCGGATACGCTGATCGGCTGAAGGTTGACAGGCTCAGCCAGTTCAGGAGGAGCCAGAACTTCGGTCTTCGTGATCGAGCCTTCGCCAGTAGCAAATGACGCGCGCTCCCACTGGCCGATGTCCAAGTGCTCGCTCCCACGACTCAGTTCTGCGCTTCCGGAAGCGACGGTAATCTCCTGTTCATTGGTTGAAGGATCGCTGCGAACTGCCGCGCGGCTATTGGCGCGAAGCGAGGCGACTGCATTCTCGAAGGAAACCTCCGCTTTTGAGCCGGGCATTTCCCAAGCGCCGGTCGCGAGATCGACTTGGCCGGTGCTGAGGTGGACACCAACTTGAGACGCGCGGTCCTGAGCGACTTCATTTTCCTCAACAGTGACCAGCGTGTCCCCCTTCACTGTGTAGGTCGTGTTGTCCGCAAATGCGATGCGCGCCACGCCATCCGGTCCAGTTTGCACCAGGTCTCCCTTATCGAGAGTAATCTGATAATCTGCGTTCACCCACTGAACCGAATTCACCTTCTTCACCTGGACCTTGCCGTCGAGGTTGACGAATCGCGCTTGCCTTGCCGTCGGCGTGGCAACGCCCGTGTCATGCGAGGCGATGGTTTCTCCAAGTCGACGGAGCACGTTGCTCGAACCTTCGGGAAAGACCAAATATGTTGAGGCGCCGATGATCGCAAGGATGACGACCGCGTAGAGAACTACCGTGCGATAACGAACTGTGTGCCAGTACACCTCGATCCGCGAGATTTTAGGCTTCGTTGGCGGCGAGGATTTTCCGTCCGTCATGTCAAATTCACGCTGATTTGTCAATCTAGCACACGGGTATGGGCCTTTCAACAAACGGTCGCGACAGTTGCCAATCCGCTAACCCCACAGATTCACAGGGGCTTGCGAGTTTTGATCCAACACCGGACGAGAGGAGAGAGTCTTGCTCTTGCTCCGCTTTGGCACAGAAAATGCGGCCATTTTGGAGGTTGACCATTCAAGTCCGCTTTAGGGACACTGGTAATGTCGGCCACGCGTCCGCACCGTTTATCACGAGAGACCAAACAGATTCCTCACGCTGCTCGCGGAGACCGAAAGAGGCCATGCCTCGAGGAGATTCTATGACCGAGACCATTGGCGAGCTTCTCCCGCCGGCAAGGTTGATGCTGACTCCGGGTCCTTCCTGCATGGACCCGCGCGTATATCGCGCCCTGGCCACTCCGTTGGTAGGCCATTTAGATCCTTGGTTCCTCGGCATGATGGGTGACGTGCAGGTGTTACTCCGCCGCGCTTTTCAGACCGAGAACCGCATCACATTCCCTATTTCCGCGTCAGGCTCCGGTGGTATCGAAGCGGCAGTTCTCAACCCGCTTGAGGAGGGCGACGAGTGCATTGTTTGCGTAAATGGCGCGTTTTCAGAGCGCATGGCCATCATAGCGGAGCGCACGCCGGCGAAAGTGATTCGCGTCGAGGGGCCATATGGGCGACCTGTGGATCCCGAAGATGTTCGCCGGGCGGGCAAAGGGAAAAAGATGAAGTTCGTGGGATTGGCGCACGGTGAAACATCAACGGGCGTCGTCCATGCAATCGATGGCTTTCGCAAAGTGGCCGATGAACTTGGAGCCTTGCTTGTTGTCGACGCTGTGGCGACACTGGCGGGCATCCCTCTGAACATCGACCGTCAACGCATCGACATCTGCTTCAGTGGATCGCAGAAGGCCATCAGCGCGCCGCCGGGTATGTCGCCCATCACGGTGAATAAGCGAGTCGAAGATCTGATGCTCGCGCGGAAGAAGCCAGTGCAAAGCTGGTACTTCGATCTCACACCCATCATGAATTACTGGGGCAAGGAGCGCACGTACCATCACACAGCTCCAATCTCCTTGGTTTTCGCGATGCGCGAAGCACTGAGGCTCGTTTTTGAAGAGGGGTTGGAGACGCGATGGGAACGCCATCTGCACAACCAGCAAGCGCTAATCGCCGGCCTCGAGGCGATGGGCCTGGAGCTTTTTGTTTCTAATCCGGCGGACCGTCTTGTGACCGTTACGGGTGTGAAAGTCCCCGCAAGCGTGGAGGACAAGAGGGTGCGCCAGCAGTTATTGGATGAATTCAATATCGAGATCGCAGGGGGCTTCGGCCCACTGAAGGGAAAATTGTGGCGCGTCGGCCTGATGGGTTATTCGAGCCAGAAGGACAATGTGCTTCTGTTCCTTGCTGCGCTCGAAAAAGTGCTTCTCGACCAGGGCTTGCGCGTGTCTCCGGGAGCAGGCGTTGGCGCCGCGATTCGCAGTTATCAGCGTATGTCGCAGCCCGTTCCCATCGGCGCTCGATAGCAATGGGAGGAGATTTGGCAAACACGCTGCTTCCTACAATTCCGAATTCTGGCGCCATGAGCGATTTTATCGGAGCCTTTGACGTTCCCTCGAAGGTTACCGACCACCTTTATCGCTGCCGTTTTTCTCATTGTTGGAACGCGATCGCCACACGGCACAGCGACACGATCGACTGCAAGTTCTTTGTCGACGGCAAGGGAGTCGTGCTCGGACTGGCGCATCCCGCGCTGGTGGCGTTTCGCGCGCGTGCCAAGCGCAACCTGACCGACCGTGAAGTGAGTTACGTTGCGGCCGAATGCCTCCGCGAGCGGCTCGAACAAGAAGACGAGCACTCGCTTTACGATGTCCCTGCGACTGACGTCGAACGCACCATAAAGAAACTCGGCATCCATTAGTTGAAAGAACGGGGTGCCACGCAGGCCCGGCGGTGGAGTGCACTGAGCTTCCCTCTTCTTCCGGCGGGAAATTCACTGTCATTTTTGGAGTTGCGCGAAACCACGAGTCGAGATACGCTCACCCGCATTTGAATCCCACGAACAGGGGGAATTAGTGGAGGAACGAGCCGCGAAAACAGGCAAGACGGAACGCAGACACTTTGTCGAGGTGTTCCTGGGCGCGGGTGTCGCGGCATCCTTGGTATCTTTCATCTACCCCGTGTTGCGGTACTTGATTCCTCCTCCTTCGGCTGAGCTTTCAAGTGACACGGTCCTCGCCGGTAAGAAGGGCGACTTGAAAGCCAACTCAGGCAAGATTTTCAGGTTTGGCAGCCGCCCGGCATTGCTCGTGATGACATCTGAGGGTCAGTACCGCGCGATGTCGGCGGTATGCACACATCTCGGCTGCACGGTGCAATATCGCAGCGATCTGCGCAACGTATGGTGTGCTTGCCACAACGGCATGTACGATCTGAACGGGCGCAATATCAGCGGACCTCCACCGCGTCCGCTGGAAACCTACGATGTTTTCATCAAAGGGGAAGAGATTTACGTGCGCCGCCAGCGGAACGGGTGAACGATGAACATCGCGACGATTCGCGCCTGGCTCGACGATCACTTCCGCGTGGACGAAGTCATCACCCTTCTTCGCAAGAAGACGGTCCCCATTCATCGCTTCTCCTATTTCTATTTTCTCGGCGGGATGACTTTGTTTCTTTTTGTGCTGCAAGTGCTCACCGGGATTCTGCTTCTGCTCTATTACCGCCCCACTCCCAACGATGCGTTTGAAAGCGTGCAGTACATCATGACCCAAGTTCGTTTCGGCTGGCTGATCCGGTCGATTCACTCTTGGGGCGCGAACCTGATGATCCTTACCGCTTTTGTGCACATGTTCAGCGTGTTTTTCATGAAGGGTTACCGCAAGCCGCGCGAGCTGACCTGGCTGAGCGGAATGGGTCTCCTGGGAATTGTTCTTGCCTTCGGTTTTAGCGGCTACTTGCTGCCATGGAATACGCTCTCGTACTTTGCGACGAAAGTCGGCACCGACATAGCCGGGCAACTGCCACTGGTGGGCAAATGGATTCTGACGTTCCTGCGCGGCGGCGAGGACGTGACCGGCGCGACGCTGACTCGATTTTTCGGATTCCACGTTGCGCTGCTGCCGGGGCTTGCGACTTTGTTCGTCGGTCTTCATTTACTGCTCATCCAGCGGTTTGGTATCAGCGTGCCCCCCAGGATCGAAGCGGAATGGCGCAGATCGCCTTCCGCAAGCCGGGAGATGCCGTTCTTCCCGAGTTTCATGCTCCGCGAAATGATGGCGTGGTATATCGCACTTGCGATTCTGGGTGCCCTTGCGGCGTTCAAGCCCTGGGAACTCGGCATGAAGGCCGACCCATTTGCGTCGGCGCCGCCCGGGATCCGGCCGGAGTGGTATTTCATGTTCATGTTCCAAACGCTGAAGCTGCTGCCGGCCAAAGTCCTCTTCATCGATGGAGAGCTGCTTGGGATTCTCGCTTTTGGTTTGGCGGGTCTTGTCTGGACTCTGCTTCCATTTTTCGATCGCGAGAGCAACGGACGCATGCAACGATTCGTAGCGGGAGCAGGAGTCTTTGTTTTGTCTTACATAGTCGTGATGACGGTGTTTGGCTATTTGGCTAAATAGAATGAGCTTATCGAGCTGCATTCAAAGAGGGCGTTTTACTTTAGCAATCGTGCAGGATTCAATCCGGTCACGTCCCGACGCGCCAAGAGGCTCTCGCATTTCACTAGGACGCGCAATGTGCGTACTGGCGTTCGTGCTCTGGATGGCGTTCTCTGCTGCGTGCGCCAACGCACAGTCGAACAATAGTTGTTTAGACTGCCATTCGAGACTCGACCCGCCGCTGCAAATCAATTCCACCGAGTACTTGGCCGGCATCCACGCCCAGAAAGGCGTGAACTGCGCGAGCTGTCACGGTGGCGACGCATCGAGCGACGATCCGACGCGCGCCATGAGCGCAGTCGCGGGCTTTCGCGGACGCGTTGATCGCAAGCGAATTCCCGAGCTTTGTGCGAAGTGCCATTCCAACGCTGCCTACATGCGCGGGTTCAATCCTTCATTGCGCACCGACCAATTCAGCCAATACCAAACCAGCATGCATGGAAAGCAGCTCGCGAAGGGCGATACGAAGGTCGCTGTCTGCACCGATTGCCACGGTGTGCATGACATCCAGCCGCCAAGTGATCAGCGTTCCAGCGTACATCCTTTGAACGTTGCCCAGACGTGCGCGCGATGTCATGCCAGCGTCGACTATATGAAGGGCTATGGAATTTCGACAACTCAAGCTGCGGACTACGCAGCCAGCGTACATCACGACGCACTTGTTCTCCGTGGGGACTTGAGTGCACCCACCTGTTCGACGTGCCACGGAAGCCACGGTGCAGCGCCACCGGGCGTCGATTCCGTTGCAAGGGTTTGCTCCACGTGTCACGTCTTTCAAGCGCAGCTTTTTGATTCCGGGCCACACAAGGATGTTTTTGCGACCATGGGGCTTCCGGGTTGTGTGACGTGCCATTCCAACCATCGCATCCAGCATCCCACCGACACCATGATCGGGACGTCCGCCGGGTCCGTTTGCATCAATTGCCACGCCGAAGGTGACGCAGGATTCGTGGCCGCCGGCGCGATACACTCACGGCTCACTGAACTCGATTCGGCCATTGCGCGATCCGATGCTTTGCTGGAGAGAGCTGAACGTTCAGGTATGGAGGTCGGCGAGGCGAAGCTCGCGCAATCTGAGGCGCGCGATTATCTCATCAAAGCCAGAGTGGAAGTCCATGCATCCGATTCCGCAAAAGTCGATCTGGACATTCAGGCTGGACTGAAGGTTGCCGAAAAGACGTATCAGGCAGGCCAGAATGTCATGGCCGAGCGCAATTACCGCCGCAAAGGACTTTTGGTTTCCGTTGCAACAATCGTGCTAGTTCTGATTGGTCTCTTCCTGATGATTCGCAAGTTGGAATCCAAACCTGCAGAGTAGGATGTTGGACACGCCTTTCGCTACTCGGGATTGCGGCATTTCAGTTCGTCTACTGAGCGGCCGCCTTTTCCTTCGCTGCTTCTGCCTTTGCGAGCGACCGGACGTAATTCACGAGGTCCCAAATGTCATCCGTCTTCGCGCGGCCTCCCTCTGATGGCATATCGCCCTTTCCATTCTTGATGATGTAGAAGATCTCGCCATCCGATTGATCTTTCAGCGTCTCCGGCTGGCGTAGGTCGGCGAGTTTCAACTTCATGTCCGTCGCCAAGTCGCCCTTCCCGTCGCCGTCCTTGCCGTGGCACATCGCACAGTCGTAGCCAAAAATTCTCTTGCCGCGAGAAATCGACTCTGAGGACGCTTTCACGGGATTGACCATCTTCGCTGCCTCCGCCGGCGCTTTCGGTTCAACCACGGGCGGAGTGGCATCGGGCTTTTTCTCCTGTTGGGCGAAGGCAAAGAATGCAGCAAAGAGCAGAAACAAAAGAAGTGCGGCGTATTTCTGCACTGTGACCCCCTAAGAGGAACACATCAAACAGTTTACAGCGCATTCTACGCCTGGGGACGGAAGGCGGGGTAGTTTTCTTTTTCCGAGCTTCTCTCTCGACTTAAGCGTCGGAGAGCGATTCGTCGAAACCAGGAACCTCGTTCAACTCGCTGGCTTCGAGGATCTCGCCACAGTCAAGGCACTCGACATACTGCGTGTCGTCGTCTTTGGCGATTAATCGCGTGCTCTTGTGCTTGCAGACAGGGTCCGGCATCGCAAAACCCCGGTTTGAACTTGCTCTGATTATATGACTGGAGCGAGATAGGAAACAAGACCATCATATTGCAGCCTAGGTTACAGGCTCAAAGCGCGCCTGGAAGAAACGCAGGTATTTGGGCTCGTACACCATTTTCAATCCGCGAGCGTTCTCGCGTTGTTCGTAAACTTCCAAAATCGACTCAGCGACGATGTCCATGTGGGCTTGAGTGTACACACGGCGCGGGATCGTCACGCGCACCAGCTCGAGTTTGGGGAAGTGCTCTTCGCCCGTGTGCATGTCGCGTCCGGCCGAAACGGCCCCGCGCTCCATCGTGCGAACGCCAGAGTCCAAGTAGATGTTCGCAGCGAGTGCCTGAGCCGGGAACTGCGCTTGTGGGATTTGTGGATAGAAAGCTTTGGCATCGAGGAAGACCGCATGTCCGCCGACCGGCCGCACAATGGGTATGCCCCAGTCGATCAGATGGTCGCCAAGGTATTGCACTTGGCCAATGCGCGTGCGCATGTGATCGTCCTCAACACTTTCGACGATTCCGCGAGCCATTGCTTCCATGTCGCGCCCAGCCAAACCTCCGTAAGTGTGCAGGCCTTCATAGACGACCACCATGTTTCGCGCTTCCTCGAACAGGCTCTCGTCGTTTGTCGCCAACCAGCCGCCAATATTCACCAGGGCGTCCTTTTTGGCGCTCATAGTGCAGCTATCGGTGCAGGAGCAGTATTGTTTGAGGATCTCAGCGAGTTTCTTGTTCTCATAACCGGCTTCACGCTGCTGGATGAAGTATGCATTCTCGACGGCGCGCGTCGCATCCAGCACGATAGGAATGCCATGTTTAGAACAGAGTTCCCGCAAAGCGTGCAAGTTAGCCATCGACTGAGGTTGGCCGCCGGCCATATTCACCGTGCCCGCCACCGAAAAATAAGGAATTCTCTTGGCGCCCACTTCGTCAATCAGCCGCTGGAGCTTCACGAGATCGACGTTGCCTTTGAAGGGATGCTCGCTGGCGGGGTCGTGCGCCTCGTCGATGATGACGTCCACGAACGTCCCGCCGGCCAATTCCTGGTGCAACCGAGTCGTCGTGAAGTACATGTTTCCTGGGATGAGGTCTCCGGGGTGGATTAGGGCCTTTGAGAGTAGATTCTCAGCTCCACGCCCTTGATGGGTGGGAACCACATACTTGTATCCGTAATACTCCGTGATGGTGTCTGCGAGTTTGTAGAAGTTCTTGCTTCCGGCATACGCTTCATCGCCCAGCATCAAGCCTGCCCATTGGTTGTCGCTCATGGCATTCGTGCCGCTGTCGGTGAGCAAATCGATGTAAACGTCTTCGGAGCGGAGCAGGAAGGTATTGTAGCCGGCCTCAGCGATACGATGCTCACGCTGTGCGCGGGAGGTCATGCGAATGGGTTCAACGACCTTTATCTTCCAGGGCTCGGCCCACGAGCGCCGTGTTGGCTTTGAATAGGGCATGGGTACACTCCTCATTGAAACTGTGTTCGACCGGTGTTTCGCGGCCTGCGGCGCAACCTGCCGCCTGCGCCGCGCCTTCATGTAACGCCATTGTCACGCCGAGCCAGCCCTGGAATCCAGTGGTTCACCCACGGATTCTGAAGCGCGCAACCAGCCAACTTGGCCTTCGATGAGACCTTGAAGATGTCGAGACTCGCGCTCCCTGCCCTGTGTGATGTTCCGGAGGAAAGGCTCACATGAGGAGTTGACAAATGAACGGTTTGCAACTATCAGTCTCCTAGCCGGCAGTCTCAAGGGGAGAAACTTTGACCACTGATCAAAGCACGCAGAAGAAGCTGGGTAGTGTCCTTTTTTACGGCATCATTGTCGCCCTTGCGTACCTTGTGTATCTGGTCTTCGAGCCTTTCCTCGTAGCGCTTTGCTGGGCAGCAGTCATTGTTGTTGTGTCGTACCCTGCCTATGCATGGTTGGCGCGCCGTTGGGGCAGGACTGCTGCCTCCGCTGCAAGCACGTTGGGCGTGACTTTGATTCTGATCGTTCCTGTGTTGCTTGTGATGCTTGCATTCATTCGAGAAGGTGTGGACGCGGTTCGGTCGGTTCAAGAGCAGGTGGCAACGGGGCATTTTGCCTGGGTGAATGGGGTCTGGACACGAATCCAGGCGCATTTGCCGAGTGCAACTCCTTCTGACTTGTCAGCCGTCCTCCGTCAGGGAGTCGACAAGTCGGTGGGCTATGTGGCGATGCAACTTGGCGCCCTGCTGCGGCACACCGCAGTCTTCTTGTTTCATCTTGGTGTGACAATCCTTGCCATGTTCTATCTCTTTCGAGATGGTGCGTCGATTGTGGAGCGTTTTCGGGAGGTGCTACCGTTCGAAGAGTCGCACCGCTCACGCATGCTTCGCGAAGCGCGCGACCTGATTTTCGCCAGTGTCACGTCGAGCCTCGTGGCTGCTGGCGCTTTCGGCATCTTGGGCGGCCTGGCCTTCGCAGCCACAGGCCTCAGTTCCCCGATCTTCTGGGGTGTGATGATGGGGTTCTTCTCACTGGTTCCAATTGGGGGTTCAGCGCTGATTTGGATTCCTGCGGCAGTGAGCCTCGCACTGGAAGGGCACGTCTGGCATGGAATTCTGCTCGCAGTCATTTGCACCGTGATAGTGGCAGTCGTGGACAATCTGCTTCGGCCATGGCTGATCAGCGGGCGCGCAGAGATGGGAGGCCTTGTAGTCTTCATCAGTGTCCTAGGCGGAATCAGCGTTTTCGGATTGCTCGGCGTTGTGCTCGGACCGATTGTTGTCGCCGCGGCCGCGAGCCTTCTGGACCTTTATGTGCCGAGTCCACAACTTGGAAACTCCATATCCAAAGCAAATGGGAGAAAGGCAGGCACCGTGGTAGAGTAGCGCCCCACGGAAAGAGTTATGAGCAAGAACAAAAAGCGCTCTGCGCCAAAACATGCGAGCCTGCCGCCCGACAAACTCCGGTGGCGTTGTGATCCGGCGACCATCCCATTCGAAACGACCGCCGAGATAGAGCCTTTCGGCGGCGATCTACTGCAGGGGCGCGCGCTGCGCGCGTTGCGAATGGGCGTGCAACTGGCTGCGCCGGGCTACAACCTCTTCGTCTGCGGGCTTTCAGGCATGAGTCGAGGCGGCATGATCGTGCGCATGATCGAGCAGATGCACTTGGAGACAGAGCCTGCGCCGGATCGTTGCTACGTCAACAATTT
>Ga0187770_10000685_pt1 | contig 16829 bp, 16 predicted proteins | sample 0116_SJ02_MP02_2_FD_133154 | JGI IMG/M metagenome (GOLD analysis project Ga0187770, IMG submission 133154) | Tropical peat soil microbial communities from peatlands in Department of Meta, Colombia - 0116_SJ02_MP02_20_MG | ecosystem: Environmental > Terrestrial > Soil > Wetlands > Peat | place...
GACTCGGACGCGGGATAGATCCGCGTCTTCGCGGCCAGGGCGCGGTCCTCCTCCCCCAGTCGGTGCGCGAGTTCCTCCTTGAGGAACCCGGGCCCGGCGAGGACGAGGACCGCGGCGCCCGCCCCCTCGCGCTTGAGCAGGGTCAAGAGCTCCTCGACGTACGCCCGGCGGTCCTTCTCGCCCTGCCCTCCTTCGAACCGTTTCCCCGCAAGGGTCCGGCGGAGGTCGGCGACCGGCTCGACCGCGCGTCCCCGCAGGCGGACGAGGGAGGAGTCGCCCCAATCCACGGCGGCGATCACGATGGCCGGGTCGCCCTTCCGCTCCAGCCCTTCGTCCAAGAGGGTCCGGTCGGCGGCCGTGATCCGTTCCTTCTCCACGGTGACGTCGTCTCCCTCGGCGACGTCCAGCGTATGGTGGCGGCCGATGTCGAACGGTCCCTCGACGATCGGGCCGGTGAACCGCACGTGCTTCGAGAACCCGTGGAACTCCACCTGCTCGACCCGGATCGTGAGGAAGACCCGCCGTCGCGTCCGTTCGGCCCCGGCGACCTCCTCGGGAGCTTCGGGGTCGCGTCGGGTGGTCGAAGCCCCCACCCGGTCCGACGGGCGGACGAGTCGCGCGATCCGCCAGAGGTCGCTCGGGGTCTCGAGCCGGAGCTTGAGCGCCCCCGTGGTCGGGTCCCGGTGGACCAGCCGCACGACCGCCCGTCAGGGTCGGCCGGATTAAAACGCGGGTCCCCGAACGGCCCCGCTTGGGTGGAGCCGATTTGGAGAGGCTTAATCCGCCACGAAGCGCCTCCCCTCGGGGTCGGGAGGGTTCACCCTGAGCCGGTATCGCGACCTTCTCGCGGTCCGTTCCTTCCCGTCGTTCCTGACGGCGGGGGCGCTCCAGTTTGCGGCCCCTTCGACCGTGCTGGTCGTCCTTCTGTTCGCCGTGGTCTTCGCCTACCCGCGGGCGGAGCAGACAACCTACGGGGCGCTCGCCCTCGCCTTCCTCGGCCTTTCCTCGACCGTCCCCACCCTCGGGACCGCGTTCATCGCCGGTGCGGTCGCAGACCGCTACGACCGTGGTGCGCTGATGCGGACCGTGAACCTGGCGTCCCTCCTCGCGACCGCCGGGATCGCGCTGGACGTCTACTTCGCTCCGGCCGCTCGGGTGCACGTGCCGGGGATCTCCGGCTTCTACCTCCCGATGTGGACGCTCCTCCTCTACCCTCTCTGGGCGGGCGTGACGGTCACGTCAACCCTCTTCCGGCCCGCGTTCAACACCTCGGTACCGCGGCTAATCCCCACGCGAGACCTTGGGAGCGCGAACGGACTCATCTACGCGGTCGCCGCCGGGGCGAGCGCCTCGGGCATGCTCGCGGTCGGGGTCGTCATGAGCTTCCGCCCGATCGTCGAGGCGCTCGCGATCCCGTTCGTCCTGTTCTTCGCGACCCAGGTCGCGCTCCTCGTCATCAGCGCCGACCTCTCCGTCCACCGAACGGCGGCTCCGAGGGCTCTCGGGACCGAGGCCCGCGAAGGGTTCCGGTTCCTCTACCGGCGGCGCGCCCTCCTCGAGTTCACCCTGGCCGCGCTCGCGGTCAACTTCCTCTCCGCGGTGGCGACCGTCGAGCTCGCGCTCTACGTCGCGGACTGGCTCGACCTTCGGGTCGGCATCTGGTACGGCGCGATCGTCGGTGCCATGACCGTCGGAGCTGCGGTCGGTCTCCTGTCGATCGGCCGGCTTCGGTTCGAGCGGCGGGCCGGGCGCGTGGCGATCGCCCTCATCCTCGTGATGGGGCTCTCGCTCCTCTCGCTCGGCCTGGTTCGGTCGGTGTGGGTCGCGCTCCCGATCGTCTTCGTCTTCGGGATGGTGCCCGGCATGCTGACGACCGTCTTCCTCTCGACCGTCCAGGCGACGGTGCCGGATGAGGTGATGGGACGCGTCTTCGCCGCGGACGAAATGGGGAGCTACGCGCTCGTCCCGCTCGGGCAGTACGCGGGAGGTCTTCTCACGCTCGTGGTCGGCATCCAAGGAACGTTCCTGACCGCGGGCGCCGCGATCGCGCTGTTCGGGGTCCTGATGCTCGTCGGATTCGCCGCGCTCCGCCAGCTGAGCTACTCTGCCCCGGAGCCGGGACCGACGGTCCGTGGGACGGTCGGGGAGGCATAGCCCTCTCCCGGCCCGGTGGGAACGAGCCCGGAACGGAACCACTCGCGGCTCGGACCGATGGTCCGCACGAAGCCCGCCCGCTCGTAGAGGCGGAGGGCCGGGGTATTCCCGACCGTGACGTTGAGCACGGCCGTCGTTTCTCCTTGAGCCCGGAGCCGGCTGAGGGTACGGAGGAGCGCCTGGCGGCCGATCCCTCGGCCCTGCCGAACCGGGTCGACCATCACGTCCACGATGAGCGGCCCATACGGCCGACGGACGACCAGGCACGCCCCGATGAGCGACCCTTCCTCTTCGACCACGCTCGAGGCCCCACCGAGGAACTCGCCGTGGGACCCTGCCACGATATCGTGCATGTAGAGCTCCGCGTCCCGGACCGGGTCGAGGTCGGAGAGGAACAGGTAGCGGTCGAAGTGGTTCCCGTAGGCCGCGGCGTGCAGGCGGGCCAGCTCCTTCTCATCGCTCCCCCTCGCCTCTCGCACCGAGACTCCGCGGGGTTCGTTCGGCACGGGATCGAGCCGACCGAGCGGAGAGCGCATCTCGAGCCGACCGAAGGGGGCGAACCCGAGAGACCGCATGAGCGCGCTCTCTCCTTCGACCGAGAGCCCGGCGAGCGGTCCGGAGACGAACGGCACCTTGCCGAGGAGCTCCTCGGCCCGGAGGAGCAAGTCCCGGTAGAGCTCGGCGCGCCCTTCCGAGGAATCGATGTGCACCAGGGAGAGGCCGACCCCGACCGGGCTCGTCGGGTGCCAAAGGACCAGCCCCCTCGGCCGCCCTTCGCTCCGGTAGAGTCGCCCCGGCGGCGCCGCCGATTGGAGGAGTTCTTCGGCCATCGAGTATTGGGGTTCCGTGTCTCCTTCGACGACCCGGCGGGCCGCCAACGCCTCCCGCGCGAACCGGAGGACGGTCGCGCGGTCCCGGGGGAAGGGGACGAGCTCTCCCACGGGGGAACCACCAACCCAGGGCCTATATCGGCTCGTTCCCCGGGCCCGTCCACGACCCGAGACCTCTTCCCATGCTCCAGGTCCGCACGGATAGAATCACCTTCAATACGATACGACGTGTTGAACTTCGCACGAATCCATGCGGACGCTCGCCGACCTCGCTCGCGCGCTCGGTCTCGACCCGAACGAAGTGCATCCGGCCGGTGCCTCCGCCGGGAAGGTCCCCGTCTCGGTGGTGCGAGAGCGGGCGGCCCGTCCCCACCGCGGGAAACTCGTCCTGGTGACGGCGGTCACGCCGACCCGCCACGGAGAGGGAAAGACCGTCACCGTCATCGGACTCGCGAACGCGTTCCAGAAAATCGGCCACCGTCCGGTCGCCTGCCTGCGCCAACCATCCCTCGGCCCGACCTTCGGGATCAAGGGGGGAGCGACCGGCGGCGGGCGGGCGACGGTCGAGCCGGCGGCGGACATCAACCTCGGGTTCACCGGAGACATCCACGCGGTCGCGGCCGCGCACAACCTCCTCGCGGCGCTCATCGACAATCACATCTTCCACGGCAACGCGCTCGAGATCGACGCGGCCCGCATCGTCTGGTCACGGACGATGGACAACGAGGACCGCGCGCTCCGCCGGATCACGGTCGGCAAGGGCCCCGACCCTCGCTCGGCGGTCCACGAAAGCTCGTTCTGCATCACCGCGGCCTCCGAGGTGATGGCGATCCTGGCCCTCGCGCGCGACTACGCCGACCTGAAGGACCGGCTCGGCCGCATCCTCATCGGCTACGCGAGGAGCGGGGCCGCCGTTCGGGCCTCCGACCTCAAAGCGGCGGGGGCGATGGCCGCCATCCTGCGGGACGCGCTCGAGCCGAACCTCGTCCAGACCTCCGAAGGGGTCCCCGCGCTCGTCCACGCGGGTCCGTTCGGCAACATCGCGCACGGGACGTGCAGTCGGCTCTCGATCGAGCTCGGCCTCGCGACGTCCGATTACTGCGTCGTGGAGGCCGGCTTCGCGACCGAGCTCGGCGCCGAGAAGTTCGTCGACATCGTGACACCCGTGCTCGGGGTTCCGGTCGACGCGGCCGTCTTGGTCGCCACCCAACGGAGCTTGCGTTACCAGGGTGGGGCGACCGAGGCGGAGTCGGTCCAGCCGGCACCGGGCGCGCTCGAGCGGGGGCTCGAGAGCCTCGACCAGCACCTCCGCAACCTGGAGGCCCTCGGCCTCGCCAGCGTGGTCGCGCTGAACGCGTTTCCCGGCGACAGCACCGAGGAATCGGAGCTGATCCGTTCGTTCTGCCGGTCCCATGGCGTGGAAGTGGTCGAGTCGAAATCGTTCGAATTCGGGGGAGACGGGGCGATCGACCTCGCGCGCGCCGTGGAACACGTCGCGAGCCTCGGCCGCAAGAGCCATCCGCTCTACCGCGCCGGCACCTCGCCGCTCCGGCAGGTGGAGACGATCGCGACCCGACTCTACGGGGCCGAGGGCACGCGACAGCTGCCTGAGGCGATGGACGACCTTGCCCTCCTGCAACGGATCGACGAGCTCGCCGGTCCTGTCTGCGTCGCGAAGACCCCGCTCTCGCTGTCGGACGACCCGAAGATCCTGAACCGGCCGCCGAAGGGGTACCGGGTCACGATCGACCGGTTCACGAGATCGGCGGGGGCCGGCTTCACCGTGGCGCATTTGGGTTCGATCGAGTTGATGCCCGGGCTCCCGACCCACCCCGCCTCCGAGACGATCGACGTCACCCCGGACGGCCAGGTGGTCGGAGTCCACTGACCGGAACCGGACCCCGGGGAACGGGGGTCCGGTCCCGGATCAGGTGGGGGGCGAGCGGGGCGCTTCGAGGGCCTCGGACTCGAGGGCCTTTTCCCCCGTAAGCCAGGTCTGCTGCCGCCGGAAGCCGAGCCGTTCGTTGATCGACCACATCGGGGCATTCATCGAGTCGTTCCCGGTCCGCATCCCCCGATAGCCCCGGGCTCGGGCCCACTCGACCGACCTGCGCTTGAGCTCCTGCGCGATCCCTCGACCTCGGTACTCGGCCCGCGTCCCCGTGAACCCGACGTTCAGTACGCCCGGCTCCCGCGCTCTCTCCTCGAGGATGGTGAGGCCGACATAGGTGTCGCCGGCGACCGCAAAGAAGGTGCCCTCCGGGAGGAACCCCGGGCGACCGAACTCGAACCGCTCGAACTGGTCGTAGGAGAGGTCCGAGGGCGACACGATGCTGGGGACATCCCGCGAGGCCTCCCGGTGGACCTCGTAGTAGCGTCGTCTCACCTCGGGTCGGTCGGGCCCCTCCTCCGCGAGGGTCGTGAACCGGATCCCCTGGGCCGCAAGGGCGGCCGACCGGTCCGGGAATGCGTCGACCTTGGCGGTCGCGAGGTCGAGGCGGGAGATCCAGCTTCGACGAACGACACGGAATCCGGAGGCCTCGAAGAAGCGCACCGAGCGGTCGTCATCGCTTACCACCGTCGTCCAGAGGCAGAGCGCGCTTTCGTCCCGCGCGTCGGACTCGAGGTGGGAAGCGAGGGTCCGGCCGAGCCCGCGGTGCTGGTGGTCAGGGTCGACCTCGACATCCGCCCAGAACTTCCTCGGCTGGTAGGTCCACGGGTGTTGTTCGAGGGCCGAGAAGGCGACCACCGTCTTCGACTCTCGTTCCTCGACCACCCGACGGAGTCGAAGGAGGCGCGGGTCGGCGAACGCCGAGTCGTACGACAGGACCTCCTCGGGACTCGTCGGGTTCGTCGGATCGACCCGGCTCGCGATCCGAGCCAGGGCGGCGAGGTCGCTGGGCGCGTACTGGCGGAGAGTGTAGCGGGAGAGGTCCATCGGAATCTCGTCGAGCCATCCCACGGCGACGGAGCGCTCGGTCTCGGCCGCCGTTGAGGGCGGGGAGGGCGGCCTCACGGACTTGCGCGCCTCGGCGTGGGGAATCTCCCGGGACCGCCACCAGGCGGCCATCAGCCACACGAGCGGGATGAAGCAGACCGCGAGAACGACCTCCCCGGGGAGAATCCGGTCCACCGGTGGGGCCGTGGCGAAGGCATCCCATCGGTAGATTCCGGCGAGGAGGAGCACCATCCCGAGAGCGTACAGCACGACGATCACCGGCCCTGCGATGAGGGCCCTTCGGCGGAGCGTTTCCATTCCGCGGGGGCTCACTCCTCCGTCCGCAGCCTCCCCGGCCGGCACCTGCGGGGGGATCGACTTCGATGGCTCGGTCATGCACCGGTCGCGCTCGCTCGAGGGGGATGGTCGAGGCGAGATGAAGCCGCGCACCTCGGCCGCGCGGAGACCGGCCGAAGCCGGATGCAGCCCATCGATTCAGTTCATATACCGGAACTCCGATATGTCATTCGTCAGACAAAGATAGGGGCCTTGTCTGACGGACATGGTCGACACGTCGGAGCGGGTGAAGGTTCGGATCCCCCAGGACCTTCTCGAGCGGCTGAAGCAGATTCAGCAGACGAAGGGGACCCCCACGATCTCCGACACGATCCGCGAGGGTCTCGATCAGTACGTCGAGTTGAACCTCCCTCCCCAGAACATCCGCAAGGTCGTGGTGGAGCTCTCCCGCCAGGACAACTCCCGACTCGAGGAGTTCGTCCGCGAGGGCGCTTCGGTGAGTCTCGACGACGCCGTCCGTTCGGCCGTCCGAGAGTACATCCGTAGCCGCTTGGAACAGATGGGACCCCCCGCGCGGGCCCATCGACGGGAAGGGGAGCCGGTGGTCGCTGAAGGTTCCCCGCCGCCCTAGGGCGGTCGAGGGGACCCATGGGGACGAACGACCAACCCTACGACTCCTTCGCCTCCCTGTCGTCCACCCCCTCGGTCGCCGTGGTCGGCCTCGGCGGCGCGGGGAGCGAGGCGGTCCAGGACCTCGTCACCCTCGGGATTCCCGGAGCGCACGCCATCGCCGTCAACACGGACGCGAAACACCTCTCGCGGGTGGGGGTCGAGGAGCGGATCCTCCTCGGGCACCGCGAACTCCGCGGCCGGGGGAGCGGTGGGGACCGCGCGGTGGTCCTTCGGGCCGCCGAGGAAAGCCGGGACGAGATGCTGAACCGACTCCGACCGTTCGAGATCGTCTTCCTGCTCGCCGGCCTCGGCGGAGGGACCGGGAGCGCGTTGCTCCCCTACCTGGCCCGCGAGCTCCGCGGCACCGAGGCGCTCCCGATCCCGGTCGTCTTCCTCCCCTTCCAGGTCGAGCTCGAGACGAACCCGACCCGGCGGGAGAACGTCCTCGCGACCGTGGACGAGCTCGAGGAGATGGGAGGCCTCCTTCTGGCCCTCGCGAACGAACGGCTGCGACGGTTCGAGTCGCTCCCGATCCACCGTGTCTTCCAGGTGCGGAACGCCTACCTCCACTCGCTGGTCGCGAGTCTCGTCGACATGGTCGAGAATCCCTCCCAGCTCAACGTCGACCTCGCCACCCTGAAGACCCACCTTCGCGAGTCCGGACTCTCGACCCTCATCAGCGGGGAGTACCACGTCTCGGAACCGGAGCAGCTCGTCCAGCAGGCGCTCGCGGAATCGCTCATCGACTACCGCCTCTCCGACCGGACCACCGCCCTCATCCACCTCGAGGGAGGTTCCAACTTCACCCTCCGGACCCTCGACCGGGTGCTCCGCGCTCTGAGAGCCCGCTTGGGCGAACCGGAACGACTCGTCTTTGGCACCCGGGTCCGGCCCGAACCGAGGGAGGTCGTCCACCTGACGGCCGTCGTGGGAGGCCTCCGGACCCGGACCGTGCGGGACGCCCTCGAGGCGTGACGTTCAGGGAGGGGCCCCCGGTCCCTCCTCGGCCGGCCGGCGGAGCGTTTCCCGCCGGTCGAGCTCCCGGTGGACGGCGTCGACCACTTGGCTCGTCCGCAGGGACCGCCTCCCGACCGAGAGCCTCGGGACGCCGGCTTCGGTGAGGAGGGTCGTTTCGTCTGGGGTAGGGTCGTAGGGGTCGGAGAGCACCGCGGCGACCTCGCCCTCGGGCCCGGTCCACTCCTCGATCGGCCGGCCGCCCTCGGTGAGCCAGACCGCCGCGGGCGACTTAAGGAACTCCCGAAGGTCGTGTGCGGGTTCCACCGGCCCCACTCGCACCCCGGGCGAGGACTCGAATTCTCGAGGGTGGTCGGCCGACCGCACGAGGGCATTCTTGAGGAGGGCGGCGGTCGACCGCTCGTCCGGGTTGAGGTATCGCAATCGGGCACCGATCAGATGGATTCGCCGGGCGAGCGGAGGGGGTTCGGCGACGAATAACACCGTGAGCTCCGTGTCTCTCCGGAGGTCGTTCGAGAGCGTGAAGGCCGTCGAGACCGCCCGCGCGACCTCGTCCATTCGACCCGCGCCGCCGGCGAGGTCGTTGAGCGTGAACCCGCCCCGGACCGGAACGCGGTGCGCGAGGAGGAGGAAACGACGCATCGCCCCCGAAGGGGGTCCGGTCAGAATACGGTTCGGGGTCTACTCGTCGGAGCCGGGATGGCGGTGTCCGCGCGGTGGGGTCGGGGGCTCCGGGGGTGCCGGATTCTGACGGCGCTCGAGCCAGATTTCGTCCCCGAGCTCATGATATACTGCATGGGCGGGCAGGCCGGTGCCGTGCTCCCCGTGCGGGAGTCGGAAGCCCCCCGAGCGGTGCGAGTTCGAGGAGTAGACGACGTCCGCCTCGCCGGCGGCGGCCATCGCGGCGCTCTCTTCGTGGGCGAGCTCGAAGATCCGGTCCTTGCGGAACATCCAGTAGTGGATCCGCCACTCGCGGCCGTCGTAGAGGGTCGTCTCGTCCCTCTCCGTCTCGAGGATACCGGTGTCCTCGAGCATGTAGAACGTGTCGCGGTCATCCGGCTCGAGCACGTTGTCGATGATCCGCTCGTTGAACCCGAAGAAGTTGAGCACGTGGGCCGCGATCGCCCGGGCGTCCTCGGGCCGCATCCCGTCGTGCCCGACGGAGCGGCGGATCGCCTTCGCGAGGGAGTCGAAATCGACCGGGCCGGAGGTGGCCGGAAGGGTCTCGTCGGACGGGATCCCGGCACGGGTCGTGCGCAGGTCCTCGGCGGTCCGGAGCGGGACGGGGTTACGCAGAGTGTAACGCTGACCGCCCGCCGACTTAGGGGCGTGCGCCTCCCGGTTTCGCATGCGCGAATCTATCCTTCGGGTCACTATAAATAGGTTCGTAAAGCGCATAGAGCCTCGTAAGTGGGGGGGGGTCCCCGGTCGTCCTGAAGGACCCCTCCCGAGCCCCTAAATACGGGAGTTATCCGTCGGCCTCAGTAGCTCCGGCCAGCCGTGGCCGACCGGGCGGACGGGGGGCCTTTACCCCCTGGTGTTCGAAGGCGAGGAACTCGTTCCCGTCCGGGTCGGCGAACCTCAAGCTCCACTCCCCCCAAGGCTGTCGCTCCGGGGGAGCGGTGATCCGCGCCCCCGCGTGTTTCAGCCGGAGCTCGAACGCCCGCACGCTGTCGGTCTCGAAGCAGATCCCGGTCGGGGTGCCCAGCCGGGCCATCGCGTCCGTGTAGTACGGTTCCCCCCAGTCCGGCTGGGGGGCGATCAGGGAGATCGCCGCGGTACCGGCCCCCAGGGCGAGCTCGACGAAGTGAGTCTCCCGGTCCTCGACGATCACGGTGAGGCCCAGGACATCCCGGTACCACGCGAGGGCCTTCGCCTGGTCGCGGACGACCACGGAGACCCTCTGGAGAAGGGTGAGGCGGCCCGACCCCAGGGCCGGAGGCGGTTCCAGGTTGACCCCGGCGCCGAGGTCGCTCGCCTTCCACTCGAGGACGGCGTAGGAGCTCCCCGGGACGCCCTTCAGCGGGTCGGTGCGCAGCAGGCGCTCGGCGTGTTCCAGGTCGTCCGCCCGGAAGACGAGGAGGTCACCGGGGGGACGGGTGAGGGAACCATGGGCGACCAGCCGCCCCGCGCGGTCGAACCCGGCCACGAACGTGCGTACCGCGGAAGCGCCGGGAGACTCGGACGCCTCGGGGCGGTCGAAGTGCGCCACCCGGGCGTAGAGGCGCTTCGGCTTGCGCCCGGTGCGGTGTTCCCCTTCGGAGGTCATGATTCCCGGAGGGTATGGGTCCCCCACTTTAGAGCCCTTACGAGCCCCATTTCGGGAGCCGAGCCTTCCTTCCCTCACGACGCGGCACGACGGGGTCGACCGACCCGCTGGAGCGCTTCGACGGCGGGCGCCCACTCCTCCTCCTCGATCCGGACCTCGGCCTCGGCCAGCTGGGCCACGTCCCGCGGGAGGGGAAGGAGCGACTTCGCGACGTAGACATGGGCGAACGGCCCGCTGGACGGCGCGACCCAGGCGCGACCCGCGGCGACCACCGAGCGGTACTCGTAGTACTCTGGGGCCGGGACGAACCAGACCAGAGAGTCGTCCGTCCCGCGGAGATGCGGCCCCTTCGAGTAGACCTTGAGACCGAGATGCTGGACGACCGGCGCCGGGAGCGTGAAGAGCAGCCGCTCTCCCGGACGGGCCGTCGCGAGCAGCCGGTTGCGCACCGTCTCGACCGCGAGCGCCTCCCGCGCGGGGTGGGTCGCGATGACCCGGGCGACCCCGGCGCCACGTGCGAGGAAGGAGACCGAACGGCTCGTCTCTCGGTGGAGGCCCTCCTCCGGACGGAACCGGATGAGGTCGGCGACCTCGGCCGGGAGCTGCATCGTGAGCCAAGTCGGGTGCATGGCGCGCACGATGACGTACTCCATCGCTCGACCGAGGGCCGAGCGCGGTATAAGATTCCTGTACGCCGACCCCCACCGTTCACGCCCGAGGGGAGAGCCGCCGAAGCGCGTCCACCACGTCCCGGAAGTCCCGGGTGGTCAGCGCCACGTCCGCCGCTTCCGCCACCTCGGGACGGGTCGTGTTAACGGAGACGCCGCCCCCGACCCGGCGGAACAGCTCGGCATCGGCCCAGCCGTCGCCAACGTGGACGGTCTGGCGGGGGGAGGCCCCCGAACGCTGGAGGAGCGCGCGGAGACCGCCCTCCTTGTTGGCTCGAACGGGCCCCGGGGCGGGAATCCGACCGTCCTCTGGCGGCGGGAGGGGGACCCCTTCGGCGTCACGGAACCCGAACGTCCGGCGGTACCAATCGACCACATAGCCAGGGTTATGGGAGAGGAGGGCAGGGACGGCGCGGAGACGTACGAGCTCGGCGACCCCCTCGCGAATCCCGGAAAGTCGGGGGGTCCCTTCGAGAATGGCCTCGACCTCGCGAACCGTGTGCCCTTCGGCGAGGGCGAGAAGGTTCGCGAGATGCTCGTCCTCGCCGATCTCATGGGCGTGAAACCGACGATGTGTCGAGTCGAACTCCGCGAGGCGCCCGAAGGCGACCGCGATCGGCCGCCAGCCGTGGCCGACCGTGAGGGTCCCGTCGATGTCGACAGTGACGAGGCGCCAGGGGAACTCCGTCACGGCGGCCTCACGACCGGCTGCCCGATCCCATCAGGATCCCGCCGACCCAGAGCGCGACGATGCCGACCGCCGCGACCGGGAGGACGCGCGCTTCGATTCCGGGGGCCGTCGGAAACAGCACCGCCAGGAGGAAGAGGCCGACCAGGGTGAGGAGGAGCCCCAGGGCGACCCGACCCTTCCGAGACAGGCGGGGGCGACGGGCACGTGGCCCCGGAGGCGGACCCGCTGCGGCGGACACGGCGCCTCGAGGCGGGAGGGGTGTCTTAACCGTGCCGGCCCGCAACCCTAGGGGTTCGGGCTCTCATCTCGGCCGATCAAGATCGGGTGCGGCATCTCGACTTCGACCTTCGCACGCCGGGCCTCCTCCTCCCGGGCCCGCCGGTCTGCCGTGATCGACCGCACGAAGGAGCGGGCGCCGATGGGGGAGAGGACGGTGGTGATGACGCCCACCCCCGCCACGATCGTGAACAGCTGGGTCGAGAAGACCCCGAGGCCGAGGAGGATGACCGCCATCGCCAGCTCGACCGCGCCCCGGCTCGACACGAGGAAGCCGGCGCAGAGCGACTCGTTCCCCGACCAGCCGAGGCTCCTCGCGACCCCGGCGCCGACGAACACCTTCGAGAAGAACGCGAAGATCGCGAGCGCCACGAACCCGAACCAGAGAGCGACGTTCACCCCGAGCTGCGTGAAGTCCATCTGGAAACCGATGTAGGCGAAGAAGAACGGGATGAAGAACCCCCAGGTGATGATGTTGAACGTCTGCGTGATCTGACGGTGCTGCCTCCGCCCGGCGCTCTCGGGGGTGATGAGCAGGCCGGCGTAGAAGGCGCCGACCAGGAACGTGAGCCCGAGGAACTGCGAGTAGAGCGCTGCTGCGAGACCGACCACGATCAGGAGGGCGAACCAGGACTCGCGCGACCTCCAACTGGTCCGGAACCAGTTCACCAGTCGGTCCCAGACCTTGAGCTGGCGGAGGGTGCGGAGACCGAAATGCACGGCGAGGATCGTGGAAAGGAACACCCCGACGGTCATGACCGCGGTGATGCCGTCCAGCACCGTGCTCCCCGACTTCGCCTGGATCCGGAGCAGGACGGCGAAGGTCGACACCGCGGCGAGCTCGTTCACGACGGACGTGTTCAGGAGGAAGGAGCCGAACCGGCTCTCGATGAGGTCGAACTCCCGCAGCATGATCGCGAGCACGGGGAGCGCGGTGATCGAGATCGTGAGGGCGACGAACATCCCGGTGAGCCACGACAACGAAGGGAACAGGAGGTGGACCAGTCCCGCCCCCGTGAGGAACGGGACGAGGAAGATCGCGATCCCGAGGAGACCCGCCGAGAGCCCCGTGGCCCGGATCTGTTCGGGGGTGACGCTGAGCCCGGCGAGCATCAGGATGAGGAAGGTGGCCAGGAAGTCGAGCGTCTGGAAGGAACTGGAAAGCGCGGTCAGCCCGAGCGGGTCCCCGAGGACGGTCGGACCGAGGATGATCCCGACCAGGATCTGCCCGACCAGCGCGGCCTGCCCGATTCGGATGAACAGCTCCCCGACGATGACCGCTGAGGCGACCAGGAGGAACATCCCCACGAGGAACAGGGTCGTTGGGTCCACAGTCCGTCCCGGTGTTCCTCCCCCGGCGACGTCAGGACCCCGCCGCCCTCGGCCGTGCGGCGGTCCTTTCGACTCGGCGAGGAGGGTTGCCGAGCGTTCGACGGCTCGCCGACAATAACTATCTTTGCTCTCGACGGAAGAACATGCGGTAAAGAGCGGGTGGGACCTTCTCGCGCTCGTGCGCCGGCGACGCGAGACGAATGCCCGGGAGCTCCGCCCACCCCCCGACGGGGCCGCCATGCTCGAGCGACGTACGCGGGCGCTCGAGGAGTCGCTCGACGTTCGGCTCCGCTCCGTCCACCCGTACGCCCTCCTCGAGGTCCGCAACCCGCTCCACGGGACCTCCTACCTGGTGATGTTGCCCGGGTTCCCACGCTCCGGGGTCGCGCTCTGCACCTGCACCGACTTTGCCCGTCGGGGCCTCGGCACCTGCAAGCACATCGAGGCGGCGACGCGGTGGTACTCGGACCACGCGGACGCGCGCCCGCTTCTGACCCGTCCGAGGACCGACCCCGCGAAGATCTGGGCCGAGGTCGACCTGCGGGCCCGGTCGAGCGAGAGAGAAGGGTCCCTCCTCCGCCAGCTCCGTCGGGTGGGGGCAGCGCTCTACGAGACCGAATAGCTCCGCGGGAACAACGAAGCGCGGAAAGGGTTCGACACGGAGCGAGCCGAAGCGTCTAGCTCGTCATCCCGGGGGCGTTCTTCAGGGCCCGGATCTTGTAGTACTCGGGGTCGACGATGACCTCGCCGTTGACACCCATCGTCTCGATCGTCTTGAGCGGGGCCCCCAGCTGGCGCTTCGCGGACTGCCAGTCGGCGATCGGGATCGAGAACTTCTGCTCGACCTCCGTCCGGTAGATCGGGCCCGAGTTGTACGAGCAGAACGGGATGATCCGTCCGTCCGGGACCGCGTAGTGGATGTCGCAGCGCATCAGCCGCTGGATGTCGTAGTCGTAGGCGTCCTGGAAGTGCATGTTCCCGATGTAGAGCGTGCGCCACGTGAACTTCGCGAGCGCCTCCTTGTTGCCCTCGGTGAAGATCGCTGCGATGACGCGGACGCTGTTCTTCTCGTTGAGTCCCTCCGGCGCCTTCGAGAAGTCGAAGTACTTCGCCACGTCGTGGAGGAGGCGGGCCCCGGCGACCGCGGTGCGGACGCGGGCGAAGCGGGCGTCCCGGTACCGCTCGATCATCGACTCGACGTTCTCGAAGAACCCGTCGACGTCCATGAACCGCGGGAGCGGGGTGATCTTCTGCCCGTCCTTCGACACGAAGGCGAAGGTGGCGCACCCGCACCCGGGGTGGGTCGTGAGGGTCATCTTCTCCTCACCGTGGATGATCGAAACGAGCTCCGAGATGGGCGCGACCGACGGCACCGGGAAGAAGTCCGACTTCTCGAACGGCCCCTCGGTGCAGAGGATGCGCACGAGGTCCGACTGGGTGAACCGCATCTGGAAGCGGTCCTTGTCCGGTATCCGCGCGGTGAGCGCGACGGGCTGGAAGTTGACTCCGCGGACCACGTCGATGTTCTCGATCCCGAACTTGACGGTCGGCCAGATCTCCTTCTCGTTGAAACCGCCGACCAGCGTGGGAACCAGGACGACCGAAATCGGCTTGTCGGCCTTCCCCTGGGCCAGCTCCGCGGCCGGGGTGTGCGTCTCGCGGGCGGCCTGGATCGCCTTCTGCTTCACCTTGAGGAGCGGGACTCCCCGCACCTTTCGGTAGATCTCCTCGTCGAGCCCGTCGAACTGGAGGTAGAGCGTGTGGAGCCCCGCGTCCCGCGCCGCCTGGGCGAAGCCGGGCTCGTTCGCGAAGCGAATCCCGTTGGTCGCCACCTGGATCTGCTTGAACCCGAGGTCGCGGGCCATTCCCACCGCATCGAGGAACAGCGGGCTCAGGGTCGGTTCGCCGCCCGAGAACTGGACGGCCACCGTGCCCACCGGCTTCTGCTCCCTCAGGCTGCGGAGCATGAAGTGGATCTGCTCACGGGTCGGCTCGAAGACGTAACCGGCCGCGTTCGCGTTCGCAAAGCAGACGGGGCACTTCAGGTTGCAGCGGTTGGTCAGGTCCACCAGCGCGAGCCCCGTATGGGACTTGTGGTGGCTGCACATCCCGCAGGTCGTCGGGCAGCCGATGAACTTGTCGTAGTAGGGGTTCTCGTAGCCGACCCCGTCGTGGGCGTAGACCTCCATCCGGAGGTAGAAGTCAACGTCGTTCGAGATGATGTCCCAGAAGTAGCCGTGGGAACGGCAGGTCTTTTCCATGATGACCCGCCCGTCCTTCTCGCGAACGACCGCCGGGATGACCTTGATGCATTCGGGGCAGACGGACGCCGTCTTCCGCGGAAGGCCCCTCGGGGCCTGGAACTCCTTCATCACTCGCGCCGGCATCTTCGGACCTCGTTCTTCGTCCGGCCCCCTGGGGGGCCAAACTCTACTCGGGCCACCCATGCCGTCCTACATAACCCATCTGTCGTCCTCGTTGCGACAAGCTGGCGCTCCCGTGACGTAGAGTGGCACGGTCCGAATCGCGACAGAATGAGGTATATCGTCTCCTCGGAGCATCGACCCCCTCTTGCTTGACGTGGGAAAAGAGGTCGGTCGACACTCCGCAGTCGGCCACGTCCAACCAGGTAGATTCCCACCGTCGGCTCGAGCACGACCAAGGCTTATGGGCGAGAGACGTTCCGGCCCCCGCTCATGCCCACCCGACCCCGCTCCACGCGCCGACGCGCTGCCCCTTCCCGAAAGAGAAGCACCTCGGCCCGCTCCCGCGCGGAAGCCCGTCGGTTCGTCGGGCGGGACGGCTCTCCCGTCCTAGACCGGTACCCCCCGAAGGATTCCGGGATTGCGGCGCCTCCCCGCCCGACCGTGGTCCCGGCCTCTGCCTCCGGCCCCAGCGCCACTCCGCCCCCTCCCCCCGCTGGCCCGGCGGCCGCCCCGGTCCCCCTCATCACGCTGGACCGGGGCTTCGACCTGGACGAGTTCTCGAGCCTCCTAGGGCAGACCTCCATCCGGATCACGGTCCCCACCTCGGACCTCCTCGCCGTGCTGCAGCGGGTGGCCGAGTTCATGGGGTTCGGCATCTACGTCTACGCCATCTCGGTCCGTCCGGCGCCGGCGGAGCTGCTCAAGGAGGTCGTCCTCGAGCTCCAGCGGGTCGACTACTCGGCCGAGAAGGGCGCGTGGGTCCCGTTCACGGAGAAGGGCGCCCCCGGCGCCGCCCCGCCGTAGGCGCTCCGGTCTCTCCCCGCTACCGCGCCGGCGCGAGGGCCCTCGCCGCTAGGACGACGGCGAACAGGAACATCCCGACTGCCCAGCCGGCGAGGCCGAGCAGGTAGATTCCCGGCGAGTAGGTGTAGTAGCCCACGGACCCCGAGAAGAGGTTCTGGCGGATCACCTCGACCGCGAGGGTCACGGGGTTGTACGAGGCGATCGTCTTGAGCCAGTCGGGGAGCCGACCGACGGGATAGAGCGCGGCCGAGGTCAGCAGCACCGGCAGGTTGATCGCGTTCACCACGGCGAAGTAGGTCTGGGGCTGCTGGAGCGAGAAGCCGATCGCCAGGAACAGGGACGCGAACATCAGCGACAAGATCACGATCGCCGCTACGATCTCCAAGGCCCCGAGGGGGGAGACCGATTGGGTCACGCTCAACCCCGCGAGGCCGACGTGGCCGAGGAGGGCGGCGAGCCCGAGCACGAGGAACGCGAGCCCGATCGGCTGTACCGAC
>Ga0187770_10000688_pt1 | contig 16775 bp, 24 predicted proteins | sample 0116_SJ02_MP02_2_FD_133154 | JGI IMG/M metagenome (GOLD analysis project Ga0187770, IMG submission 133154) | Tropical peat soil microbial communities from peatlands in Department of Meta, Colombia - 0116_SJ02_MP02_20_MG | ecosystem: Environmental > Terrestrial > Soil > Wetlands > Peat | place...
ACGTTGGAGGGGGGAGAACCCTTCTTCGGCCGAGCGAGGTGTGGAGCCTTTGCTTAGCACCGAACTGGGACGCAGAAGTGTTTGAACCCTAAAGGTGCACCGAAGCCCGAAGGGCGGTTCAACTCCCAAGTGCGATTCAAAGCCGGAACGTGGCATGGAAGAAGAACTTCACTCTGGAACTGAACGAGCAGACGAAAACAGCGAGGGGCGGCTTTGTCTTCCTGCTTAATTACAAGCCTGGTGCGGCTTCAATTGTTGAGTGACATAACCGCGCAGAACGGCGACACGGTCTCGGTCCACTATGTCGGGAAGTTCCCTGGGGGAAAGGTCTTCGACACCAGCATGAAGGCAGAGGCCATCAAGGCAGGGCTGTTCAACCTCGCTCGGGATTATAAGCCACTTCAAGTGGTCCTCGGCAAGCACCAGGTCATCAGCGGCTTTGAGGAGGCGCTTGTCGGCATGAAGATCAACGAAACCAAGGAGATTACCCTCCCGCCAGAGAAGGCCTACGGCCGGTCGGGCAACCATCCCATGGCAGGGAAGACGCTCCAATTCAGGCTGCTCGTGACGAACATCAAGAAACCATAGGCATTACTTTCGGACTCCCCTGGAGTAGAGTTGAATCTGTTTGTTGGTGTTCTTAATTGCATCCCTTTGTGTTACCGCACTGTTATGAGAACTTGAGGGCGGACCGCTCAGTTCCAAAAAATCAAACCAACTGTTGCCAAACGGGAATTTCTCGTTTCAGACAGCTCCGCCTGATCCTCTGTTTAGAGCTGGTGCGTCCAGCCCTGAAACCCTGGCTGCACTGCGACAACTCGCCTGGGTACTTGCCGGTGATTACAGGAACCCTCGGGTTATTGAAACTGGGATTCACACGAGATTCAACCGGTTGCGGACGCACTATCGAAGCCCGGACGTTATCTTCAAAGGAGGCTACTCTGAGTTGAAATTCGCTGGGGATCGCATTGATCACTATGACGCTCGTATCGATTCCTTACACAAGTCCGAAGGTTACAATGTCCGCTACGATATCGTTTCCCACCCAGTAACCGGCCGAGTCACTCGCGCAACAGAGCTTGAATGGCTGATATCATTAGGCATTCCGTACAATAAATGGGGTTTCCAACTCTGGAGGTTGGGAAGAGGAAAGGGCCTGAATTTACCATTAACATGGAAAGTGGAGTGACCCCCGTCGCGGCTACCGTTTTGGACGTGGAGGGCGGCCGTGCCTCGCGTAGTAAGTCCTCGACTTCGCCTTGTTCCCACAGCTCTTCATGCTGCACCAACGCCGTGAATGGCTCTTCGAGTAATCTAGAAACATTGAACCGCAACCATCATCCTCATTTGCGCACTCCCTGACGCGGGCCAATTGCTCAGACGTAAGTAGGTCGGCAGCGGACTTCGCGACAGGGTAGAGCATCTTGTCGGTCAACTCCTCAGTGCACCACCCGAGTCTGTAACCATCTTCTGTGATTTGCACTTCTATTTTGGCCATCGCTCTTCCAAGGTACGAGTTGAGGATTCTCACATCGTCGGGGTTCGCTCTCTTTCCGTGGGCTACAGCGGAGAAGATGCGGTAGATCGTCTCACGCAGGGTCTTCGCCTGATCGAGGACGGCGTCCGCAGCAGGTTTGTCCGCTTTCGCGAGGGCCAACAAATGGCTGGCCTCGAATTGGCCGATGACCCCTCTCTTTTGGCTCCAATTCACCAAATCCCCATATCCAACTAGGCCTTCTTTGGAATGTTTACTGGTCCTCCAGTCCACGGTATCCGTGAAATCAAGACATAATTCAAGGCCGTTCTGAAATGTGCTTTGGTCTGTCTTCCCCATCGCAGCCAGCCAAGTCTCGGGGATATTTGAATCTTAACACCGGTATAACCGACTAAGGAGGTGTGAAAACTTATATACACACCGGCATAATACCGTGGATGGTGGTTAGAAAGAAATGAACCCTGAGCACGCCAATACCCGAAGTCCGGTGTCGCTCTCCTTGAGCCTGCCGGTCCCAATCGACGAAATCCCGGAGAACCTGGACTCTATCCGCGAGAAGATCAGGAAGGGTAAGGCGATCCTCAAGGTGGTTCAGTATCCTTGGGGGATCGAGTTCGACATGTGCGACGTGGAGGGGGGGCAATGAGCCTAGGAGGAAAGGTCAGGGTGGTCGTGAGGAGCCGAAAAGTCCCTGCAGGTGTCGTAGAACTCAACCGGAAGATGTACTCGCAATGGGGTATGCCAATGGGGACCATCACAAATCGCCTCGTGCTGTACGACTACGTCCTTGACGAAGACCATCAGAGGACGATTGAAGAGGCAAGCAAACTCGCCCGCAGCCTCTGCCTAGACCTAGAGGTAGTGGACTTCGGAAAGCAGGGCTTCTTCGGGCGGCTGTTGTCGTCGATTGGTCGGAGGGGTACGAGTAATCCCACCATCATCGTATCTCCTGCTACCACCCCGATGACTTCAGAATCTTCGCCGGTCCTGAGCCAACGCTAAACCCAATAGCTCTATTGATTCCATTCCGAGTCTTCACGCTTCTTGTATACTCGCGTTGACCCCGAAGCTATTTACATTGGGCCAGACATCCCGGTGACACCGACATGGCCAAACGAGCATTTACGATAGACACTGGCACCGAAAAGATCCCCGTCGAGGGGCACGCTCATCAGAACGTCGCCGTGAAGTACCTCATGAAACGACGCCGGAGCCTCATCTTCACCAAAGACCCGGCCAAGGTGGAGAAGCTCTTCACGGAGGTCCCGAAGCACATCAGCATCATCGGGGCCAACGTTACCAAGACCTACAACGTGACATGGGAGAGGGTCAGTACAGGCGAATTCGCGGGCGCCAGGTTCACTTTCACGCTAGAAGAGGTCAAATAAGTCATCCTTTTCTGCAGGCAGATGCGCCGGTACCGTGATGGCGCCCGGCTACCGCAAAGATGCCTACCGCGACGCGATAGACAAGGTCCGTTCGCAGCATTCGGATTCGATCAAGGCCGCAAACGTCACCGTCGAGTGCCCCAGGTGCAAGACGAAACAGGTCATCACTGAAGCTCCCGGAATGCGAGTCTGTGTGAAGTGTGGATTTGAGTTCAGACCGCTGCAGCAGCGCTAACCCTTCCTGGCCATGGTCTTGACTACCCCCGTCTTCGAATCGGTCCAGGCCACGTAGCTCGTACCGCAGGTAGTGCACACGAACCTCTGGACGTTCATCGGCTTACTCGTGCTCCCTCCTCCCACCCACTCTTTGGCCGGCTCCCGGTTCTCTTTGCCACACTTCGGGCACTCGGCCAAATCATGCGTCACCTTGCTTTCTTGGCGAAGTATTTCTTCAGAGGTTCCCAGTAGTATTCCTTCCATCCCTCCGCGTAGTAGTCCACCTGCTCCTCTGGGACCTTTGAGTGAACCATGGTCAGCTCCGTCTTCGTCCCCTTCGCCCTGAGAGTCAGCTCGAGGATGGACGGCGGGTACCCTTCGGGCCACTCGGTGGTCGTCCATTCATGAAGTATGCGCTTCCCCCTCTCGAGCGCCAGGTACTTTCCGGTGATGTATCCGTCTCCCGCTGTAAACCTGCCTCCAACTCTCGGCGTCCCAGTGGCGCTCTGGCCTGTGAAAGCCGCGTGCTTCTTCGGGTCGACATAGGCCTCGTACACCTCCAGAGGGGCGGCCTCGAACAGCGCGGTCTGCTTGATGGTTCCGAATTTCATCCGCCCCAGCTTCCTCCCTCGTGATAATAAAGCAGAACCACCCCACTGGCATTCGGAGTGGCCGCCTGACGCCTGATTTCCTAGTCGCTCAGCCCTACTTCTTCCAGGCCTGCGCTCTCTTGCAGAAGTCCTCAGCCTCGCCCGCGGCCTTCTCGCACCTCTCGTAGTGGCCGATGATCTCCCTGAGCAGTTCCTCGATGGGGGTTGGCGCTCCTGGGCACTCCGAGTCGAGCTGGGCCCTTATCTCCATCAGGGGCTGCCAAACGTCCGCCGGGACAACCACAGGCACTCCCTGCTTCCTCGTCGCCATGGCTGTACATCAGCCCCGCAGGTATTTCTGGTTTGGTGGTATGCGCTTCGGCTCATAAGCGAAGACAACGAGGCGTATTCGGCGAAGTTGTTCGCACCCGCGGAGTTCTCGATCCCCCTACGCAAGATGTTCACCGACAGGGCCACACACGTCGTCCAAACACTAACCGTAATTGGGCGACTGGTTCGATGCTCCCATGCCTCCTAAGGATATCGGAGCGTAGTGGACCGCGTTTGTGTATGTAGGACCGGATCCTCCACCCGTCTTCCACCGACGCACAGAGGTCCCAACCACGGACCTAAGTTGTGAGCGAAGTCAGGGAAGCGTAGTGGACGATGTTGTCCTCGCCTACTGAGCTGCTATCGAACCCTCCAAAGCAGTAGACGTTTCCTGCTGAGGTGAGGCATGTGGTCCATGTGCTGTAAGGGAAGCTAGGGGCGGACTTCCAGTTCCCTATGCCACCAGCGGTCAACGGCGCGTAATAGACAGCATTGGTGTACGAAGGAGGGGAGCTGCTACTGCCGGGGGCGGTTACACCACCCACGCAATACACGTAGTCAGACGAGATAACGCAGGCCTGGCCAGAAGCTGCGATGGGATAAGGCGTCGTCGACGCCCAGGGCCCCACGCCAGATGAGGATAGAGTGGCGTAATAGACGTTGGTCAGGGAGTTTTCGTTGCTGTCTGCGCCTCCAAGGCAGTAAACGTAACCGTTCGCCGCATAACAGCTCGGATAGTAGACGTCCGAGGGGTAAGCTGTAGTATGGGCCCATGTGCCGATCCCCGAAGACGATAGCGGGGCATACCAGACCGAGTTGGTCAATGCTACGTCGGTCGCGGAGCCGTCAGTCTCGTTCTCTCCCCCCACGCAATAGATGTACGATGATGCTGTCACGCATGATTGAGTGTCTATGGGTATGGGATAGTGGATGGTGGAGCTCCAGTTGCCAATAGTGCCAGTCGGGCTCAAAGGAGCGAAGTAGCTAGAAGCTATGTCATCTCCACCGCTATCGTAGGACCCACCCACGCAATATACGTACCCCGACGAGACCACGCAAGACTGACCGTCTATGTACTGAGGATACGAATTAGAATTGAGCGTCCAACTGGTTACGTTCGGGGATGAGGAAGAGACAGGGGAAGAGTAGTAAACCTCGTCCCGAGGACCACTGTTGGCATCCAGCCCTCCGATGCAATAGAAGTAAGAAGTGCTGTTGACGCACTGCTGTCCGGCCACGGCATAGGCCCCTCCCACCTCAAGGGGGTACCCGGCCGCACACTGCCAGGTAGCCGTGCAGGTCGGTGCCGGGCTTGAGAAGACCCCCAAGACGTAGAGGCCGGCAACTATTACGATTGCGACCACCACGACAACGATAATGATTCGTGAGAGCTTCATATTTTCGACGACCTCGCTCCTGCCTACAGCCCCATGCTATTGATTACTCTGCCAGAATTCGCGTCGATGACAAGGACGATTTTCTTCCCTTTGTGGTCGAACCTAGCGAACCATATGGGCACGTGAAGCAACTCCACGTCTCCGACATCGGACTCGGTCGTGAGCTGCTGGATCATGCTGTACTTGGCGTGGGCCTTCTCCGATTGAAGTTGATCCACCAGGGTCTTCGCCTGAGATTTGGCGACATCTTCCCCAATGTCTCCGTTGAGTACCTTGACGTCTTTGGAGATCTTGGAGATATCAAACAGGGTCCTTCCCTCGAGGTCGAATTGGTAGTTCTTCGGCTGATATTCGGTGAGAGCCTTTAGGGCAATCACAGGGAAGTTGTAGTTTTCATCCATCTGTTCGGTCTTCCTCATCCCTCCTCCGTATCCCATCCCCATCCCGTAGAGCATGAACCACTTTGGCAGAAATATCCCGCTCAGAGGCCGTGGCATACCCCCTCCTCCGAAAACCCTCCTTCTTCCCCCTCTACCTCCACCGAATCCCCCTCCCATCCCGCCTAGGATGACGCCCATTAGCGCGGCGGTGGTGGCAGTCTGTCCCACCTGGGCAGCGACATTCGCAGAGACAATTGTGGTCCGCGCAGATACGCTGACGATCCAATAGGGGATGTATGACAGGTTCATCTCCTCTTGTGTCGAATCTTCATGAAGGTGCCTGTGCAGGAGGCCCTTGTCCATCAAAGAGGTAATCATAGCATTGGCCTGGTCGACATTCCCCAGCTTAATGGGGAGCATCGTCTGCTTTTGGATTCCGGTCCATCCCTGGTCGCTGAGGGTGATTCCGCTCCCGCAGTATTCGCAAGTGATCACCATCTCACCAAATTTGGGGGATATCGGGGCTCCGCAATTGGGGCATTTCAATGAGGTGGCCCCACTGGGAGCCAAGATGTTCTGACTCGGTTTGGATGGCTGTTCCTGGGCGGGTGCCTGTGTTACTCTCGTTCCGCACTTGTAGCAAAACGTCGCGTCGTCCGGAAGTTGGGCGCCACACTTCGGACAGAGCAATCCCACTCACCCTAGAGCTTCGTTCCGCAGTTGTTGCAGAACTTGGCGCCGGCGGAGACCGGACTCCCACAGTTGGGGCAGAACTTGCTAGATCCGGCAGGGGGTGGCGGCCCCTCGGGCGCGGGCATGCTTGCGCCACAGTTGGGGCAGAATTTCACCGACGCAGGTACGAGAGAACCACAGTTCGGGCAACTCCTGTTCATGGTGGTCTGGCCCACTCCCTGGGCCATTTGGCCTCCGATTACACCTCCGACGCCGATACCTGCTCCAAGGCCCGCGAACGTCCCTGCCCCTCCGCTAGGGTTCTTCGCCGCATCGTCGATGGCCTTGCCCGTCTGATACTGCATGAAGCTCACCCCTAGGACCTGCATCTCTGACCGGGTGTCTATGGCCTTCTGGACCTCGTCGGGGAGGCTGATAGTAAGACCTGAAATCTTATTGATTTCAATGCCGTACTGCCCCAGATGGTCCGGCCCGGCCGCGAGCACCTCTTGTTCGATGTTCGTCAGGTTTGCAGCAAGATCCGTGACCTTGAGTCCCTGCTGCTTCATCTTACCGAGAGCGTTGTATACGAGTATCACGAGCTGCTCCTTCAGCCTGTCCTCCACTGCGTCCGAGGTCTCGGCGCTGAACGTCCCAACGAACTGGTTGATGTACAGCTCAGGCGATGAAATCTTCCACCTATACTCTCCGAACACTCTCAGGTTGATGATACCGAAGGTCGGATCAGTGAACTGGTATGGTTGAGTACTCCCGAATTTCCCATCCAGGTACCGCTTCGGTATGTAGTAGACCTCTGCCCACTGGGTAACTCCCGTGAAGAACTTCAGGAGGTTCCCCACCACGGGCGCGTTGAAGTCAGTCAGAGCGTACCTGTTAGGCTGGTCGAAGTACGTAAGGGCCTTCCCGTCCCTGTAGAAGACAGCTGTCTCGTCCTCTCGGACAACGATGTTGTCATTGAGTCTGATTTGCCGTGGAGCCTTCCACAGAACGCTGTTGACCTTCTGGTCGTCGGGCCAGGCGAAGGTTGTGGAGCCGAACACACTTCCGCCCGTCGCCGGCACTTCTGCGCCACTCTTCTTTCCAAATACCATCGCAATCACTGCCCGAGGGCTATGCCCTCTATCGCCTCCACTCTCTGGGACCACTTCTGCTTTATGTCTGCCACAGAACTGACGAACCCGCCCAGGGTGGCCTGTATCGCGTTGGGCGCTGTGCTGTCGTAGACGAGCTTCCCAGGCGATGTCGCGTCATTCAGCTGGAAAACGGCAGACACAAAGGAATAGTCGTAATTGTAGAGCTTGTTCAGCTTGTCCTCGTCTATCCGGATGGGCGCCACCCAGCCGGCGTACCCCTGGGCCGCGTGCCTTACCTCTCCACTCAGGGTCTGCACCTGGGCTATTAACGACCCCACGCTCGTCAGGTTAGTGAAATCGTTGCTCCCTACCATCTGCTTTCTCAGCTGCTGCAGATTGTCCTTCACGTGGTCGAGCTTGTCCGCCACCTGGTTCCTGAGGAGCTCATCTGACACCCTTATGTCCTCCTTGCTCCTGTACCCCCTGAGGCCTGGAATAAGGAGCTCCAGCTTCTTCGCTATGCCCCTGTTAGCGTCCACCTGCTGCCTGATGTCGGGACTTTCCTGAGACAAAGTCTTACGATTGGTTCGCCTTCGCGCACCATTTTAAGTTTTGGTAATGTTTATCGGCATTTAGTACGGTCTCTTTCATCTTGGACCTTGAGAAGCTCAGGATTGGGTGCAGCGGCTGGTCCTACAAAGACTGGCAGGGCACGTTCTACCCCAAGGGGCTCGCTGCCAAGGACTACCTGAGTTACTACGCTAAGGTCTTCGACTGCGTTGAAATCGACTCAAGCTTCTACAGGGTCCCGAACCAGTTCATGGTCACCCAGTGGAGGAACAACACCCCCGACGGGTTCCTCTTCTCCCCGAAGCTCCCAAAAAAAATCACCCACGAGAACAAGTTGAAGAACTCAGAGTCGACCCTGGTGTACTTCTACAGCGTGATGAGCAAGCTGAAGGACAAACTCGGCCCCATTGCCGTCCAGCTCCCCCCATCCATCAAACTGAGCACCCACGAGGTCACGATGAAGGAGTTCATCTCACAGTTGAGCCCCGAGTTCAAGCACGCCATCGAGTTCCGCCACAAATCCTGGTTCACCCCTGAGGTCTACTCCTTGCTGAAGAAGAACAACGTTGCAATGGTCTGGTCCCTCAACCAGTATGTGGAGACTCCTCCCGAAGTCACGGCTGATTTCGTCTATCTGAGAATGGTCGGGGACAGGGAGCTCACAGAGTTCAGTGGTATCCAGAAGGACAGGTCTGTCGACATGAAACGCTGGACCACCACCCTGAGGGAGAGCGCAAGCAAGTTCGAGTCGGGGTACGTCTTCTTCAACAACCACTTCGCCGGGTTCAGCCCTGAGTCCTCGAACGAGTTCCGCAGGCTCCTGGGGTTGATAGAGCTTGATTGGAAGGCCCAGGGGACCGAGCAACGGACACTCTTCGGGACGTAGCTAACAGATGCAGCGAGAACCAAGGGCGATCCTCCACGTAGACCTAGATGCATTCTATGTCTCCGCCGAGACGAGAGAACATCGGGAGCTGAGTGGCCTCCCGGTAGCAGTCGTGAGCCAGGTCCCTAAGACCGGAGAAGAACGGGGGGTAGTCATAGCGTGTTCATACGAGGCCAGGAAGTTCGGTCTCAGATCTGGAATGCCGATTTCCCGGGCATTCAGGCTCTGCCCTCAGGCGAAGTACATCCCTCCGAACTGGGGTCTCTATGAGCGGGTCTCCGAAGAGGTGATGGCGACCCTGAAGGGCTTCGCAGACAAGTTCGAGCAGGCAAGCATAGACGAGGCGTTCTTGGACGTCACGAGCAGGGCCAAGGACGAGGAATCTGCGAAGGAAGTGGCGAGGCGCGTCAAGCAGGAGGTCAAAGAGAAGCATCATCTCACTTGCTCGGTCGGGGTCGGGCCTAACAAATCGTCGGCGAAAATCGCATCCGACAGGAACAAGCCGGATGGTCTGACGCTAGTCCCATTCGGGGATGTCCCCGGATTCCTCGCCCCCCTCCCGGTCGGGGTCGTTCCAGGCATCGGCAGAAAGACAGGAGAGTTCCTGAGCGAGAAGGGCATAACTACCATCGGGCAGCTCCAGCAGCTCGACGGCAAGCAGCTGCTCAGTTGGTTCGGCAAGAACGGCGTCTGGCTCTGGGGTGTGATTCACGGCGAGGAGAACGTCGAGGTCAGGCAACAGGAGCTCCCGAAGTCTCTGAGCGTCGAGAGGACCTTCAGGGAAGACGTCACGGACTTCCGCGCCGTCAGGAAGGAGGCAGCCGACGGTGCGTCTGAGCTTATGAGGAGGGTGAAATCGGCCGGCTACTCCTACAGGATTGCGGGGGTCAAAATCAGATTTCAGGGCTTCGAGACCCACACCAGAGAGAAGACGCTGGTCAGCCACACCGACAGCGAGGGGGCCCTGCTCGAGGCTGTGGAAAGGCTGCTCGATGAGTTCGAGACGCGTGGGAAGCCAGTGCGACTGATCGGGGTCCGGGTCGCGGACATTCAGCGCTCGTCTTCGGGGCCATCGAAGCTGGACGACTGGACGGCTGGCTGACTAGGTTTCTGACTCTCTTCGGGGAGCTTCGCACCCCTGAACATGAACCAGAATGCGCTTATGCCCACAACGTAGAGGCCTGTGGCATAGTAGAAGGGTAGCGCGAGGAGGCCTGCATTCATCATGCCGTACCCCACCGATGCCGACAGCGCGTTGGGGAGCCTCCAAATGGCAGCGCTCACCCCTGCCGCCTTCCCCCTCTCGTCGGGTGAGACGAGTCCCATGATGAGCGACTGCGTGAGCGGGTTGGAGAGGTTCATCAGGAAAACCCTAATGATGTAAATCGAGGCAGCCACCCCGAAGTTCGGCGCGGACGGGAGCGCGACCATGAAGACGGTAGATGCGGCTTCGGTGATGACAGTTGCCTTCACCAGGCCCAACTTCCGCGCGAGCCACGGAGCGATAAACGCTACTCCAGCAGCCATCAGGTAGGTGAGTCCGAGCACGAGCCCGCTGAGATCGTCTGACACTCCATACGCCTGTGAGAACCAGAATGCCATGAGGGGCACGAACAGCCCTGCGCCCACCGCGAGAATCACACTGTAGACGCCGTACATCAGGATGACTCGCCACGATTTCCTAGGCAGAATCTCCTTCCCTCTGTCACGCGCCGATTCCTCTCTAATCTTGAACACCAGAGGTGTCATCGAAAGGCTGAGGAGCCCGACGGTCACGAACAGAACGACATGGGCGTCCTTGAGGGACAACCCGACGCTATGGAGTGCATCGACCGAATAGATAATGAACCCGCCCAGGGCCCCAGCTACCCAGCCCAAGAAAGCAAGCAGGGAGAACGCCGGCGTCCTCTTCTCGTCTCCCGCCTTGTCCGCAATCAGAGCTACGAAGGAGACCGCATATGCAGCCTCGCCAGTCCCCTCCAATACAGCGATCAAAAGGACGAGAGCGTAATTGGATATCAGAGCGAACCCCATGAGGCTCAGGCTCGCGCAGAGGTTCCCCAGCACCAGCATCTTCAGTCTCCCCACCCTGTCAGCGACAATTCCGAAGGGGAAACTCAGCGCAACGGTAGTGATTCCCATTACGGTGATGGGTAATCCCGCCCCTATGCCCTGGAATTTCGGCAGGAAGTAAGAGAGGTCCGTATAGATGAAGCTGATAGCTACACTGGGGATGAAACTCAGATAGACGAGCAGCCTAGCCTGCGAGGGAATGCCCCTGTATTCGCTAAACAACTCTCGCCCCCTGAGCCACCTAGGCAATCACTATAAACGCGAAGGAACGTCCCGAGAACCCAACTGGTGCCAATCTTCACACCACAGGAGCGTCCTATGTGACCATGAAGCATGTGGTCGCCGGAGCCCTACTCGAGCTGATCGCTTTGGCGGGGGATTCTTCTTTCACTTTGGCTCCCCGCCGAACTCCCCCTTGGCCCATACGTCTTGTTCGCCCAGCTTACGGCGACCTACCTTGTTCACTGCCCCGCCCATTTCGTTGTGGGCACGGCAGTGGGTGTGCGATTCCGAGAACTGAGATTCGGTAGGACGGCCCTCGCACGGGCTCTCCCGAACAGGTTGAAGGGCTTGGCCCAAACTACTGCCCGTCCTGACTCTAGTCATCGACAGGAATTCCCTCAAGAGAGCTTCTAGGCGCGGCATCGCGGCGATGTACGCATCAGGAACTGTCGTCTCCGTCGCTTCTGCATCCACAGTCGCGGTGGCGTCTACACCGGCGGAGCGGCCGACCTACTTCTTGCTGGCCTGGGCCGTTGCCCTGGCATACCTCGCCTTTGACGTCGTGTTCTCACCAAAGAGCGGCAATCTGAAGAGGGCCAGGACTGTTTTAGCGGCCTGACTGAGTGAATCTTCCCGGACTCAGGAACGAAATGTCGAACGCAAGCTTCCTGTCCGTGGCGAGATCCGCCGTGATTTCACCCAGGACGCTTGCGAACTTGAACCCGTGGCCAGAACAGGCGCTTATCACAATGACCCTCGGGTCGGCTGGATGGGTTCCGACTGCGAAGTTCAGGTCAGGGGTGTTCGAGTATATACAAGTGGTTGAGGCGATCGGTGGTCCGTCCAACTTCACCATCCGCCTCCTGATGAACTTCCTGACCGGCGCGACATCCCGTTCGGTGACCTCCCTTCTGACATCGTCTGGCTCGCTCATTTCTCCGCCGTGGGTCCGCGCCACTTTGACGCCGTGCCCTACGTCCGGCGTTCCGTAGTAAAAGACACCCTTCTCCTCCTCCATGATGAACACGGGCATTTTGGGGGGCGAGAAAGCGTCCAGCCCCCCTGAGGAGAACCACAGGGGAACCTGCCTCTCGCACTGAAGCGGCACCAGGCCCTGAAGCAGCTGCCCGTTCCAGGCACCCGCGCAAAAGACGACCTTGCTCGCGACCTGGGTCCCACTGGACGTCTGCACTTCAACCCCCTCGGGGCCGCTTCTCCACCCCTTCACCTGCTCGGAGAACCTGAATTCGCACCCGGCCTCGCTCCCGAGCCCCACAAAGGCCCTCACGCACTCCTCCGCAAACAGGACCCCCGCGTTCGGCTCGAAGACTGCCGTGTACTCCTCCCCAAGGGTAAACGCGGGAAACCTCTCCTCCGCCTTCGCTGGAGGGAGGACCTCACACGGGAGGCCGTGGATCTTGGCGCTCGCGAGCACTCCCCGGACGAGTTCCTCATCCTCCCTCCCAATCATAAGGCCCCCTGTAATCTGAAGGAGTTTCTTCCCTGACTTGGCCTCTGCTTCTCTCCATGATTGGAAGGCCCTCCTCAGCAGGGGAACGTACCTCTCGTCCTCGTAGTACGCGAGCCTGATAATCCTGGTCTTGCCGTGAGATGAACCGAATCTGTGGTTGACCCCGAATCTCTCCAGGTTGAGGACTCGGAGCCCTCGAGTGGCCAAGTTGTAGCTTACCGATGCTCCCATGATGCCGCACCCAACGACGATGGCGTCCCACCTCTTCCGGCCGAGGCGTTCCCCCGTCCGGGGTCTTATCGTCTGACTAAGCGACAATGCTTCTCCTGCCCATCTCGAAACTTTCGCTCCAACCGTGGGAGTGCCTCGGTGATAAATATCGGGCCTTGAGCAGCACGCGCTGCTATAACTATCGATAGTGTCTTGACAACTTCCAAGCCCACCAAGTCCGCTTGACCGTTCTCATGAGTAGGCGTATATCATTTAGCGGGTCATGCACGCGCCGTTGAAACTCGTTACCTGGGCCTTCGTCATATGTCTGATTGGAATAGCATTCGACTCGCTTCTACTGATGGACGACACAACAAGATACTGGGTGCTCATCGCCCTTGTGGTCGTAGCCGTTGTGTCGGGAGGCGCTGTGGCAATCAAGTCCATGTCACGATGGTAGGTAGTCGTCCAATCCCGCCAGAATCGCTAGACTCGTTCTCATGAGTAGAACTTTACACCCCATCAGGCTACCCTCCGAGACATGAAGAACAAAACGGTTGCCGCATTGCTGGTTGTGGCGATACTCGCAGGCGCAGGTGCGGGGTATTTTGCTGTCAGTCAGCTGAAGGTGGCGAGAACGAGCACAGAGACCACGTGGCTCACTACGACCGAGACAGCCCTTCAGTCGTCAGCATCAATTTCGAATTGGAGATTCATCGTCTCGATAAATGCCACCACGATAGAAATCGGACAATCGCTTCTGCTCCGGGCGAACCTTACGAACACTTCCCCTTCAAATCAAACGATTAGGCCATTTGTCGGGCCCTACATCACTTCCCGTGTTGTCGCTGCAAATGGGACTGTGGTCTGGACATGGGAGCCCCCAGAAGTGACATGGCCTAACTGGAATGTGACGAGCGGGCAAACTCTCTCGCAAGATGTTGACATACCAACGGCTAACTTTCGGATAGGTTCGTATCTAGTTGAAGTGGCCCCGCTCACCACCGACTTCGGACAAATTGTCTCGAACAACTTCAACCTGACCTTGCTTTTCTCAACCCAAGTCACTCTTTGCTTCGGGTGTGAGACTACTCCCGTCACCTAGGCCGTTCTAGGGCGCGGGCGTATATACAACGCCGGCTTGTAATGGAATAAGGGCGGTGCTAATGAGGAAAGCAACACTGGTCTCGGTGTTTGTGGTTGCCTTTCTGATAGGCTCGGCGTTCGGTTTCTATCTTCTCCCTGTACTGACTTCGCAACAGTCCTCCCATCAGGCTTCAGGTCAGGTGTATGCGCTGGCTTTTACCCAACAGGGCGCTTGTTCGGGGGCTTGGGGCGCTCCATGGTCAGTAGCACTCAACGGCTCCACGACCGTAGTAGAACCGTCTAACGCTTCATTGCCTCTGCCGAACAAATCGATTCAAGCGTCCCCAAACTACGAAGGTGATTCCGTTATTTTGTTCCATGTTTCCAACGGAGTCTACACCTATGTTGTTGCGCCCACCGATTTCTTCTCTAGTGGGACTGTGACAATCGACGGCGCTGACGCCATCGTAACGGTCAGCGGTCCTACTATTATCTGCGCAGCCACGTAAACGCCAACATAGCGATGTCCAACCCCACCAAGATCGCTGGTTCAAATCAGTCGTGGGCGAAGTCAAAACCAGCTAATCTAACGCAATTTAGTACCACTTTCTAGTATAACTATCGTTAAATACACTCAGAAGGACGCCTCTTCCCGCCTGCTGATTTGGTAAGTACCAGAAAACTGATCACAGCCACTCTTTTCGGTGTTTTGATCGGTGTAGTATACGGTGCTCTTCCGTTCGAGATTGGCGACTCTCTGATCGTTTTTGAGGCCATAATCCTCTCGCTTAGCTTCATACTTCTCGGACCTGGCGGTGCGACCTACACCGGTCTTGTCAACGGGTTGGTTGAGACACCATTGCAGCTCTCGTTTGGACCATTCGCATTTTGCGTGGCTCTCTTCTACGGAATACTCGTGGACGTGTTCAGCACCCTGTTTCGAGTCACTTCCGGAGGCAGAGTTCACGCGAAGCGATTGGTTGCCTCCTTGAGCATCAGCACAATCATCACGGGCATGGTCGCGACCTATGCGTTCATCGCTTTGGGCTTCGGCACGACAGCGCCGTTCTTGGAGGTATACTTGCCAGTCCTAGTCGTGGGTGCGCTGAGCGGGACCTTAGGTGGATTCCTCGCTGCCAGAATATGGGAGCGGAATCTGAGGCACAGGTTCGATTCCGTTCAGGCGCCAGCCGTCTGACCCCGCTCTATCTCGCTAATCTCCCGTCGGAGCTTCCTGGTGAACCAGATAAGGAGCACGTATAGGACCACCCCCAAGATTAGGAATGCCGACCCCGCGATATAGCTGGCGAGCTCTCCTGTAGCGAAGGCAGCCAGGAGGACGAAGGCTCCTACCGCTATGATCAGAATTGCCGCCATCTTGGAGATTGGGCTGACCCTTACAGACATCCTCGCAACCTCGCCCGGAGGCGGCAGTTAAACGGTTGTCACTGCCCTTCGATAGCTACTTTCGTTTGCCCTTCTTCTCTTCTTCCATCAGCATCTTGTAGAGCCTGTACCTATCATTCTCGCCTGGTGAGAGCGTGTAGCCGCACACGCGGCAGGTTACTCCCTGCGCCGTCTCCCTGAGGTCGAGGCGCCCGCACTTCGGGCATTTCATCTCTTCGCCTTGGGCCCTCATGACGTATGTGGTTGGACTGTTCGGTTCAAAAGCATTGGCGAGCCGTCGTACCCGACTCACCAAATCCTAACAAGAGCGTCCTTTGCGAACAATCCGCTCCGAACGGAGTGAGAGGCATAGATTCTGTTTGGCATCGATATGTCAGCCAGATACAGCTCCCCAATATACCGCCCAGCCTTTGGGTTCAAGAAGCCCGCCTTCGGCAGTCCAAACGTCACCGTCACCCTCGCCTCGATGGTCGGGTCCCCCGGCTCTCCACTGGTTGCATCCATCCCAGACGGAATGTCTACGGCCAAAATGGGAATCTTCGACGCGTTACCCTGCCGAATCAAGCCAGCCACGGGCTCTCTCGGGCTCCCTCTTGAGCCGTACCCCAGAAGGGCATCTATCACGAGGTGGGCATCCCGGAGGCCCTCTACGGGGCTGACTATGGGGATTCCCATCTTGTCATCAATCGCAATCTGTTTCGCTGGGACGTCCCTGAGGTCAGATCTGTCACCTGCGAGGATCACTCGCACGTCGGCTCCCCAGTTGTTCAGGTGGCGCGCGGCCACGAGCCCGTCCCCTCCGTTGTTTCCCCTACCTACAAGGCAACAGACGTTCTTCCCTCGAACGTCTCCGCCAAGCATCTTCTTGGCGAGTTGAGCCGTGGCCACGCCTGCGTTCTCCATCAGAGCGATCACATCTATGCCGTAGTCTTCGATCGCCATCCTGTCCGCCTCTGCCATCTCCTCGGCGGTCAGATACACCAGTCCTCCCTCCTTCTTCATCCCGGCCACGTCGTCCCCCTTGACGTTATTTCAGCCTAGGCTCGGTCAAAGAGCCACAGTCAACAATATTTCTTCAAACTGGCACCCCGATTAGAGCCCCCGGTATATTGGAACTATGACGTATGCGGAGGCCTAGCATGAGCTTTTCATCCAACTGGGAAAAGAAGGACAAGAGCCCCGGCCTGCTAGACAGGCTCAGGGGGTCCGTCCAGACACCCACTCCACTGAAATCCCAAATCGACCTTGCCAACAGGCAGATCCGCCTCCTGATTTCGCAGCTCGACAA
>Ga0187770_10000689_pt1 | contig 16754 bp, 19 predicted proteins | sample 0116_SJ02_MP02_2_FD_133154 | JGI IMG/M metagenome (GOLD analysis project Ga0187770, IMG submission 133154) | Tropical peat soil microbial communities from peatlands in Department of Meta, Colombia - 0116_SJ02_MP02_20_MG | ecosystem: Environmental > Terrestrial > Soil > Wetlands > Peat | place...
CAGCATGCGCTCGAAGTCTGGCCTTACAACCTTGGGCTGATAGGCGCTCACGTCGTTATCGAGGTAGGTATCGGCCAACGTCCAGCCGCGCAGCTCCACGAGCTTCCGCGTGTCGTCTTGCTGGCGGCCCACCCCGAGACCAAGCTGTTCTGCATCGTCCGAGATGCGAGCGTAGGTGCCAACGCGCATAGGTGCAGTCTACAGCGCCCCCAGTGGCCTGAACGCCCACTGGTCCCTGGACGGGATCACCACGGCCCTGAGGCAGCTGAGGACCGCCGCGGACGGCGAAGATCAAGATCTTTATTCCGAACGGTCCACGGTGCCCGGTCCCGGCCCGGCTGACGCGCATCCGGGCTAGCTAACCTGCTCCCCACCGTATGAGCGGGGCGCCCTGCGACGGCCAACGCTTTTTGGGAAGATTTCTCCTGCGATCAATGGCGCGAAGGGGGTGCGTAAGTGGCGGACTCCCGTGACCCGGAGCCGGACGACGACGGCACCGAGCCCGATCCCCGGTTCACGTTCGCGAACGAGCGCACCTTCCTGGCCTGGAGCCGGACCGCGCTCGCCCTGGTGGTGGCCGGGCTCGGGATCGTCCAGCTGCTGCCGCCGTTCCCCGGCGTACCGGCCGGCCGTCACCTGCTCGGCGTGCCGCTCATCGTGTTCGGCGCCGTCGTGGCGGTGACCGCGTACAGCGAGTGGACCAGGAGCCAGCGGGCCATGCGCCACGGACAGCCGCTGCCCAGGTCCGTCATGCCCCTGGTCATGGCGGTGATCATCACCACCATGGCGGTCGTGTCCGCCGTCGTCGTCCTGGTCTCGGCGCTGCGGTGATGGCTGGCCCCGGCGACCCCAGCGGCCCCGACCCGGGCCTGGCCCGGGAGCGAACCAGCCTGGCCTGGACCCGGACCGCGATCTCCTTTGCCGCCGTCGGCGGCGTGGTGCTGAAGAAGGACGTCGTGCCGGGCCTGATCCTGCTGGCCGTCTCCCCGGTGGTCTGGCAGCTGGGCCACCTGGCCTACCGGAGCCCGGGAAAGCTCAAGCTGGTCACCGCGACGATCGTCGCGGTGGCGCTGATCGCCCTGGTGTTGGCGCTCACCCACTGACCACCGGGCAGGACGAGCATCATAGCGTTACCCTGGGCCGTCCCCGCCGTCTCCCGCGGCCGAGTCCCGGGCGCCGCGGACCGTGATCACCACCATCCCCACCGCGAAGACCAGCCCGGCGCTGATCGCCGCCCCGCGGTCGTGCGGCGGCGTGCCCGGCCAGATCCACGGCGTGGTCCAGTTCGACAGCAGCGCGAACCCGGCCACCACCGTATAGGCCATCGGCCCGATCCAGGCCAGCGCGCTCCCGGTGACCGCGGCCGTCAGCAGGCCGATGCCCGTCGCGCCGGCCACGTTGCGGCCGATGGCCAGGGTCCCGCCGGGTAGGTGGGCGGCCGCGGCCCCGGCGGCGAGCACCCCGACCGCGGCCCCGGTCAGCGCCGCCGCGGTGCCCAGCCGCAACCAGGGCAGCCACCGCCCGGTGGCGCGCTCCGGCTCGCCGAACGGACTGTAGGCCACCACCGCGATGACCGAGGCCGCCCCGGCCTCGAGCAGCGACGGCAGCTGCCGGACGCCCGGGCCGGCGGCACCGATCCAGTGCCACTCCAGCCCGGCGCGCAGCGCGGTCCCGAAGGCCGCCAGCGCGGCCAGCGCCACCGGCACCCGCCGGCTGGCCAGGTATAGCCACACCAGGCGCACGCCCGCCGCCATCCGGCCCGGCGACGGGAAGGACGGCACCGCCCCGGATGTGGCGCCCGCCGCCGGCCTCTGCACGCCGACGGCGGTCACGGCAGCTCCGCTAGGGTGATCTGCCCGGCCCGCAGCGCGGGCACGTGGGCGGCCAGCCAGGCGTGCCGGGTCGCGGCGGGCAGCGCGGCGAACCGCCTGATCGCCGCGACCGCCGCCGCGTTCGTCGGCGGGTTCAGGGTGCCGTCGGTGAGCCCGACCCGCCTGAGCAGCACCGTCTCCACCACCTGCTGAGCCAGGTTGCCGGTCTCGGGGCCGTTCGCGCTCGGGGCGCTGCCGCCGATGACCGTCGTGACGAAGGCGATCTGCAGGCTCTGGGTGAAGTTCTCACCCGCAATCTGCACGAATGAACCGGGCGTCGGGGGCATCGCGAAGCGGTACACCGGTGGTGTGCCAGCCACGTCCGCCTGCTGATTGGTGCTGGCCACCAGGCTGGTCGCGACCTCGCTGACGCGTACCGGCGCGCCGGGCAGTCCGGCCACCAGTGATATCACGGGGCCGAGAGCCGCCGTCACCTTGGGCAGGTACGACCGGAACGCCGGGTGGATGCACACCGGAACGCCGGTTGCGTCCGCGCATACCGGCGCGTACCGAAGCGGCTGGTCGCTGCCGGCGTCATGCAGCGCGGCGATGACCACGCCGTTCGGCCCGACCCTGGCCGTGCCGACCAGGCCAGTCGAGACCCCGGCAGCGACCAGTCCGGCTAGGCCGGCGGCAGCGGCGGCCACGCGCAGCCGGGCCCCTCCACCGGCGGCTCGCGACAGCCCCAGCGCGCTCACCGCCGCGACGGCGAGCCCGGTAAAGAACATCGCCTGGGCGATGGCCAGATCCGGCAGGTAGGGGTAGAAAAGCCCGGCGTCCTGGCCGGGGGCGCTGCCAGCCGGCGACAGCAGCCGATAACCGCCGAAGGCCCCGACTGCGGACCTGAAGCCCACCACTTCGAGCACGAACACGGCAACCGCGGTCAGCAACGGCGTGAAGCGGCTCGCGAAGAATGTCCCGGCGGCGAAACCGATCGTGCACACCGCCGCCAGCGCGGCGGCTCCGACGGCCACCGGCCACCACGGCGGGCCGCCCCAGGTGACCTGGACCGCCGTGGCCGCGTACAGCAGGGCCACGCACGCCAGGTAAGCGACGATGACCCAGGTAAGCGTGGCCGCGAGCGTCGCCGAGCGCCTGGTCCAGCCCGGCTGCGGGGTGGTGGTCACCAGCCCGCAGGTGCGGCAGCGGGTTTCGCGTGCCCCCATCCAGGCGGACGCTCCCGCCACGAGGGCCGCGAAATCGATCACCACCTTGGCAGGTAGGACCGATGCGCGCAGGTCCCAGACCGCCGGATAGCTCATCGCCGTCCGGTACGCATCGAACCAGAACAGCGCGCCCAGCACCGGCAGCAGCCAGATCATCGCGTTGCGGCGCAGCTCGATCCGCAGCAGCCGTCCCGCCGATGCGAGCCAGGCGACGCGCACGGCCCTGGCCCGCCGGTACCCGAGCGACATCGCGGCGGCCGTCATGACCGGGCCTCCGCCAGGACCGCACTGTAGCCGCGTTCCAGGGGCGCGTCGCCCGCGGCGCCATGTCCCTCGCCGCGGGCCGTCAGCTCGGCCGGGGTGCCGTGGAAGACGATCTTCCCGGCGTCCATCAGCGCCACCTCGGTGCACGCCGCGCCCACGTCTTCGACCAGGTGGGTGGAGACGATCACGGTGGCACGCTGGCCCAGGTCGCGCAGCAGGGCCCGGAACGCCACCCGCTGCTCGGGATCCAGTCCCGCCGTCGGCTCGTCCAGCAGCAGCAGTTCCGGCTCGTTCACGATCGCCTGGGCAATGCCCACCCGGCGCAGCATCCCCCCGGACAATGTGCGCAGCTTCACCCTGGCCTTGCGCCCGAGATCGACGCGCTCCACCGCGGCCGCCACCGCGCCGGGGATCCGGGCCGGGGGCATCTCCTTCAGCAGCGCGAAGTACTCCACGAACTCCGCCACCGTGAACCCCGGGTAGTAGCCCAGGCTCTGCGGCAGGTACCCGAGCCGCCGCCGGATCTCCCGCCGCGGCCCGTAGCCGCCTGGATCACGGCCAAGCAGCCGCATGCGGCCCGACGACGGCGAGATCACCGTGGCCATCATCCGCAGCAGCGTGGTCTTGCCCGCCCCGTTCGGGCCCAGCAGCCCGAACACTCCGGGGCCGGTCTCCAGGTCCACCCCGGCCACCGCCTGGTTCCGGCCGAACCGCCGGGTCACCCCGGTGATCTCGACGTTCATGATGTTCCCCTCGGGATGAGGGTCGCGTACCAGGCGACCGCGGTGCAGGCTGCCGCGAACGCCAGGTAGGGCAGGATCAGGGCCGAATCGGTGACCACCACGGTGAACCGGCCGGAGGCGGACTGGCCGGACAGCACCGTGATCGTCCAGGCGGCCAGGCCGGCCGCCAGGCCCACCATCGCCGAACGCGCGACCGTGGCCGCGGCCAGCGCCAGCGCGCAAACCGCGGTCATCGGCACCAGCCAGCCGAAGGTGACCGTGACCGCGGACCCGGAGCTCCCGGCCGCCAGCGCCACGGCCGAGGCGGCCAGCCCGAGCACCGCGTCCAGCCCGAACACGGCCAGCGCCCGGACCAGCAGCACCATCCGGTCGCTGACCGCCATGCTGCAGCTCAGCTCCCAGGCGGGGTCGATGCCGGGCCCGTAGGCGTAGGCGATGCCAGCCCCCGCGACCGCGGGCGCGCACAAGGCCACCCACGGCGTCCCGGTCCATGAGGTGGCCGCCGCCCCGGCGCCCAGCACCGCCACCGTGGCGATGACCCAGCCGAGCAACAGCGACGGCGTGGTCAGCAGCGCCCGCGCCAGGCCCGGCGACCGTAGCGCCCGCCCGGCCAGGCGCTCCAGCCATCCCGGCTGGCGCGCCCACACCTCGGCGGCCACGCCCAGCCATACCCGGCTCAGGTCCACGTCGGCCGGAGCGACGCCCCATGTCCCGCGCGGGAACGTCAGGTCACCGCGGCCATTTTCGGCGCCGCTCATGGTGCTCCTCTCTCCGGCTCCGGGCCTCGCAGGGCTGCCCGCAGCCGCCGCCGCGCCCGGTGCGCGCGGCTCTTCACCGTGCCTTCGGGAACGCCCATCAGGTCCGCCACCTCCGCGACCGGCCGGTCCTCGACGTACATCAGCTGCCAGACCTGCCGGTCCGGGCTGCCCTCGGGTCCGAGGACCGCCACCGCGCCTTCCAGGTCGGCACGGGACAACGCGGCGTCCGCCGGGTCCCGCGCGTGCCGCCCGTCCGCCGCGATCACCGCGGGCAGCACCAGCTCGGCCGGGCCGCGGCGGCGCAGGAACAACGCGGCCTGGCGCCGGGCGATCCCCCAGATCCAGCCGGCCGCCGGGCCGTCGGGACGGTAGCCGCGCGCCCCCTCCAGACGGCCAGGAAGGTCTCCTGCAGCACGTCCTCGGTATCCGCGGCGGGCAGCACCGACCGCAGCCGGGCCGCCAGCCATGGCGCGTGCCGGACGAACAGCTCCCGCAGCGCGGCGTCGTCACCGCCCGCCACGGCCGCGATCAGCTCAGCGTCGTCCATCGCTTCTCAATTGCGTTCCGGCGGCATCCGGTTCACGGGAGCGGCAAGTTTCCCGCCACCCATCATGACCCGCGTGTCAGCCTCGCGCGCCGGAGCGAGGCCGCCTGGCCAGACGCGAGAGCGGGTCGCTGCCTGCGGCGGCAGCCTGACCTCGGGGCCCACCCGGCCGGCGGGTGGCGGGTGTCGGCTCTGCTTCCCAGCCGTTAAGCACGGATGGCGGCTGACGAATTCTGGCGTGTCGCTCCCGGCGAAATTGCCGCCGTCCGGCAGAATGTGACCAGGCCCCCTCCACGTATGAGATGGAGGGGGCCTGGCCAGGCCACGCCGTATCGGGTCGGCGGCCAGTTGCCTGGCTTTTCCCGGCACCGCGTGCCTCCCGCCAGTGCCAGTCACCCGCGCGAAGCACCGGTTTCCCGGCCCTTCTCACGTCCCCGGAGTCGCCTCCGGGTGGTGCCCGTTTCCAGCGGTGAAAGTATTTCTACTGCCTCGTCAAGGCGCCACGCAAGAGCATCTGGACAATTATTTTTTTCTTTTTCGCTATCCACACGATGTCCACAGAAAGTCAGCGCTTATCCGCATCTGCCGGCGGTTTTCCACTGGCTCATGCACAACTAATCCACAGGTTACCTGCCGTGATCCAGGAACCACTATTCCGGCGATTGCCCAATGTACTCGGCCGAGTTCTCGGCCAGCTCGGCCACGTACGGCCGGCCGTCCCGCCAGGCCGCTATCTGCTCGGGGCGGCCATAAGTCTCCAGGTAGCCTGCCACCCGGTCCTTGACGTGATCCCAGACCAGGACTGGCTCCAGTCCGGAATCCGCCGCGAACGGGCCGAACGGCTCCACCACCACCTCCAGCGACGGATACACGAACACCGCGGTCGACCGCCGGGTCACCGTGCCGCCCGCCACCACCCGGTGCCGGCCGGGTCGCAGCCGTCCCCCGGTCCACCGCGCGAGCAGCGTCCCGGAGAACACCTGCAGCGCACCCGGGATGATCGGCACACCGATCCAGGTCCCGTCGGGCGCCTGGATCTGCAGGCCCTCGTAATCCCCCTGCTGCGCCAGGATGGTGACCGCCGAGTCGTCCGCGTGCTCGAGCAGCAGGAGCTTGTCCTCATCCGCGGCCGCGTCCGGATAGGTCCAGGTCGGATAGTCGTTCACGGTCAGCCGGACGTGCGGCAGGCGGCCCATGACGAACGCGTCCCCGGGCACCGCGTGGGCCCGCGCGTACAGCCCGAGCATCCGCTCAGCCAGCCCCAGGCACGCCGTCAGGTACCCGAAGGCCGCCTCCCGCAGCCCCGGGTCATCGGCGGGCCAGACGTTGGCGTGCGCGAACAGCCCCAGGTACTGCTCGGGAACCCCGGCCTCGCTCGCCTCCGCGACGCCGTCGAACTGCGCCACGTTGAACCGCTCGAGCTCCAGCCGCCCGAAGTCATCCGGCCACTGCCGCCACCCCCGGTACGGATGCGGGCTGGCCAGCTTGGCCTTGTCCGCCCGCGGCCGCCCCAGCAGCCGCGCCATCCGCCGCTCCAGGTCGCCGCTGAGTTCGGTCGGCACACCGTGGTTGACCACCTGGATGGCCCCCAGCTCCTCGGTGCCCGCCCGCACCGCCGCCAGGTCCACGTCCGCCAGATCCACCACCGGTATCGCGTGCGTCATCGGCTCATCTCCCAAGGTCGGCAAGACCCTTCCTATTATCCCGAACGGTCCTGGGTTCCCCCGTCCTGTCCCGTGGCAGCCGCCCAGGCTCAGCCCCGGCTCAATCCCTGCTCAACCCGGCGGGGATAGGAAGGTGGCGTGGACGGCCGGCTCCGGCGCCGGCGGGGGTAACCCCCCCGGCCAGGTCCGGGGGCCAGCACCATCGCAGATCCCGCGGCGCGATCTCTACGGTGAAGAGCAACGGGGTTCGGTCGGGGATACGGGTGCGGAAGATGACAGCGATAGTAAGCAGCTCACGCGCGAGGTCGACGTGGCTCACCAGCGCGGCAGGCCTGCTGATGCTGGCCGCAGCCTTCGTGATGATGGTCTGCGCCGCTCCCCGGATCCATCAGGTCCGGCACGAATCGACCACTCACGAGCGGCTGGCCTCGTGGGTCTGGACCAACCCCGAGACCTCCGGGCCCCGGGTCCGGGTCACGCCGGCCGGCAACCGCGGATTCACCAGGTCTGTCTGGGCGCCGGTCCCCTAGCCACCGGCGAAACGGCGGGCGTGCGGGCTGGCCGGTCACATCGGGGAATGCCCCTAATAGCCGGTCCCGGCACCTCGATTCAGTTATGCTGCCCATGGGTTTGCCGCTGTCCTGTCCGTGGCCCCATACGACTGTCCCGTGCTCATCTCGAGACGAACGGATCCGATGAGCGCCACATTGCTTCCGCTACCCGGGATCGGAACCCGGCGTAGCGACTCCAGAAGCGGCCGGGATGCGATACAGCCGCCCGGCCCTGAACTGGCGTGGCATGGCTACCGTTCCTGGCTGGTGACGATAGCCGCTCTTGTCGCCGCGGGGTGTTTGTGCGCGATCGCCCAGGGGCCGCTGTGGAGACACAGCACCGCGCTCGCCGCGGTGAACCTGGCCATGTCGCTGGTCTTCGTCTTCACCGGGCTGATGATCCGCCAGGAACCAGGCCAGCGCGGCGTGGCCTGGGCGCTCATGCTGGCCGGGATATTCCGCTCGGTCGACTTCGTCGATTCCTGGAATGGCGCGTGGCCGGCCTATGCCCTCGTATTCGGGGGCGTGGACCGTCTTTTCGGCGCCTGGGCCTTGCTGCGTTACCCTAATTCCCGGCTATTGACCTACCAGCGGGTCTATCTTTTCCTGCTCGCCGGCTGGATGCTGGTCGGCCGGACGCTGATTGCGGTGACATCGACCGCGCAATGGAACGGCGGTCCCGCCTCATGGTGGTGGCCCGCGTGGATACCGGACCAGCCGCTGACCGACACCCTCAATTATGTGGTCAACGCGGGCGAGGGGCTCTTCGGCGTAGCGATGGTGGTGCTCCTGGTACTGCGGCTCACGCAAACCAGGGGCCTGGACCGCATTGTCATCGCCCCCATCATCGTGGCTGGCATTGCGGCCGTGATAGCCGCGATCGCGTCAGCCGCGACTCAGATGCTGGTCAGTCTCAGCACCACTCCCAATGGCGCCTACCTGGTGGAAAGCGTCGTGGACCTGACCGTGCCGCTGGCCTTCCTGGTCGCGGCGATACAGCGCGCGCTCCTGGTACGTAATATCACCGGGCTCACCGCTCAGATCTCCGCGGGCGCCGATGTCAGCATGGTGCGTTACGCGCTGCGCAGCACCCTCCATGACCCGACCCTGGATGTTCTGGATCTGTCGGCCGCCCACCACGATGTCAGTCCGGCCGCGGATGGGCAGCCGTCCGAACGCTTGGTCGAGGTCATCCGTACCGAGGCAGGCACGCCGATCGCGGTCGTCATCGCGGACCCGGCCCTGGCCAGGTACCGGGGCCTGTTCGACGCCGCGGTGCAGACCAGCGGGCTGGCCCTGAAGAATGCTCAGCTTCAGGCGCAGGCGGCACGCGAGAAACTCGACCAGGTCCGCGCGTCGCGGGCCCGCATCATCGAGGCGGGGCTGGCTGAGCGGCGGCGCGTCGAGCGTGACCTGCATGATGGCGCGCAGCAGCACCTGCTCAGCGTCACCGCCACTCTCGCGGCCGCGATGGCCCGGACCACCGACCCGGAGGCGATCGCCGCCTTCGGCCGGGCCCGTGAAGGGCTCAAGGACGTGCTGGCCGAACTGCGTGACCTGGCGCACGGGATCCACCCGGCGGCCCTGTCCCAAGCAGGCCTGGCCGCCGCGCTGGAGGAGGCCGCCGAACGGCTTCCGCTGCCCGTCCGGGTGGCCGCTCCGGCGTCCAGGGCCAGCGCCAATGTCGAGGCGACCGCCTACTTCGTCGCGTGCGAGGCGCTCACCAACGTGGTCAAGCACGCCCAGGCGGAGAGCGCAACGGTGACCGTCCGCATGGACGAGTCACAGCTGGACATGGAGATTGCCGACGACGGTATCGGCGGCATCGCCCCGGGCCGACCGGGCGGCCGGGGTCTGGCCAACATCTGCGATCGGGTCAGCGCGCTCGATGGCGAGGTCGTCATCGACAGCCCGCCCGGCCAGGGGACACGTCTCGTGGTGAGAATCCCATGCGGTTAGCGATCGCCGATGACTCCGGGCTGTTCCGCAGCAGCCTGACGCTACTCCTGGAGGCCTATGGCGCCCAGGTGACCGCCAGCGTGCCGTCGGGCACGGAACTGCTCACGGCCGTCAGGACCGGCCCGCCCGATGCGGTCATACTCGACATCCGGATGCCCCCGTCCTTCACCGACGAAGGCATCCGCACGGCGGCAGAACTACGTGGTCGTTACCCGCAACTCGGCATCCTCGTGCTGTCCACCTACGCGGAGACGGGGTACGCGAGCCAGTTGCTTGAGACGGTCAGCACCGGCGTCGGCTATCTGCTGAAGGATAACGTCACAGATGCGAGCACCCTCATGGACAGCCTGGCCAGGGTGGCGGCTGGTGAGACGGTCATGGACCCGGCCATCGTCAGGCGCCTGCTGCACAGGAACCGGCAGCCGAGCAAAATCGACATGCTCAACGAACGCGAGCGCGCGGTGCTCGCGCACATGGCCGAAGGCCGCTCCAATGTCGGAATAGCACACGAGCTCTACCTGAGCCCTCGCACCGTGGAAACGTACGTCACCAGTGTCTTCACCAAGCTGGGACTCGACCAGGTCGACACCGAGAACAACCGCGTCCGGGCGGTGCTCGCCTTCCTCCGTTCCGCCGAACCCGGGAGCTGAGCCTGCCGCTGCGGCCGCCGCCGTCCAGCGGGCTGGAGGAGAGGCTGCGGCTCGACCCCCCCGCCGAGCCTCTCCTCCAGCCCAGCTCATCGGCATGTCAGGCCCGTGACTGGATCGGCCTGATGCCGGTTATCCTGCGGACGCCGTCATTTGAGGATGATCACGTCCTTATCCCCGAAAGCGTCAGTCAGATCCTGGCCGAGCTGGCGGGCGACGAAGATCGCGGCGGGTCCCTCGGTGCCGGCCGGATCCCGCGGATTCCCGTCCGGCGACGGCGTGTCCTCCAGGAGGCTCACGCATACACGAAATCCGCCATCGTGCGTCTCCCGGGTAACGGCCGCCGCCGTCGCCGATGGCATCGTCTTGCGTGCCTCGAGGATCGTCATCACAATGTCAGCTACTCCGAGAGTCCGCACGTGCTGCCAGTCCGAGGGCGCCCCGCCGCTCATCAGCGGGTCCGTACTCGGGGGCATTCCATCAGTGTGCAGGTCCGGGTCGTCGTGGTGATCGTGGAAACCACGGGTCATGACGCGGGGTTCCCCTCTTGACATCGAGCAACGGGGCGTCCTGGCGCCCACGTCGGCCACGATGTCCTTCTGCGGCGGCAACCCTCAGACCAGGCCCGACGTCGTGCTGGTGGTTTGCGGCACCAACGACATCACCGCCAGGGACCTGACCTGGACGGCCTGGGGGAAGCCCACGTCCACCGCGACCGGCATCGCCCTGGTGGACCTGTGCGCGTACGAGGACTGTCACACCGGCGCCTACGCCACGGTCCCCATCCATCTGATCGCCTCGCAGATCGTCCGCTGCACCGGGCAGGCGCGCGCGTACTCCAGGCTGCGGTACGTGTTCCCGGACGGCACGCCCTGGCCGGGCATCCCTGCCGATCTGAATACCTCGGGCTACATGGCCGGGCCGGGGCGGGTCCTGCCTCCCGCGGATCAGACGGTCGGCCTCGGCTGCTAGGGCGTTTCGGGCCCGCCCCGGGGCTCCGCGACGATCCGGTTCTAAGCCTGCTCGACGCGGACCATGTTGCCCGCGGGGTCGCGCACGGCGAAGTCGCGGACGCCCCAGAACTGGTCGGCGGGCTCCTGCAGCACCTCGACGCCGGGCGCGGCGGCGATCTTGTCGAAGGTCGCGTCGAGGTCGTTGCAGCGCAGCTGGATCATGGGCAGCGCACCCTTGGCGAGCAAGGCCGCGAGGGCATCCCCGTCCTCCTGGGAGCGGCCCGCATGCGGCTGCGACAGCACGATCCCGATCTCGGGCTGGCTGTCGGTGACCAGGGTGATCCAGCGGAAACCGCCGTTGGCCACCTCGTTGCGCACCGTCAGGCCGAGAGTGTCGCGGTAGAAGCCGAGGGCGGCGTCGGGGTCGTCGACGGTGACGTGCACCCCGCTGAGTGAAGTAGTCATGGCACCGATGCTAGGCCGGCGCGGCGACGGAACGCTTCTCAGAAACTGCTCTGTTCTGCTCGCCGCGCCCGGCCCCCGCCCGGCGCGGCCGGGTCAGCACCATGGCCTGGCATGGGGACATGCCGCGCAGCTCGTCGTGGTTGCGGGCTCGGTACATGGACGGCGTCTCGCCGACGAGCTCAGTGAACCGGGCCGAGAAGGAGCCAAGGCTCGTGCAGCCGACCGCGAAGCAGACGTCCGTCACGCTCAGGTCGCCGCGGCGCAGCAGGGCCTTCGCCCGCTCGATGCGCCGGGTCATGAGGTAGGAGTACGGCGTCTCGGAGTACGCCTCGCGGAAGCGGCGGCTGAAATGCGCCGGCGACATCAGCGCCGTGCGGGCGAGCGCCGGGACGTCGAGCGGCTGCGCGTACTCCCGGTCCATCCGGTCGCGGGCCCGGCGCAGTCGACGCAGCTCGTCCAGGTCGGTCCTCATATCCCCATTCTGCACTCCAGCCGTTGACAGCCGGGCCAGCAGGGGTCAGCCCACCGTTCCGGGAGCGGGCACGCCGATAGGGCTGGGGTAGGGCATCCCGGCCGCGCACGCCTGCGCGAGCGGGGTGAGCAGCGTCGCGAGCGAGCCTGCCGTCCCGGCCCCGAGGCGGGCCCAGGGCCGCGCCGCGGCCCGGTCGGTGGCCGCTTCCACGGCGGCATGCGCCTGGCGACCCGCGCTGGTGAGCTCGCCGCCCGGCCCGACCCAGCCGCGCTCGGCCAGCCGGGCGTGCGCGTCGGCCCACTGCTCATCGGTCCAGCCCCGGATCGGCTGCATGTCCTCCCGCCTCAGGTCCAGGCCGCAGCGCAGGACCACTGCCTCGCAACCGTCGATATCCGCCGCGGCCAGGGCGGCGAAGTGCCCGTCGCCGCGGTGCTCGCGCAGCACGGTGGCTGCCTGCCAGAGCCGGGCCGGACCCGAGCAGTCCGGTGATCCGTCCTCGGGGGTCAGCCGCGCGACGTTGGCCGCGGCGAGCACCCGGCCCGCGCAATCCAGCTCGCCGACCGCCCGCCACAGCAGGTCGGCGGCCGCCGCCACCTGCGTCTCCCGCCCGGTGAGCAGCCCGCCGAGCGCCTCGACCGCGCTGGTCAGGCGGGTGCGCAGGGCCTGCTCGGGCGAGATCAGCTGCCACACGCCCGGGATGGCCCGGCCGACGAAGGCGGGTGCGAAGTTGAAGAACGACGCGCCGACCACCGCCGCGTCCACGGGGCCGAGCGGCGCGGCCCGGCCCGCGAAGTAGCCGCGCCAGAACCCGCGCAAGCCTGCCTGCTCAAAGGCCGAACGGGCCTCGGGCGCGAAGTAGGTCACCGCGTGGATGGGCTCGAACAGCGTCCACATCGCACGAGCCATATGCGCCGAGTCAGCCACGACCGTTCCCCTTTCCCCGGTTCCGTCCGCAGGATAACTCCGGGGGAGTCCGGCCTGCCGTTACGGCCTGCCCGCCGGCATCGGCCGCTTCGGCACCTGCCCGGTCGGCGGGGGCGGCGGCGTGGCGCGGGAGATCTGCGGCAGCCATTCGAGCCACCTGGGCAGGTACCAGTTGAGCGGGCCGAGCAGCGTCATCGTGGCGGGCAGCAGGCACGCCCGGACGATGGTCGCGTCGAGCAGCACGGCCACGGCCAGGCCGACGGCCATCTCCTTGAACTCCACCATCGACAAGGTGGTGAAGCTGAGGAAGACGAAGACCATGACCACGGCGGCGGCGGTGACCACCCCGGCGCTGATCTTGATGCCGTGCGCCACGGCCTGGTCGGTGTCGTGGGTGCGGTCGTAGCTTTCCCGGATCCGGCTGAGGATGAACACGTGGTAGTCCATGGACAGCCCGAACAGCACCACGAACATGAACAGCGGTAGCCAGCTGGTGATCGAATGCGTGCTGGTGAAGCCGAGCAGCGACTGCGCCCAGCCCCACTGGAACAGCGCGACGACCACGCCGTAGGCCGCGCCGATGGACAGCAGGTTGAGGATCACCGCCGTGATCGGGATGACGATGGAGCGGAAGGAGATGAGCAGCAGCACGAAGGCCAGCAGCAGCACGAACGCGAAGACCCAGACGGAGCGCTGCTTGAAGACGGTGTTGAAGTCCACGGTGCTGGCCGTCTCCCCGGCCACGGCCACCCGGACGCCGGGCACCTGGCCCAGCGTGGCCGGGATGACCGTGTGGCGCAATATGGTGAGCGCGTGGTCGGAGGCCGCGTTCTCGCCGTTACCGGCCAGCGGCACCTGGATGATCGCGGCGGTGTGCGCGGGGTTGACGATGAACGTAATCGGCTGGTTCACCTGGCCGGTGGCCAGCGCGGCCCGTTCGAAGGCCCGGCCTGCGGCGACCATCGCGGGCGAGGTGACGTCGGGTGCCTCGACCGCGACGAGCGCAGGCGCGGGGCCGCCGGGGAACACCTGTTGGATACGGTCATAGGTCTGCAGGGCGGGCGTGTTCTGCGGCAGCTGAGTGACGCCCGGCTGGGCGGTGTGCAGGCGCACCAGGGGTACCGCGAGCGCGACCAGGAAGGCCGCAGAAACCACGGCGGTCAGGGCCGGGCGGGCCAGGGTCCGGTCCAGGATCGCGGTCCACACCCGGCTCTGCCCGGCGGGCCGGCGCAGCCTGCTGATGTACGGTATCTGGCCCCGGTCCACCCGGTCGCCGAGCAGGGCCAGCAGAGCCGGCAGCAGGGTCAGCGATCCGACGACCGCGCAGGCCACGACCAGCATCGCGGCCAGTGCCATCCCGTAGAAGACCCGGTCGCCGGTCAAGAACATGGCGGACATGGCCACCAGCACGGTCAGGCCGGAAATCAGCACCGACCGGCCCGAGGTGCCCGCGGCGACCTCGATCGCGTCCAGGACCGGACGCCCGGCGGCGCGTTCCTCACGCTCGCGCTTGACGTAGAACATCGAGTAGTCCACGCCCACGGCCAGGCCGATCAGCAGCATCACCGAGGTGGCTTCCAGCGACGCCCCGGACAGGTGGCTGGTGAACTCCAGCAGGCCGGTGGCGGCCAGGATCGCCATCACGGCCAGACCGAGCGGCAGCAACGCGGCCACCACCGCGCCGAAGGCGATCAGCAAGACCATCAGCGTGATCGGGAAGGACAGCATCTCCGCCCGATGCAGGTCACGGAACACGGTGTCGTTGACCGCCTTGTCGATGCTGGCCTGACCCGTTTCGGCGATCTGGACCTGTGGATGGGCGGCCGCGGCCGCCTGCACCGCGGCCAGCACCGGCACGACCTGGGTCGCGTCATTATTGATGTCGCCGGTGACCTGGAACTGCAGCAGCGCGGCATGCCGGTTCGCGGAGATCTGGTTGGCGTACGCGGGGTCGAGCGGCGAATGGACCTGGGTCACCCGCCCGGTGGCCTGGATCCTGGCCAGCACATCCCGGATCGCGGCCTGATAGGCCGGCGTGCTGACCTGCAGGCTGGCGCTGTCGAATAGCACGAGTTCGGTGGCGTGCTGGGGGAAGTCCTGGCTCATCATCTGCTCGGCCTGCTCGGTCTGGCCCACGTCCTGCTCCGAGTCGGGCAACTGGAATGTTCCGAACATGTGGCCGGCCACCAGCAGGACCACGACGCATCCCAGCCACGCGATAATCGCTGTCCACGGGTGGCTCGCGCTCCACCGGCCCGCGGCCCCCGTCAGCTTTCTGGCACTACTCATACCCCGAACCTCCGGCCCGCGGCCGGCCGCCACAAGAGGCGGAGGTCAGTTAACCCCGGGACCCGAGCGCCCGCCGCCTGGGCCGTTCGGCGTGGGCCGAGTGACCTATGACCCTGCTCAGCGGCTGCCATACAAGCCGACGCGCGCGCTGACGCCGCTAGCTACCCCGCTGGCACCGACCCGCTGACGCCAACGGCCATGGTTTTTTAAGATTCTGCCCGTCCCCACCCATCCGATCTGGCTCCGGCCCCGAAGGTGTCATATGAACCCGAGCGATTCGGACGCGTCCCGGTTCAGATCGGCATCCACGGATAGGAGGGGAGAGCGGGACCTGGACGACCTGCTTGTTCATGTGGCCCGTGGCGACCAGGTCGCGTTCGAGGCGGTGTACGACCGGATGGTCGGCCCGGTGTACGGCGTTATCCGCAGGGTTCTGCGGGATCCGTCGCAGTCCGAGGAGGTCGCCCAGGAGGTCCTTCTCGAGGTGTGGCGGACCGCCGCGCGATTCGATCCGGCCATGGGTGGCGCGGCGACGTGGGTGATGACCATCGCCCACCGCCGCGCCATCGACCGGGTCCGGTCCACCACGGCGGCGGCCGAGCGCGAGCACAAGACCGCCGACATCCGCCCGCCCCACGACGAGGTCGCCGAGGCAGTGGAAGCGAGCCTGGACCGCGAGCGGGTCCGGCGCTGCCTGGACAGCCTGACCGATATCCAGCGTGAGTCGATCACGCTGGCCTATTACGGCGGGAACAGCTATCGCCAGGTGGCCGAGCTGCTGGACGTCACCCTGGGCGCGATCAAGACCAGGATCCGCGACGGGCTGATCCGGATGCGCGACTGCCTGGGGGTGAGCTCATGAGGCTGCTCCGCCAGGACCTGCACACCCTCGTCGGCGTCTACGCCCTCGATGCACTGGACAGCGGCAAGGAGCTCAGCCGGTTCAGCCACCACCTGAACCGCTGCCAGTCGTGCGCCAGCGAGGTCCGCGGGTTCCGCGAAGTCGCGACCGCGATGGCCTTCGCCGCCTCCTCCGATCCGCCGCCCGAGATGCGCGACCGGGTGATGGCGGCCGTCGCCCGCACCCGCCAGCTGCCGCCGGAGATCAGGACCCATGCCCGCCCGCGCCGGACCCGTACCTGGGCGCGGTGGGTGCCGTGGCTGTCCGGGGCCATTGCGCTGGCCGCGATCGCGGTCGCGGTGCTGTTCGGCTTCGCCCAGGCCCACACCCAGAACGAGCTCAACCAGGCCCGGGCGCAGAACCAGGCGCTGGCCGTGGACAAGGCCCGCATCACCGCCGAGCTCAGCCAGGCCCGCGCCCATGACCAGGCGCTCGCCGCGATTCTCGGCGCACCGCACGTCACGCTGCTGTCCCAGCGGACGACCAGGGGCGGCGTGGCCGTCGTGGTGCTTGACACGGCCAGGCGCCAGCTGATCGTGGCCACGTCCGGGCTGCCCGCGCTGCCCGCGGGCCAGGTCTACCA